>JACCDG010212126.1_pt1 | contig 21960 bp, 20 predicted proteins | sample 7442471 | NCBI WGS metagenome assembly JACCDG01 (sample SAMN15323444, study PRJNA562643) | freshwater metagenome | isolation source: river surface water | place: USA:Blue River Watershed | collected 2017-08-17 | reverse complement strand
GGCTTCACATCAATTTGAGAACCAGGTAAGAATGCCTCGATTCCAAAGATATCTACGATTAAACCACCTTTTGTACGGCGCTTAACGAAACCATTGATGATTGTATCTTCTTCTAACGCTTTCTCGATGTTAGTCCATGCACCCATCACCTTAGCTAACTTACGTGACAACGTTAATTGTCCGTTTGCGTCTTCTTGGTTCTCGATGTATACTTCCACCTCGTCGCCAGCTTTCAAATCCGGCATATCGCGGAATTCTGAAGCAGATACTAAACCATCAGATTTGAATCCAATGTTAATGATTACTTCACGGTCAGTCTTGCTTACCACAATACCTTTCACTACTTCCTTCTCAGTGACCGAGTTTAAGGTTGCTTCGATAGCAGCCTCCATTTTTTCTTTTTGCTCTGTAGTATAGTTACCACCGAACCCTTTTCCTTCAACTAAATCCCAGTCGAAATCTTTTTTTACTTTTGACATAAATGAGTGCCCTTTTGGCTTTCGCCTACATCAACAAGCTGGGCTAACCTGTTGAAATTAAGTTTGAAACAATTTTTAAATTGGGGTGCAAAGCTACGAAGAATTAGTTTATTTTCCATCTTTTGTGCTAAATTGTTCTCATAAACCTGCTTAACCTATGAAATTTTGCTTTTTAGCCCTTTTTTTCTTGTCCCAAAACCTTTTTGCTATGTCTAATCCCGGAAAACCTTTCGGTCAAACGCCTGCGGGCGAGTCTGTTACCTTGTATACCTTGAAGAATGCTCGCGGCATGGAAGTTCACATCATGAACTACGGCGGTATCATCCAAAAAATCCTAACGCCAGATCGCAATGGTAAAGTGGAAGATGTCGTGCTGGGATATGAAACTTTACAAGAATACATTAAAGACACGCCTTACTTCGGAGCCATCGTAGGCCGGTTCGGTAACCGCATCGCAAACGGGAAATTTACCCTAGATGGTAAAGAATATACACTCGCAGCCCAAAACAACGGTCAACACCTGCACGGAGGCCTTGTCGGATTCGATAAGAAGGTTTGGAAAGTGGACGCCTCCTCCGCGCAGAGCCTAAGCTTATCCTACGTTTCGAAAGATATGGAGGAGGGATTCCCCGGAAACCTAAGCGTAAAAATGACCTACACCTTGTCGGATGATAACGAATTAGGTATTTCATACGAAGCAACCACAGACAAGGCAACGGTATTGAACCTGAGTAATCACTCTTATTTTAATTTAAGTGGAAACGCGAAACGCGATATCTTGAACCAAGAAGTGCAAATCGATGCCTCTCGTTTAGTGGCGGTGAATAAGGTCTTGATCCCCACGGGAGTGCTAATGCCGGTCGCAGGAACGCCATTTGATTTTACGAAGCCACAGGTTGTCGGGGCTCGTATTAACGATACCTCATCTGAACAAATACTGTTAGGCGGAGGCTATGACCATTGCTGGGCTTTGGATAAGCCAGCGGGATCTTATGCGAAAATTGCGACGGTTTTCGATACGGTTTCAGGACGTAAGATGACCGTTTCTACTGATCAGCCAGGGGTGCAGTTTTATACAGGTAATTTCCTGGATGGGCATTTGATAGATAAATCAGGCGTTAAAATTACGAAGCGCCACGGGTTGTGTTTAGAGACCGAGCACTTTCCGGATTCACCTAATCAGCCGGCTTTCCCCACGACGGTTTTACGCCCAGGAGAGGTATATAAAACGAAAACAGCGTATCAGTTTAGTGTGAACTAGAGCGTTTTCGCTTCGTTCCAGTAGATATCCATTTCTGCCAAAGTCATCTCGGAAAGCGCCTGGCCATTCTCTGCCGCGCGTTTTTCGAGGTGTTGGAAGCGCTTGATGAATTTCTTATTCGTCCGCTCCACGGCAGTCTCTGGATTAATATCGATGAATCGAGCAAAGTTCACCAGACTGAAGATCAAGTCCCCCAGTTCCCCCTCGGCCTCCGCTTTTCCTACGGCATCAAGGTCTTTACCCACAAAAGTCTCTTTGAATTCGCCGAGCTCTTCCTCCACTTTCTCCCACACCGGCTCTTTTTGTTCCCAGTCAAAACCCGCACCGCGCGCCTTTTCCTGAATGCGCATCGCCTTCACGAGCGCCGGAAGTGAACCTGGAACGCCGCCTAAAACCGACTTGTTCCCCTCCTTTAACTTCAAAGCTTCCCAGTTCTGCTTCACCTGCTCTTCGGTCTCAGCCACCACATCTCCGTAGATATGCGGATGGCGGCTGATAAGTTTTTCACACACACCGTGTAACACGTCGCTAACATCGAACGCCTCTTTTTCAGAACCGATTTTGCTGTAAAAAACGAGATGCAAGAAGATGTCCCCCAGTTCCTTTTTGATTTCCCCCAAATCATTCTCCATGATCGCATCCGAAAGCTCGTAGGTCTCTTCGATTGTCAAATGGCGCAGCGATTCTAGCGTCTGCTTCTTATCCCAAGGGCATTTTTCCCTTAGATCATCCATTATTACGAGTAAACGGTCGAATGCCTCCGCGGCCTTTGGGTATCTCATTATTAAGGATTCAGCGCGTAAACGCGAACATAGTCGATTTGGAACTTATTCGGGAAAATCGTGTCGTCCACCCCTTTTATTCCACCCCAGTTTCCACCGATGGCTAGGTTCATTAAGATATGTTGTTTCCTGTTAAAGGGCCATTGTTCCCAGCCACTTCGGGTATTTTTGAATTCAAAAAATTGCTTGTTATCGACGAATGCACGAATATAATCAGGCGTCCAATCGATCCGATAAAGATGGAATTCGGTATCCCATTTATCGACAAGTGTGCTCGCCGTTTTCTGGGTATTAATCATGTGGTTGAAGGCTTTTGTATGAACGCTGGCATGAAGCACGCCTGGATCGAAACCCACATGTTCTAAAATATCGATCTCGCCATTATCTGGCCAAAACTGCGTTCCATAATCAGTTTGACTCGCTAGCATCCAAATCGCCGCCCAGTTACCGCGGCCAGCCGGAATTTTAGCTCTTGCCTCTACACGTCCATATAAGAAATCGTTTTTGCCTTTTGTGACGATGCGCGCAGACGTGTAATTGCTGGTACCTAGCTTTTCCTTAATTGCCTCGATTGTCAAAACACCATTTTCGATGTGCGCATTTTTGATATTGGCGTTCGTATAATTCTGAAGTTCATTATTTCCCCAGCCACTGTTACCTACATCATATCCCCATTTTGCTGGGTCAGGTAATCCGTCTTTTTCGAATTCATCTGCCCAAAAAGGCGTGGTCGCAAACGTATATTCTTTGGGCGCAGGTGGCACAAAGTTTGTCATATCAATGAGCGGAGCAACAGGTGCTTCAGATTTACAGGACAACGTACAGAAGCCTAAACATAGAACAGCAAGTCTTAACATAGTAGAGGGTATATTTTTCCCCAAAAATAGTATTTCCCCCGGATTTATCCTCTCCATTATTCGTATATTTCGGAATGGATTTCAAACTCACCTCTTCTTACCAGCCCACTGGCGATCAGCCGGAAGCGATTCGGCAATTAGTCGAGGGAGTAAACAAAGAAGAACAAGCTCAAACCTTGTTAGGGGTGACCGGTTCTGGAAAGACCTTCACCATCGCGAATGTGATCCAACAGGTGAATCGGCCTACGCTGATTTTGAGCCATAATAAGACCCTCGCTGCCCAGTTGTATGGAGAATTCAAGCATTTTTTCCCGGAGAACGCGGTCGAGTATTTCATCTCTTATTACGATTATTACCAGCCTGAGGCCTTCATCGCCTCCACAGGAACCTACATAGAAAAAGATCTTTCGATTAACCAAGAAATTGAAAAGTTGCGTTTAGCCACGACCTCCTCGTTGATGTCTGGCCGCCGCGACATCATTGTGATTGCCTCTGTTTCCTGTATTTACGGTATGGGAAATCCGGACGAATACCGAAATTCCATCATGCGCGTCGCCGTGGGTGACACGATCTCTCGAAATCAATTTTTATTCCGACTAGTAGAGATTCTCTATGCTCGAACAGAAGGCGAATTCTCGCGTGGAACCTTCCGGGTGAAAGGCGACACGGTGGATATTTTCCTTGCCTATGCGGACTTTGGTTATCGCTTCGTATTTTTTGGCGATGAGATCGAAGAGATCCACCGTATCGATCCATGGACGGGCAAGAAGATCTCTTCAGAGACGATGGTGGCCGTTTTCCCTGCAAACTTGTTTGTGACGGGTCGCGAAACGTTGAACAATGCCATCTCCCACATTCAGGAAGATTTAGTGAACCAGATCTCCTATTTTGGCCGGGAGGGTCGCCTCACCGAAGCGGAGCGCATCAAGCAACGAACGGAGTTTGATTTAGAAATGATGCGGGAACTAGGTTATTGCTCGGGTATCGAGAATTATTCTCGCTATTTTGACCAAAGAAAATCCGGCCAGCGCCCCTTCTGCCTCTTAGATTTCTTCCCTGACGACTTTTTGATGGTGGTGGACGAAAGCCACGCCACCATGCCCCAAATCCGCGCCATGTACGGCGGCGACCGTTCTAGAAAAGAATCGTTAGTGGAATACGGCTTCCGTTTGCCTTCGGCGATGGACAACCGCCCCTTGAAATTCGATGAATTCGAAGACTTAATCGGCCAAACCATCTTCGTCTCCGCCACCCCATCCGATTACGAATTACGCCGCTCCGAGGGAGTCGTGGTCGAGCAGATCATTCGCCCTACCGGACTTTTGGATCCCTTAATCGAGGTACGCCCGACGAAAAATCAAATCGATAATTTACTCGAAGAGGTCTACGACCGCATTAAGAAAAACGAACGTGTCTTAATCACGACGCTAACCAAACGGATGGCCGAGGAGCTCTCAAAATACCTCGACCGCGTGGGCATCAAATGCCAATACATTCACTCCGAAGTGAAAACTTTAGAACGTGTCGAAATTCTCCGCAATTTACGTTTAGGCGTTATCGATGTGTTAGTAGGGGTTAACTTATTGAGAGAAGGTTTAGACTTACCGGAGGTTTCCTTGGTCGCGATTATGGATGCGGATAAAGAAGGATTCTTGCGCGATATTCGGTCCTTAATTCAGACCATCGGTCGTGCGGCGCGTAACGAAAATGGCAAGGTATTAATGTACGGGGACAAGATCACGGGCTCGATGGAACTCGCGATTTCGGAAACAAACCGCCGCCGCGCTATCCAAATGGCCTACAACGAAAAGCACGGCATTACACCTAAAACGATTTGGCGCTCACACGACGAGATCATGGAGCAAACCTCCATCGCGGATCGGATGGCGAAACCTACGAAGAATTACACGATTCATCCGGATCAAGCACCTGTCGCGGCAGATCCATTATTAGCTTACATGAAGCCGGAGGAGCTGAAGAAGCAATCTGAAACCATTCGAAAAGAGATGGAGAAAGCCGCACGCGATCTTGACTTCCCATTAGCGGCGCGTCTTCGCGATGAATTAGTGGTGATCGAATCGATGCTGGCTTAGTTTCAGCGCACACACATTCCGAACTTGTTGCAAATAATTTTGTATAAAAATCCACTCATATTCCGCCGTCGTTGGATCTGTTAAGGTGAAGTGGAGGCTATCGCCGGGGCCTTTTTGGGCAAGGCGAGGAAGGTCCGCCGAAATCACATGCGCTAAACGCGGATAACCACCTGTCGTTTGATGTCCCGCCAATAAGATAATCACTTGCCCTGAGGGGAGCAATTGGATAGTCCCCGCGGTCACGGCGGACGAAAGTAAAGGAGTGACAGATTGCATTTTCAGCGGTTCCTGAATTAATTGGTAGCCCATCCGATTCGAGGTAGGCGAAATGGCAAACGATTTACTTAAAAATAGCTGCTGCGAACAAGCCTTAATCTGGTCCCATTCGCGACCACACAGTATGCGAATCGGCTCATCCGTCAGTACATTTTCTGGGTTCATCGACCAAGGCAGAATCTTTACGCGGGAAACCTGTTCGTCTGTTAAAGGACGGGTGGCGACGTAGACTCTTTGGCCTGAAACTGGTTTTGCAAAACTCAAAATAGCTCCGGGCGGCACCTTGATAGGCTGGTTCATCGGAATACTCACGTGATCAATGCAGGCCGTAAAGTCCGCTCCACATACCGCGAGTAAAGTACTTTTCTCAAATTGATAAACTCCAGCTGGAAAGTGCATCTCCAGTGCCTTGTCGTATACGTCATTCCCCACGAGCGCATTCGCAATCTGTAAGGAAAAGATATCCATCGCACCTCCGGGAGGAATTCCCTCGTGCTGCATTCCATAGATAGGAAGGCTCTGCCAGGTATCCAATAAACCTTTTTTGATCAGCTTCATGCGGGCACGGGGATAAAACGAACGCGGTCTCCCGCTCTGAAATGTGGAATGGTATCCGTGCGACCGATGATTTGCCAGCCACCCGGAGAAGCGCTCGGGTAAATCCCGGTTTGATTGCCTGCTAGACCGATGTCTCCCGCTTTTATTTCCAAAGGTTTCTCTTTTCTAGCTACCGTAATTCGCGCATCTGTCGTGCCCATGTAGGCGAATCCCGGCAAGAAGCCGAGGAAGAAAACGGTGTATTCTTTTTCGCTGTGAATGGCGATGACCTCTTTTTCCGTGAGTCCACAAGCGGAGGCCACCGAAGCTAAGTCAGGCCCTTCGTAAAGGCAAGGAATTTCGTGGAGGCGCCCCTCAGGGATAAGCGCTGAAAAGGGTTCAGCTAATTTTTCTTCTATCAAGCTTTTCATTCCTGCCAAACCCTGAAACCGGCTCGCCACCACCCGTAAATCAAACACGATGGTCAAGCTGGTGTAGGCTGGAATCAGATCTAAGGTCCCCGGTAATGGAACGGATTGAAACTGATAAAACCGCTTCATGACCTCCTGGTGTAGGCTTCCGCTGATTTCGTTGCCGAATTCAATCGTAAGTGCGCTATCGCCTAGTTCGTAGATTTGCGGGTTCATGAGCTTAATTTTCTAAGGTAATTTAGTATTTTTAGGCAAATATCTCCCTATGAAAAAGAGCCTATTTTTGTGCCTCACCTTGTTAGCGTTCACAGCGCGTTCCCAGGAGGATTATTCGGATTTTTATGCCAAAAGAGAGGCCAGCCTCAAGTCCGAAAACGGCTGGTTGAATTTAGCTGGGTTGTTTTGGCTGAAGGAGGGTGAAAACACCATTGGAGGAGCAGAATCGAATGACTTTGTCTTCCCACACGCGGAGGCGTCTTTAGGGAAGGTCATCTTGAAAAATAATCAAGTATTTTATAATAACCAGGTTATTTACTCTTCGGACGATAAATCTACCGTCATCAGCCACCAATCCCTCCGGTGGTTTATCATCAAGCGAGGAGATAAATTTGCGATTCGACTGCGGGATTTGGAGGGGGAATACCTAAAAGCCTTTCACGGAATCGAACATTTCCCGGCCGATTCTAAATGGAAAATCAAGGCCAAATTCATCCCCACAGTCGGCAAAAAAGTAACCATCATCGACATCACGGGTCGTTCTTACCAAGAGGATTCTCCCGGATTATTGGAGTTTCAAGTGGATGGGAAGACCTATCGCCTAGAGGCGGGGCCGGGAGAGACGAAAGAGGATTTCTTTGTCGTTTTTGGCGATGCAACGAATAAAACGTCGACCTACGGCGGAGGCCGATTCTTAGATACGAAAGGATTTAATGCGGACGGAACCGTGACCTTGGATTTTAATAAGGCATACAACCCGCCATGTGCTTTCACGCCGTTTGCGACTTGCCCCTTACCTACGAAGGAAAATAAATTAACACTAGCCATTCCTGCCGGCGAGAAAAACGCAGGGCATCATTAATATGGAGAATAAACGACTTTTATCGATCGACATTTTCCGCGGACTCACGGTTATTTTGATGACGATTGTGAATAATCCGGGGGACTGGGATCATATTTATGCGCCGCTGGAACACGCGGAGTGGCATGGCTACACGCTGACCGATCTCGTGTTTCCGTCCTTCCTCTTTATCGTGGGGATTTCGACGGTTTTATCGAAGCCCTCGGAGGATCAATTATTGAAGATATTTAAGCGTGCCTTGCGGATTTTCTTGCTGGGATTGTCGCTGAGTTTTTTCTCCAAAATCCATGCGGGTGACTTTACTTTCATCGTTCGCTTACTCGCGATGGCTTTATCCACGATTGCCTTTTTAGGGGATTACCCGTTGCGGAGGCAGTTTTGGGTGGCAGTGGGTGCTTTTGTGCTGATGATCGGATTGTGTTTCTCTGGGTTGACTGACTTCGAAAGTGTCCGTATTCCGGGAGTCTTGCAGCGAATTGCGGTGGTATATTTACTCGTGGGATTATTGCATTTTTATGCCACTTTGCGAATTCAGATTGTTGTTTTTATCGCGAGTCTATTAGGCTACTGGGCCTTGATGAGTTTCGTTGATGTACCGGGTATCGGTGCGGCGAATCTGGAGGTGAATAAAAACTTAGCCGCTTGGTTAGATAATTATTTATTGGAAGGCCATCTGTGGGCGTCTGCTAAAACCTGGGATCCGGAGGGAATCCTGAGTACCCTACCAGCGCTCGCAACAGGCTTAGCGGGATTGTTTGCGGGGAGGTATTTACAAGGGAGTCCGGAGGGGGGGAGTCCGAAGGGAGGGAGTCCGAAGGCTTCAGTATTGTTTGCAGTGGGGGCCCTTGCGTTAGTGGCGGGTACGGTTTGGGGCTGGTATTTTCCGATTAACAAGGCTTTGTGGACAAGTTCCTATGTATTGGTGGCTGCGGGTTGGGATCTGTTGTTGCTCGCAGTTTTGCAGGCGACGATTCAATCGGATCGGTATTGGAAGCCGGTTTTGATCTTCGGGATGAACCCTATGCTTGTGTTTTTCTTCTCGGGAATCATTCCGCGGGTTTTGGGAATGATTAAAATAGGTGACGAAGGCCTAACATCTTGGATTTATTCACAAGGAATCGAGCCATTTTTTACGGACAAAATAAACGCTTCGCTCGCTGGAGCACTGATTTATGTGCTGATTTGGGCGGCGATTTTGACCTTTTTTGACCGCCAAAAAAGATACTACAAAGTCTAATTTCATAGGGCAAATCCGGGCTTAATTTCGTATTTTTGAAACCCTAATTGATTAGCCCAAAACAGATGGATTACCTAGCTGGCCTGAACGAGCCTCAACGAAAAGCAGTCGAACATATTGATGGTCCTTTGATGATCATCGCCGGTGCCGGATCTGGAAAGACCCGCGTGCTGACGTATCGTACGGCGCATTTAATTGAGACCGGCGTGGATCCCTTTGCGATCTTGCTGTTGACTTTTACGAACAAGGCGGCGGGCGAGATGCGTCACCGGATTGAAACGGTGATAGGCAATGCGGCGAAGAACATTTGGATGGGTACGTTTCACTCGATTTTTGCCAAAATTCTTCGTTTCGAAGGCACCCGCCTCGGCTACACCTCGAACTTTTCCATTTACGATACAGACGATTCCAAATCCCTGATTCGCGCGCTGATCAAGGAGAAGAATTTAGACGATAAAGTATACAAAGTGAATTTGGTCTTGAACCGAATTTCTAACGCGAAAAACCGCTTAATCGGTCCGGCACAATACACCGGCTCTTCCATTTTAGCCGAAGAAGATCGCCTAGCGCGCATCCCAGCCATGGGCGAATTATACCAGCTCTATTGCGCGCGGTGTTTCGCCGCAAACGCGATGGATTTCGATGATTTATTATTCCAAACAAACATCCTCTTCCGCGACCATTTGGACGTGTTGAATAAATACCAACACAAGTTCAAGCACGTGATGGTGGATGAGTTTCAGGATACGAACGTGTCCCAATATTTGATCACGAAGAAGTTATCCGCCGTGAACCGCAACATCTGCGTGGTAGGCGATGATGCCCAATCTATTTATGCCTTCCGCGGCGCGGATATCCAGAATATCTTGAATTTTGAGCGGGACTATTCGGATTTAGTGACCATTAAATTAGAAGAGAATTACCGTTCCACGAAGGCCATTGTGGCTGTGGCGAATTCGATTATTTCCCGAAATAAAAACCAATTAAAGAAAGACGTCTTCACCTCAAACGAGGACGGAGAAGACATCGTCATCATTCGCGCCTCTAGTGATAACGAGGAAGGTCGGATGATTGCCTCCACGATTTTCGAAGCAGCTCAAAAAGAGAATCTCACCTGGTCTGACTTTGCTATTTTATACCGCACAAATGCCCAGTCTCGTTCCTTTGAGGAGGCCTTGCGCCGCTTGAATATCAAATACCGCATTATCGGTGGTGTATCTTTCTACCAACGCAAGGAGATTAAGGACGTTTTAGGTTACCTGCGTTTTACTGTAAATCAAAACGATGAGGAGGCCTTCAAGCGCATCATCAACTTACCTAAACGCGGTATCGGTGACACGACCATTGCGAAAATTGTCGTGACGGCGGCGGAGAATAACGTGCCAGTTTGGGACATCGTTTCAAACATTGGGCAATTCAATGCGGCACGCGGAAGTGCCGGAATCGAGGCATTCTCTGATTTGATCAAGTCGTTCAAATTGATGGTCGAGGTCGAGAAAAAGGATGCCTACGAGGTGGCGAACCACGTGGCGAAAGCCTCCGGGTTGATGCGTGAATTATATGAAGACAAGACGGTCGAAGGTTTAGCTCGCTACCAAAACTTACAAGAATTACTGAATGCCATCAAGTCCTTCGTGGACAATCCCGAGAACGAAGACAAGTCGCTCGCGACCTTCTTGCAGTCGGTTTCCCTGTTAACAAACGCCGATGCGGACGAGGATCCGGCGGATCGTGATAAGGTGACTTTGATGACGATTCACTCGGCGAAGGGTTTGGAGTTTAATCGTGTCTTTTTAGTAGGGCTGGAAGAGGATTTATTCCCGTCCCAAATGATGTTGCAATCCCAACAGGACCTCGAAGAAGAGCGTCGCTTGTTTTATGTGGCGGTGACTCGGGCAGAAAAGAAGTTGATGATATCCTATGCGGAATCACGCTATCAGTTTGGCCGATTAAAAGCGTGCGAACCGAGTCGCTTCTTGAATGAATTAGATCCTAACTTTGTGAGGATGGCGAAGCCAGCGAACGCGCCTAAAGAAGTTTCGAGCTTCCGTCCTGTCCAAAAGACCGGTTTCACCTCGAAACCAGCTCCTTCAGCTGCTCAGCTGATTCAGAAGCCCTCGACGAACACGAATTACCAGCACGTGGTTTCAGCGAACTTCCAGGCCACGGATGCCCTAGCCTTAGCTGCCGGCCAAAAAGTCGAACATGCTAAATTCGGTTTCGGCCTCATCAAACGAATCGAAGTCAATGGCGCGGAACGCAAAGCCGTAATTGATTTTGAGAAAGGGGTAGGCGAAAAGACGCTCTTATTGAGTTTTGCGAAGTTGATGATTGTTACCTAGTTTTTGGAATCATCTAGGTCAGCCGGCGGCCGATGCGTTACGCGTACTTTTTTGATGCGTCGCATATCCACAGACTGCACTTTGAAGCTGAAGTCTTCGAATTCGATGTCCTCTCCAGCACTCGGAATACGACCAAAAAGTTCGATAATCAATCCAGCTAGCGTTTCACTTTCGCCTTTGGCCTTCTCGAAATAGGTAGACTCCATTTCGAATACCCGGCAAAAATCATTCAGCGAAGTCTTCGCCTCGAACACATAGACATTGTCCGCTAATTTCTTGTAATCCGCTTCCACCTCATCGAACTCATCGTTGATCTCGCCCACGATCTCCTCGATGATATCCTCCATAGTAGCTAGCCCCTCCGTTTCACCGTATTCATTCACAATGATGGCCATGTGTACTCTTTTCTCTTGAAAATCGTAAAGCAAATCATCGATTTTCTTGTTTTCCGGCACAAAGAATGGACTATGTAAAAGCGGCAACCAGTCAAAATTCTCGTCCTGGTCGATATGTTTCAATAAATCTTTGATGTATAAAATCCCCTCGATTTTATCGATGGTTTCGTTGTACACGGGCACACGCGAATACCCATTCTTATTAATGAGGTCCATCAATTCGTGGAAATTCATACTCGTATCGAAGGCAATAATATCTCTGCGCGCCTTCATGACCGATTTCACGGAGATATTCCCAAAATTCAGAATCCCCCGCAAAATATCTTTTTCTCGATCACTGGTATTTTCATCTGTGGTAATCTCCAGCGCCTGATTCAATTCCTGCGAAGTCAGCGTGTACGACTTCTTCTTTACACGCTTCTCGATTAACCCAGAAATGCCTAACAACGCCTTAGAGAGCGGAGAGAATACAAAATTCAGAAAGCTAATAAGCGGGGCTGAATAGCGCGCGAAGTTCAGGTTATTCTGTTGCGCCCAGACTTTGGGAATCAATTCACCAAAAAACGTAATGATAAACGTCACCCCAAACAATAAAAATAGCGTGACCAAAACCGTTTCCATCGATTGCTCCCCTAGAATCTGGGAGGTCAAATAATTTGCCAGCGTAATGAAAATAATATTAACAAAGTTGATGGAAATCAACAAAGTAGCCAGTAATTGTTGTGGTTTATCGAGTAATTGACTCACCGTTTTCTCACTACTGGTCTCACTCTCACGCAAGCTTATACGTTGGTCTGCATTCAATGAAAAGAAGGCCACCTCTGATCCAGCTAAAACAGCAGACAGAAACAATAGGGCCACTAAAATAAAGGAAATAAGCGCAATCGAACTCACACTAATGGAAGGCTCCACGGCGAGTAATAACAGATTGGGTAAGGGGTCTGGGTCCATATGTTGGGTGAACTGATCGGCACAAATTTACAAAAAAGGGAATACGAAATGCGATATCCCCTTTTTTGTATCAAAAATTTAAAACGGTAGATCGTCCCCTTCTTCCATCATGGGCGGAAATGGATCAGACTTGGGCGCGCCCGCTAGTACGGGTTCTGGCTTCGGTCTTTCCGCTGCAGGCGCACCAGCAGGAGAACCTTCATTGCGACCGCCGATTAGATTCATCGATGTAGCACGAATTTTATAGCCACGCACGGTTGCGCCATTTTTATCTTGCCACTCTTCGGAACGAATTTTTCCCTCGATGTAAACTTGATTCCCTTTCTTCAAATATTGCTCGGCGATGTTTGCTAAGTTATCCCAAAGCTCGATGCGGTGCCATTCGGTTTGGTCTACTCTTTGTCCATCCTTTCCGGTATACGACTCAGAGGTCGCAATGTTAATGTTTGCCACTTTTACACCACTAGGAAGTGCGCGAACTTCTGGGTCAGCGCCTAAATTTCCTAATAAAATAACTTTGTTTACTCCAGCCATAATGATTTGTTTTTTAAAGGGTTAGCTCAGCAAGGCTTCTTGCATCGCCTAAAGGTACGTGGGCGTTATGTCTTGTAAAATAGGACATTCTAAATTATCAGTTATTAGGTTCAAAAGCAAAACGGGTTTTCCTTTGCTCTCGAACTCTGAGGGGCTCATCCAGACATAACCCTCCGGAATCGCAAGGACAAAATTATCAGGAACTTGAACATGCCAAGCATCGCATGTAATTTTTCGGTGACTTAAAAGATGCACCGGCGGGGACTTTAATGCCTGCCGCGAAATGGGTAGCCAGCTCGCCTGATCTTCGAGTAAGTAAAATTCCCATAAACCTTTCCAAATGCCGTTTTCGGTACGTTCTCGCACTAAAAGCTGTCCTTTTTGTTCGATGACCAGGTAGTTCATCTCTATTGCTTTGACCTTCGTTTTCTTCGATTTAACAGGATAATCTGCTACTTTTTTGGCCTGATTTGACTGACAAAAAAGAGCTAAAGGACAAACAGCACACGACGGCGACGGCGTACACTGCAAGGCCCCAAACTCCATGATCGCCTGGTTAAACCCAGCCGGATCCTGTGATGGAATCAGCGATTGGGCAAGAGAGGTAAAAACACCTCGAGCGGCTGAGGACGCTATATCGGTTTCGACTGCAAATACGCGAGACAAAACCCGGTAGACATTGCCGTCGACTACCGCTTTGGCCTCATTAAAAGCAAAGGATGCAATGGCCGCGGCGGTATACGGGCCCACGCCGGGTAATGTAATAATCTCATCATACGTGCGAGGAAATTCCCCGGCGAAATCCCGCATGATCATTTGGGCGGCCTTTTGTAAATTCCGAGCTCGAGAATAATAGCCTAAACCCTGCCACAAGCGAAGTAAGGGGGCCTCCGGCGCCTCTGCAAGATCGCGCACCGTGGGAAAAGCGGCGAGCAATCGCTCATAATAAGGTAATCCCTGCGCTACGCGGGTTTGTTGCAAGATGATTTCGGATAACCAGATCGCGTAAGGGTCCTTTGTTTGGCGCCAAGGCAGCTCGCGCTGGTGTTCAGCGTACCAAGCCATTATTGTGGCCGAAAAAGGATGTAAAGGGCTTTTTTGCATGGATAAAATCAAATTTACGAAAAAAATCACCCTGAATTCGAAAGATTTCTTAGAGAATTGAGAGAAAAACGTTACTTTTGTGTCCCTTTTACAGAAGGGAAATTGTAATTACCTAAGAATCATCATTTAATAAATTAAAAACCGTGACTAAGGCAGATGTAATTGCTGAGATTGCCAGCAAAACAGGGATTGATAAGAAAGATGTATCGGAAACGTTAGAGTCATTTTTCGAAGTAGTAAAAAACAACTTAGCTAACCAAGAGAATATTTATGTTCGCGGTTTTGGTAGCTTCATTAACAAAAAACGCGCGCAGAAGATCGCTCGCAACATTTCTAAGAATACAGCGATCACGATCGATGCACATTATGTGCCTAGCTTTAAGCCAGCGAAAGTGTTTGTAGAGCAAGTAAAAACGAGTACTGACCCCACTAAATAGGCTGTATAGCTGAAAAGGGTCTAGAATAATGAAAAAAAACCTGTTGGTCATTCTTCTGGTAGGCCTAGGGATAAGCGCCCTATTGTACTCTTTACCGAAAGGTAATGTGGCGGGAAAGACACAAACATCTCCTTCGGGGGGCGCTAACCGAGACGCGGGAAGCGAAAAGACGGAAAAAGCAGCAGAGAAAGAGGAACATGCGAGTCCTTTGACTCCAGCCCAAGTAAAAGAGATTTCAGGTTTGAAATCTGCTTTTGCCGCAGCTAAGACAGATGCAACACAGGCGAAAGCCTTAGAGAATCTGATGCGTGCTTTTATGAATGCGAGTCGGTATGATTCAGCTGCGATTTATGCGGCAAATTATGCAGATCAGCATCCCAGTTTGACGAACATTTTACGTGCCGGTCAGCTGTTTTTTGAAGCACAAACGTATGCTTTGAATGCGCAGAAAGGGACTAAGATGGGCGAAAAGGCGAGAATTTACTTTACGAAGGCTTTGGCACTAGACCCGAGTAACTTGCTGGTAAAATCGAACATGGCGATGACTTACGTAGACACACCCACTCCGATGAAGGGCATTACGCTACTTCGCGAGGTGATTGAACAGGAGCCCACGTTTGTGCCTGCGCTGTTTAATTTAGGGATATTATCGATTAAATCGAATCAGTTTGGCAAAGGCCAAGAACGATTCACCCAGATATTGAAGCTGGAGCCAAATAACCATAAAGCCGCGTTAAATCTCGGTTTTTGTTTAGCCCAGTTAGATAAAAAAGAAGAGGCGCAGAAGGTCTTGAAACGCGTTTTAGAGCAATCTAAGGACGCACAAGAGCAGAAAGCCGCGAAAGAGTTGCTTGCAGAAATGCAGGATCATTGAGGTTGAAAGTCAACTTCGTATAGTATTAACACATTAATTCTTAACATTATGCCTTGCGGTAAAAAAAGAAAACGTCACAAGATCTCGACTCACAAAAGGAAGAAGCGTCTTCGCAAGAATCGACACAAGAAGAAATAGTCTTCATAAATCCATTTTCCATTTTGGGATTTGAATTTAGGTAACGCAGGAACAGGCATTTTTCGAAATAGCCTGTTTTTGGCGTTTAAATTCCTGTATATTTAGACTATCTAGGCTATAAAGCCTTGCACCCTTCTTCTCGACATAAATTGTGAGCAATGAATTAATCATTAATTCGACTCCCAAGGGGGATCGGATCGCCCTTTTGCATGACAAAAGGATTGTAGAGTACCATATTGAACAGTCAGAACCCCAGTTTTCCGTAGGGGACATTTACCTCGGAACGGTGAAAAAATTGGTTTCTGGACTGAACGCCGCTTTTATTGACATCGGTTATGAGAAAGATGCATTCTTGCATTACCATGACCTTGGCCCTAATTTACCTACCCTGCAGAAGTTTACGCGGGAGGTAATGACGAAAAAAACGAAAGTTATTCGCTTAGAGAACTTCAAGCTCGAGCCCGAAATTGATAAATTAGGGAAGATCGAAAAAGCCGTTCAAAAAGGACATTTAGCTTTAGTTCAAGTCGTTAAAGAGCCTATTTCTACTAAAGGCCCTCGTCTATCGTGCGATATTTCTATCGCAGGTCGTTTCCTTGTTTTAGTTCCCTTTGCGAACGGTGTGAATATCTCGAAAAAGATCACGTCGAAAGCAGAACGCAATCGCCTCCAAAAGCTAATGAACTCAATTAAGCCGAAGAATTACGGCGTAATTGTACGTACTGTGGCGGAAGGCAAAGCAGTGGAAGAAATGGAGCGCGACCTGAAAGATTCCATTGCGAAATGGGAAGAGGGTTTAGTGAAATTAGTCGATGCGAAAGCTGGAGATCGTATTATTGGGGAAATGAGCCGCGCTACTTCGATGTTACGCGACCTGTTGAACAATGATTTCGATAATGTCATCGTTGATACACCAGAATTGTACAATGAGGCAAAAGGCTATGTACACAATGTCGCTCCTGAAAAGGAGAAGATTGTTAAGTTACACCAAAGCAAAACCAAGTTATTCGAGCAATTGGGCATTGAAAAGCAATTGAAAATGCTTTTTGGCCGTTCGGTTTCTTTGCCTGGTGGAGGCTATTTAATCGTGGAGCACACGGAAGCATTGCACGTGATCGATGTGAATTCGGGAAATAAATCGAATTCTGAAGATGATCAAGAAGCCACTGCCTTAAGTGTGAACCGGGAAGCTGCGAAAGAAGTAGCTCGCCAATTGCGTTTACGCGATATGGGCGGAATTATCGTGATCGACTTCATTGATATGAAGAAGGCCGAAAACCGCAAGTTAATTCAGGACATCATGCGCGATGAAATGCGCGGGGATCGTTCTAAATACACCATTTTGCCGTTAACCAAGTTTGGCTTGATGCAGATTACCCGCCAGCGTGTGCGTCCAGAGATGAACGTAGCCACGCACGAAACCTGTCCTAGCTGCGGCGGAACAGGAAGTATTACGGCGAGTATTGCGGTTTCTGACATTGTAGAACAGCATTTGGAACATTTGTTGACGAAGCAAAACGAGAAGAAGTTGACCATTTTAGTGCACCCCTTCTTGAGCGCTTATTTCACAAAAGGTTTCCCTTCTATTCGTATGAATTGGTTTATGAAATACAAGACCTGGATTACGATTATGGAAGATTCCTCATTTGGCATAACAGAATTTAAATTCTTAAACCAAAATGGAGATCAAATTGAGATATCATCTTAGCATTTTAGCCTTAATTTTCGGCCTTCTTCTACCCGCTTTCGATTCGAATGCACAATGGTGGAAGAAGGCGGATGAGGCGGAGAAGGAGCGTTCCAAAGGAATGCTGTTACTCACCACCGAAGTTCAGACCGAGGCCACTGTGGCCATCAACCAAATGTATAACTTCCATTTCCCGGAAGCTGAACGCGAATTCAATTATTTAAAGATTAAGTACCCAGACCATCCGCTCCCTGATTTCCTATTAGGACTGATGCAGTGGTGGAAAATCGTGCCTAACACGAAAAACGAAGTCTATGATGATCGATTGATCGAATACATGGACAAGAGTATTTCCAAAGCTGAGAAAATCTACGACGACACCGAAAATCCCGAAGCCGCCTTCTTCATGGCCGCCGCTTACGCCTTTAAAGGTCGTCTTCATGCAGAGCGGAAGCACTGGACTCGTGCCACTTTAGCCGCTAAAAACGCCCTAAAATACCTCGAATATTCCCGCAACTTTGCGGACTTCAGCCCGGAATTGATGTTTGGCGATGGACTTTATAATTACTATTACTTCTTCATCAAGCAGAACTTCCCCTTATTAAGACCTGTTTTGTGGCTTTTCCCGAAGGCAAATAAAACCCAAGGAATCGCCCAACTCGAAAAAGTCAGCTACCAAGCCTTCTACACCCGCACCGAAGCCCGTTATTTCTTATTGCAGATCTACGGCATCGAAAACATGAATGAGAAAGCTTATGGTATGGCCAAATACACCTCGGAGAGCTTCCCAGACAACCCCTATTTCCACCGCTATTACGCACGTTCTGCTTACATGAGTGGCAACATGGAGGAAGCCAGTTCCTTGTCTAAAGAGATTCTTCGCAGAGTTGAGCAACGTCAAGTAGGTTACGAAGGCACCTCAGGGCGCTATGCTAGCTATATTTTGGGCTACTACGCCCTCTACGTACACAGAAACTACGCGGAAGCTGCGACCTATTTCAAGCAATGCATGGAGTATACCAAAGCCACCGACGCCACCGATTCAGGCTATTATTGGGCCTCCTTACTTGGCCTAGCCCGCATTTCAAATCACCAACAGAATTATGACCAAGCAGTCGATTACTGCAAGGAAGTTTTAGAACACGCAGATAAGAAGTCCGCTCAATACACCGAAGCAAAGAAATTGCTAGCTGAAGCAAAGAAGGCGCGCAGAAAGAAAAAATAATATGAAAGCAGCCATCATCAAACACTATTTTCCTTCCATCACCGAGCACCAACAAGCTCAATTCGAGCAATTATTTCCCCTCTATGCGGAATGGAATGAAAAAATCAATGTCATCTCTCGCAAAGACATAGATAATTTGATGCTGCACCACGTCCTTCACTCCTTAGCCATCGCAAAAATCATCGACTTCAAACCAGGCACCGAAATCTTAGACGTAGGCACCGGCGGCGGATTCCCAGGCATCCCCCTAGCCATCCTATTCCCAGAAGTAAACTTCCATTTAGTGGACAGCATCGGCAAGAAGATCAAAGTCGTTCAAGGCGTCGCTGATGCCCTTGGATTAAAGAACGTACAAGCCACCCATGGCCGCGCCGAAGACGTTGATGGCGAGTTTGAATTTGTCGTTTCTCGCGCAGTTACGCGCCTATTGCCCTTCTTCGGCTGGGTGAAAAATAAGATTAGCTTGAATAGCTACCACGATCTAAAAAATGGCTTGCTTTGCCTGAAGGGCGGTGATTTACAAGAAGAATTACAGGAATTTGGCCGTAAGCACAAGGTCTATCATCTTTCCAAAAGTTTCAAGGAGGAGTTTTTCGAGACAAAGAAGTTGGTGCATGTGGCGCTTTAGGCGACTAGAGAGGAGATAAGAGAGTATAGATAAGAGAGTAGAGAGAAGTTTAGTCCGGAGGGTGGACAGTAAACAGTGGGCAGTGGACAGTCGTCAGTAGTCGGTGGGCAGTAATCAGTGGGCAGTAATCAGTGGGCAGTCGTCAGTGGGCAGTAATCAGTCGCTAATCTTGACAAGTTCTGTCAATACCTGAAAACGCCTCTGAGTACTTTGAAATTATTTTAGCGATAGTGCCTTTGCAGATCAAGAGAGTCTATCTTTACTCTATACTCTCTAATCTATAATCTATGCCGCTACGCGGCAGCTAAGCCATCCCCTTCATCAAATCCTTTAACGGCTTGATCTGTCTACGTGAAATGGGGATTTGAATTTCGTTATTTAAGCGAATGCTCTTTTGAATATTAAAATCAATTGCCTGGATGGCATTTATATTGACAATAGCAGACTTAGATGGGCGAATGAAGCCGCGCTCTAGTAGGAATGGTTCGAAGTATTTTAGTGTACGGCACGATACAATTTTACTCCCATCGTTCATGTGGAATTTAGAATAATTTCCTTCGCCCTCTAATCGTAGAATATCTTTGACGCAAACGCTTTGGTCCCCCAAAGTAAGCGTGCAGCTTTGTTCTTTTGTAATATTGAATGTCATGGGTTAGAACAGATGTTTTGACAAATTTAGGCTCTAATGCCCCCTTGAAGATTTATAATTAGGTTATTTGCGTTATTGACTATTTTTGAATTATAATCGTTTATTTACCGGTTGATAAATGATAGATTACATATACTTTTATGTTATATATACGTTAAATACGTGTTAAAATGAGGTCTATTTTTAGTCTTTCACGTAGTATTCGGCGCAGGCATTACTGGATTTTTACTAATTTTGAATATAAACTAAACGCTATGAAGACAAGACGATTTGGCCGGACGAACTGGCAAGTGAGTGAAGTGGGGTATGGAATGTGGGGATTAGCCGGATGGACCGGATCCGATATTGAGGAAGTAAATAAATCGTTGGACCGTTCGGTCGAGCTAGGGTGTAATTTCTTTGACACCGCTTGGGGTTATGCAGAGGGTAAGAGCGAGGAAATTTTGGGAGGTCTTTTGAGACGTCATAAAGAAACTACTTTATATGCTGCGACGAAGATCCCGCCTAAAAACTTTACCTGGCCTTCTAAGTCTCATTTTAAAATAGAAGATTGTTTCCCGGCTGCACACATTGTGGAGTATACGGAGAAAAGTTTGCGCAATCTGAAAGTGGATCAGATTGATTTACAGCAATTCCATGTGTGGGAAGATGCTTGGGCGGATCGCGATGAGTGGAAGATGGCTGTGGAGAAATTAACGAAAGAGGGAAAAGTGGCTCATTGGGGTGTTTCGGTGAACCGTTGGGAGCCAAACAATTGCTTGCAGACGTTGGAAACTGGATTAATCTCTTCTGTTCAGGTTATTTACAATATTTTTGACCAAAATCCAGAAGATCAATTATTCCCTTTATGTAAGAAATTGGATGTGGGTGTGATTGCCCGCGTTCCTTTTGATGAGGGGAGTTTGACGGGTTTGATGACCTATGAAACGACATTCCCGGCGAATGATTGGCGTTCTACCTATTTCGTTCCTGAGAATTTGATTTCAAGTGTGGATCACGCGAATGCATTGAAACCACTCGTTCCGGAGGGAATGGATTTGCCTGAAATGGCGTTGCGTTTCATTCTTTCGAATCCAGATGTGGGCACCATTATTCCGGGCATGCGCAAGATTAAGCACGTGGAAAGTAATATTGCCACTTCGGATGGCCAAGGTTTATCCAAAGAATTAGTAGAAGAATTACGCGCGCACCGTTGGGAGCGTCAGCCTACTTCTTGGTCGCAGTAAAGAGTTCTTTTAACGCGGCCTCCTCCCGGAATCCCGATGTTTTGGTGATCAACTCCCCTTTGGAGAAGACGATGAAACTCGGGATTTCGTCTATTCCGTAGGCTTGCATGATGGCCTGGTTGCCGTCTGCTTCGACCTTTAATACGGTCACTTTGCCTTTGAATTCTTCGGCTAATTTATCGACGGTGGGCATCATTTTCAGGCAAGGCGCACACCATTTGGCATAAAAATCAACCACAACGGCATCTGATGAAGCGATTTCTTTTTTGAAGTCTGCCAAATTCCATGCCGCATCATGCTTCACATCGGGCACACCCTCTAATGGTTTCATCCGTGTCGTCCACTTTAAATAGCCCCCTTTCATTTCCGTCACTTGAAAACCTGCCGCACGCATCTGTTCTGCAGCCTGGGCAGAGCGACCGCCGGAAAGGCAGTAGATAAGGACCGGTTTATCTTTGGAAAGTTGCGCGACCTTGGCGTTGAAATCGGGGGAACGAAAATCGATGTTCATCGCCTTTGGCAAATGCCCTCCTCCAAATTCTCCCGAAGTCCGAACATCCAGCAAATAAGCGTTCGGCGTCTCTTTGATCTTCTTTTCGAAGGCGTCTACATCTACATTTTGGGCAAACGCACTGAGATTCAGTAGTGAAAGAATGATCAATGACAGAGAAACGATGCGAATTTTCATGACTTTAATACGGATTTTAGGCAAAATTTACGTTATTTTGCAAGGCAATTT
>JACCDG010475453.1_pt1 | contig 21962 bp, 15 predicted proteins | sample 7442471 | NCBI WGS metagenome assembly JACCDG01 (sample SAMN15323444, study PRJNA562643) | freshwater metagenome | isolation source: river surface water | place: USA:Blue River Watershed | collected 2017-08-17 | reverse complement strand
TTAGTCAGTTAAATCGTTAATAACAACTTGTGGGTTGATAAACAATTCGTTAGGTACTAATGGAATATTCTTAGCAACAAGAATACCTAAACCACCATCAATAACATCAATACTGTATGATTCTTTCAAACGTACAGCAGTAATTTCACGAGTCTGCTCTTCCCATGAATCAACAGTTAAAGGAGCTTTAACGTTAAGAACACCTGAGGACTCAGTATCAATCATGATAATTGAAGTAGTTTGATTAATACGATCAAACGGTACTAAGTGCGAGGTAACAATTGTAACACCTGCTAATGGACTGTAGCTTGGTAAGCTGTTGAAACCAGTAGTGGTAAGTTCAATCTCTTTGTTAGTCAAACGTTGACCTTTACCTGTAGCCATGCGTTGTTGATTACGCCATGTATCAATAGTGCCGTTCTTATAGGAATTGATTGGATTCAATTGACTATTAATAAACTCACGTGGATTATACATGTTATAACCAGCATTACGTAGAATAGGATCTTTTTGGAAGATCGGGAATGCAAGTGGGTGCATTAAGATTACATTAGGGTTATAACCATTAGCAAGACCTTGACAATACATGTCGAACAAATCTTCTTGAGTGATAGCACCATTCTTAACACCGTAACGGTCACGACCAGTACAAACACCTTTGATTGAACCGGCAGGAGTATCGTTATCAAAAACTACAACACCTTGACTGTCAAACAATTCAAAGATACGCTTTTCTTTAGCACGAGCAAGAGCTTTAGCTGCTTCAGTAATGTGAACGCGGATTACATCCCACTGACCTTGATCAATTTGTTCACGAGTAACTTTAACAACAAGACCACATTGACGGAATTGAGCGCGAATGTTTGAACTTTGACCAACAGCGATTGAGAATTCTGGATATTCACCGCTCTCTGCACGATCAACGTTAGGAATGTTACCAGCACCGATCCACTTGTAGGTTACGGACTCCCCCATAACATCTTCAAAACGCATAGTGCGGATAAGACGTTGACCTACCATTTGCATTTCAACTGCTTCTTGAACAACTTCGGTATATACACGCATTAAGTGTTGAGGAGCATCAGGAGTAGCAACAGCATCTTTCAAAGAATAACGGATTTCGCTTTGGGTAGCTTCGTCAAATAAAGAACCACCTGTTTTTACAAGCTGACGTAAATCTTCATATTTCATATTTTATTTTTCCTTGTAATTATTTAGTTAGTTAAGAATTAACGGAAGTGCAATCCAAATTCTACCATTGCGTATCCATTTGATTTAATAATAAAGGTACCTAGACCGTCATTCTGGGAGTTTGGCAGTGCATTCAATGCATTTGCAGTAGCAGCATTAGGTGCAACAACTTTATCCAAGAAGTTATGGTTACCAACAACAGCACCGGTGTTAGGATTTTTAAATTGGGTAAAGTCAGTGATTTGACCAACAACAGCAGCCATATTAACACTACCAAAACCGTGTTTAGCACAAGGTACGAAGTTTGATTCACGATCATAAGTTACGAAAGAACCGTATGAATAGGTGTTCAAATCAGCAACCATAGCAGCAATACCAGCAAGAGGTGCAGTACGCATAGTAGCTACATCTTTAACAACAGGGTATTGTTGATGATAATCACACATGAATGAAATGTTTGGTTGAATGTTAAAGTTAGTGTAGTTTAACTGTGTTGGATTTGAGTTATTACCACCAGCGTGTTGGAAAATATCATACTGGGCAACACCAACATAGAAAGAGATTTCATTGTCTAAAGTATTACCGGTGAAGAATGATTTAACAACTGGCTCGTTAGCTGTAACTAGAACGCCTTTAAAGTTTTTAATGCCGTTAGCAACATCTAGTACTGAATAGCGAACAAGAGCTTGAGCGTCTGCAGCAGCAACAGAAGTTGCAAGAGCAGTAGCATAAGCTTCAGCTTCAAAACGTAAGCCTGCTGGAACTACACCACCACGGGAGTCTTTGGCTACGATCTTACCACTTGAAATAACAACATGAGTAAATTTCTCATCATTATAACGAAGTAGTGGTAGGTAAGGGGCTACAACGTGACGACCAGCGGGTGCAATACCATCGCTGAAGCTGTTGTTTGGTACGTGTTGAATTTTGTAGTGCTCGAATCCTGCACGATTTACTGTACCGTTAGCAAAGCTATCATAAGTCTGCATATTTGAATATCTCCAAATTATTTAATGCTATATTTTTTATCTTTAATTTGATTTGAAAAGTCGCGAGCCACATCTAAACCATGATCTCGTACAATTTCTTTGAAAGTGGTTTCAAAGCTTTTTCTACTAAGAACACTATCTTTAATCTCTAATTTTTCAACATAAGATTCAACTACTTTGTTTTTCTCTTCAGCAGCTAATTCTTCATCTGTTTTTGTAGCTGAGTCAAGAATTGCTGTAGCAACAGGAACAGGCACAAGCTCTGGTTCAGGTGTGTTTAAAGCGTTATCTTGAATAGCGATTGGTTTTTGTTCTGGCTCTACTACAGGAGTATCTTCCAAATAACAATCCAGAATTGCAATTGCAGTTTTAACTTCTGCTAGAGATTTATCAGCAACTTGAGTTAAAAACTGATCTTTTTTAGCAGAATCTTTAATCTTAGTAACTACTTGATCTAGTATAGCAGTTTTTAATTCTGCAGTCAAGTTACTAATTATTTTATCTTTTAATGCAGAGTCGCTGCGAAGCATAGTTAATTCTTTTTGAATTAAAGTACCTTGTTTTGCACTAGCACTGTCTTTAAGAGAGAGTACACTAGTTGAAAGTTCACTTAATTGTGTTGCTAGTGTTTTAAGTTGTAGCAACACTTCTTCTTTTGATGTATCAACAGGTGCTGCTAACACTGGCTCTGTAACTACAGGATCAATAGTAGGATCTTCAGTCACGGCAACAGCTAAAATAGTTGCTTCAATCTCTTCAAGAGTTTTTCCTTCAAGTACTTTCTCCATTTGAGCAGTTACTTTATCAGTAAGGAAATCTTTATCTTCTGAATCTTGTAATTCTAGTACTAATTTAGAAGCAATATAAAGAGCTTGAGGGGTAGTAAGTGGCAATAGTTTATCAACTAAATAATCTGAATCAAACTCAGAGTCTTTAAGCTCAAGTTCTGGTTTAATATTAAATTCAGTAAATAGAGAACTAGTGTCAGATAATTTTTGTTTTAAATCATCTAAAGTTAATTTCATATTTGGTCCTTTTTCGTTAAAGTCTAAGATATCCAGACTTGAATAAATTTCACTATCTTGTAATATGTAAGTATGTGTTTGATCATCAGCAGGATGTTCTTCAAAGCTAACGTGATCTAACTCTGAAGAGTCAACAATAATAAATGCTTTTCTTCTGTTATAAGTACTTCCAGGTTTGTGTGTACAAGTTCCTGCTGTTTTTGCACAGATACTACAGAAAGCTCTGGTTGAGTCTCCAGCAATAGATACATGTCCTGACACTCTATCCTGTAATTCAGTTATTTTTGAATTATCATAAATAACGCCTTCAATATACAAAGCACCTAATCCTTTCTTATTGGAATTCTTATAGACGCTAGATTGTAGATAGGTGTTTACACTATTAACTAAGTCAGCAGGAGTTTTAGCTTCTTCTATAGCTTTATAGTATACATCATTTTTACTAACTGTGTCAACATAGTAAGATTTTTCTATTTTACCTACAGACTTATTATAATGTTTTCTTTGTAATGTCTTAGCATAAGGATTCACTAATGTGTCAGAACCTTGTCTTAAAGACTTTGGGGTATAGAAGACATCATTCTTATTAATTATACCTGCGTGTGAAGCTTCTATTTTTACTTTTAAACTATCAATCCCTTTACTATCTTTTATAGTAAAATTATTATATTTTAAAAGAATATCATCTTGTAGTTTTAGAGTCATTATTCCTCCTCATTTATTAATACTTGCTCTAATGCTAAATCAACTAATGTTTCTTCTATAAGTTGATATGCATACTCTTCACCCAGAGTTTCTCTGACTTCTAAAGCTGTGTTATATAAGTTATTAATTATATCATAATATTCAGCAGTTAGCAAGAGTTCTTGTTGTGCGTAACTAATTAACTTAGTTACATCTGATTCACTACTATTAAAATATAATGTTAGTGCACTATCTCTGATTGCTCGTTTTGGAGTAGAGGCTTTAGTTTTTAAAGCGTTACTAGTGCTTCCAGTTTTTTTAGTGGTAGATACACTTCCTTTCTCAACAGGAGGCTCAGGCTGAATATCCTTTTTCTCCATGCTTTTAATAAACTGCATAGCAAACTCTTTAGTAACTAGTCCGCCCTGCACCATATTTAAGTAGTGACTTTCTATTTTTATTCTTTGGTCTATATCATTCTCTATGAAAGTAAATACAACCTTTTCTTCTTTAGGCACAGTAAGTCTGCCGTAGTAATATTTGGACTCCATTAGCAATTCATTAAATATTTCGTTAGTTATGAAGTTACTAATAGTTTTCTGATAAGCCCTTACATCATCCTTAAGCGATTGAGAGATAATTGCAGCTGAGCCTCCTGTTGTACTGTCCCCTATAGATAGATCTACTTTAGAGACACCTAAACCTGATAACACTCTATTTTGAAAGTAAGTCAGATAGCTCTCCAGACGTAGTGCTTGAGATTCAGAACCTTTAAGTTCAATATTGACTCTATGAGGTGTAGCAACACCTCCGTACTGACTCATATTATCAATAATAGCTGAATACACATCGACTTCTGAACTACCGTCTTGTAATAAGCTAGCAGGCTGATCTTTATCGCCTACTTTTACATGTATAAAAGGAGAAGCATTTCTGTATATCATAGTTTCAGTGCATTGCTCAATATTTCTTAATGTATACACATCATCTCTCACTGACTCTAACGGAGGTGTTCCTACAGTCATGCCAGAACGTTTATTTTGATAAATATGTACGATATCATCTGCTTTAAATATTTTAGTGTAGTAATCGCTAATTCTATGTCTGTAGCGAATTATCTGACCTTGCTTATTATTAGCTGTATCTATAGTTGGTGTAGCTAGTACGTATAGTCCAGCTATAGGTTTGACAGTCTTATTAGCAACTTCTCTAACACGTCCAGTAGAGTTCTTCTCATTCTTATACTTAAGAAGAAAGCAATTATTGTAGTTAACTAAATTCTCAGTAATTTCTTCGACAATTGTCTCAAACGATGTTCCTGTTACAAACTCAATCTCAGATATTCTCTTATTAATGTAATCTACGTTTCTTTTGTTTTTAGAAACAAGTTCAAAACCTTCCTTGGTAATCGCTTGGCGCTTCTTTTTAAATGCATTGGTGACTAAACTATCTGTATCTATAATACGACCATGTTCTGAAAAATCGTATTCCATGTCTGTATAAGAATCAGCAGACAATCCATTTAATCTGCTAACTATATATCTAAAGTTAGGTGATGCACTAGGCCTTAACGTAATGGCTTTACTAGCATCGAGTATGGTAGTGTTGTGTGTATTTTTTAATTCTGTTTCAAGTAACATTACAGCCCCTCTAAATTATCAAGTATATTAAGAACGTCAGCAATGGAAGTACATTTAACTGTATTATTTAATATATTGTTTTTGTTCTCTTGGTAGTTAGGTTTTATATTAAAAGACTGTTTTGTGTCAAAGCTTGTTGTGGGTATGTCAGGCTTTGAGTATAAAATGTCTGTAAGTGTTTTAAGCTCTTCTTGAAAAACAGTGCCTCCTGTCAGATTTGGAAATACATAAGACTCCCAAGGCTGTTCATCAACAATCTTTCTTTTATCTTCTGTCTCAGCAAGTACGTCTTTAAGTGCTCTCTCTACGACAGCATCTAAAGTATGGTCTTTTATAAAAGAGTCGATGCTACAGTCAAGAAGACTGATCTTGGGTAACCCTGTAATGATTGGACGCTCGTAGACTAATATCTCAATGTTCTCTTCTTCAGTTGCTACAATTTCTACTTGTTTTTGATAGAAATCCTGTAGAAAATCTTTTAACAGTAGTTCATCTTCTGTCAGTTTAGCACCTGTAGATAATTTATTAGCTACGCTTGCTTTTTGACATTTCTTTCTTACATCTTTTTTAGCTAAGGCGTATACAACAGAACTTAAAAGATTAAGCATTTTTATTACTTTGTTCAGTTCAGTCATTAAACTTAAGAGGTCGTCTGAAGATCTAGTAAGCTCGCATTCAAAGTAAGCCTTTAAAGACTGTATCTGTTCTATGAACCCGTTAAAAGTGCCTACAGCATTATTTACAGTATCACTTAAATCTTTGAAGAGAGAGTCTAGCCCTTGTTGTGCTGTTTTTATTTCCTCGTTAGTATCTCTTACGGTACGTTTAAAAGCTCTTTGATTAAACTTCTCGATTAAGTTTGATGCTTTAGCGGTACTCTCTGTAACAATGGTGTTTAGTTCTGTTGAAGCATCACTAACTTGTTTATTAAGATCAGGAGTTAAGTTATTTAGCGCATCAGTAGCACTAGTGTTAAAACCATTAAGCTCTAATAAACCTGACAGATCTGACTTTGGTATTCTAGAAGCCAAGATACTCAGTGTATTCCTACTATAGTAAGGGCCATCATCTGGCACTAAGTATGTGTTATCAAGATAGGTTGCAATTAGATTTCTTTGAACTTCTATAGGAAGTGCTTCAATCAAACCGATTATTTGCTCTGAAGTGAAATTAGCTACTATGTTATCAGTACTAGGAATAGCAGCTAGAATCTGATTTAAATACTCAATAAAACAGCTAAGATTGAGTTGCCCTAAGTTTAATGAAATATTTACTGACGCTATCAGTTTACCCAATAACGCTGAAATAATTCCTTTTATGAACACACTAAGTGAAAGGCCAGTTAGTCTTCTTAAACTAGTAATCATTAGATACGCATTGAGTAATAAAGCGATAAGGCGTAGTACATCAGGAATACATTGATATTTAAACATATCAATAGCCTGACAAGGATTAATCTTTTGAAAATTAAATAAGTCTTTATATAACTGTATATGAGCTTTCATGTCATCTAATGAAAAATCTAAATCCCCTTTAAAAGAGAGTTTAGGAAGACTCACTTTACAATTAAAACACCTTTCTTTTGAACTCTGGATAACGCCTGCAACTAAAGGATTAAGTGAATCAGCTTTAGGTAGCGTAACTTTGTTAACCAACTCCTCTGGAGTATTATATACAGGTTCAGTAAGATCAGTTACATCCTTTATAGTATCATTTATCTTCTGGTGAAGCTGTACAGTACTTATAAGTAAACAATTATTATCTTCCAAACCTTTTGCAAAAGTATCAGCAATCAGTTGAGCACTGTATACCAAGTTTAACAGAGAAGTATCGTTATTAGTACTTTTTAAAGTTAAGTCCATTTAAATTATAATCCTGTAGTTAAACTTGTTGGCGCTGCAAATGCCTGTATATTCGGCATTATCTGTACGGTATATCGTTGCTGATAACCCGGAGTTCCTTTGATGTTAGGTAACTTACCTGATGTATTTATAAACTGAGGCAATATGTATTGTTTACCAGTCCACACCATACCTCCTGCAGTAAGAGGCGGAGTACTGTAGGCTGGTCCGTCAAGTGTTGGTACTACGTGCTGGTGCGCTGCAATTATTTTAGTTAATTCCTCTATCTTCTTGTTAAGAATTTCCATCCAGTCAGTTAAATCTGTAAAGAATCTATACATATCATCGTGTATAGGAAAATCAGCGATGGCTTCTTTATATAACTGATTCCAGGCTTCTTTACTTCTTTGTGCTGCTTGATCTAAAGGATTAGTTGGTATAATAGGTAACGTCATACTCGCGAATCTCCTATAGCCTTACCTACATTACGTATTAAATCAATACAAGTTACATACATGTCGTAAGTAATGTAGATGTTACCATAATCACTAATATACTCTGTACCAAATACTTCTCTAATTGCTAGTATTACTTGAGCGTGTTCTACTCTATCCAACTTAACGCGGAGTTTACTTAACTCCACTTTTAAATCCTTACTTACACTGCGTGCTTCTTCTAAAGTGCTATTAACTTCTTCTACTGAATAAGGCATATTAGTCATCTCCGTTTATTCTAAAGCAACTTCTAAAAAGATTAAAATCAGCAGATGCAGTTATTAAAGTAAGAATATCGGTAACATCTACTGCACTCCCTTGTCCAGTTTGTATGTCTATTACATCTTGGGGACTAAGTGGTTGCAATTGTATTGTTAGTTGTTCTGGGGTAGCCCCAGAATCAGTAGCTAAAATAGGTTGTATCTGTAGTGCCTCTGCAGAAGGGTGTGCTATAATATCGAAATGATCATACACATTACCAACTTCAGCGTTAACCAAAGAACTTAATAAATCTGTAAAAATAGCGCCAACATCTTCGCTAGAGATTGCTGATGAAACACTGGCAACACTTGGCACATTGTTAACTAAAGCTTTAAGCCCATAAAAACCTGTGTAACCTACTACAATAGGTTCAGGATTATTATAAGTAATAGTTGAAGGGATTAGAGTACACGTACTACTTATAGGCGTTGCCCTGACTAATAACTCAATATTTAAATTAATTACTTTCTCTGTTAAAGTCTGTGAGTCAATGAGTATGTCAATAGGGATAGCATTTGTAAATTGAGTTCCTAGTAAAGAGGTGTCAAATACTAATTCATCTGTTGCCGTATCAAAGTGACTCTTGTTAACTAAGATTCCTCCTGATATCACCTTGGTAGTGTACAAATCTGGATCAGAAGTACTCACTCTGATTGTAATATCGTTAGTATACTCTAAAGATGTTCCGCAAAGATAAAATCTTTTAATAGAATAAGTAAAAGCTCTGCACGTTATGTAAGTGGAACTACTATCTATTTCTTTTAATGTTTCAGTAGTTGGGTTAAAATACATTAACCCGATGTTATCATCTAGTATACTATCTATAGTAAAGGTACTAGGCATGGTGTACTCCTTCTTGTTTGGAATTATTTAATAAGCTCTGAGAGGCATAGCTCCTCTGGTTTTATTATATGATACCACATTTTTAGTAGAAGAATCAATAAGCTTAGAGCCACCGAATCTTAAGGATGCTCTAGCTACAACACCCCCAGTTTGTACAGCATTAATACCAGTAGCATTTAACCCTGCTGGATCAGTATCCCTATTTATATAGGAACCGAATCGCATCATCGCTCCTTCAAAAGCACCGCCAAGAACAGCAGAGTACAGTTTTTTATACCCGTACAATCCTATCATCATAGCATCAAGATCATGATCACCTATCTTTTTAGATACATACCCGTACACTACTTTTCCTTTATTTCTAGATTTTTGAATATAGTTCTTCATTTGTTTAACTATTTCTAAATCTTTCTCTGGGTGTAACGTAAGCAAGTCCTTCTCTAGTATTAAAACAGCATTCTGTACAGCAAATTGTTTCAGGCCTTGTTTAAATTTCTCACCTGAAGTCGGATCTCTCACTTCAACTGTAGAACCAAAATCTACAGCCTCTACATTCATTAGTTTTAAATCAGGGTGTCCTTTAGGTACCAATGCAGCTTGAGTTTCACCAAATAGTCTTAAATCTCCTATCTGAGTGGCTCCAAAGCCAGCATCAACGAAGATGTGATCGGCTACATACTTTCTATTAAGCTGTATGATTTTCTCTTTAGCTAATTGTTGAGTCCACCCTTCTACTGCGACTCTCTCTTTATCTAGTATATAGAATTGAGGATCGTTCTTATCATAAGCTATAACTACTATACGAGTACCTACTTGATCATGATTCCAATCTACACCTATAATTATTATATAACTATTTCTATTAGACATTACATCTAGTAAGTTAATATACTTAGGCTTAGCTTGCGCTCTTTCAATAAGCGGGATCTGGAAAATACCATTGGACGAGACTCCATATAAAGCTAATGCTTCTTGCAGATATCCAATTTCATCCATATCCGCTCTAATTTGACGGTCTATGTCATCATTATAGTGCGGTATTACGAAAGAAGGATAGTGAAACTCTTTTGTCTGAGAATCAAGTGAAGAGTTATAAAGGTTTAATTCTCCTTTAGGGGTACCTGAGCGCCAGATTTCAACATTAGGGTTATCCATGAAAATACCAGAGATGGATGTGATAGCCTTCGCTGGAATATCATCATACTCATCTAACCACATAGAATCAGCAGGCTGTCCACGTAAAGAATTACCATCATCGCCAGCAGTATAACCTTTTAGTACAGATCCGTTAGTAAACTTTATAACATGAGTTGGGGATGACTTAGAAGATAAAATAGGATTTTCATCTAAAGCCGCACAAAGCTTCTTAATTGTTTCAACAACTTCTTCAGTTTGGTTTTGAAATGGAGATACTAATAAAGCTCTGTGTCCATTACCTTTACTTCCCGTATCAGTAACACACTTGTGTATGATTTGCATAGCTAAAGATGCTGTCTTACCAGCACGACGGCCCATACGTACAACTTTAGAACGAGCAGAACAATTCATAAGAAGTCTTTGATACCATCTTCCTACGAAGGCTCTTTTTTCATTACCGATATTACCAGTATCACAATATAACTCCATATACTCGTAGGCATTGTAGAGAGCTCTCATGGTCTTAATATCTTCTTCAGTAGAATTCTCTTGAATTAGATTAAAGATATCCCAACCTAGTTGTACTTCTGGAGTTAGAAGCCCTTTACAAGGAATTGTCTGCTTACCGTATTTCTCAATCTGTTCTTCAATACACAACTCACACATCTTGCTAACATCTTTATTATAGTTTTGTTCTTCAAGATAGTCCTTCCAGTATATTTCCGAAAGTTTAGTTACTTCCTTATCAGTATCATCAACTTCTACTACATTTATTTTATTTAAAGATTCCATAATCAAGTCCTAAAGTTATTTCTGATCTTAATCCTTCAGGGCTAAGATCAGCTTCCAGTTGACTCTTACAAGCACCTTCTTTAAGTACAATTGGCTTAATAATAAGCTCAAAGTTTTTTGCCAAGAATAAAGACGTAAAATCAGATAAGTTACACACTTCTGTGTTTGTAGTAATTACAACCTTAGCAGCAGGAGAATAAACTTGCAAAGTAGTTAGTAGATTTCTAATGTCTTCAGTGATCTCTAGTAAGTTATCTACGTAGATATAAGAAAGAGAGAGACCTCTAAAACTATTAATATCAGCAGATAAACCTTTAAATAAAATCTTAGATCCATTTTTAAGTTTTATAGTGTTAGCTTGTTGGTAGTCTATTTTATTATCTAATTTAGAAAGTAACTGGATGTAGAGCTCCTGTCCTGGTGGCGTGTATGGTGTTAGAATTAAACTAACACTTGAAGGATTAGCTTTAGCATTCTTAGTTACTAGCTTGATTAGATTTGTTGTTTTGCCTTGTCTTCTTGCAAAGTTTAATAAATAACTTTTATTTTTTTGTAATTTCATTTTTAAATACCTTTTATTTGTTTGCTTTTTTAATAGCAGCGGCTACTTTCCTTGCGTGAGTACTTAGCATGTACGAAGATGCAGCCACACCTAGTACATCGCCATTACCGTGTAAAAGTGGGTTTTGAGCCCCCAGTAAAACGGTGCCGCGAACACCATGGTATAAATCAATAGGGGTAACACCTGCTTTATCAAATACCTTATAGGCTTTGTAGCCTCCGGCAAGCCCTGCGTAGCCTGCTTTAGCAGCTGCAAGTGTGCTCATTACCCCGACTGCTGCACTATAATTTCCTTGACGAACTTCGTTGATTGCACTACCTGCTTCATATAAACCATAACCAGTAAAAGCGGCGGCAGCAGAGTTACCTAAAGTCATATCCCCACGTAAAAAATTACCTGTAGGTTTGACAACGTGGGAATAAACAGAATTGAATCCTGCCTCTGTTACACCACTTACATATGATTTCGCTAATTGCCATTTACTTTCATCTTTAATTTCTAAAATTCTTTTTCGATTCTCAGCAAAGTTACCTACGGTATCTTTATATATTTGGCTATCTCTTATAGAAGACAATGCTGCCATATAACCTTCCCCATCTAGTATTCCGTCAGGGTTGTCATCATATGCTGTCTTAAAAGGTTTGACTTTGGTCATAACAGTCTCAACCAACCCCATAGCATCTTCATTAGTAGCTAATCTTTTTAAACCAACTCCTGCGGTATTACTAGCAACAATTCCAGGCACCCTGTGAGTAGCAACGCCTAGTATACCACCGAAAGCAGCAGAACGTAAAGCCCCTGCTGCAGCGTCACCCCAATCTTGATTTTCATAGTAACTTAATCCAGCACCAATTGGCGCAACAACAGCCGCACCAATCCCAGCAAATTTAGCTGTACTCGAATTAGGGATAGCACTACCTATCTTCCCAATTAAACCTTCGTATTTCATATTACAGATAACCTCCTAAAGCTGCAGCTTCATTTCCTAAGAGTAAGGCGCGATCATTTAATCCGCTTTTTGATAATTTATTTAAAGCCATTTGTCTGGCTGTTAGTGACTGTCTTGAATTAACCTCTGGCACTAAAAATTCAGTTTTAGCCATCTTACTTGCAAATTTTCTTATACTAGACTCATTATTAGTTATATCCGAAATCCCTGCTGTAGCAGCTAAAGCAACAGAAGCTCCCGTTACAAAACCTACTGTGGCTCCAACAGCCATACTACCAGCCCTAAGTATTCCAAAATTAGTAGCTGTTTTAGCTGGGGCAAGAAAAGAACCCACCGCCAAACCAGCACGAGCACCAGGCAATGCTAATGCAGGAACAGCTAAGTTAGAAACAATCTCACCAATGTCTTGATTATTATACATACCATAACCTACGAAACCAGCAGCAAAAGCTGGTGCGGCAGTAATACCCAATCTATTCATTATTGTAGGGTTAGCTTTAAAAGCAAGCATGTCTCTTGTTGATACACGACCTAGCTGTTCCATCATTAAAGATATATTACCCCTACTAAGAGGATTAACTACTGTCATAGCTCTCTTAGCATTATCTTTAGCAGAGGCTCTCCACATATTACCCCAACCCATGCCATAACCATGAGTAAGTGAACGCTGGTTGCTACCAGCCCAAGGATCTATAGGCTTTGGAGTCATATCCGAGTAAATATCAGAATCTTTTAAGTCAACAAAACCAGCTTGTTTTCCTATACGATTTAACTCTAAATCTTGATTGAACGCAGCCTTGAAAGCATTTAAATCAGACCCTTCAAGATTACCAATACCTGTAAGTTGGGTAGGAAAAGGAGCTCTAGTTGTGGTTTCAACCTCAGTAAGTGTCTCCATGCCCTTTTTTTGACCAAAAAAACTATCTTCAGTTGGGTTAAGAGTAGGGTCAGCAGTTTCAGGATTAAAAATAGGGAAAGGTGCGCCTCTTCTCTCTACTTCCACACTCCCTTTAGATCCAGTAACATTAGTATTTAAACCATGATAAGCAGCTGTTAACTCATCTAGTCTTGCAAGACGCGCCTTCTCTTCAGGAGATGTTCTTTCAAACATACCTCCAGACGGTTTGGGTTTAATTGCCTCTTCTCTCTGCTTCTCTACGTCCTCGTTAATAACAGATTGAGAAAGCTCTTCACCTCCATTTAATTTTGGGTTGTCTTTGTCGCTAGAGTGTTTAACTTTTTTGGGTACGAGAGGTGCTTCTGGTCCGGAAAAATCATAGCTATTTATACTATTATGGGGGCCAACATATTCCTCTCCCAAAGCTGTTCTAGTGTCGCCATTAAGTAATTCCCTAGCTGTATCCCACGAAGCTTTTCTTTCATTAGTTGTGTCACTTCTTACAGGTCGTCCTACGCTAGTTGTATTTCCACTAGTAAAAACTTCTCCTGAAGTAGTTTCACCAGTCTGAAGTGATGTGTAGGTTATTGGTTTTAGAGAGCCTTCATTTTTTTCTAAATTCGAACTAAGACCTGCTTTTTTATCCACAAGATTACTACGGGCTTTATTAGCGTGAACATCTTTTTTAATATTACTTTGCTGCTCAGCACGAGACACCGGTGGAGTAGTGGTTTGCTGGTCAGGCACGTCTGTCCAAGGAGTCTGCATGAAGTCGTCTAACTCCCCCCTAGCTGTAGATTCTTCTATTGCCTTAGCCATTTGTTGCTCAACTGAAGCCGAAGGCTGACTCCCAACATGTGAAAGAGGTGGGGTTGTTGGCGGTACACTAGCAGAAGCTAAAGAGTTAGCTTCTATGACCGCTTTATCACTGAGAAGCAGCTCTCTAGTGTCTAACGCACGTTGGAAATTAGGAAATTTCTCTAAAAAGCTGTCTACATGGCTTAGCTCTAATCCTAATGGGTTAGCTTGAGTTAGTTTACCGTACTCTATCTCGGCAGAATATGCTGTTTTTTGTTCTGCAATTTTTGGGTTGTTCTGATAATTTTGCGTTTTTATTTCTTTTTGCGCAGCTTTGGTTGCCTCTTGTTGCTGTTTTTGTTCTTTGCTCGCAGCCTCCGCTTCTCTACGCGTTTGGCGTGCAGCCTTCCTAGGGTCTATTTTTTCCCCTTGTCCTTTCTTCTTATTTTTTGCCATTAGTATACATACCTCTTATTACGTTCTTTAAATTCTACAAAGCCTGTACCTAAGTATTGTTCGTCATAGAAATTATAGAAGACTGGATCGTTGTTTTCTTCTTTTTGTTTAGGTGCTGGAGTTAACATCATAGCTGCCAAGCCTACTACACCTGCAAGACCTAAAGCAACTTTACCGCCGCCAGCAAAACCTCTGTTTTCTACAAGTGCATCAGTAGGTAATCCAGTTTTATTTATTATGTCACCCACAGCTTTAGGTAGAAGGCTTCTGTCTGATGGTAACTCAACTTTTCCAACCGAATCCAACAGTTGCTTAATACTGTGATTACCGTTTAAGTCTTCAGCGTTAGCTAGTATATCATCAACAAACTTTTCTCTGTTAAAACCCATAATATCATCTTTATACAACTCAGCGTATTTTGCTACTTGGTCTTTAAGGGCTGTTTCTAAATCACTTGTGAAATCTTTCTTAACACCTACACTGATAGGTGCTGATCTTTCAGCAATACCTGTTTCATTATTAAATACAGAAATCTCACCACCATAATACCTATTAGCACCTGAACGTGTTTTAGTAAAACCTTTATTAACAAAGTCATCTAATGTAGATTTTAATGAAGATATGAAGCGTCTATTTATTTCTTCTGGTTGTTGCTCATTTATTTTTTTAGCTAAAGCTCTAAGTTCATCTGTTACAACTCCATTTCGCATATCTCCAATATGTTTCCATAATGATTGAAATATTTCGATTGTATCTTTAGCATCTGAAGCTGCTGTGTGAACTTCTTTTCTTCCAAATAAAGCTCTAGTGAGAAAATCCACGTTAAGTCCTAAACCTGCGGTTTCTTTTTCAATTAAGCCAGAAGCAGCTAAGTTTCCATAGAATATCTTAGATATATCCATAAGTTCTATTATAGGTACTTTACTATTAGGATGCACAGCTTTAATGATATCATCGTAAGCATCATAAGCATTATTTAGTTGAGTTACATACTTAGCAAAATTATTTTCTGTTCTGTTAGGAAGAAACTTCGTGTTAAACTCATAGTCAGCTTCCCTCATATATTTTTGTACTTTGAAAGCTCTTTGAAATAACTCTTTACCTGCACGATCAAACTGCTTATCAGCAGATGTTGTGGCAAGCTTTGCTTGAAGCTCATCATAAAATGGTTGAGGTATCTTATCAATACCTATATTAGCAGCTAACATGTTATTCTCGAAGTTCATGTTTTGCATGATTAGAATATCACCTAGTTGAAGCTTCTGCAGAGTATTCTCAAAAGCATCCCCAACATGCTGTAAATCTTTATTCAAGTAAGCATCTATTAAAGTATTAAAGTTACCTTCTTTAAAAGCTTTCTCAGAGAACTCGCCATTAACCTTTCTCAGATACTCTTCTAATTCTTCTTTAGGTAAGTTATCAAAATCAGGGTGAGGGTTTAAGTGGGCATCCAATAAAGAAAAAGAGCCTTTTTGATCAGTAGTTGCATACCCCATCTGCCATATACGTGAATGTGCTGGATTAACACCTGTTGTTTCTGTATCAAAAGAAAACAACCTAGCACTGTTACCTATGTTACTAAATCCAGATGTTTTCTTAGGTGCTGGTTTAGGAGGTACAGGCGGCGGCGTAATAACAGGAGGTGTTGGAGCTGGAGGTCTATAGTTGGTATTTAATCCTGCTCCAGCTTGACCTACTCTGCCTAATCGCGGGTTAGTTGAGTTTGCACTGTGTGTATAAATACTATGTTGTTTTACTCTTACTGCAGCTCCGGCTTGATCAAAACGCCCAAGGAGTACTTCAACAGGTTTTGTATTATACGTATACGTACTATGCTGTTTTATTTTAACAGCATTTCTATCGGCTAGCCCACTCGGAGTTAAAGGATCTGCAGGAGTTTGTTTTTGTTGTACAGGATAGTTTACAGCCTGAGTTTTTGTAAACTTAGAAGTTTCGTAGTTTACAACTACCGGCATAATACCAATATTATTTTTTACTACAGGTACTTCTAAATTATTTGTTTTTTTCTTAGTATAGACGCTTTGTGCCAAATCTCGTCTATTTGTAACAGGACTCGTTCGTTCAGCTTTCTTATATCTAAGACGATCTCGTTTGGGTTTATTAATGTTATACGTAGTAGGTACTTGATCTGTAGGTCTTACAGCTCCCCAATTATCTTCGACTCTGGCAGTAGCTTGAGTAGCATCTCTAACAGAGGTGCGGGCAACTTTCTTAGGTGCTGGTTTAGGAGGTGTTGGAACGGGAGGTCTGTAGTTGGTATTTAATCCTGCACCGGCTTGACCTAACCTACCTAATCGAGGATTAGTTGAGTTTGGAGCATGTGTATAGGTACTGTGCTGTTTTACTCTTACTGCAGCACCAGCTTGATCAAAACGTCCTAATCGCGGGTTAGTTGAATTTACCCTGTGCGTATAAATACTATGTTGTTTTACTTTAAAAGTATTTCTATCTGTTAGCCAAGCTGGTCTTAAAGGATCACTATCTATATTTTGTACAGGTGGCAGCCCACCTACTGGAACTGGATGTCTACGCTCTCTAAAAGTACTTTTTATAATTGGAGTTGCTTGCTGAACATCTTCTTCTATAGCACCAACCAGGCCAGCTAACCTATCAAAACCAAAACCTTCTTGAAAGTGAACTAAACTTTCACTAGAACCTTGGTAAATAGATTTAGTATAGACGCTTTGTGCCAAATCTCGTCTATTTGTAACAGGACTTGTGCGTTCAGCTTTCTTATACCTACTACGTGCTCGCTTTGGTTTATTAATATTGTATGTGGTAGGTACTTGATCAACTGGTTTAACAACTTTCCAATGATTTTCAACTGTAGCTTCAGATAGTGTGGTATTTTTAAGAGGAGCTCGCTTTGGTTTATTAATATTGTACGTAGTAGGTACTTGATCTGTAGGTCTTACAGACTCCCAATGATTTTCGACTTTGGCAGTAATCGGAGTATTATCAAAAGGATTTGAAAAAATAGGCTCAGCCTGTGCGACACCAATCTTATAAGGGAGCTCACTCTCTTGTGGGGGTACTATATGAAAAGCTTGTTCAACTTCTTCTATAAAAATATTCTCAAAACCAAACTCAGTATTGTGTATTAATGACTCTCTACTTCCTTCTGACACAGTCTTAGTGTAAAGATTCTTTCTAGTTTCTTTAGAGACTTTTTGAGAACGCTTCCCTCCTTTTTTGTTAGTAAGATTAAGTTTTAGTTGATTTGCATCATTAATTACTTCTTCGAGAGAATCTTCTACTATATTATCAAATACTTCAGGATGGGTTAGTTGAAAATCATCTGCAACTCTAGTGTACCTTGCTGTAGCGTAAGATCTTCTTTTAGCATTAACTCTTTCTTTAACATTAGCTGAAGGTGCTAAAACTCTTTTAGAGCTTTTTTCTGGTTGAGAAGTTTCTACAGTAGATTGTTTTTGTTGTACAGGATAGCTTACAGCCTGAGTCTTTGTAAACTTAGAAGTTTCGTAGTTTGAGGCCGTCGGTTTAGTATTAGTTTTATCAACAGGCGTAGCTTTTTCTTTAGCAAGTTTTTCTGCTTCAAGAATAGCAAGACGATCAAACTCAGAAGATAGAGCTAATACTTTAGCTCTTAATTCAGGCTTATCCTGCATAGCTCTTAGAATTAAATCAATCTTTTCTTTGCTGACACCTGCTGCAAGACCTTCTGAAATCTTTTTAGATAATTCTGGGAAACTCATTTAAGATCCTCTAAAGTCATAGGAACTATTTTACCATCAGGGGTTGCTTTTAAAATATCTCCAGGTTGATTGAAACTAGGGGTTCCATCACTGTTTTTAACGAAAGTACCTTCGGTGCCGAAACCCCTCTCTGTATAGGCATACACAGGTGTATTTAATTCTTTTGCTAAATCTGAAAACTGCTTAGATTTAGCAAAGCGGCAACCGTAAACAAACAAAGGTAAATCTTTATTATACCCAGGTGTATTAATAACTTCTTGCGCTGTTTGTTTAGCAGACAAAAAAGAACCAACTTTTTTTCCTTTTTTTGGAAGCAACTCACTTGCTATCTCATGGGACAAAGAGCCTTTAAACATACCGTCAGGTGATGCATGTCCTACTAGAGTGTTAAAACCTCGACGGCCTGCCACGTCAGCCATAGAGTGTTGTATAGAAGTGCCTTCCCCGAAAAAGTTTGTATAACTCCCTACATGTTTATCTTTACTAGGTGAATACGCCAGTTTAGAGTTATACAGTATCTTTTTTGAAGCCTCTGGGGTTAATTTTTTACCTTGGCGAGTTAAGAAGGCTGATGCCATTACTACACCACTAGTTTCTAAATTTGAGTGGGGAATTACTGCACCGTCTTTATCAAATTTTAACACTGCTCCTGGGTGTTTCCAATTTATCTCTGAGGTTCCGTTTTTAAATACTGTAGAAAAAGTTCCGTATGCGTTCGACATTGCTGGGTTAAATATCATTTCCTCTGTTCCAGCTATAACAGGTTGTTTAGAAACTTTTGCAAACCTTTTGGCAAAAGTGCCTTTAGCAGCCTCACAGTTTAATATAATAGTTGGAAATGAAGGATTATAACCTGGCGATTTTTTCATTATCTCAAAAGCTTCCTCTGGTGTTATTTTTTTACCTGGCTTTAGGTTATATTTTTTTGCTTCTGTGGTGGTGTAACCTTGCCACATTAAATCACCATCTGAATGTGCATCTCCATGCCCTCCTAGTACATTATAACCTCTAATGCTTCCAATATTTTTGGAAGCAGCATTTAAAGGAGATTTCTCACCAAATAAGTTAACTGCGGCTCCTGTAGGCTTAGTACTATCGCCTTTAAAAACAGACTCTAATATATTATAGTTATTTAAAGCTCTGTTAGTAGCCCATGCGGATGTACCTGCATCTCTTAGAATTGTTTTTAATTGGCTTGTTGTTATTTTATTACTAACCGCTGTTTGTTTTATACTTAAGTCTGTGTTAATTTTATTATTTTGTTTTGCTGCTAATTTTAAAGCACTGTTTGTATTTAATAGGTGCCCACCACCAATTATAGAAGCTGCTGCCAATAAACTTAAACCTATATTCTTAAATGTATTTTTATTACCTAAGGAAGGCAACTTACTAGGTAATCTTAGTGCGTCTTCTAACGGTACTCCTTGTGTCGCTGCTATACCTTGAAGATTTTGTACTGGAAGTCCTTCTTTGTTAGCTTCTAATTGCCTAAGTCGTTCAGGAATACCAGATAAATCTAGGTCATTATCATCAACACTTAGCACGTTTTCTTCATGTACTTTAACATTTTTATTTTTAGTTGAGTTAGCCAGTACGCTTGGAGGTGTTTCATAAAATGTAGGTATTAAAGGAGAGTTCATTTCATTTGTTTGAAATTGCTTTGTACTTGTCTTAACATCCGATGTAGCTTTTTTCTCAAAAGAACTATTGATACTGGAAAGATCTATTGGATAGTCTTTTAATTCCTCAAAGGGAGTTGGTTCTTTAATAATGCTTCTTACTTTATTCTTTTCTATTGCAGCTATATGTCCGCTACATATTTGATAAGCTTCTTCCCAAAAATCTCTGTTACCTATTTTTATAGTAGACATATGCTAGTTTCCTTCACTTGTTCTCTTGCTTTATTTTATTAAGAAAATTAATGTATTCCGTATTGTTAACAAAGATAGTTTTTTCAGTAATAAATCTGTAAGTTATATCTATATCTTTGTAGTGCTCTTTAATAAACTTTCTAGCTGCTGCTGCTTTAGCTTGTACATCAAAATCGCCTAACATTGTACTTGGCTTAATTTCAGCAATTACTATTGAACCGTCTGTATGTAGGATCATTAAGTCAGGTCTATAATTTCTTTGTTGTTTGTAGAAATCTACATAAGCTACTTCAAAAGGTTCGTACATATAACTCTGGACTTGCTCGTCTTCCTCTAGTTGATGGAAGTAAGCTAACTCGTAGGAAGATCTGTACTTGAATACTTCATCATTCTTTTTAGAATAGAAATCGCCGTTAAAATATTTTGGCGTGCCATTCTTACTCTTATTAAAGTAAACGTTTACTTTCTTTTTCTTCTTGGCTAGTGATTTAACTAATACTCTTTCTTCTTGTGATGTTATTGGTTTCTTTAACATAGTATTAGTCCTTAGCTGGAGTTACATCTATAATCTGTGCTTTATTTTTAATAAGTTGCTCTAGTTGTTCTTTAAGTGCGCTTAAGTTATTTGAAGCATTTGAGACTTTAGCTGCATCTATTAATTTAGCTTTAGCTTCTCGTGTTGCCATTAATTCTTTAAGAGTTTTTGAACGCATACGATCTATTCTTTCTTTGAGTTCAAAAGCAGGGGATAAAGCTTTATTACTTATTGGATTACCTGCTTCATCATAAGAAGAGATAAAATCTGTTAGTAATGCTTGATCGTGTTCTTTTAAATACTTAGTAGCTCTCATCTCTAACACATCATATTCACATAGTCTTGATATCATGTGTAAGTCTGTAAGTGAGGAACCGTCTACTTGGAATTCTTCTATGTATTTTTCCATCCAGTACTTAATTTGGTTTACTTCTAACCAACAATCTTTTCCAATAGGAGCTCTTTTTTCTTGATTTAGAGGACAATTATGGACGTTGATATTATTAGCAAAAAAGTTATGGTTGTTTCTTACTGTTATATCATATACTTCATCTTTACCTAAGTACTCTACATCTTCTATAACGTCAATTAACAAATCACCATAAGAATCAATTAAGTCATCCATAGTACCATCTGTATCAGAAATGTACACTTGAGATCCTTCCCCTAAACCTTCATCAATAGATTGATAGATTAGCTTATCATTGATTGAAGTTAATATTGGATGATCAGCAGTACACTTAAGTGTTAAACCTGTATGAGTTGTAATACGGTATGTTTCTTTAATACCCATATAACTTAGTTTTTCAACATAGTCGTGTTCAATCTTTTTAGTGTATTTGTTGAAGGAATAAATTATGTCTCCTTCAACAATATCTTCAATTTTTTTATAACCATTCTTACTACTATATGTTAGAATTTCAGTACCTTGCGCAATACATGTTTTAGCAAACATACAGTCAGGCCCTAAGCAGGTTAACGGAGTAACACTAATAACGCCAGCGGTCATTCTTGCCATTTCTGTTTGTATTTTTACTGCTTGTTCTTTTGTAAACTTAAGATCGTCATACGCATTGTTATTTAAATTTAATTTATTTAAAAAACTTGTATTTGTCATGATGTCTTTTGAATTCACCATAATGCCAGAAGCTGTCACGTATTCTACTGGCAATGAGTGGGAAGGTGATTCGTCTGTAGTATCCTCTACTACTTCTATTTTTGTTTCTTGTAATTTTTTTGCTCTTGCAGCTTCTTCTGCT
>JACCDG011503838.1_pt1 | contig 21968 bp, 38 predicted proteins | sample 7442471 | NCBI WGS metagenome assembly JACCDG01 (sample SAMN15323444, study PRJNA562643) | freshwater metagenome | isolation source: river surface water | place: USA:Blue River Watershed | collected 2017-08-17 | reverse complement strand
CTCTAAAACTTTCTAAAGCCTTAGAAAATGATGGGTATACTCCAGAATCAAACCCAGAAGTTTTTGAGCAAGCGGGCGACTTTGTTAATACGACTACAGGTAGGGCAAGCTTAGGCTCCTTGGATAAGAGCGCAGGTTGGCTTAGCTCAATACTGTTCGCTCCCCGTAAAGTAGCAGCAGAACTTAAATTATTTACTCCTTATGCTTTTTATTATTACGCTAAAATGCCTGTTGCGGTTAGAAAAAGAGCGCTACTTAATTTTGGGACTTTTGCTATGAGTGTCATAGTTTCCCATACATTATTGAAAGCAGCCCTTGACGCGCTAAGAGGGGACGACGAAGAAGAGGATAGAGAGTTTTGGGATAGCGATAGTCCTAACTTTATGTCTTTTAAGATTGGAAACCAAAGAGTTAGCTTTCTTGGGGGCGCTAAAACCACCATAGTATTTATGAGTAGGTTACTGGGGGATAGATTTGTGGATCAATTTGGAAAAGAAAGCAAGTTTGGAGAAAGATTTGGGAAAAAGATAAATACGAAGCTTGACCTTGTTTTGAGATTCGGTCTTGGCAAGCTTGCCCCAACGCCCGGCGTTATTAGGGATATAGCTGAAAAGCCAAACTACGAGGATTATGATGAAATTTATCAAAATGTTATAATGCCAATATGGCTTCAGGACGCCAAAGAAATGCAAAAGGACAATCCTGTTGAAATGCAGGCACTCTTTCACTTACTTGGTTTTGTGGGTGCTAACATAAGAACCGTAAACCCTAATTCTATGAAAGATAAAATTGTCTTTACAGAAAAGGTACGCGGGGAAGAAGTGAAGAGAAATGTAGACCTCACTGAAAACCAAGTTACAGATTTTCAAAATATATATAATAACGAACTAAAAAATAAGCTGCGGCTTATTAATACGGAAATTAATAGTGCTGTTGATGATAAGGAAAGGGCTAAAATAGTTGATTTGGCAAGGGAAGAAGCAAGGAACGAAGCTCAAAAAAAATTGGAGATTAAATATAAAGCAGAGTTCCGTAAGTTCCCTGAACAAGAAAAAGAAAAAGAAGGCAAAGCTCTTCAAAGAGCTAAAGAAAAAATGAAGTAAAAATAGTAACTTTGATTAACAATTTAATATATTAAAAGAGATGCCACTAACTCCTGATTTTACGACATCGCAACAGGCGGGACTTCCCTCAAACGTAATCATTACAGATACGTCAACAGGGAGTGATATTAATATAGTTGAAAGAGTTGTTTTTTTGGTTGATTACGCCGGAAACTACGTTGTCCCCACAGGAACAACTACTAACTATGTATTATGGCCACTTGCGCAAAGTTCAATATCCATAAATTGTCTCACGCAAGATACGGCCTTGCAGATTACTGTAAACTGGGTTGACGCGGGAGGGGTTACCCTTAATACAAAGACAATACTTTCGGGTTTTACTTTATATAATGAAACTTTTTATTATTCTTTAACACAAGGTCAGGCTGCGGTGGGAAATCCTTCTTATATTTTACAAGACAATCAATTTTTCCAAAATAAAAGCAAGCTTCGTGTGTTGATAGATAGCGGAGATCAGGCTATAACTCTTGGATATGATATTACTTCAGCCCAAGAATGTTATGATCTTGCAACAGCAATGGTAACGAATCAGAATATTTACTTTTAAAGTTAGGGAAGTTATGCCGCTTACAATAACTCAAATTTTAGATATTGCCAAGATTTCCCAATACATCGCAACGATTGATATTGAAAGTGGCAAGTTTTACGGAAGAAGAGTTGTCCCTGAGACACCACAAGTGCTTTATAACGAAAGAAAGGCCGTAGAGTATTGGTATAATCTTAGCCCAAATGATCCATCCCTTATAGAGACTTCTAATTATCTCTATTCTCTATGCCGTGGGTACAATTTACAGGCACAACAAATAGCCGGAACGGGTGGAGTAATTACGCCTGTAATTCCTTCTCAAATACCTAATCCTTTAATATTTGAAGTATCCCCAACTACCGTTGTACCATCTGGGGCCACTTCAGCAACTATAACGGGTTTTATAGGATTTAATGTTCTCTTTGTAAGAAACGGAATACCGCAGTCTACGCTTAATATAAATGGAGATAGTTACTTTTCTTGGAGTAAGAATTTAGGGTTATTAACTATTCATCCTGCGGCTATAACTGGAGAGGTGTTTCAGATATATCCTATCTAAATAAAAAGAAAATATGAAGAAGATATTTGCTCTTGTTTTGTTTTTAGTGCTGGGGAAGTTCTCTTATTCTCAATATCCTCTACAGCAAAATCTTGGAAATGACAGCACTATTGTAATTTCAAAAGGTGCAACACAATCAAGATTTGTCAATGTAACATATACTGATACAGCGAGCGCTAACCTTCAGCGTATCCGCCAATACCCAGCGTCTCTAATTGCAACAACATCGGGAGGTTTGAGATTTTGGATAAGAAATTCTTCCGCTACTGGATGGATTGAGATTTCAACTACGTCATCAACAGTAGGTGTTACTTCGGTAGCAACTAATAATGCTACGGGAATTACTGGTGGTACTATTACAAGCACGGGAACTCTTGCTATTGATACACTTTTAATTAGCACAAGAGCTTGGAGGCAGAAGGGAATTGATAGTGTAGCTTCTTTAATTACGGGTTCAGTATCTGGGACAACAAACTATGTTTCTAAGTTTACAGCAACAAATTCATTGGGTAATTCTCAAATTTTTGATAATGGTACAAGTGTTGGGTTTGCAACCGCAACTCCAGACTCGTTATTGACTGTTGAGTTGGGAACACACTTAAAAAGAGGGGTTAGGCTGTCAGGACTTCCCCAAGCACCCGGAACTAAATCTTTACGCATAGATGCTAATGGCACGTTATCTATAGTAGATACTACCTCTGGAGGGGGAGTAGGGACAGTTACCAGCGTGGCTACCAATAACGGGACAGGAATTACAGGCGGTACTATTACAACCGCAGGGACTCTCGCCATTGACACCTTGTTAATTTCTACGCGTGCTTGGCGCCAAAAAGGAATAGATTCTCTGCAAGCTAATATTAACGGCAAATTAAATATATCAGATACGGCTTCTATGCTAAGCCCGTATATTAATAATGTTGGTTATGGTCTCGGGAAGACAAGTCAGACGGTCTATGCCGATTCTGCAACCCTTTCTAATTATTACCTAAGACGCAAAGACTCTCTTACCGCAACCAATCCCCTTGGTTATGTAACCAAAAAAGTTTTAGCCGATACGGCCGCCGCCATCAGAAGTGCGACTTCAGGGGGAACTGTTACCAGTGTAGCAACTAATAACGGAACGGGTATTACAGGTGGCACTATAACGACTTCGGGAACTCTTGCTATTGATACTACGGTTATTTCTACAAGGGCTTGGCGCCAAAAAGGAGTGGATTCCTTGCAGGCCAATATCAACCTTAAGCTTAATATTTCTGATACGGCAAATATGCTTAACCCCTACCTGCGTAAGGTAGATACTACAAACATTTGGATTACAAATGTATACCGCAAAACAGCAACAGATTCTGTATTTTATGTCAAGGGCGGTAATTCTACATTCGCCTATAGGGATAGCATCGGAAGCGGAAGCGGTGGCGGTGGCGGTGGTAAGGTCTACTATTTAAACGGCTCCGTAAATCAAGGAACCTTTGGTGGTTTAACAATGTACGCTCTTGGGGATACAGCTATAACAGGCGCTTCAGCTGACTTTACAAGAGCAACTACGGGTACAATAGCCAATTTCATAACTAATGTAAATCAACCTTATTTAATTTCAATTCCATCTGGAATTTGGGTTATTAACGCTTATATGAGCGAATCGGGGGGTGGGGCTAACCACGCTGAAGTTTATGCAATTTTAGAAACTTGGAACGGATCAACTTTAACTTCTATTGCAACTTCTCCTATAGAAGAAATTACAAATGGAAGTACTCCAGACCTGTATACTTTTGGTATTTCATTACCCACTACCACGATTTCCCTGACAGACAGAATAGTAATTCAGTTTTACATACAAAACACAAATGGTAAAACTGTAACCCTATACACACAAAACGGTAAAGTAGGAGAGGTGATAACTACTTTCACTACAGGAATAGGCGCTCTTAATGGATTAACAGCACCTTCTCAATTTTTTGCTACGGGAACAAGTGGTACTGACTTTAATATATCTTCCCTCACAGACACCCATACTTTTAACTTACCTACTGCTTCTGCTATAAATAGAGGTGCTTTATCAAGTGCTGACTGGACAACTTTTAACAATAAAGGTTCTGTTAGTTCTGTAGCTACTAATAATGGAACAGGAATAACGGGTGGGACTATTACTACTTCGGGTACTTTAGCTATAGATACTTTGTTAATTAGTACTCGTGCTTGGAGACAGAAAGGTATTGACTCAGTAGCATCTTTAATCAATAGTAATATTTCTGGAACAACTAATTATGTTCCTAAATTTACCGGAACAAATACCATAGGCAATTCAAATATTTTTGACGATGGAACTAATGTAGGGTTGTTTACGGCCTCTCCTTTAGAAAAACTTGACGTAAGGGGTAGATTTTTATCTGTAGGAACAACAACTACTACGGAGTCTGCAATGTTTGTTCAGTCTCAATGGGGTGGAGGGCCTAATAAATTTGTAACTAAATTAGCCGCTAACTCACAAGGTAATGTTGTTTTATCGAGTGGTTATAATATAGCAAGTGCGACAGCTCCAAGTTCCGCTACTGTAACAGAGATTTTAAGGGCCGATTATCTTGGGAACGTGGGAATTGGAGGTATAGCTCCCGACTCAATGCTTACAGTCAATTTAGGCACACACCTAAAAAGAGGGGTTAGAATGTCAGGACTTCCCACAGGCGTAGGCACAAAAGCCTTGCGTATAGATGCAAATGGAAGATTAAGTATAGCTGATACAACAACTGCGGGAGTCGGTACAGTTACGAGTGTAGCTACCAATAATGGCACAGGTATCACAGGGGGAACTATAACTACTTCAGGAACGTTGGCTATTGACACGCTTCTTATCTCTACCCGTGCTTGGAGGCAAAAGGGAATTGACTCAGTAGCCTCTTTAATTACAGGTGGTTATGTGCCTAATTCAAGGACTATTACAATCAATGGTACTTCTCAGGACTTATCTGCCAATAGAACTTATAATGTTGGTACAGTAACTTCTGTGGCAACAAGTTCTGCAACAGGAATAACAGGCGGAACTTTTACAACTTCGGGAACTATAGCTGCTGATACTTTGTTATTGTCAACAAGATTATGGAGACAAAAAGGTATCGATAGTGTTGCTGCTTTACCAAGAGTAACCTCTGTGGCTACTAACACTGGAACTGGTATTACCGGTGGTACGATTACTACATCGGGTACAATTGCAGCCGATACTTTGCTTTTAAGCACAAGGGCTTGGCGACAGAAGGGTATTGATTCGGTGGCGGCTTTACCAAGAGTTACTTCAGTTGGATCGGGATATGGTTTATCGGGAGGTACAATAACGACATCAGGAACTTTATTAGTAGATTCGGCTACTTTATCTAACTATTATTTAAGAAGAAAAGATAGTTTAACTGCTACTAATCTTTTAGGTTATGTTACAAGGAAAATATTAGCAGATACTGCTTCAGCTATTAGAAGTGCTGCTGGAACAGGAACTGTTACTTCTGTTGCTACGAATACAGGCACAGGGATTACTGGAGGAACAATTACAACATCAGGCACATTGGCAATAGATACCTTATTGATTTCTACAAGAGCTTGGCGACAAAAAGGTATAGACTCTGTGCAGGCTAATTTGACTGCTGGTTTGGCTTTAAAAGTAAATATTTCAGACACAGCCAGTATGTTAACGCCTTATTTAAGGAAGATTGACACTACTGCTATGCTTAGCCCTTATTTAAGGTCTAACGTGGCTTCAGCAACGTATGTTCCCCAAACAAGAACAATCACAATAAATGGTACATCACAAGATTTGTCAGCCAATAGGACTTATAATGTAGGTACTGTAACGAGTGTAGCAACAAGTTCAGCTACAGGTATTACAGGGGGGACCTTTACTACATCAGGCACTATTGCCGCAGATACTTTACTACTATCGACTCGTGCGTGGAGACAGAAAGGAATAGACTCTGTAGCTGCTTTAGCTAATACTAAAATAAGTGGTTCAGGTACTACCAACTACATACCCAAGTTTACAAGTTCAAGTGCAATAGGCAATTCAATAATGAGCGAAGGAAGTAGTTTAATAACAGTCAATGCTGGTAATATAGGTACAAATGCAGGATATGGATTAGTGTGGTCAGGCGATGCAACAAGAATAATTACTCCTGAAGATAATGTTGCAGGTGCGTTAATACAAACTCCGGGTGTTATTAGGTTTAATTCAGGTAGTAGCGAAAAAATGCGATTAGATGCCTCTGGTAACTTGGGATTGGGAACAAGTAGTCCTAATTCAAATGGTGGGGCAAGTGCTAAAGTACTTCATATTAATAGTAGTGGTGTTGGTGATTATGCAGTAACACACTATACAAATGGAAGTACTGGATCAAATGCAGGTGATGGTCTTATAGTTGGAAATATTGGTGCTGATGCTTATATATTTAATTATGAAAATTCACCAATATCTTTTGGAACTAACTCTACAGAGCGAATGAGAATAACAAGTGGTGGACAAGTCGGAATAGGAACTACTTCAGTTAGTAGAACTTTAGATATACAAGCAGCAGAGGCTACATTAAGATTAACAAGTTCAACTGGCACAAATACTGTTTATTCTCAATTTTCTAATACTTCGGGTAACTTTTATATTGGTAAAGATAATAGTACTGGTACTGCTTTTGGTGTTGCTAATGGTACATTGTTATATGAATCAGGTGCTAACCCAATGGTGTTTTTTACTAATAGTGCTGAAAGAATGAGAATAACAAGTGGGGGTGATATCGGAATCGGAACTACAACCATAGGTTCTAAATTACAAGTCAATGGTGGAGCAGCCATAGGATATAGTGCAAGTACCGCAGCACCTACAAACGGGTTAGCGGTAAGTGGAAGTTTAAATGTAGGTACCGGAGTTGGTTCGGGAGATGCAAATATGGAATTAGGAATTGGAAGAACTGCTGCTGGTAATGCTTACATTGATATGGTTGGTGACCTTACCTATACTGATTATGGATTAAGAACAATAAGATTTTCTGGTGTAAATGGTATATCAGAATTTGCACATAGAGGCACAGGCAATTTTCAAATTAGATTACAAGAAGCTGCTAATATGGTATTTAGCACAACTAATACTGAAAGAATGAGAATAACAAGTGGGGGAAAGCTACTTCTTGGTGCAACTTCAATAGCAGCGAGTGGTGAAGTTCAACAAGTTATTGCAAGGTCAGGTTCTTCATATTTAGAATTTCAAAATACCACTTCAAATACTGGTGCAACAATAGGAACAAGTGGTGAGAATTTTATCGTTTATACAAATAGTGGTGCTTTAGGTTCAGAAACTTATACCGAGCGAATGAGAATAACAAGTGGGGGTAACGTAGGTATAGGTACGACTTCCCCCAACCAAAAACTTTCAGTTGCAGGTAAAATAAATTTTGCATCTTATGAAACCGACCAAGATGAATTTGGCTTTTGGGTAACAACTGGAGCGACAGGTGGGGTAACTATGGCAACAGCAGGTGCTACAAATTTATTATTTCGTACTAATTCTTCCGAGCGAATGAGAATAACAAGTGGGGGCAACGTAGGGATTGGTACAACTGCACCAAGCGGTCGTTTACACATAGATCCAGCCGACAATGAGGTAGGCTTAAACATAAGTACATCATCACTTACAAGTGCTAATGCACAATCTTTGATAGATTTAACACAAACTTGGAATACTACAGGAAACCCAACTGCTATAAAGTTAAATGTTACAAATACTGCTTCGGGTACAAGTTCAAAATTAATGGATTTACAGGTAGGGGGAACAAGTCAATTTCAGGTAACTAAAGGAGGTGCTATCCAAACTGTTGGTGGTGTACCTTGGAAACTAACCGGAGGAGTTGTAACTTTAGGTGGTTCTAACTTACAAGGTATATCTGTAGATGTAAATGGAACAACATATTATTTAGTTACAGGATATTTACCTGAACCAGAACCAGATCCAGCCGCATTACCAGCAAGTGGTCCTTCAGCAAACTATAAAACATATAACAAGCCTACTCCTGTGAAGTCAGCCCAAGATGCTAAAATTCAAGCACTTGAAAGAGAGCTTGCCGAATTAAAAGAAATGGTAAAAAAATTAGCAAGTAAGTAAAATGTCGGGGGAAGTTGTGGTATGATTTCCCCTAACACAATAAAAATTAATAACAAATAAAAATCAAAACAAAAATGGCAATCGTTTACAACTGGATCATTGAATCCTTAGATGTGATACCCCAAGAAGATGGACTTCAAGACGTGGTATCGGTAGTACACTGGCGCCGCAGAGGTACTGAAGTAGTTGATGGCAAGACTTACACCGCGGAAGTGTACAGTACTTACAACTGCCCATCCCCCTCCCCTACCGACTTTACGGCTTATGCTGATTTAACTCAAGCTCAAGTAGAAGGCTGGCTAAATGCAGGTCTTGACGTCCCTTCAATAGACGCCAATATAGCGACTCAAATTCAGCAGCAGATAACACCTCCCATAATTACGCCCCCGCTCCCTTGGGCTTCTGGAGGATCTAATTAAGGGCTTGGAATTTATTTAATATTAGAGTATATTTGTTGGGGGAAGTGGTGATAGCCGCTTCTTCCCTTAACACACAAGAAAAACAAATAAAACAAATATGAAACAAGTATCATTAATTCTTTTAGCAATCTTACTTCTATCATTTGTAGCGGAGAAATTTGTAGTCATTAAATTCAAAGAAGATCAAGTCAACTATCATTGGCAAAACCTTTCAGCAATTAAGCAAGTTGTATCGGGTAGCAATCTTCCACATCAACAAGCCGTTTTTGTCCTGAAAGCAATTGACTCTTTGCAGGTTGATATACAAAAAAATGTAACAATAGATTCAACTTCTCAAACTATCAAAAAATAACACGAAATGTCAGACGGAATCATCTTATTCCTCATTACCCAAACAGTAGCTTTTGTAGTTGCATTATTTAAAATCTATGTTCAGGTTACCGTAAAAATGAGGGAACTTGAACTCCGTATCCAGCAAAACGAGGAAAAAGATGATGTCATCTTTAAGAAACTGGATAACATAGCAGAACAGATTCACGAACTCTATATTGAAATAAGCAAAAAATAATCATTATGAGTAATTCACCCTTTGGCAAATTAAATCTACGCGACCTTATCAATGGTCTTGTAGTCGCCTTCCTTACCGCTTCACTAACAGGACTTGTACAAATTCTTGATAGTGGTGTACTCCCAACCCTTGCTGAGTTAAAGTCAGCGGGACTTGCTGGAGTCGTAGCTTCCCTCGCGTATTTACTTAAAAATTTAGTTACAAACTCCCAAGGAGAAGTGGCGAAGGTAGAGCAGAGTGCTGGGGAAGATGTGGCGTAAACAAAATCTCTATGCGCTTTCTGTTTTTAATCTTTGTATTCTTAATTGGATGCAGTAGCGAAAAGCAAATTCAACGAGCTAAGAACCGCCTCAGCGCTAACCCGCTTGAGGCGGCGTCTTTTTGCGCAAATAGGTTTCCAAATAAGGAAACTATTATCTATCGTGATAGTTTAACATTAGACACGATATACCTTGAGCTAACAAGAACAGATACGATAGTAGAAAATGATACCGTTCGCATCACCACGACTTCCCCCGCAAAAGTAATAACCAAGACACTTGTAAAGTATAAGGAAGTGCAGATAGAGAGTGGTGCGGCTAAATTAGAAGAACAAAGGCAGCTTTTAATAAAGTGTGAGGGAAGATATGACGCACTACAAAAGAGATTTGAAAAGTCCGAAGAGCAGAGAAAAACGTGGCGCAAAAGGTTTTATTGGATAATCTTTGTTATCCTTGGTTTTGCAGTAGGCTATATCTTAAAACAACCTACCCTATCATCCATACTCAAAAAAACAATCAAGAGCTTAAAACGTGGATAAGCTATCCTTAGATAGATTAAAATTACTACACCCTAAAATCAGGGATCACGTACGGGATATTTACGAAAATCAGATATGTCCTGCACTTACAGGGGATTATTTCTGTCGCATCATCTACACCTACCGAAGCCCTGAAGAGCAGGCTGAAATCTACGCAAGGGGTAGAACAAAGCTCTTTGACGCACAGGGTAATAGACTTGGAATAGTTACTAAGGCAAAACCGGGACTTTCATGGCATCAATGGAGTTTAGCCCTTGACTTCTGTCTTGTAAATAAAAACTCGGTTTCTTGGGATATCACAAGGGACTACGACAAGGACGGGAAGGCGGACTGGATTGAGGTGGCTGATATCTTTAAGCGCAATGGGTATGAATGGGGCGGTGACTGGAAATCGTTTAAAGATTATCCACATATTCAATCCCCTTCAAAATACACTCTTAAGCAAATGATGAAAAAATATTCTGACGGAGATACATTTTTAGATACATCAACAAATATAAAATATGTAAATATATGATTTGTGTTTATAAAATAACAAATTCTATTGGCCAAATTTACGTTGGCAGCACATCTAATTACAAAAAAAGAATTCGTTATTACAAATCAATTTCCTCAAGAAATCAAAAAAAACTTGCTGAATCGTTAAAAAAATATGGGTTTGATAATCATATTTTTGAGGTTATTGAAGAATGTGAATTAAAGGATTTAAAAGAAAGAGAGGGCTATTGGGGAGATTATTACAATGTTTTAGAGGAAAACGGGTTGAATACAATAATACCTAATTGCGGTAAAAGAATAATAGGCGCCAGTGCCGAATTCAGAAAACTTAAATCAGAGACGATTAAGGGTGAGAAAAATTATTGGTATGGCAAAAGATTGCCTCAAGAAATAAGGGATAAAATTAGTAAAGCTCGTTTGGGTATTAAGCTATCTGAAGAGCATAAGAGAAAAGTTTCTTTAAACAGTGCAAAGCATAAATCAAAAATAGTTTTAGATTACGATACTGGCGTTTACTACGATTCAGCGAAGGAGGCCGCTTTTTACAAGAATATGGCTCACTCTACGCTAAGGAGCAAATTAAACGGATCTAATCCAATAAAAGTTAATATGGCTTACGTTTAATATGACAAAGACAGCCATAGCAAGAAAGTACAGAGAGGAATACGGCTTAGAGATGCCCACCCTCAAGCTTGCCCGTATTATGTACGAAAAGGAGAAGCTAACCTTTACAAGTGTAGAGGACTGTAGGACGTTTTTAAGGGCCATAGAAGGCAAAGCTTGGGGCAGAAGGCCTCCAAATACCCTAAAGGTAGAAACCCGCCCTAAAAACCCTTACAATCTGCCTGAGAGCTATCAGGAGAAGCGGGAACCACTACAACTTCCCCTAACGTGCAATAACATACTCCTAATCTCAGACCTTCACATACCCTATCACGATATAGATGCTATTACAATAGCCTTGGAGTATGGGGTGAAGCATAAAATTAACACTATTGTAATTAACGGCGACCTCATCGATCTGCATAAAATTAGCAGGTTTCAATCAGATCCAAATAAGAGGAGTATAAAGCAAGAATTTGACGCCACTAAGCAATTTCTGGTGGTGTTACGCCAAATCTTCCCCAACGCAGAAATATATTGGCTAAAAGGGAACCATTGCAGCCGCATGGAAAAATACCTACTTCAAAAGGCACAAGAGATATGGGACGATCCATATTTTCACTTGGAAGAAAGGTTGCGCTTGAACGAAGAAAGAATACATCTCGTTGATGATAAAGTTTTGGTCAAGGCGGGTAAATTAAATATTACCCACGGCCACCATATTTTTAAAGGCATCTTCACTCCTGTTTCTCCGGCTCGCGGCGCTTGGGTGAAGGCGAAACAAAATATAATAGTAGGTCATTTACACAGAAGTAGTCATCACGTTGAAACTGATATAAACGGGGAGACTACAGCAAGTTGGTCTCTGGGCTGTTTATGCGAAAAATTTCCTGATTATCAACCACTTGTGTCAAACTCCCAACACGGGTTTGCTCACGTCATAGTTGAACCAAATGGGGATTTTTCTGTGAAGAACTATACGATAATTAATGGTAAATTGCATTAAGTGGAAGAAGTCCTTGACGATATGCCCCTTAGCATTACTCCTTACGAGGATATAGCGGCCTGCGCTATGGCTATGGATTGTATATCGGATATGGATGATGCTCTGATGTCGCGGGAAGATGCGGTGTTGATAACAGAGATAAGGCAAATGGTTTTAAAGATAGTTCACACGGGTATTAAAGAGATATACGACTCTAATTTTTATGGCGAAGGCGAGTAAAAAAAAACCAATTTCGGTTAAGTTTGGTAAGCTTGGCAAACATAAGGCCGATGGCCTCGCCTATATTGAGAACAGGAAGATATTAATTGATATGCGACTTACGGGGGTTGAGCTTCTTGAAACAATACTTCACGAAGTTGCCCACGTACAACAACCAGATCTATCCGAAGAAGCAATACTGGAGTACTCAAAGGAAACGGCAGATATTCTTTGGAAGATAGGTTACCACCTGACGGATAGCAGGACTTCCCCGAACACACAAACAAGAAAATGATAATAGAATTAAACGCAAACGAAGTCCTTGTAGCCACCTACATAGGATCAAGAAGAAATGCTGAAGCAAGTTTTAACAAAAGAAAAGCAAGATTCCCTGAAAGAAAAGTAGGGGAGCTTTGGGGCTTCCACATTGAATCGGCACACGCCGAACTGGCCGTATGTAAATACTTGGGTATATACTGGGGTTTTGGAGTAAATACCTTCCACGTTGCTGATGTAGAAAATACTAACTTGGAAGTGAGGTGGTCGTCTCGGGAAGATGTGAAGGTCAGACCTGATGATAACGGCATCATTGTATCCGTTACGGGTAAGTGTCCCACCTATGAAATCAAGGGTTGGATAAGGGCGGAGGACGCCAAGCAAGACAAATGGCTTTACAATGTAGCGCCTATCTGTTACTTTGTTCCGCACGCTGCCTTAAATTCCCCCGACACCTTAAAAAGTCAGCTATGAGTTTCCCTTGTACGGGTTGCGGTTGTTGTTGTAAAGTAATTGACTGGGCGGATGATATTATTGTACGGGATGATCCGACACACCCCTATTACTTCCCCTACACCCATAAAGAAGGCGTATGTGAAATGCTAATAGACAATAAGTGTAGCGTCTATGAATCAAGACCATTAATCTGCCGAATAGAGGACTCAATGCCGAAGGGATGCGACAAGGAACATTACTACGAATTAAACATCAAGGCTTGCAACGAATTAATAGATAAGTTTGGTCTTGAGGACAAGTGGCGCCCACAATCACTTCTCGGAGAATAAGAAGAAGCCAAAGGTTTCATTCATCTTGTCGCGTTCTGCTTTCTTGCGCTGGTATCTATCAGACGCTTCCTTGTCAAAACAAACCTTGCAACTATTGTAGTAACTGCGCATTGTCTTGTTCTCTTTAAACATTTTTAATGGCAGGACTTCCCCGCACACCTTACACTTCTTTTTCATATTTTCTTAATCAAGGTATATATCTCAAAGGCTATGAGCAAAAATACATATCCAATGTGTACTATCGGCCCCATAATAAAGACCACAAATAGCCAATGGAGTCCATCCCAAAACTTATTTGGTTTCCTTTGTATCATATTTTAGATTAAATACTACTGACAATATAATGCAATTTATTAAAATTGCCAAAATAAATTTGGTCATAATAGATAACTCTTGGTCTTGTCTGGGTTTTCTTCAGCAAGGTAAAATTGTATGCGCTTGGGTATGGGGTACTTCCTATCAAACTCTTCCGAGGTTAGCGTCTTGCCATTCACTTCGGTAGTAAGGCAAACTCCATTCCAGCGCCACGCCCTATTGTAGCGGAAGTCCCTTGCTTTTAGATAGTCCCGTACTGCGGTGGGGTTATTTGGTTTTCTCATAACCTTGTATTTCCATTTCTTCAATCAAGTCCTTTACTTCGTTGTCGTACCACCGAAGGATATTGATAAGGCGGTCAAGTAACTCGTCATTACTTTCCTTTGCAAGATCAATAAATTCAGACCTTGAAAATTCAGAGATTTCTTCGCCTGAATACTTTACAATGGCGTCAATCAGTTTTGCTCTTTCCATAATAGTTGTTTTAATTTAATTATTAGTTTAGGTGTCCAGTACATATTCATATCTTCCCGCGCAACCTTAATTGCCCGAAGGGTTTTTACGTCCATAGTCAGCTCCAATGTTGAAACAAAATCCACAAATGTTATCCGCATCTTCGGCGTCTTTCCCAGTAACTTCAACAGTTGCCCAGTTGTCCGTTACATTGATTAGCCGTGCTTCAACACTCCATACATTTAGTTCCTTGCATAAAAATTCTGCTCTGTCCTTTGTTAAGGTAATTTCAATAGTTGTTTCCATATTTGTTTGTTTTTAGATTTCTTTTTCGTAAACGATTGTCTTTAATGGGGCTTCGCCTTTTAGTTTCTTTTCCAGTTTTTCAGCGTAAGCCAATGCTCTTTGATAGTTTACTTCTTTATTGTAGAGGGAAGTCGCGGGTTCCCCCACACGAAAAGTAAATACTTGAAGGTTGCCAATACTATCCTCGTTTTTGCTAAATACTGCAAAAAAAGGGTTAGCATTTTCTTCGTTCAGTTCAATAATGATTTTCATTACATTAGATTTTTAAGTGTTTGTTTATAGAATAATGCTCCCGCGTGGAAAATGTAGTTGCCGACAAATGGATCGCACCCGTCAAAGGTTATGCGATTAACAAGTTCCCCGTTTTCAAGAACAATACTTTCGCTTGTGTAAGGTATGCAACCTTTATCAAATTGCTCAATAAGATAAGGTACCATTTCATCATTGAGTAATACTTGCGCTTTGTTTCTCATTGGTTTAATTTAAGATGATTAGTAGGACTTCCCCCAACAAATAAACCCAATATAAAATTATGGATAGGAGTGTTAAGGAAAATATAAAAGTTCGTTTCATTCATTAGTTTATCTTTTTACAATATGGACAAATGGGTATGCTCTTTTTCTTTTTGTAAATGGTTTGGGTAAATAACTTACGGCAAGCCGTACACTTTATGTACTTCCCTAAAAAAAATAATTCTTTGTTTCCTTTCTGCATTTTACTTGCCATTCAGAGTTGTTTTTTTCTTGGAAGCCGTAAGTAAGTTTAGCGTCTTTCTTTTTTAGGACTAATCCCTCATATAGCGGTGTCTTAACAAGGTCATCATAGAGGAAGTCAAAGCCTGCTGAATATACTGGGGACTTGTAAATACCTTCAATAAAGGTGGCGCATAAGTAATCGTAAATTTCCAATCCCTTGTCAGTTACAAGTTGTTTGCAAGGGTATCTTACATCAACCATAGTAATTCGTTCCTCAAAGGTTTTCCCTATCAGATATTCCCCCGCATACACAAGGCAATCCCATATTACAAACTTATCCCTTTCTATATCCCCCTTTTCTCCCTTTTGTCCTTTGTTAAGATACTCCCCGCAATATACGTACCACTTGTTGTCGGGAGATAATTGCTTAAATTTTATGTCGCGGGAAGCGTTGGCAAGAGGTAACTTGTGCCTATTGTATAGGTGTAGTTCCGTGCCATTGGTAAATACCACACAAGCCGTTCCGTTGTACTTTACTTGGGCAAAATATTCCCCTTCGTATTTCTCAAGATCTACTGGGGGTATCTTAAACTGGGGGCGGGGCGGGTAAATGTATTTAAAACTATCATATACCATTTTCAATATCGTTTATTTGTTGCCATAATTCATCCTCAATACGGGTGTTTATCTTATCGGTAATATCAATACAATACTCCCCAATATAGACCTTTACGCTTTGCATAACCTTATACATACCAGAAAGGTCGTGTCTGCCGTGTCCTTCCTCTATTTGGGTAATGCGTTCATTCTCGTATGATACCACAAGCGGGGCGGATAGTTCTGCTATGACTTCCCAAGACATATAAATTATTTTTTAAGTGAGCAAATGGGGTTAATAAGTTCTAATACTTGTTCGGGGTTTTCAAATTGTAATAAGCGGTCAATACTACCCTTTGCTACTGAATAGGTACGTTCCCCGCTAATTAACTGCCCTTTATCGGCTTCTTCTATGTCGGGGGAAGTCATAATGAGGTCGGAAAGGACTGCCCCGTATTTCTCAACTAATTCGGGGTTGAATTTATATACCACTTGTTCCCCCAACAATCCATCAAACTGCCCTAATATCTCTGCCTTTGTATCATCAACACTTGTATACTTATCCATTACAATAAATAGGCAAGTTGCCCCCGTTTCATCTTGTATCTTAAAATTTTCGGGTGTGCGCTTTTCTATTTTATATTGCTGTAAAAATAACTCCTTCCCCCGCACTTTAATATCCCCCTCAATCATTTTAAGTTCTCCCGTAAGTGCTTCAATTTGGTGTTTAAGGTCAGCGTATCTACTTACCTTATCATTAAGGTCGTGGGCGGGTAAGATTTTCTTGTCTGCCTTTTTAGGCGTGGCGGTTTTCGTTGTCGCGTTAGCGAACAGGTTTGTTTGTGTTTTCATTTGTTTGGTTTTAGAAGTCAAATATAGTTGTTAATTGACAACTTCATAGTTAAAACTTTGTTAAAGTACGGGTAAGCACTCAATCCCTTCTTTGTTTTGGTAAAATAAAGATCCCCCGTCATTACCTTCATCATCAGCCGACAAAAAGCATAGCGTTCCGTCATTTAATTGGAAGCACACTGGGTTTTTGTACCAACCCAAGCCTTCCATTTCGGTTTCGGTAAGGTATCTAACCTTGACTATTTTCTTGTTTAGTAGCACTTCTTGTGCCTTCTTTGTCCAATGGGTGTGTGTGTCTTTCATAGTGTTTAAATTTAATTTCCGTTTTCAAAAATTATTTCGTTTTTATCTTTTGAATAAATTTCGGTAGTTGATTTTCCTTCGTTTAAATCAGTAGTTAAATCGTCAAGTGTTTCGTAAATAATTTCATAGGCGCAATCAACTTCATCATAATCGTCATTTTCTTCCATTTCAAGCACTTTCTTTAATGCTTCCTCATAAGTATCAGCCTCAATTCTAAAATTTTTTCTTTCCCATACCGAACATTTTTGGTCGCGGTAAAAGTCAAAGGTTTGCATAGTGTTTAAATTAAAGGGTTAATATAATTTGGTATAAAATCTTCATCTTCTATAATTTCTCCAGTTTTTAGATACTTGTATCTTTCATCTTTGGCACTATATCTTACTTTGTTACCTTCTTCATCTGCTTCTACTGGCTGAGTTATATTCCCATAAAATTCAGTTCCTTGCCCTTCCAGTACCCCGCAAAAGCCTACCCCCGTTTCAATGTATGATAAGTTAAAATGCAAGTCGGGGTAATGGTTTTCTGCTACATACTTAACCCATTCTTCGGGTGGCGACCACGCTGAATTAAAGCCTATTACAACCTTATTGTCGGTTATTTCGGTATGATAAATATCTCCTTCCCATTTAGTTCCCCAGTTTGCTATTCGCCAATTATACCAATCATCTTCATTTGGACAAGGGTGAAGGTTGTTAAATTCAAAAATGGTATCGTTGTCTATTTTCTTAATGTTTTGATCATAGAATTGTTTTACTCTGTCATTACTTCCCGTAACAATCAAAGTATTGTCGCACCAATTTGGCATAGTGTTTAGTTTTATAGGTTATATACTTTAAGAGTTCCCTCTTTCTCTAATTCTTTCCGTATTTCATATCTCCAATTATTTGGTTTAACGTATTGCCCGTCTTTAGTAAAATACCCAAGATCTAATATATCTAATTCATCAAGCGGTGGTTGAAAGCCATATCTTGTAAAAAACCAGTTGTTAAATTCAGCTATATCAAATCTATCTATATTTTCAATATAGCTACCCTCTTGCAAATCTTTATCAATTATATTGCCGTTAGGCGTTTCTATTGTTAATTCGCCCCAAGATGAAAATAATTTTGTAATTTGTGTTTCCATTTTGTTTAGTTTGTAGGTTATTAAATAGCTAAAAAATCTTCCCACGCTTGTCTGCTTCTGCGGTCTTTCAGTTGCTTTTCCAGTTTCTCAATCTTACCCTTTAATGGGTAGTATTGTTTGATACTGCAATTTTGTAACTTCAATCGTAAGGCTACTAACTGCCGTTCAATACTGGCATAGTTTAGTTGGTTAGGGTTATCCCTTTCGGTGTTTATATACATATACCATTCGTTTATGTGTTTATTAGAATAGGTTTGCCATTCTGCGGGGGAAGTCGCGGTACTGGGTGGGTAGGTTGTTTTCATAGTACTTGAATTTTATTTTTTACAATCCATTCCGCTACGATATCATTGGCAAGTTCATAACACTTTGCCGTATCTTCCCGTAACACACACGCTTTCTTAATAGTATCAACCAATAAAATCATTTCCATTTCTGTAATTACTGACATAGTTTTTTAATTTTTAAGCAAGGTAAATAATAGTTTGTTAAGTAGTTGTTAATTGACAACCTTAGAGGTATTACAAATGGATATCCCGTAAGGTAAAGTCCTCTAATTCAATGGCTTTAATATAAATTCCTTCTTCTTCCCAATCATTAATGGATTGGTCTACTTTAGATACTTTAGTTAGGTACTCTCTTGCCTTCTCTTTTGTTGAGAATAAAAGAATTTCACTTGTTTCGTCAATGACATACTCATAGTCATTTAAACATATCCCTTCTTCAAATCTTGCAATAGCGTATTTTTTCATAGTTTTTTATTTTGTGTGGGGAGAATTTAGTAAAGGAAAGGGGCGCGGTTTAGATCCCCACGACTTCCCGCAACCCCCTTCACTATCTTTTTACCAACTTGCCTGATAGTAAAATTCTTCGTGTTCCCCTTCGTTAATGGCTCCCTCAATTATGGCAATCGTTTCATTTACTTGTTCTTTGTAGTATTCATCTATTTCCGTACTGCCGAAAAAGAAGCCCGAAACGGGTGGGAAAAGCATTGTCATTGTCTTTTGGTCATTGTCTTTAATGGCTTTACTTACTTCCTTCAGCGTTTCCAATAATACTTTCAAGTCGTGGGTGTGTACTTGAATTTCTTGGCACTCATCATCCCCTTGTGCGCAATTTTCTACAAACCACCCATGAAGGGCGTTAAACTTACGCCAGTAACCAATCTGCTCAACAATGTAAGCAATCCTTTCGGGTTTAATATCCTTGCGCGTTGTGTCTCCTAATTTTACGCTAATGGTGTGCCTTTGTTCGGGTGTTTGGTGTTCCCAATTTTGAACGTAGGTTTTTCGGTACAAATACATATCCAATCCCATTTTTTTAAGTTTTTAGGGGTTATTAAAATAAAGGGGTGCGGGGACTTCCCGCTACCCCCATAACATTAAAATTCAAAATAAAGCATTTCAACACATTCAGCGTGTTCGTACATACATTGGTCTTGGAAGGTGCTATAAGCCCCGTCCGCGTCGCTGAATTCAACTATCATTTTTACTTCTCTTACTACATCAATACCGAAGCAATCAATGGCTTCCTGCAATTTTGTTTTTTCTTGTGTCATTGTGTTTTGTTTTAGAATTCAAAAGTAGTTAATTGACAACCTTACAACCAAAAATAAAGTCATAAGGTTTTGTTAATGTGTTTGCTTGTTACTTCGCCAAATTTTTATAGCTTGTTTTACTGAATAGCCAAAATACTTTTTGCCGTTTATATTTATACAGCCATTAGGGTATCTTAAGGCAAAAATTCCGTTTCTTACTTTTGTTGCACTTACTGGTGTTGCGAATAAATCAGTTTTCATTTGATTTTATTTTTTATTGTTTGGGGTATTGGCGGAGTGTCATAATTTCCCCCGCGTTCATAAAATTTTTTTAATGATTCAGTAAAATTGTGTCGCGTGTATTATTTAGGCGTATGGTTTCAAATTCGCTTTTTAAAATAGATTGATAAAAAAGCGCGGTTTTTGGATTGCTTACGTCATAGGTTGCTTTAACAAGGTCGGCAAACTCTTGTTTTTTTAATGGGGTAATTTTAAGCAAGTGCGCAAAATTTAGAATTTGATCTGCAAATAAATAGTTTAAATTAGTGGGTTTCATTGTTTTATTTTTTATTGTTTGGGCAATAGGCGGGGGCGTTTCGTAACTTCCCCCGCGTTATTTTTCATCTTGCTAACTTTATTTTTTGGTTTAAGAATTTAGATAAAATTCCTTCTAAAATTTCCAATCCTATACAATCAACATCATCCCCTTCAGTAGTGGACAAAAATTCTGCGTTGTCTTGTATTTCCTCAATTAAATTTTCAATACTCATTTTTAGTCATTTTTAACAAGTTTGTAAATGGGTTGCTCAATTATTACGGGCATCTCAGTTCCTTCGTATCCTTCCCGTATTGTTAGGGTTTCTTCATTCACGCAATTTTGTCGCAATTCTAAATCGTAAATGCTATCCCCTAATTTTTCAAATTCTTTTATGGCTTCTTCGGGGTTTTCTGCTTGTACCTCAATCAAGGTGTCGTAAGTCCTCAACATTGTAAAAAAGTAAGTTTTCATTTTTTGGGGTTTTATAGGGTTAAATAATTGACTAACTCCGCGCCCATACCTACTACATTGTTGTCGTGCTGGTCGTAATAATAGGCGGTATTAACGTACTCAAAAAACTCATTTTTTTGCTTGTCGCTTAGTTCGTTGAATAGTTTACGCGCTTGGGTGCGTTGCCCGTTTGCCTTGCTTTCAATAATGTAGTCAAAATAATCGTGTAAGGTTTCAAAGTCAAGTCCTTTGATTTTGTTTTGCGTTACCATTGTTAGGGGGTTTTAATTTTTGTAAATGTATGCGGGTTTGTTGTTAATTGACAACCTTAACGCGTTAAAACTTTGTGAAAGGTTAGCGCGAATAATACCCGCCAGTCATTCGGTCAAAATATGCACTTTCTTGCGCGTCTATGTATGCGCGGGTGTTTTCTGCCTCTTGTTTGCTTTCCCACACTTTAACGAAGTCCGCTTCGGGGTGGTATGCTTTGCGCGTTGTGTAATCGTAAAAAATAAAGTCGCCTTTCTTTAATGTGCGCCCAGTTTCAGCGCACTTGCTTGTAAATTTTGCAAAAATTTTTTTCATTTTGTTTGGTTTTATGGGGTTAAAAATTGGCGGGGGTGTTAGGACTTCCCCCGCGTTAAAATATCAGCTAAAATACAAACGACCTACACGACGAGAAAGGCGTTTCCGTATTGCTTTACGAATTTCCCCGCCCGTTTCGTATTGGTTTTGGTAATAGCGCCAAATAAGGGAAACAAGGCAACGGGATGAGGCGGGGCGGTATTCGGTCGGGAAATATTGCCCTGTAATGTATTCTAATTTGTCGCCTTTCAGCGTTAGGCGGTCGCTACTCTTTGATAAATATTCGGCAACTAATTCGGGGAACTTGCCCCCGTAAAGATTGAAGGCGAAGTTAAACAACTCGCGAAAATCGTTGAGGTCGCGCGTAATTTCTGCGCTTTCGCGTCTATAAGATAGCCAACCTTCACGCCCGCCCCCATAGTCGCGGGGATCGAGGCAAGGGCGTTGGTGTGCGAAGTCATACAATAAAGTAGCAACGTTGATACTTTGGGGTGTTGTTTGTGTTTCCATTGTTTGGGGTTTTGTTTCCACAAACATAAAGCGTCATTTGTTAAAACGATCCCAATGCTTTGTTAAATAGTTGTTAATTGACAACCCCGTATCTTCCCCCCACAACAAAGAAAGAACAAGTAACAAAACACAACACACACTCCCCCGCCCCCGATATACCCCGCGCTGAATCTATGGCACGACTTCCCACAACACAATGCACACAACACAAGGG
>JACCDG011205886.1_pt1 | contig 21982 bp, 32 predicted proteins | sample 7442471 | NCBI WGS metagenome assembly JACCDG01 (sample SAMN15323444, study PRJNA562643) | freshwater metagenome | isolation source: river surface water | place: USA:Blue River Watershed | collected 2017-08-17 | reverse complement strand
GCTGGGATGGTGATACCCAAGAACACAAACAACGAAGATCTTCTTCGCTGGTGGAAAGCTTTCATTGACGGCGACTCGGCCGTCTTCATTGCTGAGAAGGAAGGCCGACAGCTTTCAGTCATTGAAAAGGGTATTGCTTACACGGCGGCAAAACTTGGCGCACCATCGGCATATGTAGAAAAGTGTAGGCTAATTGAGTCCTACCACAGAACCATGGTAGATCTTAACTCACAGATAGATAAAAGAGATAACGCTATTAAAGAGATAGAAAGTGCCATGGCCTTAGTACGGGCCACCGAGTTCTATGCGGCTGGCGATTTAGACACTATTAAGTTATGGCAGTCGCTAGCGGCCCAGCGCACAAGTGAAGTAAACTTAAGAGTTAAGATTCAGCAGGAGCTGCGGGCCGTCTCCATTGCGCTAGAGAACATCTTTGGATTGAAGCACTTAGCGGTGCCGGACAACGCAGAAGATGAGGAAGTTATTCTTAGTGAGCTAGAGAGAATGCCGATAGAGAAGATCAATCGGCTACTTGAGGCTGCTGACGAAAAAGACATTCTAGACGCAATTGAGCTGAAGCAGGAAAATGAGAGAACGCATGTTGAACCACCTAGATCTTTTTAGTGGCATTGGGGGATTTGCCCTAGCCGCCGAGATGGTCGGTGGTATTAAAACGGTTGGCTTTTCCGAAGTTGATCCCTTTTGTAACGCTGTTCTAAGAAAGCAATGGCCGACTGTGCCAAACCTAGGAGACGTAAGAAATATAACAAATGGCCTTCTTCAGGAAAAAAAGATTAACCAAATCGACCTCATTACCGGGGGATTCCCCTGTCAGCCATGGTCTCAAGCGTCAAAAAATCCAAAAGGTACGAATGACGAAAGACATCTCTGGCCTGAAATGCTTAGAGTTATATCAGAAGTCAGGCCCACTTGGATTTGTGGCGAGAATGTCTATGGCATTATTTCAAAGTATCTCGACACCTTGGTCTATGACTTGGAGGGAGCAGGCTACGAAGTCTGGCCTGCCGTGGTTCCAGCTTGCAGTGTCGGTTCCCCGCACCGTAGATACAGAATCTGGCTTATGGCCCACCGCAACAGCCCAACCGAGCAGCGGATCAGCCGCTTACGGGACGGAAACTGGCCGACACTCTGGGACAACATTGACGGATGCGGTGAAACTTTGGGGCACTCCTACGACTCGGGATCACAAGGACACTGGGAACATGGAGAATGTACCGGAGAATGGCTTCCTAGCGCGTCAGGTTCGCCTGTGGGCGACTCCAGTGGCGTCAAGGAACCAGAACAGGTCAACGAAGCTAACCCCCGCTCAGTTGAGAGGCAGGGGCGAATATCTGTCAGTACAGGTGGGACCGATTACGAACGAGACTTTGAATCCAGATTGGGTGGAGCAACTGATGGGTTATCCAGTTGGGTGGACCAATTTAAATGGCCCGCAGGTAAAGGGGCGAAGCAATACGCTTGGGAAAAGCCCAGAGTAGCACCCACACACTTGATAGAAGATAGACAAAACCGGTTGTCAGCTTTAGGAAACTCTGTGGTTCCACAAGTTGCAGCCATATTTTTACGTAGTATCGTAGAGGCTGGTATCTAGTTTATGAACAAACGACCTATGTCGGAAGAGCATAAGCAAAAAATAAGAGATAGTATTGCTAAAAAGAAAGCCGCCGCAGGGGAGCCAACTGGCGGTATTGCTAAGATAAAAGACATAAAGCTAACGCCGCAAGACGTTAAGAGTCTTAAGTTAATCAGGGCTAGAAAGACGCTACCGGGCTTTGTAGAGCATGTTCTCCGAGACATGAATGGCAAAACGGTACGCACGGCCGAACATCAAGAAGCTTGGTGGGAGCATTTTAAGTATAGCGTTGGTATCGGCAAGACCTCGCTTCTATTAGCACCAATGGCACATGGCAAGACGAACTGGATTGCTATTGCTTTGCCGTTGTGGTTGCTAGGGCAGAACGAGAACCTTCGTATCATGCTGGTGTCGTCGGCCGAGAAGATCGCTACCGAGCGTCTTAGCACAATTGGCGACTATATTAGATATAGCGAACCCTATAAAGAATTATTTCCGTGGGTGACCCAAGACACAAGCGCTGAGTGGAACACCAATAGAATCAACGTAGTACGTAAAGGTTCAGACGGTGGAATGGTTGGATCGGTTAATGCTTCCATTTCTGCTTACGGCTACACGTCAAGAGAAGGTATCGGCGCTCGTTGCGACGTATTAATTTTTGATGACGTGGTTGACGAAAACAATTCTAGAAATCCGGCCGGTCGAGATACACTGAGAAACTTAGTAGAAACTCAGTGGTTAACGCGTTCAGAGCCGGTTCCAATTTATGATCGCTGGGGTAACATCCTTTCGGATAACCCAATTGTGGTAGTCATTGGTACTAGATACAATCCTGAAGACTGGTACGGACATTGCCTAGCATCACCAACCGGATATTGTTCCATGGTTCAGGCGATATCACAAGATTTTAAAGGTATTGATTGCACAATCGTTGGGGCGCTAGCCGACAAAGAACACCCAATGTATACAAAGTTTAAAAATAGCCCAATTATAAAGTCATCTGAGTACGATGCTTTATACGACGCCATAGCAATGGGCGAAACAGATTCTACGAGTAACGTAGATAATTCGAAGGTTGACCAACCAATAGTTACTTAACGTTAAGGGAGACTTAAAAAAATGACTTTTGCACGACTGAAGAAGCTTTTTCTTCGCCTAAATTCCACAGGTACGGTTTACGGCGGGGGCCGATTGAACCTTATTCCTGTTCGCTGCACAATCACAGCGGCGGAAGATACGACGAATGAGGAAGTTGATGTTACAATTTCGGCTGGTATTCACACCATCGAGGCGCATACCACAGCCGACACACTAACGGCGGCAGAAAGCGGATCGCTTCACACTAATGGTGGGGCATCAGGATCTGTTGCACTAACGCTTCCAACGGCGGCGGCTGGACTTCGGTTTAGCTTTGCGGTACGCGCTGCTCAGGCTCTCGTAGTTACAGCTAACACTGGAGATACGATTCAGCTTGGCACGGCGGCTGCTACGGCGGCTGGCGGAACTGTTACGGCAGACGCAATTGGTGAGAGCGTTGATCTTATCGCAATTAATGCGACAGAATGGATCTGCGTTCCCGGCACGGCGGCTGTTGGTACTTGGACCTAATCAATAGTATTGCTTAGGTAGAGGGCGCTCCATGAAGGCTGAGGGAGGGTTTGTTCATTGGCCCTCCCCCCTCGATATTTGAAAAATGCATATTTAAGCGCTTTGGCTTAACTGCTAAAGGTTTATATATGATTACTCTTATTTTGCTTGTCGCGTCTTGTATTTGCTTTTCTCTATCTGGATTTGGATTTTCCGCTAACGTTAACTTCGATGGCTTAGGAAAAGCGTTTGCAGTAGCAGCGGCATGCATCATGTTTGGATAAAGATACAGCCTGCATTGCTTCGGTGGTGCAGCCCCGCGACCCACAATGAAAGAAAAAGGGTACGCGGTCACTTATTGCGGGGTAGAGTAACTTAACGATTTGAATGAAACCACTTTTTACAATAAATAGTACTTGTAAAGGCGGAGGCTATCAATATGCAAGAACAGAGCCTCGGCATCCAAAAGCAAATTCAAACGGCCTTTATCCACTTCATCGGGTTCTTGTTGAGAACGCCATTGGTTTTATTCTTGCTAGTTCTGATGTGGTACACCACATTGATGGAAACAAAGAAAACAATGACGTATCCAACCTAGCTGTACTTTCTACTGTAGACCACGCTAAGCTGCACGCCAGCACCGTAAGTGACATTATTACGAACTGTGGGTTCTGCGGAAAAGAAATAAAAATTAGACCAAACGATTATCGTTTAAGGTCTAAGAGAAGCAAAACAGGACAACTCTGTTGCTCTAGGTCGTGCGGACGGCTCATTGTAGTAGCACGGAACTAGCCCAATGTGGGTTCAAATCCCACCCACCGCAACTTCGTGCGGTCGAATTGACAACCGCTCCGACCCCAGCCCCACCGGGTCGTTAAGCTAGGTGGGGCTCTTACCTTTCACCTTACGGTGCGAGCATGGTTTCTGATCCCGTGGACCGACTAACCATGGGGTATTTAATCGTAGCCAGTTCCCAGAGCTGGTTACGCCAACGACCGCGCCGGGAACGGTCGCTAAATTCACCGGAACATATCTTTCCCGCCAGAGGTTATAAACATTAAATGGCAATCGTAAATGACACAGTTCAGGCTGTCGTAGCACTTGATTCTGCGACAATCGCATCTCTTGGCGGGATGGCCGTTGCGGGCACCGCCGATCTGACGAATGTCGGATCTTCTACATCTAGCGTTACACTCGCCGCCGCTAATTCCGGTAGAAACGGACTCACCATTGTTAACGATTCAACCGCAGTACTTTACATGAAATACGGAACTACTGCCTCGTCGTCTAGTTACACTTATAAATTAGAAGCTGGTGATACCTTTGAAATGGGTACTGTATATACCGGCATTGTTACTGGAATTTGGGCATCAGTTAATGGCAACGCACGAGTAACGGAGATCTAATGCCAATAGTTAAAACAATTACGTCTGCCAGAGTAATCAATTCTTTCTCTGGTACACCAGACGGCACTAAGTTCCTTAGAGACGACGGTACGCTTGTAGCTGTATCGGGTTACAGTAAGCTTCTAGCTAGTGGCACTAATGACGGTACACTTACTCTATATGACGACACTGCTACTACGGGGCGCACACTATTCGAGATCAGAGAAGGCGAGTCCGATGTAAATAGCGGAAACTATTTGCTACGATTCTTAAGTTTTGGAGGCAGCAATCGCGGCGGCGTTGTAGCAGGGATCAATGACATCAACTTTAGAGCCGACCGATATGATGACCTACAGAATAATAATTTCTCGCTAGTTGCCGCAAACGGTTTGTACATGATCGACACGTTAGGCATTCGCTGGGCAAACGGGTCATACTATAACACGGCGCACACGGGGCTAATGGTAGCCTCATCCGGCGTACTCAAGGTATCGGACGGTTCTACTGGTATAGGTTCTATTTTATCAAGTTGGTATGTTCAAGCTAAGGCCGCAGACTACACAGTTGCTGTAACCGATTCTAGCTCAGTCTTCACGAATGAAGGCACTACCACTAAGAACAACTTTTCGCTACCCACAGCGGCAGCTAATTTAGTTTACACGTTTGTTGTTCAAGATACAGATGGATTAACAGTTACTGCAAATACCGGCGACACTATCCAAGATAACGCAACAGTATCTGGATCAGCAGGTACTATAGATTCTACGGACGTTGGAGCAACTGTAACGCTTCTAGCGATCAATGCAACTCAGTGGGTCGTTACAAGTATGACAGGAACTTGGGCTATTACATAATAGGGCCTAAATGAAAAAAGTAGTATTTAAATCAATTGTGTTTAGTAACGGAATTGAAATAAATTTAACAAGAGGAACAAATTACGTGGATATTGAACTTAAGCCAAACATGGCATTTACGGTGTCGGTGCTTCCTGTCCTTGAGGACGGAGTAACACAGGCGCGGGTAGAGAATCCAAACTGGGCTATGTCTGGAAGTGGGTTTTCAATCGAGCAGGACGCCAGCGATTGGCATATCTGCTACGTCACGACTAATGCATCTGTCTTCGGGACAGAGGCAGGCGTCATTCAGTTTAACTGCGACGCGGATCTTGATGCGGACGAAGTTCGACCGATGTCAGCCGTACTCACAGTGATTGTTAAGGAACCGGAAGCCTTTAACATTGTAATGAATGTTAATGAGCCTATCGAGCTTTAAATAACTCGGCTGCCATGGGAAACTGTGGCAGCCTTTTTACTATGCCTTTTAAGTTTCCACCAAAAGTAAAGATCGCCCAGCAAACCGGCATTATTAATGATTTTGCTGAAGCTACTCACTGGGAACCACTGATATATGATCCAGCGGGGACGGGCGAGCGCATTCCTAATCCCATTACTCGTGAAGTTTGGCTGAACAAGAAAATTGACGAGTACGTCAGATCGGTTGTTAGGGAATATAGACTAAACTTAGCTAGACGGAATGCAGAGGCTGCTGTAATTAGCGAGTTGTCCCAATTAGAGGACTAACATGTTTAAGAAATTAATCTGTGCTTTAGTATTGTCGGCGGTCTTAGCTGCGCCAGCCTTTGCTGGAGAGACTCACTCTTTTATAAAGCCAGATCTGAGCGCCCCTGTAGCAGTCAAGGTAGATAAGACAGCCGAAGAATCTAAGCCATTCGATACTTCGTTTAAGATTGCTTTGGCATTTGACGTAGCCGGTATTTTTGCTGATCATGGCACCACAGCCGCCGCGTTTAATAGATGTGATACATGCATTGAAGGAAACAGATTCTTTAGACAAAAAAATGGCAAGGCAAACTATGTGTCTAATGCCATAGTGTCCGCAGTTCCCATTGTTATGGCTGTGTTGTTAGAAAAAAAAGGGCACAGAAAATGGGCTCGTGTGTTATTATATGTAAGTGGCACAATTAGATTCGGCGCTGCCATACATAACACAAGAATATAAGAAAACAAGTAATGGCTAAACCAACGAACACAACTAATTTAGAAAAGCTTGAAAAGGAATTACTCGACCTTAGAGCTACGTTTATATATACCGTAGACGAGCTGGAACGCGTAAAAGCGTCGGCTCGCATTAAGGAACTGGAGTATCTTCAAGCATCTGGGTATTCGGTCTCTGAGGGTTATTATCTAGAGATTGGCAAAGACGGCGTAACAATAGCGCGAGCAACACCCAAGGCGGCAGCGGCAGCCGAGTAATGAAGCTATCTAGAACAGCTCATGTAGGAATGCTGCTTGGGGTATGTATTTTTTTCTTTGGGCTAGCCGCTAGTTTTGTAGCTAGCCCAGCGAGCGCACAATATTATTCGAATTTGTACGAAAGCAAGATTGTGTGTCCTACTTGCGTTAAACTTGGACTTAGTTCCAAATCAGTTCTTGGTGGAATTAACGGTAGATCGTTTACGTTTCTATCTGAATTCGAAAAAGAGTATTGGGACGAAGCGGGCAATTATCATGGCCACGATTTATCGTGCAGTTATATGCATTGTTCTAACAATCATCTTTTTAGGCACTACGATGCCAAGTGTTGGTGCGGTTGGCCCTTCGGCACCGACATCCCAGACAACTAATATGCTTTGGATTTTTAATTCATTATCCGCGAAGTTAAGCGGCAATCGTTGGAAAATACCTGTCAACAATTTCGGTGAAGTTGTTGAAAACAGGATATATAGGTCGGCGCTTCCATCACATAAGGCGTTGGTTAAGGCGCAAGAAGTTCATAAGATTAAACAGGTACTCGACCTAAGAGTGCTTACAGAGTCTGAATTTTATGCCCGCAGACGCATGGTGGAAGGACTGGGACTCAAGTATATAAACATCCCGATGGATGAGTATCACGAGATTCCACAAGAATTAGTACGTAAAGCTGTAGATATTATCGCCGCCAGCACTGAAGACAATAGAATTCTTGTGCATTGTAAGGGCGGAATTCATAGAACTGGCCTTGCTATTTTGGCTTATAGGATTTGGCACATGTTTTACACATGGGATGACGCGTACAAGGAAGCCAAGAAGTATCATTTCTACAAAGGCAACAACCACGAAGGCGTTCTAGTTAGTATGAAGAAAGCTGCTGGAGTGCCAATAAAGTAGCTTTTGCTTTAATGTAAGATAAATATTATGTTTAAAGTACATGTAGCATTTCAATGTGGATGCACTACAGTAGTAATGCCAGCGAAGCACCCCGCCACTGGGAAGATGGCTCCAGGTATTGGCATTAACCCATGCAATGAGCATAAACCTTCTGAGTTAGAGATAAATCAAAAGCCTTGGTCGCCAACAGGGTTGGTCTGCGCGGGCATTGGCATTGAGGAAATTCCAGAAGAAAATAAAGTTGTTGGTGTTCGAACAGTGCCAACTAGTTTGAAATAATCCTAGGAGATTTGAATTAAAATGAGTTTAACGCATAAGGTTAAGCGGTCATTCACCAGTGGGAGTGAGGTTCTGGAGTACTCAGAAACGATCAACACTGGGTCGGCCTTTGAGCTTGACGTTGCTATTGTGGCTTCGTCAACAGATATTCCTCTCGCTTGCGCGATTGACGTATCTGAAATGAAAACGCTGTTTCTACTTGCTACGCAAGATATGACACTTGAGACGAACGACGGAACCACGCCTGCTGCGACGGTTACGCTAAAGGCTGGTATTCCTGTTGTTTGGACTTCGACAAGCGGTCAGACAAACCCGTTTGGTTCTACAAACGTCACGGGTCTGTATGTAACTTCCACACTTGCTGGAACGTTTAAGATGCGCACCGGTATTGATCCGCGTGCTGGCGCACTGCCCGACTAATAGTTGGGTTTTCTGGGGGCCACCTTTGGGTGGTCCCCATTTTTCTTATGTTAAATACTTCTGATAAGTTAGCTCCACCCCTAGAATTTCGTTTACCCAACTGGGATGACCGGTGGTCGGCCGAGAAGCTACAACACGTCTATCAGAAAATTGGACCCACGGCGTTTGACAGAGGCTATCGTCAAAAGCCCAAGACTATTACAGATTTATTCTTTCCTCACTTTCGTCAAAACGTTACGTACTTTTATGATGAAGATTGGAGAGCCATATCAAATCCAGATAGCCCTAAGTTTAATCCAGCGCATCCAGCCTACGTAGATCCCGATTGGGATATATACGTTGGGGTGGATTTATCTGGAGCAAAGAGACGCGGTAACGTTATTTTTGTGTTGGCTCTCGGGCCAAACAATATGCGAAAATGCTTGGATGTTAGAATGGGAGCTTGGGAAGCCCCTCGTACTGCCCGAGAAATCGACAAGGTAGCTCTTGAGTTTCAACCAAAACTAATCTTCGTTGAGAATAACGCATATCAGACAGCCATCATCGAGTTCATCACCGATATGGATCTGCACGCCGCTTCTCTAATTCAAGGATTTAAAACGGGTTCCAACAAGCTTAATCCTGAGATTGGATTACCGTCTTTAGATGTTCAGTTCTCTCAACAGCAGTGGAGGGTTTCAATACCCCATGGCGAACACGACATTGTTGAGCAAGGTAGCGGCTTTGGTATTCAAGGTTGCGCTTGCGGTCGATGTTCCTTCGTGCGAGACGTACTAGATTTTACCGGCATGGAAAAAACGCCTGACACTATCATGGCGTGCTTCATCGCCAAAGAAGCTTCCCGCTTGAGCGGGGGACTTTGGACCCAAGATTCAGTGGCTATCAGCAGAGTTAACACGGCAGACTCTGTTGAGAGAGTGCAGAAACGGCCAAATGTTTTGCGCATTCCAGCCGGTGTAAGCAACAACCCATTTAAAAGAAAATCTAAAACAGATGATTGGGGACGCCCCATAGGGTAATAATGGCAAGACCTTCTAATACAGCTCGTCGCTGGAAACAGATAAAAGAAAAGATAGCTAGCATTGCTGATGGCTGGGCCTTTGGTGACTTTAAAGGTAAGCCAGCTATGGAAGTTGAAAGGATGACTAAGTTTTCAGATGCTGATTGGCGTCTGATTGCCGAAAAGCCGACTCGTTCACTATCTGACTTTAACTTTATCTTCGATATCATTTCATCTTGCCATATGGTTGAGGCGGCTATTTCTAAGCTAGCGCACGATGCGGCTGTTGATGAAAATGGAGATGACCGAGGCTGGGCGGCGATTATAAAGGTAGAGCCGTTAGAAGATACCGAAGAAGCGAAAGAGCAAGCTACGATAGTACGAAAAGAAGCGCAAGCAATTATTAATAAGTTTGTGTCGCGTACTGGTATTGGCTATAAGACTCAGAGCTATATTAAAAAGTTTATAACAGCAGGCGATTGTTTTGCCGAGCTTGATATAGCGCTAGATCCAGCCACAGGGTTGGGTCATATTAATGGTATTAGAGAACTACCGACGTGGCAGATGTATAAAGCCTTAGACGAGCACGGCAATACTACATCTTTTTATCAAGTTTCTGCCGGGGAAAAGAAGCCGGTTGTTTGGACCATTCCGGCGCAGATCGCGCACTTCAGATCTAACATGTGTGATTATCTTCCATATGGACAATCTGAACTCATGCCGCTGCGAAATGAGTGGGAGAAGTTTAAGCTTCTAGATATGGATGTTACGCTGGCCGTGCATACCCGCGCTGTTAAAGCTGAAGTCCACTACCTTGGACGCGAGTCTGGTTATGGATATCAAGACATCGACGCAGAAGAGCTTAAACAGTATAAGAGCAGATTACAGGATGATCCAACCGATCTTAATAGATTTTATGTAGTTAAGCAAGGCCAAACTAAAATAGAAACGCTAGATGGCGATGCTTCGGCGGTTCGTATTTTAGCCGATGTTAGAGCCGAGCGGGAAGCTAAGATGGTGTGGTCACTAGGTATTCCGCTATCTATTGCGGGAACTGATGCTAGTTCTAATAATAGAGCGCAGGCTACCATTCAACAAGCAGATTACGCTCGTAGAGTTAACGCTATTAGAAAAGACTTCTCTGCTCCGTTAGAGAAGGTGTTTGGCATTGAGCTAGCTCTAAACGGCTTTGATATTAATGCGCCAGAATCTTTGGGTGTCAGTCGAATCACCATTCAGTTTAGGTGGCCTGATCTTTCTGAGACGCGAACGCAACGATCAACTCGGCTAGCTAAAGAGTTTACTATCGGAGCACGATCACTACAGTCATTATTGTATGAGAACGGCGATCAAGACCCAGAAGGTGAGATTGCTAGAATTTTGGACGAAAGAGCAAAGGGTATTTTTCCTTTAGGTACTACTAACTTTGCCACACCGAACGACCAGCAGGGTAAGGGAGTTCAATCTGAGACTCCAAATCAAGAGACAGATCCAAAAGAAAATGATCCTAACGATAAGGATGACGAAGAGGATACATAGGACGAAACATGGCAAATAAAGTAGATAGTACTCTTTTGGCTAAACTTGCCGCTAGATTAGAACGTCGTGGGCTGAACACCAAGCATAAGTTTCCTAGTGCGCAAGACTACGATATTCTATATGCTAGCCTAGCCGACATTGGTTACACCATTAACGCCCCAGTTGGTGGATTAAGCGCTGGTATGCGCGCCACCCCTCCAAATTATGAGGCACTTGGTATTAACAGAAAGGCCGGACCGCCCACCGCAGAAGATATTAGCAAGTACTATGATGTTACCGCTGGCGGCGTGCTAACAGAAGATGGCTTTGTTTGTCCTGTCCTACTTAGCGATAACGACTTATTACCAGATCGTTATAAAGTACATAGTTTTAGAGCTTTAGCAATGATGGCCAGCATGTATCTTGGACGCTCTAACGATAAGAATCATTCATTTGATGCTAACGAGGCTAGTGGGCGCTTGATTGATGTCTTTATTGGCACTGATCCAGATGTAGAAATGCACTCCGATTACCCCGTTGATGCTGTTAAATTTCTCGATCCCCTTAATCCACACGAGGGCTGTTACTCCGCCATCTGTGGTTTAATGGCGTTTCCTGTGGAAGCAGCAGAAGAAATTAATAGAGTTAAATCTGCCCTAACACAAGACGTTTCAATTGCGTTCAGACCAGATAGTGTTGCATGTTCGGTATGTGCGGCTCCTATGGAATCTGTATGGGGGCTCTTCCATTACTGCGAACAGCATGGATTTCCTGGAGATATTAACTCATTAGACGGCCGAGCTGTCGTTGGAATTTACACAAGTTGTAGCGATGTCAGAACATTCGGGCATGTTTCTGATGGCGCTGCGAAGCGGGCTAGATACGTTTTAGATTATACAGCTAAGCTAAATTCGTAACAGTTGATACTGCTGCGGTTATAGTTTTGCTATAGTGAGAGCCGATTCGCGCTCTGGCGTTGTAACTACAACGCTCGGAAGACTTAGGTTCGATCCCCCGAATCTAGGGTTATTTATCAGGGAGAAATTAAAAGATGAAAATAGATCCAAATGTCGTACTGGCAGATTTGACCAGTGTAGACAAAATGTTAGATGCGATAAAGGCTTCTGAGCAGGCGAAGACGGCTCTTACTTCTGAACTTGCCACAGCGAATGAGGCACTTGAAGCGCTAAAGGCTGAGACCGAGCAGAAGACTGCAAGCGTCGAGGCGCTTGAAGCTCGCGTCTCCGAACTAACCAACGAGCTTGCGCAGGCAAACGAAGCAAAGGAAGAGGCCGCTAATAAGGTTTCTGAGCTTGAGGCTGAGCGTGCGTCGGCTGACGTTGAGGCAACTGCCGTGGATACTCAGATTGCTACAGCAGTTGAGGCCGCGCTAGAAGCTCAGAAAGCGGAACATGAGGTAGCGGTATCGGCTATTACGGCCGAGCTTGCTGCTGCAAAATCAGCGTACGAAGCGCTAGTAGCTCAGGTTGAGGAAGCTAAGGCCGCGTCAGAAGCGGTTGAGGCACAGCTTAACACTGTAGCCGATGTGCTCGAAGTTAAGGGAGTGATCTCCGATACGACAAACCAGAGTGCAGACGTTAATTCGGCTGCGGCTCTAGTGGCTCGTTATGAGGCACTGGCCAACAGCATCTATCCGCATCAGAAGGCTGAGGCGAGAAAGATTTACGCACAACACAAAGCCGAGATCGTAGCATTTCTTGATTCGAAGACTGGAACGAAGTCTAATCCAGTAGAGAAGCAGGCGACTCCTTCGATTTCCGAAGAGCAGTGGGCGCTATACAACAGTTGGCTTGCTGATCGAGAAACGCTTACCTCGAAGGTAAGCCGACTAACTGAAGAGCAGAGAACAACTCTTCATGTTAAAAATAGACGAACGTACTCAGCTAATAAAGAGCTGTTTGACCGCTGCTTTGCTGCCCGGTCAGTAAAAGAAAATTAATAGGGAGTTATAATTAAAAATGGCTACTGGCATTTTTTTCGCTGACGAGTTCATTCCCGTTATGGAAGACGCGTTCTTCCGTGAGCCGGGACCGGATACGGTCTTTGACCAGTTCGTGATGGAACTTGACGATTTCTCGATGAAACCGGGCGACACAAAGAGAGTACTTGGACCGACGTTCCTTGACGAGCCAAGCAATCCTTACACGGATCGCATGTTGGCGAGTATCTCGGATAAGGTCTCGGATAATGCTTCTCAGCACCCGGATCTCAACAAGCAGGAGATTGCTCTCGCTGAGCACCTTCTGCCTAACGCTCTTATCGCACAGGAGTTTGAGGCTGCGCATTCGTACCATGATCTGGCACAGATGAACGGCGCTGTTCTGGCGAGAGACTATCACAGATGGCGGGACGCTTACATCCGAAACCGGATGCTCGACTCGACGTTTGTTCGCTACGTCGGTGGGGTTGCTAACGAGGCCGCTCTAACGTCGGCTGCGAAGATCACAAGTGACGAGATTATGATCACAGCTACCAAGCTTGCTCAGCGTCACATTCCTACGTATCCTGACGGCAATTACATTGCTGTTGTGGATGACGCTACGATCACGACTCTATACACGGAGCAGAAGTTCCTTGACGCGACGACTCGCGCTCTTGCGGCAAACGCCCCAGTGTTCAGAGGCGAGATGTGCGTCGTGGGCGGAGTTCGATTCATTCGAACGAACAACATGCCTACAACGACTGCGGACTCGGATGGCACGCCATTCGCGGCTTCGCAGGTTCTGATCTTCGGAACGTCAACGTTCGGTATGTGGCCGATGGGTACTGCGGACGGCCTTGTAAACGCTGAGCGCATTGCGTTCATGAACGGTATGGGTGCTGGTCCTGTGGTTGCCCTTCGCGGCAAGCCGGTTTCTGTCAGACTTCGTGAGGTAAATGACTACGGTCGTTTCCAGGAGATGATCTGGCTGGAGCACAGCATGTACAAGGTTCTTGATCCGGGCGTCACTGTATACGATGGTACGAAGACCATTGGTACAGATTCCCGCTTCATTCAGAAGCTTGTTGGCTCCACAGTAATGGTCTAAACTAATATAGTTTAGTTCATACTTATGTACGGGCCGGGGTGTCATAACCTCGGCCCATATTATTTTTTTAGGCTAACATATGACCTTATCACAATGGTTAACAGGGTTAGGCGCAGCGCTTACTGCCGTGTCTCCCGTTATCGGAACACAAATAGATTTTACGGCGGGCGTTATAATTGGCGCTATTGGCTTGGGACTCACTACCTTTAACTCGTCGTTACGATATCCTACAAGAAAGAGTCGCATGAAGGCGGCTGTTAAGGTTCTTAAGCAGGACACAAAAGATCAAGTAGTGATTGACAAGGCAGAGGAAAAAGAAAATGGCTAATATTTTTTCAAAAATTGGATCTGCTCTCAGGAGAGCATATAATAAGGTAAAGGGCTTTATAATTAATAAAGACTCTTACGACGACATTCTAGATACAGTCGATGCTGTCGCAGCGCTTGCTGAGTACGCATATCCTGCTGCTCGCCTTGTTGCAGATATGACTCCAACGAATCTAGATAATAAGATCCTCGATGCGCTTGTTGCGCTTAACTTGAAAGTTTCTGACATCTTTGATATTCAAGATGAGATTGTTCGCCACGGTAGGCTTCTTCAGATCGCCGCAACGATTGCGCGTAGAGAGCTAGAAGAGGCGCTGGCGAAAGCAAAAGAACTTCGCATTGGAAAATTCATTATCAGAGCTGCCGACGCTGTTACAAATGACGCCCTCAGAGCGGCGGCAAGCTTAGCTTACACAGCTATAATTAAGAAGCGAGCAATTAAGTAGAGGTATTCATGAACGTGCTAAGAGACATGGAATGTTCAAATTGTTTAGGCACATTTGAAATGTTCCAAGAAATGGACAGTCCAAAGACGTTTGTTGGTATGTGCCCTGTTTGTAACACAGAAGGCACCCTAGAAAGAATTTATCTAACAGCCCCCGGTATCGCGTTTGGAATGATTTCCGGGGCTGTGGGCGGATCGGGATTTTATGCTACCGATCACAAGTCGTCGGATTTAATTAAGGGTAGAGCGATAGAACACAAAAACAAGCTACACGGAGAGTAACGAGAGATGGACTTATTTGGGGTTCCTTTTGATTCTTGGGTAGCTTGGGTTTCGGCTATCGCTGGTGCGCTATCATCCGTTGTGGTAGCTACTGTATTAATAAAAAAGAGAGTTGGTCGCGCCATATCACATATCAAAGCCATAATAGATCGCTTTCATAGTTATCACGACCGCTTAGACGAACTAAGTGCTAAGGTATCTGTTGTCTTATCAGAAGTGACCCCAAACGGTGGTAGTTCTTTAAAGGACGCCGTGCGACGAATCGAACATAGGATAAACGATTTAGAGTTAACTAGTTTAACCGTTTTGGATCACGAGCAGCGCGGGGTTTTTAAAACAAACGCCGCAGGACAAATCGTTTGGGCGAATAGATCCTGTGCACAGGCGTTTGATCGTGGTCGAGACGAGTTATTTAATTACGGTTGGCTTTCTATGGTCAACGCGGATATGCGCACCGATGTCACTAGAGAGTGGGAAAGCGCGGTAAAGTTTCAGAGACAGATAGCCTTAAAGTTCAACATAACAACAACAGAAGGCGAAACCAAAGCGTTAGTATTAAAAGCTTATCCCATGCTTGGCGCTCATAACACTTTCTTAGGTTATATTGGTACGATTGTAGAGAGTAGTGATTATGGTAATTAGAGAGTATGAGTGCGATGAACATGGATATTTTACTGTAGAACGATCAGTAAAAGATTCAACTAAAGAAGTTTGCCCTGTGTGCCAGACGGCCGCTGTGCAAGTTCACACAGAAGCGCCAGCCGCATTCTTTGAAGGTACCAGCGGCGGCATACCAGATTATCACACATGCCGTTCTGAATACAGAGAATGGCAACGCGAGAAATTTGCAAAGGCTCAACAGGATCTTCATCCATCCAACGTGGGTAAGACTGTGGTTACCGAAGAGTCCTATGCTCCTAAAGAAGCGCTCGCGGCAGTGCGAGCAAAAAAGGATAAAGCACGGTAATGCTCTACATTTATACTGACGAACTGGATCTTTACGCGGCTAGATCTAATTTTAGTGAAGCCGATAAATATTCTTCTGTGCTGATAGCGAGCGAGCTTGTAGACGCATTCTTAGGCAGGTCGCTTGCGATTACAGAGTATACAGAGATTGTACGTCTCAGCCCCGGATTATCTGGCTGGCTATCGACCGTACCTATTACCGAAATTGTTTCCATTAGAGTTAGAAAGGTAAGAAAATCAGTACAAGGCGGATATGTAGTAGCGGCCGATGGGTGGTACGACATAGCCACCGATGACTTTGAAACCCTAGTAAATTACAAGACCGGTAGAATTGATCTTTATACTCCAGTCTGGGACGGCTACGATAGGTTTAACACCAACGAAGCAAACAGCACCACCAGATACGAAGCAGAGGTTACATACAATGCTGGTTTTTACGCCAGTACGTTACTTGTGGATGAAGTGGATATTGTAGATAATCCACGAAAGCTTTTAGTTGAGGATGTTACAAACTTCGAAGCTGGTATGACAATTACAATCGGATCTACTGGCGTCTTGCACACGATTGCGTCGGTTGGAGGAGACCATATTATGGTATCCGCTGATCTTACCGAAGCGTATTCTGTTTACGATGAAGTAAACCAGCGCGTCGCTAAGCCAATAAAGATAGCATTAGGAATGGTTTGCGAAGATAGAGCTACCTTCTTACCAAACGTGCTACGTCAGTCAAGACGCATCTCTGTATTGTCAGACACGCTAAGACGTAGTAACACACTGCCAATGCCGCCAGACGCTATGAGCATCTTGGCTAAGTATCGACGCAGAATCTGGGTATAACAAAATGTCTGCATATACATCTGAACAAATTTTAGATAAGTTTGCCGAGCTGCACGTTAGATACGAAGGCGCGGATAGGCCCGTAAGTATTGCTAAGGTGAGTACCTTCAATGTTGTAGAACCATTTGCTGACCAAGAAGAGACATATTCTTGGCAGTATTTCGAGGTTACCCCAACTCCAATTGTAACGGATACTCCTGATTTAGAGACATGGGATTATATAGGCGGATCGGTTGGCCCAGATGAGAAGATTTTTATCTTTTTAGCCGACTCACTGGTTGACAGAGACCCGATAGCCACTCTAGGCCAAAGAGTCGAGGCGTTCCTTAAGCCCTTAGTTGGCTTACGTGGTGGCGCTATTAAATACGGGGATGTGCTTTATTCAGTAAAGTATTTCCTTCCAAGCCAAGGCATCATTGGGGTTATCCCTCAGTGGACAGTTGTTGGTAAAACGGTGGTTTAATGGCAAGCTTTAGTAACGCAGTTCATAGAAGTTTCTTTGCTAAGATCGCTATTTGGTTGCTTGAAGGGTCAAGAGATATGACTCTTTACCCAACCTTGCCGCTAACAACTGATGGCAAGTACGCGTATGTTTATGAAAATAAAACATATTCCGTAATGCCGAAGTTAGAAGGTCAAGACCCGGACGTTCCCGGTGTCAACATCTTAATGCTTGGCGACGTAGACATAACAGCCGGTAGATTAAGAAAGAAAAGATTTATAACTCCTGTAGCAATTGATGTAGTTAGAGAATTGACTGCCGGAGAGTCTCCAGTCGCATCGGCCGCTAGACTTAAAGAAGTTGCAGAAACAGTCGATGAAGTACTACGAGATGGCTGCTTAGAGATTTATGATTACTCGACAGCCACGCCGACCTACACCAACTACAATGCATATTGGGTAGGTGAAGAGTTAACGTGGAGAAACGAATCGCTGCCCGAAGAAGGCGGATTTATTCGTTTCATTTTAGAATTCGGAGTCCAGTGGACCGAGAAGACTATATAGGTATTTAAATGGAAATTGTACACAAAACAGATATAGCGCAAGAGTGGGTTGAGCTTGCCAAGCAACTTAAGACACATCCGGCAAACGCCAAAGCGTGTTGGGAAGCTTGGTGCGAAACTAAAATTACTAATTTCGGGGTTCCAGAAAAGGGATTAAACGCTTTTCAGAACCGACTGCTTCACTTCTCTTCTAAGACCGGCCTACCAAGCGGTAAAGCTGTTTCTTTCTGTAGAATTTTCGCAGTACGCGAACAGCAATTAACGCCGGAGATTAAGACACAGGGGATTCCCGGTGGGTCGGCGGCTGTTCCTCTCAGTTCTCTTGCAAAGAGTAAAGTGTTAGAAGTTGAACCGGAGCCTGTCGTCCAAGTCGTAGAAGACACCGAGCGTACAAACAGACGCAAGCGACGCACGGCCGAGGTTCCAACTTCTAATGAAGATTCAACACAAGTCGAGTAGGTAGTACCGGAGTCTGGTTTAAGCCCGCGCCCGGTTCTGACTGTCTATTAGACTCACAGATCCATATGACATAGGAGACTCTAGAGCATCATGGCTAATAAATACGCCTTTACTGGTGGTTTTAACAACTATACTTTCCCAATTGCGGGCAGACGTATTCTGGTTTCTGCGGAAGACACGGCTATTCCTACGGATATCGTGCCGATTGACGACACGAATATTCCTTCGGGGTGGGTCGATCTTGGTCCTACAGAGAATCAGGAAGTCAGCATCACGCTGTCTCGACAGACGGAAGCTATTCAAACAGGCGTCATTCCTACGGATAGACGTAAATATATTACGGGTCAGTCTGGAACGCTTGAAGCTACGCTTCAGCGCTACGAGCCGGGGCTACTTGGCTATCAGGCAGGCGTTGACCCAATCGCTGAGGTTGCCGCGTCCGGCGCGAACCGAGCTTACATTGATATCTACCTCGGCGGAACGCTGGGCAATATCATCTCGATCCTCGTATTCGAAGACTTCGACATCGACCTCGTAGAAGACGACGCGGGTGGAAACACCTTCGAGCAGGTTTGGCATTACACGCCTCAGGCACAGTCTGACGGCGACATTGATCTTAGCCGTAAGGTTACGAAGGCCCCCGCTATCGCGGCTCGGTTTACGCTACTTGGCTTTGAGAACGTAGCAGCGCCGAACAGAACGGTTCTTCTACAGCAGAGATGGGTTGAAGCGGCCTAATAGCCTCTTCGTAACATCATTCGTTAACGCCCCCGCATCCGAATGGGGCTATGGTACTTCCCGCCATAGCCCCTTTTATTTCTCATAAGAGGAAGGTCAAAATATGTCCCGCATGAAAAAAGTAAAACTCACCGATGTTTCAGAGGCAGCTCCTGCCGTTCAATTACCAAACCCAACTATTCCTGAACAACCAGCGAAGTTCGAACCAGTGGACCTCCCACTTGGCGATAGAATTTTTACTATAGCACCTATGGCGTCTAGAGGGGGCGAGCAGTCCTATGATGACTCGGCCGACTTTACTGTAGCGGCTATTCCACTAGTCACCAGAATGTTTAATATGGCCGTAGCTCAGAGCTATTCAGCCGGAGTGTCTACTAGCACAGATTCAAATGACATACTAGCAGACGTTATTCATTCAATTGGCGATCAGGATATGATTGGGCTTGTCCGCGATATGCGAGAAAACATGGCGTATCTTGGTATGCTGGCGTGTAAAAACACAGACCCAGATATCACAGAAGCGCAAGTTAAAGCTCTGTCTGGTGGGCCGCTTAGCCCAGAGTTAACTCAGATTGTGTTTACTCAGATCATGGCAGATCGAATTCTTGATACGGTCATCGGCCTAGGCGCTGGGTTTGCACTCAATGGAAAGCCGCAAGCCTAGAATTTCCGCGAAAGATAGAGCCCGCTTACTACTAAATACGCCAGACACAGCAAATAGGTTTGTCTGGTTTTGCGGGCGTCTTATCCCTATTCTTCATTTACCACTGGGTAAGTTAGAGAGGTTTCGCGGTGCTACTGAAGAGATGGAGCAAATTCTTTTCTCTGGATTTAGAGAGGGGTTTTCCGTCACACTTCAAGCGAACAAGAAGAGAGTAAACGAGCTGCTAAAAACTGATTTAGTTTTAGCCGCCGCGATCGCTTTAGATACGTCACCGACAGAAATTAAGTCTGCTGGTTACGGCCCAATGGAAATCTTAACAATGGTCTTGGAGCAATGGGTGCATAACTCAGAAGCCGAGGTCATTAAACAGATATTTCCAATGCCACCCGACGATAAGCAGGATATCGAAGTACCAGAAGATCCTAGTGAAGACAACCCACTTAGCTTAGTAGAACGTATGGCTAGTGGTTACCATTGGGATCTTGATAAAGCCATCAAGCTAACGCTGCCGCAAGTATATTTAATGGGTAGTTCTGGCGCGTGGTCTTGGCATAAGAGCGAATTAAAATCTAAGCAAGACGATAACGATCCACACCCTGCCAGACGTAATGCGGTCAAGTTAGAGAAGCAAGTTGGAGATAAGAAATTCAAGAGCTTCAAAGAAATGACATCAACTGAGTATAGAGAATATCTACAGACTGTAGGAATTTAAAATGCCACAATATCCACCCGGCTTTCTAAAACCAGTATATGGTGATAAGTTTTATAACTTGTCGCCAGAGGCTCGTAAATTATACGAGGCTGGTAATCCGAAGAACGGAGAACAGCGATGGAAGAAAATAAATCAACTAGCTGGTGTAATTAGGCATAACCGCTCTTTAGGTTGGGTAACTGACGTAGCTAGCTGGACTCCGCTTATGGACTACATAGTGGATAAGTTTATTGACGAGAAGTATACGGATCATCGTAATAGAAAACGGGGATATCATATGACCATCGTTAATAATGCCTATACGGTTTTAGCGAAGGGAAAAAGATTTTATTATTTCGATGCGGTGGATCGCGGTAGAGCCGCTATGACTGGCTCGAATGGAAAGCCAATTATCTTTTTACATAGGTTCCCCCAAGGGACTCCAGAAGATAAACGAAAGAACACAAAACTAAAGAGGGGGCAAAGCTACGGTCCACCTTTCACCATTTACGCGAAAAAAATTAAGGCGTCAAAGCCAGCGTACATTTCGCTACGAGCTAGAGAGTTTGTTAAAAATAGTTTCTTAAATGAAATGAGTAAGGCCGTCCAAAATTTCATTAGAAGCAAGGGCGATAAATTTGCGGCTCAGTTTGGAGAAACAGCCGACACACTACCTAGCTTAGAATACTCCGGTTTCGGTAGAGAGAAAGCCCCCTACAAAGAAAGAAGTAGAGCTGCTGAGAGAGCGAGAAAAGCGGAACGTAACTCAGAAGGATTCGCCGAGCGAGAAGCGGAACGTAGAAAGCAAGAGGCCGAAGCTCGAAAGGCAGAAAGAAAGCGTAAAAAGAAGGCAACGGCTGCGAAGCCAAAACCCGTTTCAAAGCCAGCGTCTACTACTGGTCAGCCGCTTGTTATTCGCCTTCGAAAGAAGGATGGTAGTACAAGAGAAGTTAGCGAAGTAAAATACAAAGCGCCATATAACCCAGATAAGCAAAAAGAAATAGAAGCAAGAGAAGCTGGACTTACCACACAACGCGACGACCCAATTAAAAATAGAACCTTTGAACTTGTAAATAAAATTCCTATTTACTTTACCGACTTTACGGGGCGTCCCGATATGGACGCGCTTCTAGAAGAAGTGACGGATAAAGAAGTCAGCGCTTATTTAGAAGAAACATTAGATGATCTTGACGAACGTGGTGCCAACTTTGTAAAAAACATGGACACCAAAGTAAAACAAGAAATCATAAAAATAATCGTCGATAAGAAACAGCAAGAGTATTTAGATCAGATTGAAGAAATTACAAAAAGGTTTAACGCCGACAGTACAGCTATGGAGAAAACATTTGGAACTCCCACTTACTATGGTAAAGCCAAACAGGGTGGTTTCATAATTGAGTCGATGTTCGAGCCATTTGCTGGATCTGACAAAAAAGAAAAAGCGGAATATATTAAGCAGCAAAAAGAGCTTAAAGAAAGATACAACAACGCAAAGAAAAACGTGTGGTTGCAGATGTTGAAGTATCAGAACCCAGAAGCTTTCATGAAAATGTTTTATGTAGCTGTGGC
>JACCDG010371118.1_pt1 | contig 21983 bp, 24 predicted proteins | sample 7442471 | NCBI WGS metagenome assembly JACCDG01 (sample SAMN15323444, study PRJNA562643) | freshwater metagenome | isolation source: river surface water | place: USA:Blue River Watershed | collected 2017-08-17 | reverse complement strand
GCCTTCCAGGCGGGCGTGCCTTCCATCGGCGTAACCACCGTGAGGATTCCGTCCTTGTTCACCCAAACCTCGATGCCGAGGCCGCCGAATTTGCCGGCGGTATCGGTTTTGAGCTGGTTATAAATGTCGGGCGGCATAAAATTCGAATGCGGGTCGAGCGTCTCGAGCATGCCCTTAATGGCGCCGTACACCAGGTCACGCGTATTGATTTTGTCCACGTACTGCTTCTCGATGAAGCTGATCACGCGGCCGAAGAGGGCGATATCGTCGTACTTGGAATTGGGAACCACCACGCTCGCGGGCGGGGCGGTCGGGCCGGAAGCGGAGGCGTCGGTGTTTTTGCTCTCGGCGAACGCCGCGCCGGAGATCAGTAAGGCTCCCACCATCACGTGCCTGAAATACATAAATCATCCCTTCCTGGAGAATCTGATCTATCTATTGTCGCTTAAAAAGGGGCGAAATCGGCCCTAAAAAATTCCGACTCAAAAGCTAATTGGGAACGCTGGCGTTCTCCCGGCCCCCGCCGGAAAACCACGGTACCGGGTTCACGGCCACGTGGCGTTGGCGGATTTCGAAATATAAGGGCGTACCGTCGAGGGACGAGCGACCCACCGTTTCGCCTTCCTTCACTTCGTCGCCTTCTTCCTTCAATGTTTCGCCGAGCTGGCCCACTAAGCTGTAATACTGATCGCCGTGGTCGAGGATGAGGAGGTTGCCGTAGCCACCGATCTTGCCGGCGTATACCACTTTGCCCGGAAACACGGCGTGCACGTCACGGCCGGCACCGGCCCGGATGTCTACGCCCTTGTGAAAAGTGTAGAGGCTAGCCTTGGGATCGTAGCGGCGCCCAAAGGTGGTCACAATCTTGCCGTCGATCGGCATACCGAGCGCGCCCTTGCGGCCCACGAAAGTAGAGGCCAATGCGCGGGCCAATGCGGGCCGCACGCTCGCCTCTTGCTCTTTTTGCTTCTTCACCTCGGCGGCGAGGTTGAAGCGGCTCAGCACGCTCTCGAGTTCGCCCTCGGCGGCCTTCGCGGCCTGGTAGGAGCGCAGGCGCTCACCTTGCTCCACCCGGGTTTTCGAAAGCAAATCTTTCTTCAATTTTTGGTTCAGCTCAAGCACCGCCTGCTTTTCTTTGAGGTCTTCGTTATGCGCCAGCTGGCGTTCGCGATCTTCGGCGAGCTTGGTATTGAGCGCCTCCACTTCGTCGAGCACTTTGCGCAAGGAAAGGATCTCGCCCTTATCCGTGGCGAGCATGCGGCCCACCATCTCGCGGTACTGATCGAGCGCGGCGGCATCGCCTTCCGTGAGGCGGGAGATCGGCGAGCGCGTTTCGAGGGTGGGCAGGAGCGAAAGCGCCATGCGGAGGCGTCGCTTGCGGGCGGAGATACTACCCTCGAGGCTCTCTTTGCGGAGATTCATTTCCTGCACGTGGGTTTCCAATTTTTCGAGCTCGAGCGCCGAAAGTTGGATTTCGAGGGCCTGAAGCTTGAGCAATTTTTCGAGGCGATTGAGTTCCGAAGAAAGCGAAGCTTCGGCCTGGGCGGCGCTCTGGATGCCGCCCTCGAGACGCTTCACTTCCTTCTGGATATGCTTGAGATCCTGCTTCTGCGCTTGGTTCGGTTGCGCGGGGGCGGCGAAGGCCGCGCCCGCCAAGAAACTAGCCGTAACGACGAAAATAAACTTCACTTTAGGCGATCCTTCCGCGGATCAAGGCCAACATCCCCGCCAGTACGTGGGCCACCAGGGCCATGCCGAGGATCGCGCCCGCGGCCATCGTGAAGTTCGCGAGATCGATGTGGAAGGCATCGTAGCCGATGGTGCCGAAGAACTGGTTATAGAGTTCCGAGAGGTAGGCGCGCCCCACGAACAGCACCGATACGCACAGGGTAGCGATCGCCGCGCTTTGCACCACGGCCTCGATCAACCAGGGCAAGATAATCTCCGCTTTGGTGGCGCCGAAAGAGCGGATCAGCTGGATCTCTTGGGCGTCGGTATAGAGAATGTTCTGGTAATGCCCCAAGCATACGATGAAGAGCACCACCCAGAGCCCGATCGCGAGGCAAGCTCCGCCGTAACCGAGCCAGCGGAGCGAATTGAGGGCCTTCCCGAGGCGCATGGAGCCGTCGTCTACGCGCACGATATTGGGTACCTTCGTGATCGAATCCACGGCCTCTCTCCGCGCGAAGGCATCCCCGTCTACCGGAAAAACCACTTCGAGCATGCGCGGCACCACTTCGTCGCCGAGCGAGGCGAGCGCCTCGTGGAGATCGGGAAAGTGCTGCTTGAGAAAAGCCTGGAACTCTTCGGGGGAAACAATGCGGGCCGTTTCCACGCCCCGCACTTGCATCACGCGGGTGAGCGCTTCTTCCACCACGGTGGGCTCGGCGCTATCGATGAACACGGAGGCCGAGCGCGCGGCCTTAATATGGTCTTGCTGGCCCATCAGCCAGAGCGACCATAACCCAATCGCGGCGGCGGCGGTGAGTAGGGCCGAGCCGCCGAGCACGGCGAGAAGAGAGGCTACGAGCCGGCGCTTCATCCCGGAGAGGGCGGCTTTTAGAAAATACATGCGCCCTCCCGCTCATCCACGCGCACGGTTCCGCTCGAGAGATGAAGCGTGCGCTTGCGCACTTTGCGGATGATATCGCGGTCATGGGTGGCCACGAGCATCGTCATGCCTTTAATATTGAGCTTCTGAAAAAGATCCATCACGGTCCAGGTATGGTCGTGGTCGAGGGAGCCGGTGGGCTCGTCGGCGATGAGCAGATCGGGAGCGTTGATGATCGCGCGCGCGATCGCTACCCGCTGCTGTTCCCCGCCCGAAAGCTCGCGCACGGTGGCGTCGAGGATCTTATTGGAAAGGCCCACGGCGTTGATCGCGTCTTCCACGAGGCGCTCGGCGCCGCGGCCCATGAAGCTTACGGGGGCAAGGCCGGAACCCGCACGGCCGAAGAAAAGCGGAATCGCCACGTTTTCATAGACGGTGCGGTCTTTGAGCAAACGATAATCTTGGTGAACCACGCCGATGCGGCGGCGGAGTTTGAGCATTTTGCCGGAACCGGCCTCGAAGCGCACTCCGTCCAGCGAAACCGAGCCTTGGCTAGCGAACTCCTCGCCGGTGATCAATTTGAGAAGGGAGGTTTTACCCGCGCCGCTATCCCCCACTACGAACAGGAACTCCCCCTTCTTGAGGTCGATGTTCACGTTCCGCAGCACCATGGAATTCGGGTGGTATGACTTCGATACCTGCTTTAATGAGACCATCATAGTCTTGTTGTTCCCCCGAGGCTGCCCTGCAGCGCCCCTTAAGGAGCTACGAAGCAGCGACCAACCTACTAGGAAAGCGTAACATCCTTCCGGGTGCTTTGGTAGCCTTGCGATCCCCCGCGCCAGCCTCTAAACTTAGGAAAATGAAAGCATTTTTCTCCTCGTCCTATTTTCGGGCCCTGGCCGCCGCCCTCGCATTGGCGCCCTTGTCGGGCTTAACGGCCGAGGACCCAAAAATTTCCGGGCCGCTGGTGGAACTTCGTAAGGCGCCGTTATTCGCCGCCGAGCCCCTCCCGCTGGCGAGAACTTGGGGGCCGGCGCTCCCGATGGGCACCGGTTTCCAGGTAGAAAAGGTGTATGGCCGCTGGATTTACGGCAGGCCCGTTCCTCCGGCCAATATGAAACCCGCGGATTTTGCTCCGTCGGGGTGGGTCTATACCCGATCGCTTCTCCTGCCCAACGACGCCAATACCGCCTCCGCCACCGCGCTAAAAAACTCGCGTTCGCTACTCTTCCACGCCCGCGCGGCCTGGAAAAAGCTGGGGCTCGGCGCGGAGCCGCTGCGCCCGTCCCTTGATTTCCTCGAGAACCTCACGCTCTCCCGGCAAACTCTCGCCGCTTTCTCGCGCCCGGAAGAGGGAAGCGGCGCGGGCTTCGAATGGATTCCGCGCGCGCGGGCCGCCGAAGAGCAGGCCCCCGCCCCCCTCGGCCTTACCGGCACCGACCTCAACTTCCTCGAGCAAGAGATCAAGGTGGTGCAAAACAAAAAAAAGATCGAGGCCCGGCAGCGCGAGCTACGGCGCCTAAAGATCCCGGAACCACCTCCGCTCGACGATAAAATCCGTCGCGGAATCCTCGGCCGCTACATGCTCGAGCGCTATCTCGAGCTGCCCGCGCTCTCCCTCGAAGAAGTGGACGGCTCGATTTACATGCGCGCCACCGCGATGCGCGCCCTCCACGGCTGCCCCAAAAAAATCCAGGACTACTGGCGCGACCGGCGCTGGAATTTCTTCCGTGTGTTCCGCCTAAAATCGCGCACGCAGATCAAGCATCCTTGGTTCGAGATCGCGCTCCCGGGCGGCTACTTCGCCGTGAGCGGAAAAGCCATCGAGCTCGCCAGCAACGAAGCGGAGCTCGCCTACCTGCTCGTGCGCCAGCTCGTGCGCGAATTGCACGTGAAGCGCGCCACGCCGAATTTCGACAAGAAATCCTGGCCCGAGAGCCTGCAGGCGCATTCGGAAGTGATTTGGGACCAAGTGCTCAAGGCCCAGAGCACCAAGGACGCCGACAATATCGACGTGAGCAACGAAATCGCCATCGACACGCAAGCCGTGGAGTGCATCTCGCGCGCGGGTTACCGCCCGCTGGCAGCCGTGGCCTACCTGAAGAAGCTCGTCCTGCATAAGGACGAGCCGTGGGCCGAATGGTTCACCACCAACAGCATCGGCCTCGATTACCGCCTAGAGCGCGTGCGCGCGATCACCGAGGAAAGCGTGGCCCAGCAGAAATTCCCCGCGGGCCGGGATAGCCAGCAGAAGCGGTTCGCCTCCGCCGCCAAGCAGTGGAATCTTCTGCCATGAACGGTTTGCTTCGCCGCCTGATCGCCCTCCGCCCGGTGGCGTTGCCGCTGATCTCCTACGCGGTGCTCTTCCAACTCGCGCACACCCTGCTCTACACGATCGTTACCTACATGGTTTCGCTTTCGAACAAAACGGGGCCCGAGTTCAGCAATACGGTGAACGAAATCTCGAGCCAGTATCTCCTCCTCGCCATCGCCCTGAGCGTGATTCTTCTCACGGCCACGATGTGGCAAGCCGACCGTGCGCTCTACCGCCACGTGCCCTTCTGGAACGAGAACCACCGGCCGGTTTGGCAGCTCGATCGCTCCCGCAAGGAAGAACTGCTGCGCGGGCTCTCCAATGGCGTGCTCGCCGCGCTCGTATACCTATTGTTCTTTTCCATCTCCGGCCAAATCGGCTACCTCGGCATCTACATCACGTCGATGATCGGCACGCCGATTTTCCCGCTCTTTTTCATGGACCTGTTCGCGCTCACCGCGCTTCTCGTTTGCGAAGAATTTCTCTTCCGCCATAAGATCCTGCGCACTCTACTCGCGAAGATGTCGGCCACTTCGGCGGTGGTGATCACGAGCGCCCTCCATATCCTGGTGCGCCACTGGCAGTTTCAGCTCGAGATTCTCGATTACGTAAACCTTGCCTGCCTAAATCTCACCCTTGGATACTTCTACGTGAAGAGCGGCAAATGCCAGCGCGGCCTCGGCTTTCTCGTGGCCCTGCTCTGCCTCCTGCACAATTTTGGCGGCTTACCGCTCTGGGGATTCGAGAGCCCCAGTTTCTTCCTTTTCAAATCGGCGCCGCGGGCCTCCAGCTTCGTCACCGGCGGGCCTTCGGGTCCCCTGGGTGGTGCGGGCCTCCTGTTCGTGCTCGTGCTCTTCGCGGCCGGTTCTTACCTGACATGGAAGCGCGAATTAGAAGCACGGCGACAAGCACAACGCCTTTAGCGAATGAACCGCCGCTTTCATTGACCTTTCCCCCCTCGGGGCCTAATCTGTAGAGCATGCCAAATCACGAAATTTCTCTCTCCGCTTTTGACCTCATCTGGAACGCCGGCCTCATAGTGAAGCTCGTAATGCTCGGGTTGCTTTTCGCGAGCGTGGGTTCCTGGGCCATCATCCTGCTCAAGCGCCAGCTTTTGCGCCAAGCCTATATCCAGAACGATGCCTTCCTTCACGGCTTCTGGGGCGGCTGGAATCTTTCGGAGAGCTTCTCCCGCGCGGCCGATTATCCGCATAGCCCCGTGGCGAAGAGCTTCCAGGCCGCGATCCGCGAGCTGCGCAAGCTCGGCGACGAAAAGAAAGACGAAGGCAATATGCGCGCCGACGTGGTGATCCGCGCGCTCAAAAAATCGAATATCTCCGAGATCGCCGCGCTCGAGCATTCCGTGAACTGGCTCGCCACCACGGCGAGCGCCGCCCCCTTCGTGGGCCTCTTCGGCACCGTGTGGGGAATCATGACGAGCTTCCAAAACATCGGCGCTACCGGCGCGGCGAATCTCGCCGTGGTGGCTCCCGGTATCTCGGAAGCCCTGATCGCCACCGCGATCGGTCTCTTCGCGGCCATTCCCGCGGCCGTGGCCTATAACTTTCTCAACGGCAAGATCAAGTTCCAGGCCCTCACCCTCGATTCCTTCAATCAAGATCTGCTCAATCTCCTTCAGCGTGAAGGGGCCATTTAATGGCGTTGGGCGGCGGCAGGAGCTCGCATACCGAGGGGTCCAATTACCAAGCGGAAGCCCTCTCCGAAATCAACGTAACCCCGTTGGTCGACGTGATGCTCGTGCTCCTGATCGTGTTCATGATTTCCGCGCCGCTCATGCAGCAAGGGATCCAGGTAGATCTCCCGAAAACCAAGAGCCCCGCGCTTTCCGAACAGGAGAAGCCCGTGGTGATCGCCGTGAACAAGAACGGCAACGTGGAGATCAACGGCCACGAATTGAAATCGGCCGAAGTAACCGAAAAGCTCCGGGCCATCTTCGAGAAGCGAGAGAAGAAGGAAATCTTCATCCAGGCCGATAAAAGCATTCCCTACGGCACCGTGGCCACCGTGATGGCCCAGGCTCAGGCCGCCGGCATCAGCCGCATCGGCCTCGTTACCGAACCCAAGGACGCCCGCTCCAAGTAATTCATGGAACCTACCGCGCAGGACGAGCAGCAGAAAAAAACCAAACGTTACGTCACGATTTCTTTCGCCTTGCACCTGGCCGGCCTCGCCGCGCTCGGCATCGGCTCGTTTTTCGCCCCGCAAACCCTCCAGCTCATGCCCTCCGTGCAGATCGACATGGTGGCGCTCCCCGACCGCGTGAAGAACCAGGCCCAGGAACCGGTGGACACTTCGCTTCCCGTGAAGAAGGAGCCCGTACCGCCTCCGCCCGAGAAAAAAGCGGAGCCCGAATCGCGCCCAGAAGACCTCGTGCTCGAACAGAAAAAAGAACAGCAACGCGAGAAGGAGGCGGAAAAGCAGGCCAAGGCCGCGCTCGCCAAAATTCGCGAGCAGCTCAAGAAAGAACAGCAAGCCGAAGAGGCCAAGAAAAAGGCCGCGCTCGACAAGCGCCGGGAAGATATGAAGCGCTTCGAGGAGACTTACCGGAACGCGCTCAAGGGCAACCAAGCCAACCAAGGATCGAGCAGCACGGGTGAAATCAGCCAAACCACGATGGACGCCTACGTGGGGCACGTGATCGGAAAAATCCGCTCCAACTGGGCCCTGCCCTCTTTTTTACAATCGCAAGGCCTGAGCGCGCGTATCATCGTACGCATCGACGCGCAGGGAAGAATCATTAAAATGATCTTCACCAAGGTGTCCGGCAATACTTTGTTCGACTCTAACGCCGAAAAAGCGGTGCGGGACGCCGGTCAATTCGCCCCGCCGCCCGCCGAGATGGCTTCGGGTTTGAGAAACGGCGGTATCGAGGTTAAATTTCCCTTATGATGAAAAAAATCTACTCGCTTCTCGCGTTGGCCCTCATTTTAACTTCCTCTTCGGTTGCCGATGACAAGCCCATGATCTCGGTGGAAGTAGGCCAGGCGCGCGTGAAGAAAACCATCGCCGCCTTTCCCACCATCATCGCCGCCAACGACGCCAACGGAAAGCTCCGCAGCGTGCGCGAGATCGCGATGGGGGATCTCGGTTTCTCCGGCCTCTTCGATTTCCTCAACCCGGCGGCCTTCGTGGAAGATTCCAGTAAGGCGGGCGTAACCCCCGGCACCTTCAAGATGACCGATTGGAGCTCCATAGGCGCCGAGCTCGTAATCAAGGGAAAAGGCAGCATCGACTCGAGCGGCATCACGCTCGAGATTTTCGTCTACGCCGTGGGCACGGGCAAACAGCTCCTCGCTAAGCGCTACAAAGCCACCGAGGATTCCATCCGCAAGATGTCGCATACCGTGGCCAACGACGTGCTCTTCGCGCTCACCGGCAAAAAGGGCCCCTTCACCTCGAAGATCGCCTTCGTGAGCGATAAAACCGGGAAAAAAGAAATCTACGTGATGGACTACGACGGCTCTAACCCCGTGAAGGTTACCTCGCGCTTCTCGCACGCTATGGCACCCGCCTGGAGCCCCGACGGCAAACAGATCGTGTTCACCGCCGTAACGAAGAACTCGAAGAACGTGCGCAATCACAACCTGTTCGTCTACGATCTCGCGAGCGGCAAGATCAACATGCTCAGTAACCGCCAGGGAATCAACTCGGGCGCGGTATTTTCGCCTACCGGCAAGCAGCTCGCGCTCACGATGAGCTTTCCCGGCAACGCCGAAATCTTCGTGATGGATCCGAACTCCAAGCTCGTACAGAGAATCACCAATAGCTTCGGCCTCGATGTGGATCCTTCCTGGAGCCCCGACGGTAAATCGCTCGCCTTCGTGTCCGACCGCTCGGGTCGCCCCATGGTTTACAAAATGGAAGCGAGCGGCGCAAACGTGCAGCGCCTCACCTACGCCGGCTTCTACAACGCCACTCCTTCCTGGAGCCCGGCCGGCAATAAGCTCGCCTTCGCCGGCTGGGACGCCGGCAAGTTCGATATCTTCATCATGAATACCGACGGCACCAATATCGAGCGCCTCACTAAAAATATGGGCAATAACGAGGATCCCGATTTCGCGCCCGATGGCTACTTCATCGCCTATTCCTCGAACCGTAAGGGAAAGAAGAACCTCTACATCACCAACGTAGACAATACGATCCACCGGCTGATCACTTCCGACTTCGGCAATTGCGAGTCCCCGCGCTGGAGTCCGGCGAACTAACCGCTTCCCTATCTCCCGAGAAAAATTGAATTATTTCTTATGTTGACTATTTTAGTCGGCGGGCGTAGTCTCCGCCTCGTTCCCCCTCGACCCTCCGTTCCTAACTAAAGGAGACTTTATGAAGACCTCTAAACTGAACCTGCTGCTCGCCCTCCCGCTCATGACCCTTCTCGTGGGTTGCGCGGAAGACGTAATCACGAATCCCGAAGTAGAAGAAAAGGCCGTGAAGCAAGCCCCCCTCACGGAAGTAGACTATATCGTGCAGGACATCGCCCTGGAGAAGATGCTCGCGGACGCCAACGTGAAGCTCGCCAGCGACCGCGAAAATTTCGTCGATACCACCGCCCAGGAAATGGAACAATTCAACGAAGCTGCCGGGAACATTTCCGATCGCGTAGATTTGCCGAAGCTCTCCTCCGTAGCCAATAAAACGGTAGCCAAGCTTACGCAGCAAATCGAATTGCTCGGCAAATACAGCGATCTTCTCGTAGCGAACAACGAGCTTCTCTCCCAGCAGCTCGCCGCCGAAGAAGAAGCCATTAAGCAAGACCCCGCCCAAGAAGGCGCGAAGCCCAGCGAAAGCAAATCGAAGCGCTTGGCCCGCAACACGAAGCGCGTAGAATCTGCCGCGAAAAATATCGCTTCTCGCCAGGAAGCCATGGAAGCCATCCGCAAAGTAATGGCCGGCGAGTAATTCTTTCCTTCGCCTCTCGAAAAGCCTCGGAGCAGTCCGGGGCTTTTTTATTGGGGGTTCCGGGGAATCATAATGAATCGGTCCACAATCATCCCCAGGGATGATTGTGGATTACTTTAGTCAAAACACTCTCCCCGTGAAGAGTATTTTGAGCAATTTAATCAATAATCGCGCGGATCCCTGCGGGGGTTCCAATGAATGAACAAACCCCATGCCCAACATAACCTATTGAAGTCTCAGCAAAATCCAATATATTGACTTAAACAATCAACTATAATAAAATCAGACCCCTGTTCGATTCCCGCTACCAAGGAATGCACCATGACCCGCTATAGCCCCTTCCTCCTCGCCGCTCTTCTCTTCGCCCTCGGCCTTTCCGCCGGCGCGGAGCCCGAAGCAAAACCACAGCCCTCCTTGCGCACCCACGTACGGTAATCCCTGCCATATCGGCAGCTTGCTGCACGGTAAATTCAACTTGTCTTTCCCTAGTACTTTTTATATTATGCGGCGCGGCATTGCCCCAGTATGTATTACAAGGTTAAGTCGCAGAACCGGAGCCAACCATGGACGCCCAAAAAGAAATCCTCACGAGTAAGCACCGGGCCCAACTTCACATGCTCAACGAGTTGAGCCACCGTTTGCAAACGCTGCTCACGGCGGAGAACCTCTACAAAGAAACCCTGAAGATCATCCAGAGCCGCTTCCAGTACTACTACACCAGCCTCTGGACCACGGCCGCCGACGGCACCGCCACCCTGCAAGCGCACGAAGGCGCTTACGCCAATTTCCTCAACCCCGGTTTCCAGCTCAAAGGCGAAGGCATCATCGGCCACGTGATCGCCATGAAAAAACCCTACCTATCGAACGACATCACGCACGATACGAACTTCACCTCGCTTAAGCTACCCATCGAAACGAAGAGCGCCCTAGCTGTACCCATCATCAACAGCAGCAAAAGCCTCATCGGCGTGCTCAACGTAGAAGCCGCCGCCATCAATTCCTTCGACGCCGACGACCTCTTCGTGATGGAAAGCATCGGCGCGCAGGTTTCGCTCGCGCTCTCGAACGCCCAGCTCTACAACCAAGTTTCCGGCTTTAACAAAGAGCTGCAAAAAATCGTGGAAGAGAAAACCACCGAATTGCGCTCGGCCAACGAACGCATCCTCGAGCAACAAAAGCTCGTGCAGAAAGAGAACCGCGCGCTGAAGACGATCGTGAACCGCAATGCTCCCGGCCGCGAGATCGTGGGCCAAAGCACGGCGATCGCCTCGCTTCTCAGCATGGTGGACAAAATCGCCCCCACTCGCGTTTCCGTTCTTATCCAAGGGGAAAGCGGCACGGGTAAAGAATTGATCGCCCACCGCATCCACCGCCAAAGCGATCGCGCGGATAAACCTTTCGTGACCATCAACTGCGGCGCGCTCCAAGAATCCCTCCTCGAGAGCGAACTTTTTGGCCACGAGAAAGGGGCCTTCACCGGCGCCGTGGCCCAGAAGATCGGCTTGGCCGAAACCGCCGATGGCGGCACGCTCTTCATGGACGAGATCGGCGAGATGAGCCTCAGCATCCAGGCCAAGCTCCTGCGCTTCCTGCAGGAAGGCGAGATGTATCGCATCGGCGGCAAGCATCCCATTCGCGTAGACGTGCGCGTGCTCTCCGCCACGAACCGCGACCTCGAGAACGAAGTGAAGAACGGCCGCTTCCGCGAAGACCTTTTCTATCGCCTGAACACGATCACCCTGCGCGTTCCCCCCCTGCGCAAGCGCCCCGAAGACGTGGCCATGCTCGTGCGTTATTTCCTCGATCACTCCCGCTACGGTAGCTCACGCTCCCTCGGCGTGGATCCTAAAGCCATGGCCGCTCTCAAAGCGTACTCTTGGCCCGGGAATATCCGCGAGCTGCAGAATACGATCGAGCAGCTGCGCATCCTCGTGGAAGGCAACGAGATCCGTCTCGAGGACCTGCCCTTCAATATCCGCATGGCGCAATCGGCCGTGGGCAACTCGAGCAGCCTGAGCACCGGCGGCTCGGGCAATCACACCATCGCGATGAGCCTAGAAGATCTGGAGAAAAACCACATTCTCCAGATGCTCGCCTACCAGCACGGCAACAAAACCAAGACGGCCAAAGTGCTTGGTATTACCATCAAGACGCTCTATAATAAGCTCCACCGTTACGGGATGCTCGAGAGCGATAAAGCCCCCATTGGCGCGGCTTCCGAGGAAATGCCTAACTAGGCATTCGGTAAATTTAGATTCAACAAGGAGAACGTATGGACCAGCAAGAACTCGATCTCGCCAATGAAGCCACCGCCAAAATCGCCGGCGGCGTTCCCAAGAATTTCCGCCAGCAGGCCGACATGGAAGCGTTCTACCGTTTCGTGTTCGAAAACGACCTGCGCGAGGAAGCCCTCGGCATTCTCGATAAAGTGCGCGAGCAGCGCGCGGTGGCGCGAGCCGCCAAGCGCCCCAAAAACTAATTCTATTTTTTTAATTTACGGCCCCGCGGCCTCGGATGGTGGCGGGGTTTTTCTTTGGCGAAATCCCCACTGGATTTTCGCCCCCCAGGAGACCGTCATATCTACCTGTTTTCGGTACGCCAACCGCGCCCGACTAGGCCAAACTCCGCTATACCAGCGGAGTTTTATTTTTTGTCCCTCGCCGTTACAATGAAGGCATATGCTCAAAGGATTGAGAACTTTCGCCGCCTCGCACCTCTCGTCTTCTTCCGGGTTGCTCGGGGCCGCGATCCTCGCGCTAACCTACCTCGCGTTTTCCCGCACCGTAGACTTCAAGTTTCTCGGAATTTTTGATCTCGCCGCCGGTTCGGGAGTGATGGTGATCGGCTGGTTTCTCGGCACACTCACCATTTTTCCGCTGCTATTCCAATTCTTACTTTCCCGGCGCAGAAAAAGCGGGCGCGACATCGAGATGAATTCCCGCGTGCGTGTTCGCGTGGGACAGTTCAAGGGGAGAATCGCCAACGTTTACGAGGTTTGGGAATTTCGTGGTCAGGCGCGCGTGGAACTAGGCCAGGACGCCAAGGACCACTTTGCCGACGTGTTTTATACCTACCAACTCGAACGCGCCGACTAGGCAGCAATCTTCAATTTTTTGCGGCGCAATAATCACCGTTCGGCGTGGAGGAATCCGCGCACCTAGGCTAGTATGCCTCCTGGTCATTTCCTCTTAAACCCGGGGTTCCCAGTCATGGCGAAAGCAAAGCTTCTGATCACTGATGGTCTGTCCAACGATGGCGTGCAGGCGCTCGAGCAGAGCGGCCTCTTTGAAGTTTCCTTCCACAAGAGTGTGGAGAAAGAAGCCCTGCTCACGATGTTGCCAAATTTTGAGGTGGTGGTGATTCGCTCCGCCACCAAAATGACCAAAGAGCTCATCGACGCGGCCCCTAAATTGAAAGTGATCATGCGCGCCGGCGCGGGCGTGGACAACGTGGACGTGACTCACGCCACCGCCAAAAAAGTGCTCGTGCTCAACTGCCCGGGCGTGAACAATAACGCCGTGGCCGAGCTCACGATCGGATTCCTTTTCGGCCTCGTGCGGGAGATTCCGCGCGCCACCTCCGGCATGAAGGCGAACCTGTGGGAGAAGAAGGAATTGGTGGGCAATGAGGTTTCCGGACGCACCATCGGCCTCCTGGGCTTTGGCGCCATCGGCAACCTGGTGGGTAAAGCTTGCCACGCCCTCGGCATGACCGTGCTCGCCTACGATCCGCGCGCGAACGAACTCAAAAACAATCCCGAGTATAAATTCGTGAAGAGCTGGGCCTCTTCGCCCGACATGATCTTCAGCGATGCCGACGTAGTCTCCCTGCACATGCCGCTTATGGATGCCACGAAAAATTCCATCGGCGCCGCCCAGTTCGCCAAGATGAAGAAGGGATCCTACTTCATCAACTGCGCCCGCGGCGGGATCGCCAACGAAGCGGCCCTGCTGGAAGCCCTCAATAACGGCACGATCGCCGGCGCGGCCCTCGATGTGTTCGACAAGGAGCCCACTCCTCCGGATCACCCGCTCGTGAAGCACCCCAAAGTGATCTGCGCCCCCCATATCGGCGCGGCCACGAAAGAAGCCCAGCACAAAGTGGGTATCGCGGCGGCCCAACATTTGATCAATTTCTATAAGGAAGGACGCGCCCCCACGGCCGTAAATAAAGTTTAATGTCAAACGTTGCGGTGATCGGCGCCCAGTGGGGCGATGAAGGAAAAGGGAAAGTGGTAGACGTTTACGGCCGGCACGCCGACGTGATCGTGCGTTACCACGGCGGAAACAATGCCGGACACACGCTCGTGGTGGACGGCAAAAAAATCGTGCTGCACATCGTGCCCGCCGCCGCCCTTCACGAACAGAAAACCTGCGTGATCGCCAACGGCGTAGTGCTCGATCCCGAAGTTTTCCTTACCGAACTCAAGAACCTCCGCGAGCAAGGCTACCTCAAAACCTCGAAGGTTCTGCTCAGCGATCGCGCGCACGTGATCATGCCCTACCACAAAGCCCTCGATCAGCTCCGCGAGAAGCGCGTGGACGGCACCGCCATCGGCACCACCGGCCGCGGCATTGGCCCGGCCTACGCCGATAAAATTTCCCGCCTCGGCATCCGCGTGGGCGATCTCATCAATCCCGCTTATCTCAAAAGCCGCATCGAAGAGAGCCTCGTGGAGAAGAACGTTCTCCTCAAAAACCTTTACGGCCACGAAGGATTCAGCGCCGCCGAAGTTTCCGATAAGTTCGCCGCCCTTGGTGAGCAGCTGCGCGAGTTCGTGGTGGATTCGAATCTCGCTATGCACGAGGCCGTGGCCAGCAAGCAGAAGATCATGTTCGAAGGGGCGCAAGGCGCGCTCCTCGATATCGACCAGGGCACTTATCCCTTCGTGACGAGCTCAAATACCACGAGCGGCGGCGCCTGCACGGGCGCCGGTATCCCGCCCACCTCGATCCACGAAACGGTGGCGATCATGAAGGCTTACACCACGCGCGTGGGCGCGGGCCCCTTCCCCACCGAGTTGCATGATTCCGTGGGCGAGCATTTGCAAAAAGTAGGCGCGGAATTCGGCGCCACCACTGGACGCCGACGCCGTTGCGGTTGGCTCGATCTCGCGCTGCTCCGGCACTCGCGCAATATCAACGGCTTCACGGGCCTCGCCATCACGAAGCTCGACGTGCTCTCCGGCCTTCCCGAAATCAAGGTTTGCCTGGGTTACGAATACAAAGGCAAAACCTTCAAAACCGTGCCCGCCGATCTCGCGGCGTTCACGGAAGGTAAACCAGTGTATAAAACCCTGAAGGGCTGGAGCGAAACCGTTACGGAGCTCACCGGGATGAAGCAGCTGCCCTCGTCTTTGCACGATTACGTAAAGTTCATCGAGGACGAACTCGAAGTGAAGAGCGTACTGCTCTCCGTGGGCCCGGACCGCAAGCAAACTTTGGAACTGCGGAATCCTTTCGAGCGCCCTTAGGTTTTACCCCCACGATGATAGCGCCAGCGCAGCATTGGTCGGCCCTTAAGAAAGCGAGGGCCGCTCTTCTGGTGTTCGGCATTCTCTCCCTCGGCCTCATCATTACGCTCGACGATGTGCCCTACTACTGGCTACGTTATTACGATTCTCCGCTCTTGGTAATCCCGCAGCTGCGACTTACTTCGCTCTTCGTCGTAACCCTGATTTTCATCTTCGTGCGGAGAAATTTTCCCCCCGCCGAGGAGAACAACCGCCCCCCACCGCGAAGAGCGGCGATGGTGGCCGGGCTTTGGCTTCTCGGCACAGCATACTTCGTGCACGTGCAAAAAATTTGGGTGCCGGAATTGCCCACTTGGATCGACATCACCTCTGGTATGCTTACGGGCCTCATCGCCGAAGAATTGCTCTTTCGTGGCGCCCTCTACGATCTCAGCCTAATGGCGGGTGTTTCCGCGCTCGCCGTAACCTCAGTTCTCTTTGGGCTCCAGCATCTCGCCTACCACCATTTCGCCCTTACGCCGGAATCGATCACGCAAGTGCTCTATACCGTGCCGATGGGATTCATATTTGGCTATACGAGAAAAGCCACGGGAAGAGTGTGGCCCGTGATTCTGCTGCACATGGCGAATAACGCAATTTCTCTATTTAAGAACTTTTAAAAATCCGCCTCGCACTTCACGGTCCGTCCGCCGGCCTGGAGTTCCAGCGAAACGTAAGAATCGTCGGCATGCAGGATCTTGAATTGGTCTTGGCCGTTTACCACGAAGGTGCGCACGTAGTCGCCACGCTCACCGAGCTCGCTACGGAATTGCACAAGATCGCCTTCACGCACTAGCAACTCGGCGCTATCGCTTTGGCGTTCCATCACCAGGCTCATGCCGCCGGCGAGCTGGTTCAGGGAAATCTTGCAGTCGCTCTCGTCGAAGAAGCCCAGTTCCGCGAGCGCGGTATCACGCAGCTCGGTAACCGAGGAAATTTCTGCTTGGCCCGCGAAGGCCGAGCCGGCGGAAGCAATCATGAACAACGCAGAAAGCAGGATCTTCGTCATGCCCCCACATTAGACCCCTCGCGTTCTTTATTCAAGCATAAGGATCATTTGCAGAACATTATGTTTTTTATGAATGATTACTGCTTGGCGGGCGGAGCCACTTGTAGGTTCGTGATCACGATCTCCACGCGACGGTTCATCGTCTTGCCTTCTTCGGTATCGTTTTTTGCCACGGGCTGCCCATCCGCGTAAGCGGCGGCCGAAAGACGGGCGGTGGGAATTTCGAACCGCGCGCGGAGGAAACGCACGATCCAGATCGCGCGTGCGGAGGAAAGCTCCCAATTCGTATCGAAGCGCCCATCTTTGGGCAAAGGGGAGTCGTCGGTATGCCCTTCCACGCGGATCACGCGGGAACCCGGTGCCACGATCTTGCCAATCTTATCGAGCAAAGGCAGATACTGCTTCTCCACGGAGTCCTGCCCGGGCTTGAAGAGCTTATTGGCCGAGAAGCGCACCACGAGGCCACGGTCGTCGTGGATCACGCGCACGGTGTCCTTAAGGTCCATCGTCTGCAATTGGTAGGCGAGGCTCTCTTCGATACGCTCGGCGATCTTGGAAAGTTCGGGGGTCATTTCGGGGCGCGCGTTCGAACGGCCCACGTCGGTGCTGAGAATCTGGCCGTAGTCGGAAGCCGGGTTGCTCATCACATTCACTTGGTTACCGGATCCCATATCGAGCATGGTGGAAGGCCCGCGGAAGGTGCGCTCGATCGCTTCGGTGATCTGCTTGATCTTGGCCTTATCCTGGTTGGCGATCGAATACATTACTACGAAGAAAGCGAAGAGGAGCGTAATGAAATCGGCGTAGCTTACCAGCCATCGCTCGAGGTTTACGTGTTCTGGGTGCTTCTTTTTCATTGCTGCCTGCCTTAGTGGGCTTCACCCTCGTGCGAACGGTACTTATGCTCGAGGAATACTTCGAGCTTTTCCTTGAGGAAGTGCGGGTTGAGGCCCTCTTGGATCCCCTGGATCCCCACCTTGATGAGCTCGTTTCTCATCTGCAGGATCTGCGCTTTACGCTTCACCTTGGTACCCATGGGCATGAACCAAAGGTTGGCGAAACCTACCCCGTATACCGTGGCCACGAAGGCTACGGCGATACCGGGGCCGATCGCGTCCGGGTTGGAAAGGTTTCTCATTACGTGAATGAGACCAAGTACGGCGCCGATGATCCCTACCGTAGGGGTATAACCACCGAAACCTTCGAGCAGCTTTCCGCAGATCTCGGTTTCTTCGAACTCGTGGAAGGAATCGGTGTCGAGGATCTCCACTACCGTTTTGGGCTCGAAGCCGTCGATCACGTACTTCAAAGCCTTCTTGAGCTTGGGATCCACGATGGAATTGCGCATCCCTTCGATCGCGAGCACGCCTTCCTTACGGGCCACGGTGGCCACCTTCACGATCTCTTCGATCAGCGGCCGGTAGTCCGTGTCGAGAGTCTTGAACACGAGCTTCATCCCTTCGGTGAAGGCGCGCTTCAAATCGGCCGGGGGATAGCTCACGAGGATGGCGCCACCGGCGCCCCCCATTACGATGATGAATGCGGTAGGCGCGTAGATGGCCGTGGGAGGCAAATGCTCGAGGTAGGCGCCGCCTACCACGGCGAGGATGCCAAGAATGAAACCCAATATACTCATTAAATCCATTAGCTTTTCCTACTCTCCGGCGCGCCGTACATCCACTGGCGCTTGTAATCGATCACCATGCGAACAACTTGATCCACGCCCTCTTTCACCATAAACTTTTCGTCGCCGGCGAGGGTGATCACCGTATCCGGCGTGCTTTCCACAAATTTTATTTGCTCGGCGTTGAGCACGAACTCTTTGCCGTTCAAGCGGTGGAGGGTGATCATCCCTAAAGTTTATCAGCGCTTATACGTGATGGAAACGCGGCCCCGTGTAGCGCACGACTACATTGAGCGGTTCGGCGGAAAAGAAATGGCGCGCGAGATTCACGATTACCGTGAGATCGCTCTCGGCGCTCACCCGGTTCCGCGCGAGAAATTTAAGGAACCCTTCGCGCTGGGAGGCATCCAGGCTGAGCCCCACCGCCTCGCCGCCATTTTCGTGGAGGCGCGCGCGCAACGCGGCCCAGGATTCCGCCCGGGGCTGGCTCACCCAACGCGCGGGGCTGAGCGCCGGAAATTCTCCGCCCGAGCCGAGGGCCACGCCTTCGAGGCCGAGCTTGCGCGATTCTTCTTCGCCCAGCTCGTATTTACCCAGTTTCTGGGCGAGCGCCTGGGCGGCGTCTTTGCCGAGGAGCGCCTCCATGCCCGTTAGGCGCTCCCGGCTGAGCTCCTGCGTATTCGTAGCGAGGGCCTCTACGCTGAGTCCGGCCGGCAAGGGCAGCTCGCTCGAGAATAGCCAGCTTAGGTTAATTTCGCTCGTGCTCATGGCGATCCTTTCGGTAGGAGGTAAAAAGCTCGGCGGAGCTCTTCCACGCGGGGGGCGGGAAGGATGGCGGCGCTGGTGCGCGTATCGAAGGCCAATTCCTTGCCGAGGATATGCGAGAAGAGCCGGCCCTTCGCCGGCAAGGCCTCGTTCCACTCGAAACCCCGGGCGCGATACCGGGAGCGCCCGGCGCGCGCCGCGAAGAATCGGAAATTCTCCTGGAGTTCGCCGTTGAGCTCGCGCAGAGCGAGATCGTTCCAAGAGCCGCCCTCAGGCTGCCCTTCCGGACCATGGAGAAAAGCAGACACCTCAAGGCCCGCCGAGGCGAGGAGCGCGCGCAGCTCCGGGGCGCGAAAGGCGTGGTCGCAGGGGTGGAGATAGCCGTCGGCGAGGCCGGCGTCGGTGCGGGTGTCGCCGTAGAGATAAAAATAAATTTTATAGGGATGGTTCGCCGGGAGCGAAGCAATGAGGGCGCGCAGTTGGGCCGGAGTGGTAACGCCGAGGCTCACCGCGAGCTCCTTCGTAGCGTAGAGGAGCGCCCGCCCCCAGTGGCTATACACCATGAAACGAAATACGGAATTTTCCCGCGTGCGCGCCGCCAAAGCGCGCAAACCCGCCTCGGGATCGGGCAAGTGGTGAAGCACGCCGGTGGCGATCACGAAATCGAAATTACCCAAGCTCTCCGGGAGTTCGCAAAAATCTCCCGCCCAGGCCCGGATGCGGTGGCGGAGCCCGCGTGACCGCGCTTGCCAATCGAGGCGCCGGAGGGATTCCGCGCTAAGGTCCACCGCCAAGATCTCGGCCCGGGGATTAGCGAGGGCCACCACGATCGGCTCCAAGGTGCCGCAACCGGCCACCAAAATGCGGGGGATTAGTGCGGCGCCCTCCGTGGAACCATAGGCGGCGGCGTAAGCGGCCCGATAGTGGAGAGAAGGCCTTTCCTCCCAGCGAATCCGCTGTAAAAATGCGCTTAGGTACCCTACGGGGGGATAAGGGTGGCTCTCGTAGAGGCTGGCCACTTTGCTGCGGAGGTTCAAATGCGCGTTTTCCACGTATGGTATATTCCAGCATTCCTATGAAAAACTTCCCAGCGAAATCCCCGTTCAAGCTCACCTCGAAGTTCAAGCCCATGGGCGATCAACCCAAGGCCATCCAAGAGCTCGTAGCGAATATCCGCGCCGGCAAGCGCGATAACGTGCTCTTGGGGGTTACGGGATCGGGCAAAACTTTTACCCTGGCCAATACCATCGCCCAGATCGGCAAGCCCACCCTGATCGTAGCGCCGAACAAAACTCTGGCCGCCCAACTCTACGAGGAGTTCAAGGAATTCTTCCCGGAGAACAAGGTGGAATACTTCGTATCCTATTACGACTTCTACCAGCCCGAAGCCTACGTGGCCCATACCGACACCTTCATCGAGAAAGACGCGCAGATCAACGAGGAGATCGATCGCATGCGCCACGCGGCCACGCATTCCCTCCTCTCGCGCGACGACGTGATCGTGATCTCCTCCGTTTCCTTCCTCTACGGCCTCGGTTCCCCCGAGCTCTACCGCGACCTTACCGTGCGCGCGATCGAAGGCGTGGAGATCAAGCGCAATGATTTCCTCAAGCGCCTCGTGGATATCCAGTACCAGCGCAACGATGTGGACTTCCACCGCGGCACCTTCCGCGTGCGCGGCGATACCGTAGAGATCTTTCCGGCCTACGAGGAAGAGCGCGCCCTCCGCGTGGAATTCTTCGGCGATACGATTGATTCCGTAACCGAAGTGGATCCCCTCCGCGGCGTGCCCCTGCGTAAGCTCAAGAACGCGACCATATTCCCGGCCACCCACTACGTGACCGAATCTAACGTGCGCAAGCGCGCCGTCCAGACGATTTTGGAAGAATTGCGCGAACGCCTCCAGCAGCTGATGGGCCTAGGCAAGGAGCTTGAGGCCAAGCGCCTCGAGCAGCGCACCCTCTACGACGTGGAGATGATGGAAGAGATCGGCCACTGCAAAGGCATCGAGAACTATTCGCGCCATCTAGATGGCCGCGCCCCCGGCCAGGCTCCGCATACCCTGCTCGATTTCTTCCCGAAAGATTTCATCATGGTGGTGGACGAAAGCCACGTGACCACCTCCCAGTTCGGCGCCATGTATAAGGGAGACCGCTCCCGCAAAATGAACCTCGTGGAGTATGGTTTTCGCCTCCCCTCCGCCCTCGACAATCGCCCGCTGAAATTTGAGGAGCTTAACGAACGCTTAGAGGGTAAGGCCTCGGCGATCCTCTACGTGAGCGCCACCCCGGCCGATTACGAATTGCAAAAATCGGGCGGCGAGATCGTGGAACAGATCATTCGTCCCACCGGTCTCCTCGATCCCGAGATTTCCATCGAGCCGGCGCGCACCCAGGTGGATCACTTGCTCGGCGAGATCAAGAAGCGCGTGCAGGGAGAGAAAAAATCGCGCGTGCTCGTGACCACCCTCACGAAGAAAAGCTCGGAAGATCTCACCACCTTCCTGCTCTCGAAGGGCATCAAGGTAAAATACCTCCACTCCGACATTGAAACCCTGGAGCGCATCGAGATCCTGCGCGATCTGCGGCTCGGCGTTTTCGACGTTTTGATCGGCATCAACCTTTTGCGCGAAGGCCTCGACTTGCCCGAGGTTTCGCTGGTGGCGATCCTCGACGCCGACAAAGAAGGCTTCCTCCGCTCCACCCGCTCCCTCATCCAAACCATCGGCCGCGCCGCCCGCAACGCCGAAGGCAAAGTGATTCTCTACGCCGATAAAATCACCGAGAGCATTAAGGTAGCCGTATCCGAAACCGAGCGCCGCCGCGCGATCCAAATGGCCCACAATAAAGAGCACGGCATCGTGCCGAAAACCGTGATCCGCGACATCAAGCAATGGGAACAAATTTCGGACGACCAAATGCAAGTGGGCACCGCCGCCATGGAGAAAGTGCTCGGCGAGGTAGATAACTTCGATAAGAAGGCACTCAAGAGCGTCAAGGACGTGCGCGCCGCCATCGAGAAATGGCATTGGGCCATGCTCAAGGCCGCCAAGGACCAGGACTTCGAGGAAGCCGCCCGCCTGCGCGACCGCGTGCAGGCATTAAAGCAGCTAGAGCTCCAAATCCTGAACGACGAAGCGGCGGGGTGAGTGCGCCCCGAGGCACAAGATTTGAACTTGGCTTCTGGTTAGCGCTATAATCAAACCATGAAATACATTCTCACTTTTATTCTAGGCGCCCTCTGCGCCGTGGCCGTGATGAAAAGAGAAGAGCTGAACTTCAGCTC
>JACCDG011244645.1_pt1 | contig 22007 bp, 23 predicted proteins | sample 7442471 | NCBI WGS metagenome assembly JACCDG01 (sample SAMN15323444, study PRJNA562643) | freshwater metagenome | isolation source: river surface water | place: USA:Blue River Watershed | collected 2017-08-17 | reverse complement strand
TTCTTGGCCGCGATCTGGTCCAAGGTCTCAGCGATCATCGTCACCAAGCTGTCGCGCAGCTCCGCGCAGACCTCGCGCACCATCGTTTCGTCGAAGACGCCGCCCTTGGCGTGCTTCTCGACGAGGGCGTCATAGACGGAGGCTGCGCGCTGCGCGTTTGTTGGTGTCGGCGGCGGTGACTTTGAGGATGGGGGTGCGGATGGCGTCTGAGGGGGTCGCCCCTCAGACGCCATCACGACCTTCGGCTTGGTGAGGTAGAGTTTGGTGGTGTCCTCGAAGACCCGCTTGAGGTCTTCGGCGTACACATCCTCCCACACCCAAACCTCCTTGGATTTTCCGTTGTGGATGTAGTGCAAGCTCATCTTGAACAGGTCGGAGCCGCGCCTGTACTCGATGAGGCACTTGTTGACCGAGCCATTGCTGGTCCTGACGCGAGGGAACGAGAACATGAGGCTCAGGTCTTTTTCGCTATACACAAACTGACTCGCCCCGATGAGCCCTTGCAGAGAGCGAATCCCAAACCCCGCATAGGTGAGCGTGTTGAGTAGGTTCGCCATCTCCGCGCCCATGTTGGGCGCAGTCGGAGGCTTGTCCTTCACCACATGGCTCTCGTCTTTTGGATCGAGGGCCTGCCCCTCACCCTTGGGCTCAAGGATCATCTGCTCCATGTCTCGCAAAGCCTCATAGAGAGGCTTGCGCTCATCTAGGTCGGACAGCGACGGGGGTTGGGTCGGCGTGCCCAGCCTAGATGGCCCACGGGAGGTCGTCTTGCAAGGGCTCGGCAGCGTGCGCCCAAGCATCTCCTTCTCGATTGCCTTGACTCGACGCTCCAACATAGCAACGAGGCGATAGGCGATGTCCAAGCAGTCGTCCTGACCGAAGCGAACCCCGTTATGAAGCGACCCGAACCCAGGCTCAACCTCGACCACATCCCCAAGGTGTTCAACTGAGACCTTGAGAAAATCAGTCTTGTCGTTCAATCTAAACTTTTTTCTGACAACCGCAATCGTCCCATCTGACAGTCTGGCGATTGCCTCGCCATTTCTCCCGTACTCCCAGCAAGTGCCTGGGAGGGCATATCCCCTGCCCCTGTCTGGGATATATAGGGCCTCCATCATCGCGCGAACCGAGGTGCGGAGGTTTTGTTGGAGCGCAAGCCCCCACTGCTCGTCGGAGAACTCTGGCGCGCTCCCGTATGCGTTGCCGCGACGAACCCACTTCGCGTTCAGCGCGCCGTTGAACTCGTCGTAGAGGCTGCCTGGGCGACGGTTGCGCTCCACGCGGGCTGGATCGATCTCCCACGAGTGGTCAATCAGAATCTGCATCGCCTCCGAGAGTGTGCCGTCGTCCTCTTGGATTGCGGCGATCTTTTCAAGGAGGCTCTGAATCGGAGAGAAATCGACGCCTCGCGGCTGCACGAATAAAATATGGTAAATAAAAAGCGGGTTGGTGGCGTTGTGGATGTCCTTGAGCGCGCGAAGCAAGATCGCTGCGGTCCTGCTGGCGTTGCCCCAGGAGCCGACCATCGCAGCACCGACCGCGTTCTCAATGCTCGTCGGGCCGTCGTCGCCGTCGAAGAACGCGAGCCAGTGGGCCGCAATCCTCACATCCTCGCGCTGCGACTCGGACAGGCACGACTCCACGCCCTCTAGCTCCGTCATCGCATCGAGGTCGTCGATGTCGTAGATGGCTTTGGGATTTTCGATGTAGAGGTCGTCGTCCATCCACAACAGGTCGCGTGGGTCGAACGTGCTGGGCTTCGCGCTCTTGTCGGTCATCACATCCCCACGGGCTTCATCATTGCGACGAGTTTGTTGTCCTCGTCGTGGTAGATGCTGACGACCTCCAACCCCAGGTCGTGAAGATGGAAGGTCAAGCGCAACTCTCGCTCGTAGGCGCTCTCCTCTGGAAGCCTCACCTCGTAGTGGTAGTGGGGGTACACCTCCCCAACGAGCCGACCCTCAAACGCCTTGGGCGAGCGGGAAAGCCGCTCGGCCTCCTTGAGCGTCTTCGCCAAGCCGATCATCCTCGTGCCAGCGGAGACAGAGAACAGACCGTCGAGCGCCCTTGTGGCTTGCACGAGCATTGGCACACCATCGCGGCGCTCGCGCACGATGTCCCTGTAAATCTCTAGCCCTGGATACTTGTGTTCGACCTTTTTCATGTTTTGCCTCTCAGAGTTTGACCAGCGCCCGCGCGCCCGTCGCCAATGCCACGGCGCGCTCGTAGGCGTCGCCTACCTTCATGCCCGCCTCACGAAGCACGCAGTAGAGCGCGGGGAAGGCCCCGTCCGCATGGTGCCCGTATTGATGGTGCGCCAAGATGCCAGACGTGGAGCGGGGGAACCGCCTGGGCATCGGTCCCATGCGGAAACGCCCGTCTTCGAGGCCCCAGAAGTAGCGCGGCACGTTGAGCCCGCGCGCGCCCTCATCGCTGGCTTCGGTGATGGCATCCACGAGCCCCCGCAGCGCCTCGCACTGGCCCTCGGTCGGCAGGACGTAGCGCCCCTTGTGCGCCCACGGCGCGTCGATGACGCGCTGCCACGGGCCCTTGGCGGCGTAGTAGGGGTTGATGATTTCAATGCCCACGCTCAGGTCGTTGACAGGCCCCCCCGTGTGGTACAGCTCGTCTTGAAGGTCGTTGTGCTGGACGACTTGCACCTCGCCGTCATCGCCCACGCCGATTGCGAAGTGGACGCCAAGACCACGGCGACGAAGGCCGCGCTCGGTGGCGTCATCGCCCTCGCCCTGCTTGTCCTCCAACACGTCCCCGTCGTGCGTGGCTGACTCATGGATGGCGATCTGCGACACGCACTTGCGCTTGCCTTTGGCGAGAAAATCCTCGTCGGGCCTGATCTCCTGCCCCGCTTCGATGGTTCGTCCAAACGCTCGTATCAAGATGCCCTCCTCACGGCGCGATGCGCTTCACTAGACCCAGGAGCTTCCAGATCATCGGTGTCCCGTATGGGCCGCCCGCCCCATAGTTGATGGCACCAAAAGCGGCAGAGTAAGATTCTGCGCTCTGACCGCTCGGCTTGACCCATATCGCCCTGTGCGGGCTCTCGGTGGAACTCACGACCGCACCGAGCGTTCCGCTGCCATACACCCTGGCGAAAATCGGCCTGTCGGCCACAACATCAACCTCGCCAACCGATAGCGGGTTGTTATAGGTTCCAAGCCTAGCCTTGCCGTCGCTGATGATCAGGCGAAGCTCATAAACAAAATCTCCAATCTTGACGGAGCAATAAACCTCGCACGCATAAACACCAGCGGGAGGCTCTTGCGCTGGTATCGCAACCAACAAAAACCCGTCCGAGCTGTTCTCTTGCGGCACATTGATCAACACGTAACCAGAAACAGAAACACCCGACTCGCTCACGGTGATCGCGCTGGGCGTATCCAAGACCCAGGACGCACCAGCGGGGCTAGATCCCCCCGCACGAAGCACGGCGTCCACCCCGCCGCTGCTCATCCACTCGAACGTGTACTGCGTCCCGCCCTCACGGGCGAAGCTGTACGGAAGCCTCACATTCACGCCGTCAACAACGGCGTCCACGAGCGCATCCCCGTTGTCGAGAAGATGCACCGCCCCTTGGCCCGTCTGGGCTGGGAGGGTGCCGTAGGTGTAAATCGTCAACTCGGATTCGGACTCAGCGGGGCTGGATGATTGCACCATGCCCGACACGATACCCATCACACCACCCCCGCGCCTTGCACGTCCAGGCCCACGGGCCTGTACTCCCAATGCCAAGGCTCAACCTCGTATGGCGCAAACCCAAAGCGCGCCGCGTTGGCCGACAGCCACGCAAACGCCTTGGTCTTGCGCTGGGCTCCGATGGTCTTGCTCACAGGCTCTAGGCCGTCTGAGCCAAAATCCACGGCCACGCCTCGGTGGTGGTAGGAGTCCCACGCGACGAGCTTTGCGCCAGCCGCCACGCTGCCGTAGCGCGTGATCATGTCCCGCTCGTAGTCGGCGCGCGTGGCCCACTGACGACGACGCCAACCAGAGGCGACCTTCAGCGTCAGGCCAGCGGCGCGCGCTTCGGCGCGCATGGCGTCGAGCGCCTTTGCGGCGTCGGCGCGCAGCTTGCCGCCCTCTGGCAGCGCCGCGAGGCGCTTGTCGTTCTCGTCGGTGATGACTGGCAGCGCCGCAAACGCAGCCTTGCGGTCCATGATCGCCGTGTAGCTCGCCGCGCCGCCGTCTGATTCGCGCCGAGCCGCCGCCACAGCCGTTCCTCCGACCACAAGCGCGGCCAAGCCTGCCGCGCCACCTGCAACCCAGGCTGCGGCCTTGTGGCGCATCGCAGAGGCGAGGGTTGCTTTGGCCCTGTTGAACACGGTCTTCACGGTTGCACCTCAACCACCTCGACGCGCCCGCTACTGCCAAGGCGCGCTTCAACCACGCAGCCTCGCACAAACCCTTCATCTCGCGCAAGTGCGGCCTGTGCGTAGGCTTCCTTCAATCCGCGCTCCACGGCGCGGCGAAGCGGGCGAGCCCCAAAGCGAGGATCGAACCCGTCGCGCGCCAGCTTCTCGCGGGCCTCGTCGGTGACGTGCAGCGTGACGCCTTGTGCCTCGACGAGCTTTGCGAGCGTGGACACCTCGCGGTCGAGGATCGCGCGCACCGCCGCGAAGTCGAGCGGGCGAAACACGACTACCTCGCCAAAGCGCCCTATGAACTCCTGGCGCAGCCCGCCTCGCACGAGACAATCGCGCGCCAAGCTCTCCAGCTCGTCGCCCTCAAGGCTGCTCTCCCCCAGCGCCGACGCGCCGAGGTTGGAGGTCAAGATCACGACGCAGCCCGTGAAACTCACCTCCTGGCCGCGCGAATCCGACAAGCGCCCGTCATCCAAGACCTGCAACAGAAGGTCTAAGACCTTGGGGTGCCCCTTCTCGATCTCGTCGAACAGGACGACCGCGTTGGGCATCCTCTTGACCGCCTCGGTCAAGATGCCCCCCTTGTCGGAGTCCATGTAGCCAAGCGGCGAGCCGATGAGGGTGGAGACCTTGTGCGACTCCTGATACTCGCTCATGTCGAGGCGGATCATGGCCTTCTCGGAGTCGAACAGCTCCCGCGCAAGCGCCTTTGCAAGCTCGGTTTTGCCGACGCCCGTGGGGCCGACAAACAGGAAGGAGCCGATGGGGCGGCGAGGATCGGCCATGCCCATAGCACCAAGGCGCACCGCGCGCGCCACAGCCTCTACCGCACGAGGCTGTGACAACACCGCCACAGACAGCACAGCATCAAGGCCGCGAAGGCGCACGCGCTGGTCGGCCTGGGTGCGCCCAGACGACACGGGCACGCCTGCGATGCGGCTCACCGCCGCTGCGATGTGCGAGGCACCGAGGCGCTCTTGCAGCCCGCCCGCGACGTGCCCCGCGACTGCCTCATCGAGCGCGAGCTTGGCTGCAAGCGGCTGGGGCTGCTTGAGGTAGCGCGACGACAGCGTGACGGCGAGGCTCGCGGCCTCTGGGTCTAGGGCGATGGCGTGGCGCTTGGCCTTGGCTGCGGCGTAGGTGTGCGCCACGCGCTGCGCGTCGGCGTCCTTGATCGGCGCGAGTTGCACGACCGACGACACCGCCGCAAGGCGCGACAGCTTGCTTGACGCCGAGGTCCATGCTTCGGGTGTCGTCGTGATGACGATGCCCGCGCGGGCATCGAGCAGCGGTCGCAGCGCCTTTGCCAGATGCTCCTCCCACTGACCCGCCAGATGCTCCAGGCCGTCGAGCGCGATGATGACCTCCGCGCTCTTGGTCGCAAGCTCGACGCTCGACGCTCCGCGCCAAAACAGCGACGAGGAGCCGCCATCGCAAAGCTCGTGAGCCTGCACGAGCATCAGCGGCAACCCCCCCAGGATGCTCGGCGCTCGCTCGGTCATCAGGTGCGCCCCAAGCGCCCGAAGCAGCGTCGTGCGCCCAGCGCCCGAAGGCCCACAGACGACGGCCACGCGCTGCGAGTCTCGCAGTAGGATCGTGCAGATGCGGTCAAGCTCGGATTCGCGCCCAAGCACCTCGCACGGCAGAGGCTCAGTCGTCAGATTCACCGCCCCAGGCAACCCCAAGCACGCCGAGGGAACGGATCGGGCGCGAACAAACGCGCGCTCAACCTCCACCCGCACATCATCCTTGGCCCCGCAGCGCACCATCGCGGGTCCGATGGTCTCGTCCACGCAGCACGACCAAAACAGGATCGCCTCGGTGATGGTCTTCGACGAGAACGATGCCGCACGCGCCGCAGCGCGCCTCACCAGCGCCTCAAGGCCCGCCTCCCAGGGCTTAGGGGTGACAGGTCGCTCTGGCGGCAGGATACGCCCCAGCGTGTCCAGCGCCATGTCGCAGGCCCCGTACAGCGTGCCCACGTCGAGCGGCTGCGGGGGCGCGCTCATCCAAGACAACGCGAGGTGCCACACCCCAAGCCTGCGATGCTTGCGCTGAACCGCGATCTGCTCTGCGGCCTCCACGCGCTTCTTGCAGGCCGTGTCCATGTACTGCACGAGATCCCGCATCAGGAAATCCCCATCGCGCACAACCAGCGCCGCACGCGCTCAAGGATGGAGCCTGTGTCGGCCTCGTCTTGGTAGCGCAGCTCGACCGTCAAGATGCAGGTCGGATTTGCCATGTCGGGCGAGAAGTCGGGCACGCTCACCGCGATAGGTTGGTGGACGGTGTAAGGAATCCTCGTCGCCCGATCCCTAAAAAAACTGTCGAATATATTGAACTTGGTCCCCTCATCGTCGTTGTTGAAGCGAAAAACCACGTCCGTCACGGTCTCAACGGACAGGTCGAGCGGGATCACATACACCGAGAACGGGGCGTTCGCGCCCCGTTCGGTGGAGCGCGGCGAGGAGGCGTTGCTCACCCACGCATTGGGCCAGACCGTCAGCTCCTGCGAGGCGCTGGTGAAGACAACCTTCTTGATGACTGTCTTGTGGCCGATCATCTAACCTCCTGCGCGCCCTCATCGGGCACCGTCGCCATTCAGGCGCGCTCGCCGTCGTTCTGGTTGTTGTTGGCCTGCGAGAAGATCATGGCCCGCGTGGCCTCGACCGCCGCCTTGGCCAGCCGAAGCGCCATGTACTTGAGCGGCTGCACCTCGCCCCCCTTGAAGGTCTTGCGGTACTGCGCGCGAAGCTCGTCCTTGGACAGCAGACCCAAGAAGCGCTGCGCGACCTCACGCACCGCCTCGGCGGGGTCGGCCAGCACCAGCGCCAAGAACCGCTCGCGCTCGCGGTTGGCCTCGTACTCTTGCCTGCGGCGCTCGTCGCGTTGCTTGTCGTCGAGGCGCTGGTCTTGCTCGGCGCTGTACTCAGCCTCGCGCGCGGCGTCCTGCACGGCCTCGTTGGCGCGGTGGGCGTTGTGTATGCCCAGATCCGCCTGCGAGGCTTGGGGCTGCGAGCGATGCAGCGGCTCGCACCCTTGCTGCGAACACACCCCGCCGTCGCCCTGTGCGACGAGCTGCGTGTCGGCCTGCGACCCTTGCCCCACCGAGGCGTCCAGCGCCTCGCTCTCGGTCTTGTGTCTCGTGTCCATGACCTGCTCCTTCTTGCGACGCCTCGCGCCGCTTCTGTTGTCGCCGCTCTTGCCGCCGCTCTTGTCGGCGTCCTTGTCCTTGTCGGTCTTGCGCCCGCTCATTGTACCCTCGCCAGCGCGCCCGACCCGACCAGGCCGACCCCCGCGCCGATCAGCGCCCCTATGGGGCCGCCCACGCCCGCTCCAACCACCGCTCCAACCAGCGCGCCGCCCAGCGTCCAGCCCAGCGGCCAGTCTCGGCGCGCGTGGGTGAGCGCGCCTTCGCGCGGGTCGGATTCGTCCCAGTGGACCTCGTAGTGGTCCTCGAACTCCAAGACGTGCAGCCCCTCGCCGCTGGCCAGCAAGAGCCGCCAGTCGGCACTTTGCCCCTTGGGGGCTCCGTGGTGGGCCACAAAGCCAGGGTGCGCGCTTGGGTGCGGCAGACCGTCCTTGACGATCACCAAGCCCGCGCGCGGCGGCACAAGACGCACCAGCGCCGTTGCCTCCTCCCAGGTTTGTGGCTTACCCGTCACTGCGCCGCTCCTCGTGTTTGGCCTTGGCCAAGCGCCAAAACCTGATGCCTGCGGCCAGCAGGGATGTTGCCCCGCCGCCAAGCAGCGCCCCTCCGAGCGCCTGCATCCACACGCGCTCGGTCTTCTCGCCGTACACAGCCGCCGCGCCGCCCACAGCGACGCCCACGACGCCCTGCGCGAGCAAAAACCCAGCGGTCTCGGCCTCGCTCATCTCGCCCTCGGCCTTGTCGTCGTTCATGCTCGCCTCCAACTACCGCCACCACGCCCAGCAGGAGCGCCGCCGCCAGCACCAGCCCCTTGATCAAGAGCCACGTCACCGCCGCCGCCCGCCGTCGCGACCGTCGCGCTGAAGATCCTTGACCACCTCGGTCAAGGTCTCAACTTGGCGCGTCAGAAGCTCGATCTGACGCGCTGTGGCGCTGTCGCTCGTCTTGTGTTCGCGGGCGTGTATTTCTGATTCGCGCCGCAGATGCTCCGCGTCCTCATCCTTGCGCTTGCGCTCGGCCTCGGCGATCTCGGCTTGCACCACCGTCTTGACGATCCCCTCAAGCTCGGCCTTCTTGGTGGCATACCCCAGCGCCTCAAGCACCACGGGCGACATGGAGAACATCCCCAGCAAGAACGCGACAAAAAACAGGCCACCACCTCGCAGAAACGAAGATCCCCACCAAGGTCTTGACGTGCCTGTGGCCAGACCAAGCAGCGCAGCAGGCACCGCCGACGCACCCTGCGACGGCTGCACCACGGGCGGCGACGGCGGCGTGGGCGGCTCTAGCTCATCGAGCGCAAGCTCCGTGTCCTCGACGACATCGACGCCAGAGCCATCCTCGACGCGCAAATCCCAGGCCGCGTCTGGGTTTGGCGTGACGGCCTTGGGTCTTACAACGGGCGCGACGGGTGGGTCGTGCAGCGGAGGCATCTCTAGCGCTGACGGCATGGCTCACCCCCTGGACGCTCTTGCGTGAAAGGTCATGGCCTGCGAGCCAGCGCCCGCCGCCGCCGTGATGTAGGCGTGGAAGTAGTCCACCCCCGAAATGTCGAACACCTCGGAGAAGGTCGTCTGCGCCGTGAAGTTGCCGCTTCGGACCTCTTGCAGCCCGCCCGATCCGCTGCGCGTCAGGATCTTGAAGTCGAAGCTCGTGACCGTTGGTATCGGCGCTGTCGGCAGGCCGATGGACAGGTGCAGCCGCGTGAAGCCGCGCACATCCCACCCCAGCACCGTCGAGCCTCGCGGGTCAGACGGAGCCGAGGCGGTGTCTGCGGTGTCAGAGCGCGTCAAGACCTTGGAGTTTGATCGCCTCGGCGTGATGGTCATTTCTTCCCCCAGGGCATAGGCGGCAGCTTGCCGCCCGTTGCCAGATGCGCGCCGCCCGCGACAAGCAAGGCCCCAACCGCAAGCGCCGTCAGCGCCTCCCAGCCTCCACCAGCGGGAGGCTTGGTGTTTGACAGAAGCCACAAGAGGCCCTGGGCTGCGCCTGTGAGGTCTCGGCCCACAGAGAGCCGAAGTTGCAAGTAGGCCAGCGGGGCGAACCCATCGGCGCGCAAGGGATCGCGCGCATGGATGCCCTGAGCTGGCCTGTTCCTCGTGAAATCTATCGGCGCAAACGCCAGCGCCACGCCCGCGTGCTGCGATAGGGCCGTCACAAGCCCCGTCAGCGCCTCAAGTTGCGCCCATGTGGGCAGCACAAGCTCGCGGCGCATCCACGACACGCCCACCGCGTTCTCCCACGGGGCGGTCAAGGTATCGGGCCGCAGGACCAGTATTCTGATTTTCGTGTCTGATTTTTCAATGACGGCCTTGTGGGTGTCGGCGTGCTGCAAAATCACACCCTCCCCTGTGACCGTGAAGTGGCGCGGGGTATCATCCCAGCCCTCGCCTACCTCGATGGAGGCGGGGGTGATGAGGGCGGGGCGCTCAAACGAGAGCGCCCCGCCCTCGGAACCGACGACGTGCAGGTTGGTCTGGATGTTTTGTTCCTTGACGCGCAGCACGTCGCACCCCCTCTTGCGGGTATCTTGTTGGACAAGGAGGTTTGTGCGGGCCGTGAAAGGTGTACTCAAACACCGCCCGCACAAACCAGCGGGGCTATGTCTCCCCGCTAGATGTTGCCGTCGAGGTCAGCGGGGCAGCACGAAGTCCTGCTTGTACGGATTCCACATCCCGCGCTCGGCCTTGGCGATGGCGTCGGCCTGCTTGTCGGCCCACCACGACTGGATGCCGACCGTGATGTTCAGCTCCGTGATCCCCTCGGCGGTGACGGCGGGCAGCGCGGTGTGGCTCGTGTAGCTGTTGCGGCCCTGGCCCACCTGATCCAGACGCAGGCAATGCTGCGTCGAGATCCACTGCACGACCTGATAGGGCTCCAAGAGCAGGGGCTGGTCGCGCAGGTCGGCGCACTCGACGCGGGACAGGAACAGGTATTGATCATCCGCGCCCTCATAGCCCGCCAGCACGAAGGCGTCGTAGAGCAGCTTGGTGAAGATGTCGCTCATGCGCTCGTCGATGAACCCCGCCGCATCCTTCAACACGGCGCGGAACGTCGGCTTGATGGCGTAGATGAAGCGATTGTCGATCTCCGCCGAGCGCACCCCCTGGTACACGTTGAAGCGACGGTTGGCCTCGGTCCCGAACCCCAGCGCCGTGATCCCCGCCGCGACCAGATCCGCGCCCGCCGCGACGGCGGCGTTGGTGACGACGCGCCGCTCAGTGACGTACGGGGCCTTGACCTTGGGCTTGATGTAGCCGCTGGCCGTCAAGCACCCCTGCCCCGACACGTCGGGGAGGACTTGCTGGGGCTGGAGCGTCACGCCCTGCTGCTGCTGCGGGATCGGGTAGCCCTGCGCGAACCGCTGGAGCGTCTGCAGATCGAACGCCTGCTGCGGCGCTTGCTGACCCCCGAACATCTTCTTGATCAGGTCGAGCGCGGCGTTGCCCTGCTGCTGCTGGATCGTCATGCCCTGGGGCTGCACGGTGTTGAGGGGCAACATCCCAGGGATGTTGATCAAGGACTTGTTGGCGTCCATAGGCTAGTCTCCTTTGGGGTTTGCCCCCGCTTTGTGCCCGACAAGTCGAGCCAGTGCGCCCGACGAATCGGGCCGAAATCAGCCCTCCTGCGCGGGGGGCTTGTTGGTGTTGGTGCTGTTGTAGTTGCCGCTGGGCGGGTTGGCCGCGTGGGCGAGGCTCGCGCTGGCAGGCAACGGGGTGGGCTTGGCGTCTGGGATCAAAAATCCGAGCATGGGGCCTCCGTAGCGGCGACCCATGCTGCCGAGCGCCGAGTAACCCAGGCCCGCCCCGACCTTCTTGACGATCTCGTTGTCGGTCAGGTAGTTGGACGCCAGCGCCAGCCCGATGCTCGCCGCATCGACCGCCAGGGCGGCGGTGTCGCGCTTGGCGGACTCAAGCCCACCAACGACGGTGCCCTGAGTGAGCGCGGCCAGCGCGCCCCACAAGCTCACGCTCGCGTCCCCGCCGCCGCCGTCTTGCTCTTTGTTCAGATCCCCGATTTCCTTCGGCATGGTACACCTTCTGGTTCTGCGCCGCGCGATCAGTTCTTGATCTTGGCGCTGTTGTGGGCCTTGTTTTGGGCGTTGGCGAGGGCGTCAGGATACGAGGAGCCAAGATAGAGCCACCGCGACGGGTCGCGCGTCTTGGCCCACTTGACGTACACCCCGCCGCCGCGTCCTTCGTTGTTGGGATCTTTGCTCTTGTAGTCGAGCGACTTGATCGTGTTGCCGTCGCTCTGCTTCTCAAGGGTCGCCTTGAGCTGATCCTTGATCGGATTTTTTGCCTTGGCCATGTCGTACACCTTACTGCATCGCGCGCTTGGCGCGCTTGAAGAACGCCGTCAGCGCGTCCCACCCAAAAAACACAGCACCGCCACCGATGCCCAGCCCAGCGGTCGCCGCAAGCCCCGAAGGCATCGCGGAGCCCTCTGGCAAGCCCATGTACTCGCCCACTTGGTCGAGCAAACTCTCGCCCGCTCCATCCACGAACCCGCCAGGAGGGCGGGCGCTACCGTCGAGCGCCTTGGGGTCGCGGATCAGTTCAAGCGCCTGCTCCTCGCGCAGCGCCCGCCACCCCTCGGTGCCGATTGCCGCGACAGGAACAAGCGTCTTGTCGGAGGGGGCCACAAGGAACGCAAAGCGGCGCGAGTACACGCGCGGCCACGCCCACGGCACGATGGCCTTCAGCGCGGTCTCGTCCCCCGCCGTCAGCCCGTACACGTCGGCCATGCGGCGTGTTAGAGCCCTGTCATAATCCCGCAGCCACCGCGCGAGCTTCTTCTCGGATTCGCCGCCCTGCGCCTCCTTGATCGGCGTCGTTTGGCCGCCGTACTCATCAAGGCGCGCAAGCGCGATGCCGCCGCCAGATCCTTGAAAGATCCCCCATGAGCCAGGGTTGGGCATCGGATCGCTCATGCGGCCTCCTTCTTGGTGAGCTTGCCCTTGAGGGCGGTCGCCTTGAGCGCGACCGCCCCAAACGCGCCAACCACCACCGCAGGCAGCGCCCAGCGCGAGGCTTTGTTCTTGTTCTCGTCGGCCTCATGTGCCGCCTCGCGCTGCTCGCCGTACAGCTCCTCATGGGAGCTTGCGACCTTCGGGTCCAGCACGGGGTACTGCGTCAGCGGGATGCTCGGACTCTCGACGAGGTAGTCACCAAGGCGCTTGACCGCTACGACCATGCGGGTCGCTGATGGCCAGGAGCGCGGGGTGCGCGTGTAGATGACAGCCAGCGCGTGACACAGCGCGTCGGCGTTCCAGCCCACCGCCGCGTCCCCGTAGAGGGCGGCGCGGTTGGAGTGATGCAGCGGCCACGCCGCGCTCACGTCGCGCCACTTGCCCTCGAAGTCCATCTGAAACTGCGTCGGATTCTCCCCGACGATGCCGTCCTTGTCGAGCTTGTCGAAGAAGTGCGCCAGCATCGCCAGGGCGATGTCGAGCGTCGGAGGGGGCGTGCGGCGCGCGCGCTGCTTCTCGGTGACGCCGCCGAGGAAATCCACGATGTCGTCCACGACCGACAGCGACCAGCGCGAGGCGCGCTTGCCTTGCCGCGCGAAGAAACTTCCAAGGTCGGAGGCGGCGCGCTCCATCTTCTTGAGGATCACGTCGGACGCGCCGCTCTCAACAAGGCACCCGTAGATGCCTCCAACAACCGCACCCGCACCGAGCGTCACGCCCGCGCTGGCACCGACCGCCGCGCCCGTCGTGGCCGCAGCCGCAGCCGTGGCCGCGCCCGACGCGCCGCCCGCCGTCAAAAATCCGACGCCCGCTCCGTACTTCAGCGCCCCCTCGGCGCAGTCGCCCATCCAGTCAAGCGCGCTCATGCTCGCCTCCTACGCCGCTTGTCCATGATGGACTTGACGAGGGCTCCTATCTGCCTGTGCTTGACGACGGCCACGAAGGCCGTTGCGACACCCACGAGGCCAAGGCCGAGCTGCACCGAGTAGTCGCCTGACAGCGTGACCGTTGTGGACTCCTCCCCAGGCTTCAGCAGGTCGCCTTGGTCGATGTTCTTGCCGCCGCCAGCCTTCGCGGGCTCGTACAGACGCTCCTTCCCGTTCCAACGGTGCTTGCCGTCGTAGGGGTTGGGCATCGGGTCAGCCTTGTGTTCAGGGCTGCCGTGATCGGCCAGCGTCACCTGCGCCTTGTCGCTCTTGGTTGGGCCGACCTCGACCTCGGAGACATAGAGCGGCTTGCCCGCCTTGACCCAGCCTGCAAACCACGCGCTGTACGGCCCCCAGAGGTTGCGGTAGAGAAGGTCGTAGTATTCTAGGTGGGTGGCAATATATTTTAGCTCGCGGTCCTTGCCGTCAGGCCCCTTGATGATGGGCACAGGGACGCCCTGCTCGATCCAGGCCGCGACACCACCGCCGCCCGACCCGTAGGCGAACGACGCCGTGGGCATATACCCGCCCGTCTTGCGGAGGTGGTCCTCAAGCACGTCTGCGGAGAGCCGAAAGTGCGTGTCAGGGCTGTGCTTGCCCCCATCCGTCGCAGCTTCCCATTTCTCCCCATAGAAGTCTGGAAGCTGCTGCATCGGCCCGAAGGCTTTGGTTGAGGTCTTGTTCGTGAGGTTGTAAATCCCGCGTGACTCCTTGTGGGTCATGCAGAGCATGGCCACGGCGAGGTCGTCCACGAGGTCAGCGCCCACACCCGACGCCTGCGCGGCCTTGAGGATGTGATAGGCCCAGCGCGTGACGTTGGGGCTGGGGATCGGGTCTTTGTTGCCCTTGCTGGCCATCAGACACCCCCTACCATCGCCAGCGCCCGCCCTTGCGGGGTGAACGTCCTGATGAGGTCGGGGGCCAACGGCAGCGCCTCGCGCGCCAGGGTTTGCCCGCCCTGGATGACGCCAGAGTAGGCCCAGACCGCCAGCGCCCCCGCCAGCGCCACCACGATCACGGTGATCGCCATGCTCCAAGCGACGTGGGAGAAGAACGACTCAATGGCGCGCTCGTACCACGGCACCGAGGCTTTGTCCCCGTCGCCCGCAAGCCCGATGCTTGCCGCGAAGCCGCCGAGGGCGTTCTTGATGTCGTCCATCACGCCGCCGCCTTCGGGCTTGCCTGCGGGGTCTTGCGTGGCCTGCGGGGCCGCGTCGTTCGGATTCGCGCCCAAAGCCCGAAGCTCCGCCTCGATCTGCGCGGCCTGTTGGCAGTACACGGTGGCCTGCGCGAGATCCTGACCACTGATCGCTTCGTAGGCTTGCGCCAGGAAGCCCACAGGCCCCCACGCGACCACCGTGTCCACGATGCCCAGCGTCGTACACTTCCACCGCAGGGCCTCGTGCTGCTTGAGCAGAGACTCACGGCGCGCGGCGTTGTCGGCGGGGATCTCGCCAGAGATCCGCTGAAAATCCGAAGACGGGCCGAGGGTCTTGCTGGCCTTCTGGGGCTGCTCGCCGCTCTCGCACGGCCCACCCTTGGCGCACGACGCGCAGCAAGCGCCGCCCTGTATCCCGACCATGCCCTTGATGCCGTCCCAAACCCCGTGCAGCGCGTCCCCGATGGAGTCTAGCGCCCCCTTCTCGGCGGGCGCGTCAAAGGCGCAGCCCTCGCCGCACGGGAGGCTTTGGCCCATCGCCTCATCGAAGCTCCACGCGAAATCCAAACGGCACGCCAGCCCGTCGTCGGGGCAGCGCGACTTGAGGCGCTGCGCCACAAACGCGCGCAGGGCTTGGTACACCCGCCCATCCTTGGAGGCGAGCCACACTTCGGGCGCGCTTTGCGTCACCGCGCCGCCGCTGGCCAGCATCACCTCGACGCCGCCCACAGGCCCGTCAATCGCGCCCATTGCCGCGACCGCACGCAGGATGGGGGCGAACCCTCGGTACTGCGCCGCCGCGTAGGTGGCCAGCGCCTTGACCTCGGCCTCAAGCTGCTTTTGGAGGTCTTTTGCGTTGCTCATGCCACCCACCCAAGGTTCACCGCGCCCGTGAGGATGGAGGCCCCCAGGGCACATAAATCCGAAACACCAAGCAAGCCCGCCAGCGGCGCGACGAACGACGCGAACGCCTGGACATCAAAGCCCGCCAGCGCCGAGGGGTCCATGCTCGACAGGTAGCAGATCACCGCGCTCGTGTAGCCGAGCTGCGCCACATAGACCGCGACCTCGGCACCGAAGTTTGCCAACAGTAGGACCAAGAGCGCCTCGGCGGTGATGGTCTGACTGGTGGACTCGGGCGACGCGGGCGGCGCGGGGGTCACAGGCGGCGCGGCGTTGTCTGGGCCTTTGGGATTCGCGTGGGGCTTGACGCCCACAAGGTCGCCCAGATCCAACAAGGGCCGCAGCGGCGCGGGGGGCTTGATGCCCAGCGAGCCGAACGCATCCCCCGCGCCGCTCTTGAACTTCTCCCACAGGCTCGCCTTGGGTTCGCTGGTGCTGGGCGCGAGCGTGACGCCGACCATCACGCCAGGATCGACCCCGTACACGACGGGGGGGCTCCATTCGGGGTCTGAGGCATCAAAGGGCGAGATCAAGAAGCGCAGCTCGTCCGTGATACCGTCGCCCGCAGGCTTGCGCTTGCGGCGACGGTCAACCTCGTTGTCGAGCCACACGTCGAGGTTGAAGCTCGACGCGCCGCGACCGATGGACTGGCGCACCTCATTCTGTACGAGCTTGCGGATTGCCTCGTAGAGTAGCGTGTACTCATGCTCCCGCTGGATGCGAGCCGACAGCAGGGCGGCGCTTTTGCGCGGCCAGCCGTCTAGGCCGACGCTTGCAGGCACCGAAGGATCGGTCCACACATCGAGCAAGCTCTCTAGGTGTTGGAGATCGAAGCGACCCGCAGGCGCAAGCGGGAACAGCGCCTCGAAGAAGGCCGCGTCAGCCACACCGCCGCGCCGCGCAGCGTCCGCGAACGCGGCCTGCGTGCGCTGCTCCAACGACAGCGAGCCGCGCGGCTCGTACACGTCCGTCAGGTCGCGGCATACATCCCACTTGAGCGTGTCTTGCTGGGCTCGACCGTCGCGCCCCGTCGCATACTCGCGCGCCAGCCCCAACACCGACAGGTCGTACTTGGTGCCGCGCTTGGGCGGCACAAGCGCCAGCGCCAACTCGGCGGCGAGCTGGCGCTGTTGTCCGTCCACGGCGACCGTCAACACAAAGCCCCCGCTTCGGCGCAGACCCACGGCGCGGGCGATCTCAGCGACGGAGGCGTCGTTGAGGATGACCCCATCCGCGATGCGCGCCGCAAGCTCGGTCTGAACCAGATCGTAGCGCGTGCGGTGGACCCAGAACAACAACAGGTCCACGACGCGCGGCATGACCTCCGCCAGCCGCACGCCCGAAAACAGCGCGGCCAGCACATGAGCGACGGGGGCCGCTTGGTGCTGGCGATAGGCGTTCTCGAAACGGACGCGCTCTGCGTGGCTCAACATGGTGCCTCAATCCGCGCTGGCCCGCTTCGGATTTTCTTCCGCTGCGGGCGGTTATCGTCAACCTAACGACCGCTTCGTTGGGGCGTCAACGACTTTGTTGTGTAATCCTCGTCACTCACTTGCGCTTACAGTCGCCGCCACCCCGTTGACGACGGGGTTTCTGGCGTTGACATTCGGCTCGCTTTGGCTATCGTGGACTTACGAGCGCCAACACGGACGGTTGAGCCTCCCAAGGTGTACCTATAGGTCAACAACGGGGCTCCTATGGAGCAACAAGGTGGCACCTATAGGCTAACAAGCCCCTCCCTACAGGCCAACAAGGGTGGCCTGGGAGGCATAAGGGAGACCCAAGACGTGCCGAACCTGCAATGGCCAGACCCCACCGAGGCGCTATCGGCGTTCTTCCAGGCGTGCGCTGAGACCTACGAGTACGAGCGCGAGGTGATTGTCTTTCGTCCGAAAAAGACGCGCGACGCCCACGCCGAGAACGACGGCTCGCGCCTACCTGTGGGGATGGACGGGATCACAAAGGAGGAGGTCATTCACTGGCTCCATCGTCAGGGCTGGCCCGCGCAGCAGGTCACGATCCAGCTCATCAGGCGCGAGCGCCAGGAAGGCGAGTCGCGCTTCTTGAAGCAGGTCACGGTGCTTCAGCCCTACACCTACGCCGCCACTGGCACCGAGCCGACCCGCGCCGTGGGTCATAGGCCCGTCGCAAGCCCCGTCGTGACAAAGTTGGAGGAGGTGGCGGTGCGCGTCTTAGCCAACCCTGAGATGGCCATACAGAGCTTCGCTGCGGCTCTTGGGGCGGTCGGTGAGGCGTGGGGCAAGAGCGTAGAGAAGGGGCGTATGTCGGCTGCGGAGGGTGCGGCGCAGGAGATACGCGGCATGATCCAACAAGAGGCGGCCAAGATTGCAGGGCAAGCCCCAGGCAATCAGCCGCAAGCGCAGGGCAATCCGAATCAGCCACAAGCGCAGGGCAATCAGCCAGACCCCACCGAGATCATCAAGGCACTACACAGCATGATGCAACAACAAAACTCAATGATTGCCGCCCAAAACGAGCGGATGAATCGTCTTGAGGAAGCGTTCATAAGGGCAGCCAATGGGCAACACTAGGCCACCGAAGATCAACGACCAGGCCGTCCTTGAGGCCGTACAAGACCTCACCAAAGGGTCTGGGCACACCACCGCGCCCGCCCTGGCGCGTGTCCTTGGCGTCTATAAGGTCACGGCCCGATCCTACCTCCAACGCCTCAAGAGGCTTGGCGTGGTGCGACCAGAGGGCAGGTGCAAGCATCAGCGGTGGGTGTGGTGCGCCGAGGAGGCGAGGTTTTGAGCAAGACCCGCCAAAGCCCGCAGGAGGGGCGCGGAGCGAAAATCCAACCCTGCCCCTGGCCGAGCGCAAGCAAGCCTCGCCGCTGGCAGGCCGAGGCGCTTCCGCTGGCGCTGGCGTCGGTGTCGCGCGGCCACAACGGGTTGGTGCGCGCCTGCACGGGTGCAGGCAAGGCGGGCCTTCTGGCACAGGTCGCGCGGTGCGTGCTGGCCAGCGAGGCGCGGGGCGTGGTGGTGGTCTCCACCCCCACCGAGCGACTTGTACGCCAGCTTGTCGCCACCCTAGAGCGGTGGGTCGAGCCGTCTAGCGTCGGGGAGTGGTGGGGCGGTCAGAAGCGCCTCGCCGCCGTGGTGGTGACGTGCAACCCCTCCCTGTCCACGCTGGCGTCGGAGCTGTTGCAACGCGGCCTTGGGGTCTCGGTGTGGATCTTGGACGAGGCCCACACCTCGGAGAGCCCAGAGGTCAAGCGCGTGGCTGGCCTGCCCGTCTTCGCGCAGGCTCCGCGCCTCGGATTTACGGCCACGCCGTACAGGGCGCGCGCCGACGAGGGCTTATCGCTTTTTGACCACGAGTTGTACGACTATGATTTACCCGCCGCACTCAAGGATGGCGTGGTGGTGCCGTGGAGCGTCGTGCAATGGAAAGCGGGCGACGTGCCGCTCGACGACGCCTGCGAGGCGATGTGCCGTGCGGCTGTCGAGCGCGGCCTTGGTCCAGGGCTCGTGGATGCGGCGTTCATCGAGGACGCCGAGGCGTTCGCGCGGCGCTTGCGCGGGGCTGGCATTGAGGCGGCGGCGGTCCATAGCGGGCTGTCGGAGGAGGTCATCGACGACCTCGCGGCGAAGCTCAAGGACGGCGAGCTAGACGTGCTGGTACACGTCGCCATGCTCAAGGAGGGGGTGGACTGGCCGTGGCTGCGGTGGCTGTGCCTGCGGCGCAAGGTCGCCTCGCTGCCGTGGCTTGTGCAGCACGTCGGGCGCGTCCTTCGGGTGTACCCTGGAAAGAAAAACGCCGTCATCTTCGACCCTCACGACCTGCTCGGCGCGATGCCCCTTGTCGGCAACGCGAGCAAGGTTGGAGCGCAAAATCCGACCGCGCGAGCGGGTGAGGGGAGGGAGCGCGAGGGAGGGGAGAGGGAGGGCAGCGCGCAGCACAAGGCCGCGCCGCTGGGGGAGTACGACCAGCGCCTGCGTGCGCTGGTGTACCGCCTAGAGCAAGACGGCAAGCTGCGTCGCAAGGCCACCCGAAGCGAGGACCGCGCCGCCAGAGTCTCGACCGAGACCTTGGCGCGCATGGTCCCCCTGGCCCGCACCTTGGCGCGGTCGAAGGCCGCAGAGGCAGACCTCGATGTGCTGCGTGAGGGTTGGGGGGCTAGGCTTGCGCTCACCGAGGGCGCAGGGCTTGACTGGATCATCGCTGCTACCGCGCTGGTCTAGCTCACCCCCTGCCACCCCGCCCCCATGAGGGCGGTCTAAAAATCTTGCAATAAATATAAATCAATCTTCGGGGCAGCCGTGCGGCGCGCGGTTGGAGTGCGTCCGTGGCTTGGGGGTGGTGCGTAGGCTTTTTCGTCTGGGAGTCCAAGACACTCCCAGACAACCCCCAGACAGAAATGGACCCCGTGTTTATCGGCATCGGCTTCTTCTTGTCTGGGAGTCTGGGAGTCTGGGAGTCAAAACCAGAGTCCAAGAGAGAGGGTTTAGAACAGGCTTTCAGGCTGAAACAGCGTTCAGCATCTAGCCATGTTCGCCAAACGAAAAAAGCCCGCCGCGCATGAAGCGGCGGGCTGGACTACTACTCCCAGACTCCCAGACTCCCAGACGACCCCCTTGGGGTCGGGGTCGGTCGTGTCTGGGGGTCGTCTGGGAGTGTTTTTCAACCCCCAGACAACCCAAGAACCTAGTCGCTGTCGGGGTTCTTGCCGTTGTCGAGTTGGTAGAGCTTGGTGTTGGTCTGGGTGTTGTACCCAGCCGACTTGACGGTGACGGTGATCTTCTTGTCGGCCTTGGCGCTGGTCACGTCGGGGACCGTGATCTCGTACACCCTGGAGACCTGATACTGTAGGAGCTTCCCCAGGCGGATCTTCTGCGAGCTGTCGTTGCCCGTGCCCATCGCCTCAAGCATCAGATCCTTGATCTTGCACAGGTCGTACAGCTCCTTTGTGCCAGTCTTGTTTGTGCCGTGCTTGACCCACCACGCGCCGATGAAGGCGCGGATCTCGTCGGATTCGCCGTCCAGGGTCTCCTTGAGCTTGGAGCGGTTGGACATGAAGTCTTCCTCCATCCCAACAACACGCATAATCCCGCTCATCACAGCGGCCCACGACTCGTAGGAGCCCAGCGTTGCATCCCCAACTTGGAGCCCGTCAGCGATCCACGCTTGCAGGATGGTGAGCAGGGCGTGGGTGATCTCGGCGCGGTGCGCCAAGGCCCACGCGCCGAGGTTGGCGTGGCGAAAGCCCGTGCGCTGCGAGGGGTCTTCCATCTTGGGGTCGAGCAAGATCCACACGAGGCGGCGCACCAGCTCCCTGGAGAGCTTCGGGTTGTTGGCCGTCGCGCACCACGCCGTCCTGACGTTGTAGGTGGCGTTGTCGCTGCCGCCGAGGATGCGGTCGGTCCACTGGTTGTCGGTGAGGGCCTTGGCGAACGAGGGCGAGTCAACAAGGTGGCGGGGGGAGAGGTTGTCGATCAGCGTGTACGTCGGCAAACCCGCCAGGGTGGACGTGATGCGCTTTCGCCACTCGCCGTCGTCGTCCACGGGCGCGAGGCTCGTGGGGCTCTGGCCCGTGGTGGCAAGCGCGATGACCTCGACGAGCTTGCTCTTGCCTGAGCCCGCCGCTGGGGCGGTGACGATGTGCAGCGGCGTGGGGCCGTCCACGACCTGTCGCACGAAGGGAAGCAGCGCCAGCGCAAGCGTGTTGGCGCGCGATGCCTCATCAGCAAACGGGAAGTCACCTAAGAAGTCGCTGAAGAAGAACTCGACTGCCGCCCCGACCTGCTCCTTGGTCGGATTTTGGGGCACGGGAGGCAGGACCAGCCCGCCGAGGTCGAGCCACGCGGCCATACCTCGGTCGTAGCCCTCGCGCATGACGATCTCGCCCGCCGTGGACACGAACGGTTGTCGCACGACCTCCTCAAGCGGGGGAAAATCCAGCTCGGGCTGGTGTAGGAGGTGTTCGGCCAGCGAGGGGGGCAGGTTGGTTGGGCGGTGCTGCTCCTCGCCGTCTTTATTGTATGTCACCTTTTGGAATGAGAAGTGTTTTTGCAGAAGCACCTTCAGGTGGACGGGCTCCACCGTTTGCGCCATGCGCTGCTCGCGGTCACGCACGATGCGCTTGACCTCGCGCCCGCAAAGGAAGATTTCGGGGCTTTTTTGATTGATTTTCTCAATCAAAGGAAGAACCGTGTAGAGCTTGTCTTCGTCGTCGCCGTCAAGGACGATGTGGGGGCGGTTTCGGACCATCGCGGCGCGCGTCGCAAAGGACAGCGGCGGGGTCGGCCCAGCGGCGGCAGGGGTCGCCCTGTCGGACGGCGACGGCAGGACCACGGGCGGCAGCTCGGCCAGCCATGCAGGCCCCTCCTTGTCGTCGTCGTCCTCCCCAGGCTCGCGCTCGCGCGGGGTCTGGGCGAGCTTCGCCTTCCCCTCCCCCTCGCCCCCCCCCCACCCCCCCCTCCCCCCCCCCCCCCCCCGCCCCCCCCGCCCGCCACCTGCCGGCCCCCCGCTCGCTTTTTCCCGGCCCTCCCCTCCCCCC
>JACCDG011403204.1_pt1 | contig 22026 bp, 20 predicted proteins | sample 7442471 | NCBI WGS metagenome assembly JACCDG01 (sample SAMN15323444, study PRJNA562643) | freshwater metagenome | isolation source: river surface water | place: USA:Blue River Watershed | collected 2017-08-17 | reverse complement strand
TTACTCCAGAGTCGCCATGGTCAACCCAGCCATCTTGGGAGATGAATACCTTTACTCGATCAACGCTCGCAAGGCTGCCCCTTGGGACCCATCTCCAGCCGGTGACTTCTCGAACTATCTGTTCAACTTGGTCTACTCTTCCACCAACCTCTGTGGTGATGCTTTTTACACATGCGGCAAGCTGCTCAACCTAGTCTTCTTCGTCGGCTTCCTAACGGTGATCTTCATTGTGGCCAAGCGTTACATGAACTACTGGATCGCTTTTGCTTTCACGGTCCTGGCCGGTCTATCGCCCCTAAGCGTCTACACCTCAATGTTCCTGCCTGAGATGATGTATTTCTTCTTCTTGAGCTTGGTATTTGTGGCCGTGCTCAAGGCTGCGGAAACATATGCTTGGAAAGACTGGGCAGTGGTTGGAGCCCTTATTGGTATCACGTCACTGGTCAAACCGCACGCTTGGTTGTCCGCCATGGCTATTGGAATATTCCTTGTTGTCTTAGGACTTTCGAATCCAAAGCACCGCTTCAGGCCATTGGTTGAGGCAGTTTCCGCTATTTCACTTGCGGCAGTTCTTGGCAGAGTAGTCGTCGGATTCATCGTGGCCGGCCCGAGGTCTTTGGGGTTTTTCGGAGTTTATGTGAATTCCGGAACCCTAAGTGAATTGGGAGGAGCTGCTCCGGCTGGTTCGCAGGCATCTTCCACTCCACTTCAAGGGGCAATCGATCTTTTCGGCTCGCAGCTTTGGATCCATTCGCTTACAGTTTTCGCGCTGATGAGTATTGCGATTATTGGCATTCTGGCTGGAGTGTTTGATTTGATCAAGACCAAAGAGCCGAACAAAGCATCAATCGCTTCGCTTCTAGGATTGATTTGGCTTGCTACTCTTGTGATACAGGTCGTTTTGTTTACAGGTTGGATTACCGGCGGTGGAGACGATCACACCACGAGAGTCTTAGAACGCTACTACGACTTCCTGTTTGTTTTCGCCCCCCTTATTGGGTTGATTTCAATTGTGAACGGGCTTGCTGGCAAATCTTCAATTTGGTTCCGAATCCCGGTTGCCGTTGCGACTTTCACGCTGATAACTCCAGCCTTCTCAGGTTTTTTCGGGAGCCTTACAATTCAAATTGCCGACGCGCCAAACCTAGCTGGTCTTGTTGTAAACCAAGAGGTATTCAATTCTGTGGCTCTGTTTTCTTTTGGTTCTCTTTTGGTTTTTTCATTCGCACCGAAATTCCTACCTTGGGCTCTTGTTGCGATACTGCCAGTGACTATGGTTGGGACTGGATACCAAATCCAAGACCAGTATCAAGGCTTCAGGGGTCAAGCTAATGCTCAGGATATCGCGGGGCAGTACCTCAATCGAGAGTTTACCGATGAGATGTTAAGTGAGACTTGGATTGTTGCCTCAAGCAGATTTGAAGCTACTAATGTGGCAATTTGGGCAGATTCAGAGGCAATTTCCTATGAACTTTTTGGCGCGGGTTCAGTTTTGACGCCTGATTTAGCTCCTCCAGGCAAGCGATATGTGCTAGCCACTGGCGGTCTGATGATGGAGGGTTCAAGCATTGTTTATCAAGAACCTGATCGATTCATCATCTACAGACTCGATAAGTAGGTCACAGTAAAGTGATGTTCGTTGAATCTTTGGTTTTCGATCAGTTTCGCAGTTTTTTAATCCATGGCTAAGTCAAGGGTCGTAGTGCTGGGATGCAGCGGGATGCTTGGCCAGCAGGTAGCCAGAGAGTTCTCTGAGAATTATCCAGCTGAGGTAATCAGAGTTGGTCGTTCAGGTGATGTTGATGTGCGTTTCAACTTTTTAGAACAGAGTTCGGCTGCCATCGCCAAGGAGATCGGCCTCCAAAAGGGTGACTGGTTAATCAACTGCATAGGTTGGATACCTCAAAAATCTGTTAGCCCCTCGGTTGACGAGAGGCTGGCATACTCCCTAAATGTAGATTTACCTAAGAAGCTCGATCAGTTAGCGGGATTGTTGGGGGTTCGGGTGCTTCAGGTGGGTACTGATTGCGTTTTTGATGGAAGTCAAGGCCACTACAACGAGCTGTCTAAGCAAGTCCCCATTGATTTATATAGTGAAACCAAGATTCTCGGTGAAAAGGAGCAGTCAAACTCGATGGTCGTAAGGTCCTCCATTATTGGAGTTGACGTGAATTCGACCTCTGGCTTGTTTTCCTGGTTTATCTCGCAGGCCAAAAGTGCTTCCGTGAATGGATATCTTGATCATTACTGGAACGGCGTAACCACTAAGGCGATGGCAAGCATTTTTCGAGGAATTGTTGAGCAGGAAGCATTCAAAAAGGGAACTTGGCATTTAGTCCCAAAGAATTACGTTTCAAAGTTTGAACTCCTAACCATGTTCAAAGAGCTCATGAGCATCCCCATAATCGTTGTACCCGTCAATTCTCCGGGCGGTCCCAGGGACAGGACCCTTAGCACTCGCCACCCCGAAGTATCCGAGAGTTTGTGGAAACTAGGGGGGTACCCAGGAGCACCTACGATTTTTGATTTGGTGGACGAAATGGTCTCTGATTATCTGAAAAGGTCCGTCGATGACAAAATTTGATGTGGAACAGAGCCAGAAGATTTTTGATGTGGTTTTAGTTTCTTATGAATCTGGGGATTTCAGGAGCTGCCCTGCGGAATGGGCGGACGACAAACTCCAAACTATGGTCAAGATGGGATTGAAAGTGGCTCTGGTCACTTCTTACGCGTCTCACCTCGAATCAACGTCAGCAGTGACGGTCTTCAAAGTTCCGTCCTTTTCGCATCGCGACTTGATGGACGAAGTACGGAGAAGAGGTTTAGGTTCAAATGAGACGACCAAAGCTCCAGTCGGCGCACGGGTGATGGCGAGCACATTTGGAAAGGTTTTCGACTTTGTTTTCCGCTTCTTGGCAGGCGCGGATAGCTGGGGACGTTATTCCTGGGTGTTTTCCTCACTCCCCGTAATCGCAAAGTTGATTTTTGCCAACCCGGCCGCGACGCTTCTGGCGACAGGTGGCCCTTCGAGTTCCCAGGTTGGCCTTACTTTAGCTTCATCGCTATTCACGAAGCGCCGGCCGATACTCGAATTTCAAGACCCATTTATTGGCACAGAAATGATCATGAGCAAGCGAGCTCGAATTGTTTTAGAAGCCATTGAAGGCTGGTTGGTGCGACGTGCTAAGAAGATCGTTTTAGTCACCGACGGCGCGAAAAAGGAAATGCTCAAGCGACACCCCAAATCGTCGATGAAGTTCGTGCGTATATACCCAGGTTCTCCTGATTTTGGTGTTACCTCTCATCGCGATCCCAATCAAGGTCGAGCCCTCGAAATAGTTCACCTTGGGACTCTATATGGCACAAGAAATCTTGATTTAGTTTTTCAAGCACTCGATCGAATTTACGAAAACGATCCTAAGCTTCGAGGGCGCATTTTGATTCGCAACTTGGGCAACCTATACCTCGATAATGAGGGTGAATATCGCTCTCGCCCTGACTTTGCGCATACAGAGCCAATGCCGAGGTTGGATGCCCTTAAGAGAGCCGGAGAATCAAATGCCCTTTTACTTATTCAGCACACGGATACTCGAAGCCTCGAGACGATTCCGTATAAAACTTATGACTATCTCAACTTGAATTTGCCAATCCTTGGCATTCTCAATAATCCTGAATTGGCTACTCTCGTTGTTGAGGCCGGCGGCGTGACGGCTGCGGCGGGCTCTGTTGAAGAGATTGAGATGGCACTTCTGCGGCTAATCCACTCAACAGGACCGAGCCGGGGGCAGCAAACTGCTCTTGTGGGGTCGATGGAAGATCAAGTTCGGGAGTTGCTGCGGTGAATAGAGACAGAAAGTTGAATTATGTTGTCGCATTCGGAACTCGACCAGAGCTCATAAAACTCGCTCCGGTAATTCTGGAACTCGGGGTTGATCCCTACCTCGAGCTGACTGTTGTCTTCACAGGTCAACACGAACTTTCAGTCCTCGGGCTCGAGAGTTTTCCGGATGTAAACATCGATGTTCAGTGGAATGTTATGCTCTCGGGTCAGACGCTCTCTGAGCTTACAAGTCGCCTCTTCGATAACTTTGGCCAATACTTCAAATCTAACAAACCTGATTTGGTAATCGTACACGGTGACACTCACACAGCTATGGTCGCCTCCATGTCAGCTTTTTTTGCGGGCATCGAGGTGGCTCATGTTGAGGCGGGGCTCAGAACACATTCCCTAAAAGCGCCTTTCCCAGAAGAGTTTAATCGCCAGGCGATTGCCAGAATAGCGACTTATCACTTCGCGCCAAGCGCTCAGGCATGCAGCAACCTGGCTCAAGAAAACATACCCAGTACCTCCATTTTTCTCACCGGGAACACTGTTGTTGACGCCTTGATCTCAGTTTCAAGCAAACTTAGGCAAGATCAAGTTTTTTTTGATGAGGTGAGAGGGAGTCTTGGCGAGCTTGCCAACCTCATTGATTCCCACAAGACTCTTCATCTGGTGACATCCCATCGAAGAGAGAATGCTGGAGCTGGACTTCAGGGCATACTCGCCGGGGTAAAACGCTTTGCCTTGAAAAACCCAACTTCCCTTGTAGTCTTCGCGATGCACCCTAATCCCGCCCTTCAGGTGATAATCAGGGAGAATCTGGCTGGAGTATCGAACATTTATCTTTCTTTGCCATTCAGTTATTCTCAAATGGTGTTTCTCCTAAATAGAAGTTCTTCAGTGGTTACTGATAGCGGGGGAATTCAGGAAGAGGCGGCGACATTGGGGGTTCCAGTGCTTGTGACGCGAGCAGGAACTGAGCGTGGTGAGGCTGCGAGGGCAGGATTACTAAAGGTTGTAGGAACTGAAGCTGAAGTTATTGCCGAGCAAATGAGGCAGATAGACCTCTACTCTAGGGAGTTCTCAGTGAGTCCAATGACTCGATTCATATATGGTGACGGATTGGCAGCTAGGCGAATTGCTGCGATTCTTACCGGAAAAGAGTTCTCACCGTGGGAGCCAGAGATTAATTGAGCATGTTATGAAGAAAGAAAGTGAAATGTCTTCTAGGAATTCGAGCCTTCAAGGATCGACAGTTTTGATTTCAGGCGGTACTGGTTCATTTGGGTCCACCATGGCGCGTCATCTTCTGTCCAGCGGGGTGGGTGAAGTTCGCGTTTTAAGCAGGGACGAGGCTAAGCAGGATGCTATGCGCCATGCTTTCGGGGACGAAAGGCTGAAGTTCTACATTGGAGACACTCGTGACTACGATTCACTCTGGCAGGCTACTAAGGGTGCGAATTTTGTGTTTCACGCTGCCGCTTTGAAGCAAGTCCCGTCTGCCGAGTTTTTTCCCATAGAAGCGGTGAAGACAAATGTCCTTGGATCCCGAAACGCATTGGCCTGCGCCGAAGCCGCCAATGTGGAGGCCATTGTCTGCCTGAGCACGGACAAAGCGGTCTATCCAATCAATGCCATGGGTATGACTAAAGCCTTGATGGAAAAAACTGCTCAAGCTCACGCTAGATCAAACCCTGACTCGAAAACCAGAGTCGCCATCACGCGTTACGGAAACGTCATGTACTCCAGAGGATCCGTTCTGCCATTATTCATTCAGCAGATAAAGGGCGGTAAGCCGATAACCATAACTGACCCAAGAATGACTAGGTTCCTAATGTCACTCAACGAATCCGTCGATTTGGTTAAATTCGCATTCGAAAACTCAACTTCTGGCGACCTGTTTGTGAAGAAAGCTCCCGCGGCTACACTCGAGACAATTGCGGAAGCCCTTCTCGAGATGTTTAGGGTGCCCAATCATCCAGTTGATGTGATTGGTTTTCGCCACGGAGAGAAGCTTTACGAGTCACTACTTGGAACTGAAGAGAGGGCATTCGCGCAAGACCTTGGTGAGTACTTTCGAGTTCCCCTGGATTCCAGAGACCTAAACTATGAGATTTATTTCGAGCAGGGGGGCGCTCGCGAGACAAATCTTGAGTCTTATAACTCACACAACACGACAAGGCTCAATAAAGACCAGGTGATTGCCTTGCTTGCTCAGTTACCGGAGGTCAAAAGGGAGCTTGAAGAATGGCCGTGAAATTGAAAGTAGCAACCATTGTTGGGACCAGGCCGGAAATCATTCGCTTGGCCACGCTAATCCCACTACTCGATGATCACACCGAGCACTTACTAATTCACACAGGGCAAAACAACGATCCCAACTTGAGCGACGTGTTTTTCCGTGATCTCAAACTAAGGCAGCCGGATGTCCACCTTGGCATTTCAAATGCCACCCCGGGTTCGGCGATGGCGCAGACTTTGGTTGGGGTTGAAAAGGTGCTTGGGAATTTTCAGCCAGATGCTGTGATTGTGCTTGGTGACACCAATTCGGCTATTGCCCTACTTATCGCTAGAAGAATGAATTTCATCACCTATCACCTTGAGGCTGGAAATAGATCATTTGACTCGAACGTCCCGGAAGAGATCAATAGGAGGCTTGTTGACCACGTCGCGACCTTCAACCTCCCTTATTCCGAGCATGCCAGGCGCAACTTGCTCAGTGAGGGGATTGACCCCAGGTTCATTTGCCTCAGTGGGTCACCCATGAAGCAAGTTCTTTCAAAATACGAAGATGCGATCGCAAAAAGTGACATTCTGAACCGACTTAAGCTAGAGCCACAGAGTTACTTCGTAGTCAGTGCGCATCGGCAAGAGAATGTAGACAGCAGAGAACGTCTTGAGGCACTAACTTCGGCCGTCGACGCCCTTACCCAAGAATATGGAATAAGTGCCGTAATTCCCGTCCATCCACGAACGCGTAAAAAGCTAGATGAGTGGGGATTAACTTTTTCGAGTAGCGTCATTATGATCGAACCACTTGGATTCCTCGATTACGTACAACTTCAGCGGAATTGCCTATTGGCCCTATCTGATTCAGGGACTATCAGCGAAGAGTCTGCGATTCTAGGTTTCCGCGCAGTGACTCTTAGGGATTCGATGGAAAGGCCTGAAGCCTTGGAGACCGGATCCATTGTTATGGCGGGATTGGAAGTCGATACCGTTTGTCGCGCCGTGCGCTTGGTGCTTAATGACAATTCTGTTCGAACTATCCCCGCCGAGTATTTGGTGGAGAACTTCGCTGAGCGAGTTATGTCATTTATTGAATCCACAGCTTCTCGAGCACACGAATGGCTCGGGATAAGAAGGTGATCGCGCACGACCCCAGGAAATTGAAAATCCTTGTCGTGCACGAAATTTCTTATGTCGAGAAGGTTATCTATGAAATTCATGAATTTCCCGAACTTCTTGCCACACGCGGCCATCAGGTAACTTTCATAGATTTTGCCGAGGGGTACAAAGGCAAGCCGGGTAAAAATCGCCGAACCTGGAATCAAAAAGGGAGAGTTTATCCGACCGCCGAAGTGACGATTCACAGTCCCTGGCTCAGCGGGCTGGTTTCTATCGATCGATTAGTAGCGCTAGTGACAGTGTGGTCAGTTCTTTGGAAGCTCAGAAAACAAGATTTTGACGTAGTTCTAAACTATGCGGTGCCTACCTATGGCCTGCAGGTAAATCTCTGGGCAAGATTGCGAAGAATTCCGGTAGTGCACAGGGCTCTGGATGTTAGCCACAAGATTAGGGAATCAATGTGGAACCCGGCAATCAAATTGTTCGAGAAAATCGTTTTTGTCATGTCCACCGCAATTTCCGCGAATAATCCATCAATGAGTCAATACGTCTCGAAAACTGTGGCAAAGAAGCCCGACCAAGTTCTTGTTCACTTCCCACCCACCTTCAATCGTGATTGGAAACCGCAAGCTTTCGACCAGAAGTTGGCAACCTCTCTTGGGCTCAAGTCTGGAGAGGTCATTGTTGGCTACCTCGGATCTTTCTTTTACTTTTCTGGCATCCCAGAAGTAATACAAAGCTTGGCCAACATGAGCGACGATCAAGCGCAAGTAAAGCTTTTGCTAATCGGTGGCGGCGAGCAAGAGGTAGAGCTTAAGCAGGTTGTGGCGTCACTGGGCCTACTGGATAGGGTGGTCTTCACAGGATTTATCGCTTTTGATGAGATCCCAAGATATCTCTCATTGTTCGATGTTGGCATAAACCCAATGCAGGTGGGCGATGTAAGCAACTATGCGCTTCCGAACAAGGTTATTCAGTACCTTGCGTTGGGATTGCCAGTAGTGTCTACAGGGCTGTCGGGACTGATTTCGAGCTTCGATGATTGTAGGGATATTGTGTGGGCACAATCACCTTCAGATGTTTTAGGAAACGCAGTGCCGCTCGCTTTGGAGAAAAGAGCACAGGGCCGAATTTCCAGAAAGCCCTCGAATTGTGTTTCCAGATTCGAAAAGACCGAATCGGTGCTTGCTCTCGAAAACTTCTTATTGACTCAGAGTCGACGCTAGGGACCAGCCTTAGCCATGGGGCCTGAGTTTGCGAAAGACAAAAATCAGGTTGCGTGTAAATGATCTAAGGCCTTTACCGCATAAAATCTTTGTCACGGTAAGGAAAAGTAGTGCCGAGAAGACCCTGGCACATTTGACTTCCTGGATAATTTCGTTCCAATAGGCTTTCTCGATATCAGTGTCTTGAGATGCCAATGATTCAACTAGCAGCCCAAAGACATGCGATCTGAAGCCGAAATTTCGTAGTGTAAGAAAGTCTCTCACCGCACTATCATCCGGAGTGCTGAGACTTGCGAGGCGATGTGCGCGAATTAAGTCTCGAAGTGACCAGAGAAGGTTTCTGTAGTCATATCTAAACGGTCTTTCTAGCTCAATCTGCCCCCAAGAAAAAGGGAGCACTCTTGCGGGCAGATTCGTAAGTCTTGACCCTACTAACGCCATTCCAATCTGGCCCCAAATTCCTTCTCCCAGCGCAGTTCTAAGCCTCAGATCTGATAGCGCTTGCCGACAAGAAGGAACATGGTAGACGCTTCCCCAGGCTAAGCCGATCTCGTAACCCCACTTTGAAAGCGACGCTGGGTCAAGGGTGAATTCACTCTGAATTTGCCTCCAGGGCCAACACCCCTCAACCAAGTGAGCAGGGTTCTTAGGGTTCAAGAGCTTTAGAATTCGCTCGATTCCATCTTGCTTTAGCGCGTCATCGTCACCCATCGAAATCAGAAAGTCTGAGCTGGCATGGTCTACTAGCTGAAAAATGTTTGGAACAGCGCCGAGGTTCGTTGCTTGTGTTACCACTTTCAATGGGAACTTGCCCGAGAACTTACTTGCGAATTCAGAAATGACTTCAGGGGTTCTATCGCTTGAGCAGTTATCCGAGATGAGAAGTTCAACGCTGCCGTCAAAGGAAGCTATAAGCGGGCCCAGATTCGCCAAGCAGGGTTCAAGGAGGTGACTGCGGTTAAAGGTTGGTATTCCAATTGTCAGTAGGGGAGAAGTCATTTCTTGAGTCTTGCCGCATTCTCGAGGAGAGACGAGCGAGGATCAGCGAGATACTCGAGGACCAGGGCCCTCTTAGAGCTAATGTCACTTTGGGCATTTACTCTCTCGTAGAGTCGGAGAGAGTCGCGGAAGCTTTCTATTGGATCGAATTCAGTCTCCCACCCGATGCGGGATTTGATTTTCTCTGAGGAAACCCTCAGGTTAGCAACCTCAATGCTGGAAACAGGTTCGCCATCCTTAATTTCTATCATTCCAGCAGACAAAGAAACCAGCTCTTTTACGCTGATTGGGCGCGTGTCTTTTGGGCCGACATTAACGGCTTCACCGTTATGAAACATCTCAATGTTGTTCAGGATAGATAAGTAGCCATTCAGCACATCGCGAACGTCTTGCCAGGGTCTGACGTATGAGGGGTTTCTGAGTGTCAACGGTTGCGAGTCCCGCAGAGCAGTCTGAGCATCTTTCATTAGACGGTCTGGCGCCATATCAAAAGGGCCAATGACGTTACCTGCTCTCGCGATCACTCCTCTTGTTAGTTGTGAACTTCTAAGGAACTCCTGCGCGAGAAAATCAGCGCTCGCTTTCGACGCGCTGTAGGGGTCAATACCCCAGAGGGGGCTACTTTCATCATGCGGCACATTGGAAAACTTTGAGTCATAAACTTTGTCGCTTGTGATTACAAGCGACTTGTCGACTTGATGTTCCCCCATTAGGTCGAGAAAATTTAGTGTGCCTGCGACATTGACTCTGAATGTCCTCGCCGGTTCCGAAAGGCCTTCGCTAATAGTTGAAATCGCCGCAAAATGCAAGGCTATGTCCGGTTTGAATTCGCGAACAGCCCTACTAAAAGCGACTCGGTCGCAGATGTCTAAGTCAACTTCGCTTGAAGACATGTGGTCGAGTAAGCCAATTTCAGCCAGGGACCCAAGTCTTAGCTCGTTTGAAATCCCAAGAACTTCATGGTCTTGAGAGGTGAGCGCAAGACTCAGTAAAGAGCCCTTCAGGCCAGTGTGTCCTGTAATCAAAACTCTCATGTTGACCCTAGATTTGTAAAAGAAGGAGATCTCAATGACAAGAATAGTGCCCCATGGAATGAAAGCGGTCATTCTCGCGGGCGGCCTTGGCACCCGAATGAGGGAAGAGACTGAATTCAGGCCCAAACCAATGGTGGATCTAGGTGGGCGACCCATTCTCCATCACATCATGTCAATTTACGGCCACTGGGGGGTTCGTGATTTTGTCATCCTCGCAGGGTACAAGGGAGACATGATCCGAGATTACTTTATAAATTTCTCGACCCGCGCTCAAGACTTCACAGTCAATTTGAGTCAACCAGGGTCAATGACCATTGAAGGCAACGACAGAGGTGGTCCAGATTGGAATGTTACCGTCGTCGAGACTGGGCCCTTGACGGAAACAGGCGCTCGATTGCTAAAGGCGAGAAGGTTTTTAGATTCGAGTCCGTTTTTCTTGACTTACGGGGACGGTGTGGCAGACATAAACATTGAGGAATTGTGGAAATGCCACTCGTCCTCAACTAAGCATGTCACGATGAGTTTGGCTACGGTTCCCAGTCGATTTGGTCACGCGGTTCTGGGGCCTGATGGCGAAGTCGTCTCGTTCATAGAGAAGCCAATAGTTTCTGAACCCGTCAATATCGGTTTTTACGTAATGGAACCCGAAGTATTTCATTACTTGGATGATTTTTCTGCGTTGGAAAAAAAGCCCATAGAGAAGCTGATAGATGCTGGCCAACTGAATGGGTACATACACGATGGCTTTTGGCAGGCAATGGATACCCAGAGGGAAGTTATTCAGATGTCGAAGTTGCTGGAATCTGGCACAGCACCCTGGGCGTTCGATGGGGCTTGATAAAGATGTTGCGGTCTTAGGGGCTGGCTCCTTTATCGGCCGTCACTTTGCTCGACTCCTCCTAAAACGTGGATTTGGCGTATCAACTTATTCAACCCGCATAGGTACTTTTGATCCCAGAATTAGGCAGACGGCCGGAGATTACTCAGCAAGCAGCCTCGAGGATTTTCTCATCAAAACCAATCCTGCAAAAATATTCTTCTTCGCCTGGAAGGGGGTCGAGAGTGAAGTTCACGACACGAATGTTCAGTGGGAAAATCTGCAGCTATTAGAAAACCTGCTCAAAGTCTTTCCCGCGGAAAATGAAAGGCACTTAGTCGCACTTGGCTCACAGGCTGAGTTTGGTGAAATTGCTGGAGAGATTAGAGAAGATAGCGAACTTAGACCAACCACAAGCTATGGCAAGGCGAAGGTCGAGGCCCGGGCCATGCTCCGGGATTGGGCTAGACAAACGGGGCATAAAACGACATGGGCTCGCGTTTTCTCCACTTATGGCGCCGATGACCGTCGACCTTGGCTAATCAATCTGATGGCTAGAAACGCTCTTATAGGGAACAAAGAAATTGTGAAGTTCCCGCAAAAGTTTTGGGACTATCTACATGTGGAAGATGCGGCAGACGCGATTTTGGCTGCTGGGATCACTGGAGAGGCCGGCGATTTCAACATCGCCTCGGCAGATCCAGTTCGTCTTGGAGAAGTCGAAAATCTAATCCGTAGGACTGCGGGAGCGAGCGAAAGAACGTACAATTACGATGACCTACCAGCACTACCAGGCTTGTTTGTCCGCGAGACTAGGCTAAGTAGCCTTTACGGTTGGTCTCCAGCAATTTCTCTCGAAGATGGAGTCAGGGAATTACTAGCAAGTCAAATCTGACGCATCTACAATCTCTCGAATTGAGCGCAAAGAGGATTCGAGTTTCGATTCTTGAAATGGTGCACTCCTCTGGATCTTCTCATGTTGGACCTTCATTGTCAGTGGTAGAGATTTTGACAGCTGCTTATGGCTCCCTGCCTGGTCTTTTTTCGCGAAAGTCGTCCGAAGAGAGTCGGTCGAAACTCGTTCTATCAAAAGGGCATGCCGCGGCGGCGCTATATGCCGCACTTAGAGAATTTGGTTTTTTTCATGACCATAACCTCGAGAAACGGTTCGGACAAGATGGCAGCGTCTATATGACCCATGCGAGCTCAAAAGTCCCTGGAGTTGATTTCTCCACCGGCTCGCTAGGCCATGGGCTTCCTTTTGGAGTTGGACTTGCGCTCGGTGTGGCGCCCGAAAATCGGACACCCCACGATGTGTTAGTGGTGATGGGCGATGGCGAATTAGCTGAAGGAACTACCTGGGAAAGTTTGCTGATAGCGAGTCAATTCAAGCTCGGGAACTTAACGGTTATCGTCGACAGGAATCGCCTACAAAGCTTGGACGACACTGAATTAACACTCAAGCTTGAACCCCTTCGCGAAAAGCTTCTAGCCCTTGGAGCTCGAGTCACGGAAGTGGACGGCCATGATCTTCGCGAATTGGTTGATTCTCTAGACCGTGGGGTAGTGTCATTCGATTTTCGCCCACTCGTGATCATTGCTAATACGATCAAGGGGAAAGGCGTCTCCTTTATGGAGGGGTCAATTGCCTGGCACTATAAAACTCCAGATTCTGATCAGCTCTCCGCGGCGATTCATGAGATAGAGGCGGGCAAATGAAGGCTGCATTCTTTGACTTGCTCGAGAGGAAGGCTCACGAAGATGATCGTGTCAGTCTTGTCACGATCGATCTTGGCTTCAATGCCGTAGAAGCCTTCTCGAAGAATTTTCCTGATCGATTCTGGAATCTCGGTATTACGGAACAGTCATCAATGGGTGTAGCTGCTGGTTTGGCCGCTGCGGGATACGTGCCTTTTGTTTACTCGATCGCAAATTTCACAACATTCCGGGCTGCCGAGCAAATCCGAAACGATATTGCATATGAGAACAACTCGGTCAAAATTGTATCCGCTGGGGGTGGGGCTCAATATGGTGCTCTTGGTTATTCTCACCATGCCATCCAAGATTTTGGGCTGATACGTCTATTCCCGAACCTAACGATATGTGCCCCAACAACAATCACCGGCCTGAAGCTGGCTATGGAAATTCTCACTGAGGAGCGAAATCCAGGCTACCTAAGGCTTTCAGTTGAGAGCAGTGATTTTGAAGCTGCCTTTCATCTCGACCCGAAGTCATCCGACTTACCAGAGAAGTGTGTTCTTGTTACGGGAGATCTCGGCTCAAAAGCGAAGGGCGAGATAGAGAAGCTGCTTAGAGAGGGATTTGAACTTGTCCTTGCCCCAATCTGGGGCCCAGCAAATGCTTTGTGGTTTTCTGAGAAGCTGAGCCAAGTCAGGTCTTTAATTAGCTTCGAAACCCACCTTGCCGGGGGTGGTTTTGGTTCTTGGTTGCTTGAACTTAGAAATGATCACAATCTGCGATTTGATTTGAGACGTTTTGTTATCCACGACTCAATTATCGGCCAAGTCGGGTCAAGAGATTTTCTCTTGAGGCAGCACTCTGGCTATTCGGATGCTGGTGTGGTGTAGCGGGGGTTCAAGTCGAAGAACGCTGTGAAGACCTGAAACGCTTTTACAAGGACGAATCCTTGATCGGTAATCACAAGATCCCCATCCCGAATCTCAAGGTTGCCTATCGCTACTTGTTCTTGAATTCTCCTGGAAATCTCTCCAGACTCCGGCGAAAAGAAGGCCCAGGCGAGTATCTCCGCATCTTCCTCAGTGAGCGTCTCCGAAGAATTCGAAGCCAGTTGAGAGATTAGCCACACAGAAAAAGACCTGTCTACGTTGATAGGAACAGTCGCCAAGAATGAGAAAGAAACAAAGAAGGAGAGCAACGCCGCAAGAATTCGCTCGGTCGCTTTAGTCTCCCCTCTTCTTATCAGAAGAGTAAGAGAGAGAAATACAGCGCCTGAGGCTATCGAGCCCACTAACGCTGCTGCCAGAAATGTGTCAAAAATCCTGCTCATAGCGGCTGAAGTCAATATGCCTAAAGCTACCGAGGAAAGAATAAGCAAGAAAAGTCGGAAACCAGTGCTATTTGGAGTTCTGCGCAAGGGAGGCCACCTCGTTCCAAGTTTCTACCGTACAAGTCTCCCATGACAAGATCCAGAGATTATCTTCATTCGCATTGAAACCGGCCTGAAGCTCAATGACTTCTCTTGCTGGTCCAGGCCTCACTGGATTGGAGCTTATTGCTACCAATTTATTGCTAGGCAGGCACGATGAAGGTTTTTCAAGCACTAACTTCTGGCCCTCTTTGCTTAGTAACCAGTAAGGTCTATAGTCACCCCCCTTGATGGAATAAACATCCACCCCGGACATGTTTACCCCAGCCATCACATTCGATGGGTCGTCCAGAGCCACCACAAAGACATCATCATCAATGTCCAATTTGGAAAGTTCTAGGCCGACGGAAAAAGGTTTGAACAAATCCTGTCCTGAAACAAGTAAAGAGGAGAAGCCCTGAACCGCTAGTACAACCGCAAAAGCCCACTTTCGTAATTGGGGCCAAGGGCCGGGATTGAAAAGCAAAATGACACCGATAAAGATAAGGAAGAATCCCCAATGCCTTAGGCCACCTAAGTAAATAAGGGTCATGTGCGCCACGAGCAACAGGACTGAGAGAGCGAACGGGGTAAACCCTCTAAGGCCGAGGCTCCACAATGCGAAGGTGACAACCGAAAGCGTCATCAGGGCGGTAAGACCCGAAATCACTGACCCCATCGAGCTGAGCCAAAAAGTACCCGCCTGCAGTTCTAGGTTCGGCATTGGTAATAGAGCATTTCGGAGTGCTACCAGCGAGTTACCCATGCTTTCCCAAAGCGGTTCGCTCGGTTGAAAAAAGCGTTGCCCCGGCCACTGGCGGCCGACTCCGATCTGAGTGTTCAATACTCCCAGTATCGAAGAAGTGCAGAAGGCAACAATAGCTTTCCATTCGCGAAACCTGCCAGGGTCCGCGCACAACCCAATCGAGAAAATCAATCCGCCAACATATGCCCCCCAGATGGAAGACATGCCCAGTAGCGAAATCACGATGATTTCCGATGCTCGACTTGGAAGTGCGTTGTTGAAATGGTTCCTTTTTTTCCACAAGTACCACACGAGGAGCAACAAGGTAAAAGCGTAGACCCTGACTACGATCAAGTATTCAAAGAACACAACAAGAGAAAAAGAGATTGAAATTCGCAGCCACAAAGGGATGCTTTGGATCGAGTACCAAAGAATGCCAGTCAAGGTGGCCAGAAGTAACCCCAGGGCCTTTAGCCCGAGTTCAACCCCAAAAAGAGAGCCAAAAACCCACAGAGTGGCGAACCAGTAACTTGGTGTGGCTTCAAGATAGCTGACATTAAGTAAGCCGAATGACGGATTCATTGCTAGCGCAATCTGCATCTGTTGGATCTCATCCACCCAAGGCTCATGGTTGAGGGAAACAAGTGTGTATACGGTAAGCCAGATTGCAAGCGGGAAGCGGCTGCGGATCGATTGCGGGGTGAAAGCTAAATTGAGTCGCTTGAGCATTACACTTCCTTTGTGACTTACTTGGTCTTCACAATAATGCTCAACTCGACTGCTCAAATACTTATGAAGCTTTCCACCTTGTCGAAAGCGTCCTTTATTGTCAACCCATACTTCATTGCTTCAGGCTTAGTTTTCACCGCAAGCCTTTTTGTTTGGCAGAGGGCTCTCACGTCCTTACCGCTTTCAAAAGCTATGCCCGGACTCTTGATAAGTTACGCACTAGTTGTTCTTTTTTCCGACCTTTTTCTGGGTGAAAGTGTTTCTGTCGCACAGTATTTGCTCTTGTTGGCCGCAATCGGAGCTTTGGCCTTGTTTTGGCTAATCTCTTGAAAGATGAACAGCAACAAATCGGAAGAGGTCAGTTTGGAAACAAATCTTAGGCAGCAAGTAAGCAAACACGTTCGGCTCGCAAGCCCTTTGGTTGGAACGGGAATTCGAGTTGCTCTGTTGCTCAACTTTCTACCAAGCGGGCTAAAGTCAAAGTTGAAGAAACTACCTCTTTTTGGCGGGGTTTTGACACTGGCAGAGAGTTTCTTGGCTCTACATTCGGAAGTGATTCCCACATCTGACAATAGGCCGTGCCAGCACCACCTAGAGTCTGAGGCGAAGGTTTATGACACCATTTTTGTTGGGTCTGGCCCTGGAGCGGCCATCGGAGTCAGCAACCTCTCAAGCGAGAAAAGCTTCCTTGTCTTAGAAAAAGGTTCGCCTATAAATCCCAACACACCCCACCACTCTGTTGGTCAAATGATGGAGAATTTTGCTTACGGTGGTCAAGAGGTGATCTTTGGAACAGAGATGATCCCATTTTCCCAAGGTTCTGCTTATGGCGGTGGCAGTTCGATTAATTCAGGCCTTTACCATCGCTTACCAGATCATGTTCGATCCATTTGGCTCGACAAGATAAATTGCGATTCAGAAACTTGGGCGGCTGCTGAAAAGCACGTCGAGTCAATGATTTCCGTGGAGACTCAGCTAGATGAGCACTTGGGAATCTACCGAGGGAGCCCACTTAAGTCAGGCGCGAAATCGATGGGGCTCGAATTTGCTTGCGTTCCTAGATGGCGCAACTACTTTAACGCGACTGACTATAAGCAACAGTCCGTTGACGTGGCGATTATCGAAGCTAAACGAAAGCTAGGTCAAGGGGATGTTTTTTTTGGCATGAAAGCTCTTCGATTCAAGGTTTTGAAGGACAAAGTTTCAGTCACGGCAACTTGTGAAGTGTGTCGAGGTGAGTTCAGTTATTCAGCGCTTAGTCTTTACCTGTGCGCAGGGGCAGTCGAGACGCCAGCTTTACTGTTAAGGAGCAATTTTGCTCGGGCTAGAGATTTTTCCTTTAGCTTTCATGCCATGCACAGGCTAGTTGCCTTCTCTGACTCAGAAATTAACGATGGGGTCGATATTGATCCGCACCAGGCGTGGACAGCCGATCACAAATACAAATTTGGAGCAGCCGTGTCGACAGCATCTTTGATGCGCGGCGTTCTGAAGTTGGTTGGTGCCCAGGCTGGCGCTCAAGGGGACATTAGAAAGGTGGCAACCTACTATGTTTCGCATGCGAGCGAGGGTAAGTCAGGAATATTCAGAATCGGGGGCAATTGCCACCCATACTTTTTTGGCAATCAGACTTACAAGAATCGAGTAGTTGAAGGGTTTGGCTACCTCAAAGACTTGCTTGAAGGTGAAGGATTGTCCGTGCCCCGTCAGAAAATCTCGACTTCGACAGTGCACATCTTCGGAACCATCCCTATTGGCTCTTCGAATTTGGTCGATGATCGCGGGTGGATTCGAGGCGCCCGAGGAGTAGTTCGAGTTTTTGACGCTTCTCTGCTTCCAACTCACCCAAAGGTCAATCCGCAGGGACCTCTAATGCATCTATTGGAAAGTTTGGCGACAGCGAGATGACGATTAAGTCCAGAGTATTGGTCGCCGGTGGTTCAGGTTTTTTGGGCTCTGTAATAAGCAATTACCTGAGTGAAGTGGGGTTTGAGGTAACTTCTTTCGACCAAAACGTCACCAATTCACTACATCCAAACATCATTCAAATTCAAGGCAACCTAACGAACGCGAGCGACCTGAAAAGAGTCTCAGGAAGTTTCAATGTAGTAATCAACGCCGCCGCAGCTTTACCTCTGAAGAGAGACGCCTCGGCCCATAGATCAACCAACATTTTGGGAAACAGGAATTTACTGGAGTGGAGCACAGGAGCTGGCTCTAAGCACTTTATCTATATCTCATCCTCTGCCGTATACGGAGTTCCGGACTCACCATCGGTCTCCATCAGCACTCCAACCAAGCCTTTCGAATCCTATGGAATCTCAAAGCTCGAGGCCGAGGCCTACTGTTCAGAGTTTCTGTCCGATCTTCCTGAAGTCGTCTACACAGCGATCCGCCCTAGGACGATTGTTGGCCCCGGAAGAGCGGGAATCTTCGCCAGCCTATACACATGGGCTAAGTCAGGCCTTCCGGTTCCAGTAATCGGGGATGGTCTGAATGTTTATCAATTTGTTCACCCTACCGACGTGGCGAAATTAGTCGCTAATGTCATCCGCGAGGGCTTAGGTGGGACTATAAACTTAGGGGGTCATAGCCCAGAGCCTTTATTACATGCGCTGGCCACGAGCCTAGAGTCCGCTGGAATCAAGCCAAAATTTATCCACATAAACAGCAAGGGTTTCGCCTTCGCCGCAAATCTATTGAGAGTTACAGGTTTGGGGCCATTTGCTCCATACCAAATTCGCATGTACGGAGAATCTCTTTACTTTGAAGACTCGGCCAAAACTGGCCATTCAAGCTCTCAGGCGCTCAGGGAGACGTTTCAGAGCTTGGCGAATAGGAGTGAGGAAGACAGTCAATCGCAAGGCTCTCCTCATCAAACTGAACCCAGCTTCCCGCTCTTGAAGCTCTATGCTCGAATGAGAGGGGCTAGAAAATGAACCTTGATGGGAAACTAAATGAGGCCGTGAGCCAAATTGGAGCCAAACCGCGGGTCATCTTTGTGGATTTAGACGATACGCTCTTGAAGATTGATCTTTTCCGCTCGTCTTTAGCGGTCTGGCTTTTGAGAAATCCAATTAAAGCGGCAAAAGCCACGGTCCAGGCTTTGTTCAAGCTCGGGTCATCGAGGCAAGCGTTAAAGCACGAGCTTGCCTCCCAACAAGCTAAAGATTTTGATTTCGTAAATGTGCCAAAAAGGGAAGATTTGGCTGACTGGCTTCTGAAAATGAAGCGAAATGGGTCAGAGATCGTTCTGTGTTCGGCCGCTTCCGTCCACTACAAGCAAGGCTTGACGGAGTCTTTTCCTTGGATAGATGACTTTCTGATGTCGTCATCTGAAGAGAATTTGAAGGGAGCCGCTAAGTCTTCTGCGATGGAAGCCTGGTGCTCCAACCGGGGCATCCCTTTCGAGTCAGCTTTTTTTATAGGGAACCAAGGGGATGATGACAAAGTTGCGGACTCTTTCTCATCGGTGCTAATCCCAAAAAAGGAAGGGAGCTCGTTAAGAGCGTCCTTGTCAGCCATGCGACCAGAGCAGTGGATTAAGAACGTTTTAGTCTTTCTCCCGGCAATCTTCGTTTCTTTTGAATCCCTCACGAACTCAATACCGAGTGCTATCGGAGCATTTGTGATTTTATCTATGCTGGCTAGCGGGACTTATCTTGTGAACGACGTTCTTGATCTGCACTCCGACATGAAGCATAAGATTAAGGCAAGCAGGGCAATAGCGGCAGGTCGATTAGATGCCCTTTCGGCAATTGGGCTGAGCATCGGCCTAATTTTGTCCCCGATGCTTGCCAGCTGGATCATTCTGGGCACGCTTCCAACGCTGGTGCTCGCGGCTTACTTGTTTGGCAATCTCGCATACTCGACATATTTAAAGCGGGTAGCTATTGTCGATCTATTCTCCCTCGCGGGGCTTTACTTACTTAGAGTTGTTTTGGGCTCCGTTATTTTTTCGAGTTCGCCATCCGTTTGGTTTATATCGTTCTTGTTTTTTGGATTCTTGGGATTGGCCGCCGCCAAGAGGACTTCGGAGTTTAATCACCTTGGCGAAGGGGACTTGAGCTCCAGGAAATACACCCTGAAGGATTCAGAACTGGTTTCTGAAATTGCCGTAGGCTCTTTTTTTGGAGCCCTAATCACGCTGTCTCTTTATGTAGAGCTAAGTGATCAAGCAGACATCTTTTCATCCAGTGCTGCCTTATGGATGATTGTCCCATCGATTGGGTTGATTTTCCTTCGTCTCCTTAGGGCTTCTCGTCACGGCTGGATGAAAAGTGATCCCGTGAGATGGGTGCTGAGAGATCCGATATCGGTTTTCACTTGTGCCTTGATTTTGATTGGCTTGGTAGCTTTGCGAATTCTGGCTAGTTAGCTTTGATTTGATGCCTGAGCATCCCGTGTTAGGGGGTTGCTTCGAATAGGATTAGATGAGTTAGGCAGGATTATATGACTTACGTAATTGCCCTCCCATGTGTAGATGTCAAAGACAAGGCGTGTATCGACGAGTGTCCCGTCGACTGCATCTATGAGGGCGACCGGATGCTTTACATCCACCCGGATGAGTGTGTGGACTGTGGTGCTTGCGAGCCAGTTTGTCCTGTAGAAGCGATCTATTACGAAGATGACCTGCCTGGCGAGTGGAGTGAGTACTACAAGGCGAACGTTGACTTTTTCTCTGAAATTGGTTCCCCAGGTGGTGCTGCCAAGGTTGGTCCAGTTCCGGGAGACCACCCAATCGTTGCTGCTCTGCCACCTCAGGGCGAATAGTGTTTCAAGGCTTGCCGGAATACCCCTGGCAGAAGCTAAAGCCGTATCGAGAGCTAGCCGCCGCGCATCCTCAAGGCGGCATTGACCTCTCGGTCGGCAACCCGATTGACCCAACACCGGCAGTGATTCAAGTTGCGCTTGACGCCGCCTCTGACTCACCTGGCTACCCAACCACCTGGGGTGAAGTCTCCGCGAGAACAGCAGTTTGCGAGTGGTACGCGCGCAGAAGAAAGTCGCCTGGTTTATCACCTGACCAAATACTGCTCACCATCGGGTCAAAAGAATTCATTTCTTGGTTGCCTATCATGCTCGGGATTGGGGCTGGAGACGTTGTTGTTCAGCCTCGCCTGGCCTATACCGCTTATGAGGTTGGAGCTATGTTTGCGGGGGCGGAAATCTTTGTTGGCGATGAACCAAATGAGTGGCCAGAAAGCACCAAGCTGATTTGGCTCAATAGCCCAGGAAACCCAAATGGTTCCGTGCATTCAGTCGAGTTTCTCAGGCGAGCATTGGCTAGAGCGCGAGAACTTGGAGCGGTAATCGTCAATGACGAGTGCTACGCGGAAATGGGCTGGAATGCCCCATTGGGTGACTACATCCCCTGCATGCTTGATCCTGAAGTAACTGGTGGGGATTTAACCAAGGTTCTATCTATTTACTCACTCAGTAAACAGTCAAATCTTGCTGGCTATCGCGCCGCGTTTGCTGCCGGCGACGAGAAGCTCATCAAGGGTTTGGTAAACCTTCGCATGCACTCAGGAATGATGGTGCCAATGCCGGTGCAGAAGGCCATGGTTGCCGCCTTAGGTGACGACCATCATGTTGCTGCGCAGAAGGAGATCTACCGGAAGCGCAGAGATGTATTGTTGCCGGCGCTTTTGGATTATGGCTTTGAACTTCACGATTCCGAGGCAGGGCTCTATTTGTGGGTTACCAAAGGGCAAAACTGCTGGGAAACCATCGCAGAGTTAGCTCAGCTAGGCATCGTCGCGGTCCCTGGAGAGTTTTACGGCGAAGCTGGGCAAAACTTTGTCAGATTCTCAATAACTGCGACTGACCAAGAGGTTTTAGAGGCTGCAAACCGTCTCAAAAATGCTCTAGGCTAGGCGGAAAGCCAACCCTCACAAAGGAGCTAGCGTTTGACTTCTAACGAGAAGGTGTCCCTTCGATACGGTGCCCTTGAGGCGGAACTATCTGTTATCGAAGCGACCGAGGGTCCTGGCGGAATTGATATTTCTAAGCTGATTGCCACCACTGGCTTGAGCTCGTATGACCAAGGCTTCGTAAACACCTCCTCAACTAAGAGCGCAATCACCTTCATCGACGGCGATAAGGGAATTCTTCGTCACCGTGGCTACCCAATTGAGCAGCTCGCAGCTAAGAAAAGCTTTCTAGATGTCGCTTACCTCTTGGTCTACGGAGAGCT
>JACCDG011830115.1_pt1 | contig 22027 bp, 30 predicted proteins | sample 7442471 | NCBI WGS metagenome assembly JACCDG01 (sample SAMN15323444, study PRJNA562643) | freshwater metagenome | isolation source: river surface water | place: USA:Blue River Watershed | collected 2017-08-17 | reverse complement strand
TCTCTCCCAAAACACTACACACTTCACTTCGAATTCACACAGACTCCTCGCCGCTCTACAATGGATACACATATCCACTCAAGACCACCACGAACTCTCACTCGCCATACACGACGCACAACATATCTTATCACACACCCTAAAGACATTTACATACTAATACATAATGGCAACACACTTCATCAAACAGAATAAACTTATTTCCTATTCCATTCTATATGGATTCTATGGATTCGCTAGATCATTCAATGGCCATCATGCACCAGAACACGACGTCATCGGTAATAAATTCGCTCTTGCTTTTATGAACGGCGTCATGTATTCCCTACCACCCTACTCTATCATCTATCACATCAAACTACTCAATCGCATCGATGTCAAACTAAACGGCAAAGATCCAGCTCTTCATAAAGACTCCTATGAAGATATGTTCTCATACAATCAAAATGTTCTCCTATAATCTCCTCGGATCTTTTATTCCATGCACCAAAAATATACAAACTATTCGTTCTTTACATATTTTTACTAAGCCAGCACTGTAGCATACGATAATCAGTGGAGTTCTTCTCCTTATCAACTACAATCTCTGCACTGTAACTTGCCACTACACCTGAGCCGAGAAGCATGTGACCTTGAAAACGTTCTGACGTAAAATGGATGGTATATCGTGTATCCGATATGGCAATGGTACGAATCGTGGAAGGATTAATAAGCATGTTAGTGAGACGAATGAAATTCATGATAGGATACCTTTATCCTATCATGAATTATGGGTCAATTTTTTGAAATTTGAATCTAAATAGGCAACAATACAATAGATTAACATGCCTACCGTTACCTATCTGAGCGATTTCCATCTTGAGTTCTATAAAAAATCCATCCCATATGAAACCATTCTTGGCTGGAAAGGGGGTGATATTCTTTGTCTCGCAGGTGACATCGGTTATCCTGAATTGAATTCTTACTTTGTCTTTCTAGCGTATTGTAGCTCTCTCTACAAATATGTATTTGTTATCGCAGGAAACCACGAATACTATAAAACGATTGATCATCCGCTGAAAACCATTCAGAATACCAACAAAAAAATTATAGAAGTCTGCAAACAGTTTCGCAATGTTCATTTCCTATCCGAATCATCCTTCTATATCCCTGAATACAACCTGAATGTATTGGGAACCACACTGTGGACGGGCGGTGAAGTGGATCGCGATGATATGTATGGATACAACGATTTCAATAAGATTCAAGGCATGAGTATGCCTGGTCAGATGGAACGGCTACACGAAACGTCTCTCCTCTTCTTGAAAGATGAGCTACAAAAACACAAACACGATGGTTCCAACGTCCTTGTCCTTACTCATCATCTACCTTCCTTCCAACTCATTGCTCCACAATACAAAGATAGCGGAATGAATCACTTATTTGCCACGAATCTGGATGACCTCTTTCGAGACTATATGATTCATCACTGGATTTGTGGTCATTCACATTGCCCTGTACAAAAAACAATTGAAAACACAAAAGTATGGATGAATCCTGTTGGATACCCTGGAGAAAATAAAGATATTTGTTGGAATGCTACATTTGAATTATAATTTACGTTTCTTACAGGTGGAAGAAGTTGTATAATGATGTCTAGGTAAATCTGGTATATTTTTGTGTTCATGACAGACAAAGAGATAAGGAGCGCATGGTTTTCTACAATGAGTTCCATTCACGATCCATTCACATCCACGCGCTCGTATAGAGTCTACTGGTAAGGAAACATGCGACATGTATGCTGGGAAAATCCCTAAATCATCAATGATAGGCCTTGCCATGGGTGCTCTATTTTCTATATTGAATTATATTTTCAAATTTCTTTTCGCGAGCTTGAAACAGGTTTTGTAAAACTCTCTTACATATCCTCGATATCATACCCCATTTCCAATAATTTCTGTACACGCGTCGGATGCCACGCTTTCATCATGATTTGTTCTTTGTATGTTTTACATCGCTCATTTGTTCGTTCTTTGCTTCGAAGAATCATCCATTGTTGTATCTCTTTATTTATTTGTTGAACCTTTTCTGGAGATAAATCAATATATTCTAGTCGGGTTTTATCAATATGTATATCACATACAAACCTCAAAAGCTCAAGAGGGAGTTCTGGAAATGTATCAAATGGATTTTTCGTACAACTTAATGAAATAAGCCTTTCAGGAAGGGGTGGAAGCAATGAAATATGGTTCGAATCACAGTCGATACAGTTAAGAGATACAGGAAAATTAGGAAGAGAGATGAGACGATTTCTGACACACCTCAGCATACGAAGATGACGAGGAAGTGGTGGAAGAAATTTTAATTGATTATCACTGCATTCAAGATGATCCAATGAACGAGGAAGTCTTGGAAGCGATGTTAATTCATTCCTACTGCAATCGATCCATAATATAATCAATGAAGGCAATGAAGGCAATGATGTTAAGTAATTATGATTACACCATAAATACTCCAATGAAAGAGGAATCATTGGAAGTGATGTCAATTTATTATCATTACAATTAATAAAGACAAGCGTTTGTGGAAGTGCTGGTAATAATGACAAATTGTTAGAGTAACAAGTAAGACGTCTTAATAAAGTAGGAAGTTCTGGAAGTATTGTCAACTGATTATTATGACAATCAATCCATTCCATCTTTGAAGGAAGATTTGGAAGTGATGTTAATTTATTTTCGTGACAATCAATTGACTCAAGCAATGAAGGAAGTGGTGGCAATGACGTCAATTGATTACAATAACACATAAGTTCTATCAGTGAAGGAGGAAGTTCTGGAAGTGATGTTAATTGGTTATGCTGACAATTGAGAACGATTAGCGAACGAGGAAGTTTTGGAAGAGATGTCAATCGATTACCATCACAATGAAGTCGCAGAAGTGACGGAGGAAGAGATGGCAGCGATGTCAATTTATTATTGATACAATGTAGCTTTTCCAATGAACGAGGAAGTTCTGGAAGTGAGATCAACTCATTGAACGAACAACTTAATTCAATTAGATCGTCAGGAAGAGGCGGGAGGACAACAAGCCCCAAATTAGCGATATCAAGTCTTTTATTGGTACAATTACGAATGCGTTCTAATGCGACTTCCATGGATAGTTTATCTTACCACTGTTATTTTCATCAATTTTCCATAAAAAGAAAGGGAAACCCCTCTCTCTTTTATTTTTATTTTATACTATGTTAGACGCTTTACTTTTTAATCACTGTGAATGTGTCCACTCCAGACGCATGGCGAAGCGTCGGTATTTTCTTCTTCAGCCAATCAAACCCCACCGCCTTCTCACTCATCGCGTACATGTCGCCATCTTGTAGAACCACTTGGATTCTCTCTCCCACAGGCTCTGACTGTTGATACCATTGATAGTACAAAGGCATCATTTCGGATGCGCCAATACGCGCCGCAAACACCTTGCGACGCTCTCCATCTCCATGGTACCCAATGCCGCACTTCGACAAGTCGTAATAATAATTCGCCTCTCCTTTCAGCAACTCATCCTCAGTCCATTTCGCAATCGTTTGGCGAATCCGCTGCGTCAACGGAAGATGGCGATACGCCACGATACGTCCTTTTCCCTCTTCATAATTCGGCTCTTGATCCTCATCGTCAAAGCACAGATTCCATCGCGCTCGCTTATTCACCACACGTCCTCGCATAAACGCCATTTTGTCGACCTTAAGGTCCTTGTGCTCATCTTGGAGAGGAATCGTATCCTCCGTTCCAAGGATGTGCTGAACACCCTTGCGAATGATAAGTACGCTCGCCGCAGGCACTGCGCCCTCACCTTTCCAGTGCGCATCCAGACTCACATATTCCGTGGTAAGACCCACCGCTCGAAGTGACTCACCCAACGCTTGCAATTGCTCCACCGAGTAGCCCTTGTCGTGGAGCGTGCCGATTTTCTGCATGCGCGCGTGATTCTCCGCGACATCACCAAACGTAAACGTGGAAACTGACTTCTTGCTCATTGCTTGATACTTGTTACTTGGATACCCTATTCTCATGACAACCAGACTTTCAATTTTTTATCAAAAAATGGGGCGACTGCCCTCTTTTTGATTTTTATTTGTTCTATGATTGTTCTTATTTTTTGCGAGCTTTTTTTAAAAGCTCCTTACATATCCTCCACATCGTACCCCATCTCAAGAAGCTTCTCCACACGAGAAGGGTGCCACGCCTTCATCATGATTTGCTCTTTGCATGTTGTGCAGCGTGTGGTGCAACGTTCTTTGCTTTCTTTATTCGCATATGCCGCAGCACGAACGATCATGTAATTGACAGCTCCCACCAGGTCTGGATACATCCCATTGTATATCATTTGACCCCCGTGTTGGATATCCTCTTGGATTTCCTCATCAAACTCACAGTATATCGGCAGTTCAGCTCTCAGTTGTCGTAGCGTAGAAGGAAGCTCGGGCAATGTCTCCAATGGATTCCCAAGACAGTTCAGTTTGCGGAGATTGGGAGGAAGCATGGGAATGGAGGTCAAGGTAGAACTGTAGCACGTTAGTTCCTCCAATTGGAGAGGGAGGGCGGGAAGAGTTGTCAATGGATTACAGTAGCAACTGATGGCAAACATGATGGGTGGGAGTGTGGGAAGGGAGGTCAACTGATTGTTGCCACAACGAAGAATATCCAAGGTAGAAGGTAATAAGGGAAGGGATGTCAATCGGTTTGTATGGCAGATGAGGGTTAATAAGGATGATGGAAGTGTGGGAAGAGATGTCAACTGATTCAGTTCGCAATGAAGATAATCCAAGGAAGGAAGAGTTGGCAATGATGTCAATTGATTGTGCCCACAATAGAGCGAACGAAGCGATTGGGGGAGCTTTGGAAGGCTGGTCAATCGATTGAAAGAACAATTCAACTCGATAATACCCTCAGGAAGAGGAGGAAGTTCCATCAGTCCCAGCATGCTGATATCAACAGCTCCGTCGACACAGTTGCGAATGCGTTCAAGGGCGATTTCCATGGATGACTTGGATTTGGATGTGATGTATTACATGGCTGTTTCTGGTTTCAATTTTTTTTATCAAAAATAACGAAATAATATTGATTGGTGAGCTCCTTACATATCCTCGATATCATACCCCATCTCAAGTAGCTTCTCCACACGAGAAGGATGCCATGCCCTCATCATGATTTCTTCTTTATATATCGCGCACCGTTCCATACAACGGTCCCTTCTTTGAGGCTCCATCCATACATCATTCAACTGTTGGACAATTTCAGGAGTCAATTCATTCGATATAAATATTTGATCGTTGTGAGGTAGTACGCATGCGAGTCCTGATAGAGTAGAAGGAAGTTCAGGTAGAGACTCCAATGGATTGTTAGAACAATATAATTTTTCAAGTCCGTGCGGAAGAGAAGGAAGTGAGGTTAAATCATTCCCAGAGCACGAAATATAGGTAAGAGAGGGAGGAAGTTCTGGAAGTGATGTCATATAATTAAAGTCAGCTAATATGAGATTAATAGAAGTGGGAAGAGGAGGAAGAGTTGTCAATTGGTTGAATTGACAACAGAATGTTGTTAGCGAGGAAGGAAGCGATGGGAGAAATGTCAAACGATTACCAGTACACGTCATATATTGAAGAGAAGAAGGAAGTTCTGGAAGATAGGTCAAATGATTCGTGTCGCATCGCAACGTGATCAGTCCATCAGGAAGAGGAGGAAAGAAGGTCAATTGGTTTTGATGACAGTACAGCTCAATTAGTCCGTCAGGAAGAGGAGGAAGTTCCGTCAGATGTAAACGAGAGAGATCCAATACTCCATTGACACACTCTTCAATGCGCTGTAATGCTATCTCCATGATGGATGGGTAACTTACCTACACCCCTCTCACATTTCAATTTTTACATATACGTTCTAATCTGTTTCCAACCATCTCTTAGATCAACATAACAGATTTCAAATCGTTCAGGTGCATTGAAACCCACATCATAACATAGTATCCTATCATTACATCCATCAAACCTAAATTCAAAATAAAAATTAACACCATCTATGTTTATCGTCTTTAGTATTTCTATTTTCTTACTGATCAGTGGTTTGATCATATCATATCTTTCATCGTGTTTATGTATGATATTTACATATTTCCCATTTCTATACTTTATTCTTCCATCAAATTCTAATATGATGTGTAATAACTCTTTTGGAAGAGGTGTACTCATTATTATTTTATTTCATAACATTACTTTACGTATGTAATTTTTGGGCGCTTTTTTCTAAAAAGCGCTTACATGTCTTCCATATCATACCCCATTTCCAACAGTTTTTCTACACGAGAAGGGTGCCACGCTCTCATCATGATTTCTTCTTTGTATTCTTTGCACCTCTTAAGAGTGCGTTTCTTACTTTCTTGAATCAAATAGTTGGTCCATGCTTGAGTATCACGATTAACTTGTTGAATCATATCTGGAGTCATTCGAAGAGGCGCATATCGTTCGTTAGTATGAGGTAGGGTACATACTAGATAGACCAGTGTAGAAGGAAACTCAGGCATTGTCTCCAATGGATTGGCGAAGCAGAACAATGATTCAAGACCGTGAGGAAAAGAGGGAAGCGAAGTCAGTTGATTCCAACAGCATGAAAGACTGGTAAGATGAGAAGGAATCTCATCAAGTTGCGTGATATAATTATTGTCAAAGCTTAGTTCTTGAAGAAGATCAGGGAGAGGAGGAAGAGATGTCAAGCAGTTGCGTATACATACTAACTGTGTTAATGAAGATGGAAGAGAGGGGAGAGAAGTGATAGGATTATTTGAGCACGATAGGGACTCCAGAAAGGGAGGAAGTTCTGGAAGGGAAGTCAATTGATTCTGATGACAATGAAGAATTCGAAGAGTAGAAGGAAGTTCTGGTAGGGATGTCAATTCGTTCAAATCACATCGTAACATAATCAGATCATCAGGGAGAGGAGGAAGTTCCGTCAACCCCAATTTAGAAAGATCAAGTCTTCTGTTTACGCATTGCTGAACGCGCTGTAATGCAATATCCATGGGGTCACGTTGTTTCCCCATATTCCTCTCCTGAAATTCGCGTGTATTTTCTAACCATTCCATTGCTGTTGATGTGTTTTTATACCCTCTCTTATTTCAATTTTCTATAAAAATAGGTGGGGACATTCTGATTTTTGCGAGGTTTAAACGGCCGTTGGCCGTGTCGCGACATTGGCCTTTAGCCTTATGTCGCTTTCTAAAAGCTCTTACATATCCTCGACATCATAGCCCATTTCTAGAAGTTTCTCTATGCGAGACGGATGCCACACCTTCATCATGATTTCCTCTTTGTATTCTTTACAGCGTGCTTCACACCGTTCTTTGCTTTCTTGAGCCAATAACTTCATCCCTTCCCTAATCTCTTGATTCAATTGTCGAACGCTTTCTGGAGTCATATGTTTTACTTCTAGAAGTTCGTTGCTAATGGGGTGATCACATGTAAGGCTCGAAAGGTTCAGAGGAAATTCTGGAAATATCTCCAACGGATTCCTTTCACATCCCAATGTAACAAGTCCTTCAGGAAGAGGCGGGAGGATTCGGAGGAGATTGGTGTTACAATCTAGATACTGCATGGTAGAAGGAAGTTCTGGAAGAGAAGTAAGACGATTCCCAGTACACATCAATACATGCATATGGGGAGAGAGCTTTGGAAGAGAGGTCAATTCATTCTGACAACATGTAAGGAGATGAAGCAACGGAGGAAGAGGCGGGAGAGACGTTAAATGATTACGTATACAAATACAATCATTCAACGACAAAGGAAGCTCTGGAAGGGATGATAGTTGATTAAATGAGCATACAAATGAATGACATGTTGAAGGAATGGATGGAATCAATGTCAATTGATTGAAAGAACAATGAAGCCCAACTAAGGAAGGAGGGAGTTCTGGAAGGAATGTCAATTGGTTGTGACTACAATCAATGCTATTCAATGAAGAAGGAAGATCTGGAAGAGATATCAATTGATTATGGTCACACATCATATCTTCTAGCATGGATGGAAGTGATGGTAGAGATGTTAATTGATTATTACTACAACGAAACCAAATGAGGGATGATGGTAGTTTTGGAAGGGATGTCAATTCATTATGGGAACAGCCCAACTGTTGAATCGAGGAAGGAAGTTCTGGAAGGAATGTCAATTGATTACCCATACAATTAAGTGAATTCAACGAGGAGGGGAGTTCTGGAAGGAATGTCAATTGATTACGATCACACGTGAGACTATGTAGCGATGATGGAAGAGGTGGTATATATAATAATTGATTCTGGTTACATACTAATCGTTGAAGGTTTGAAGGAAGTTCTGGAAGAGATGTTAGCTGATTACGAGTACATATTACATAACGTAGAGACGACGGAAGTTTTGGAAGAGATGTTAACCTATTAAAGGAACAATTTACTTCAATGATTCCTTCAGGGAGATGTGGGAGTTCAGTCAGTTCCAGATGGGTAAGATTCAGAATCCCATCTCCGCAATACTGTATACGTTCTAGAGCGATCTCCATAGTGGGGTTATGCTTCACATCATTCTCCTTCATTCCGTTCAATTTTACCATAAAAATAGATAAAACAGTTTCTAATAATCATTGTAATAGAATTTACGAAGCAGGCTTCCAATGATATAACCCATTACACAATTCGCAATGATTGTCATTTCGCGATAAGGGAACTGATGGGCATGGATGTAGATCAGAATATAGACCGCAGTAAGGGTTTTGTATGTCTCTAGCATATAATTGATATTGCCTGTCGGCTCTAAGAGTGTGCTTCGATAAAGAACGTACGCACTGATCATCACTCCAATTGTCAGTACGTCCATTTCCAGTTATCTTTCTCTGTGCCGCGTTTCTACTTCAATTTTTTTATATGCGCTTATCATAAATATGAAGGGTATGACTCCTATTTTATCCATCAGCACATCGATGAGTCCCGAACGCGCTGGAGAATTATGTTCAAACTGGTGGCCTGTCCCCAGTCTTGCTAATGCGAAAGCCATTCCAGGAATGCCCCATCTGTTATGTCGCATGTGTGCTAATTGGATGACCGATATAGAAGACATGGGTACAAAAAAATCAGGTTGTGGTAATGATTGGCCGCAAGAACGGAATATTATTAAACCACTTTTGCCAGCAACATGCTCACCTGTTCCGAAAGAGGCGCCTCGTCCAGTATTATCTCTGAATTCGTTGGCACCTCGAACGGATCAGAAATTCCAGTGAATTGTTTGATCGTCCCCGCTCGCGCCGCCTGATACAATCCCTTCACATCCCTTCGTTCACATTCTTCCAGACTTGTATTCACAAAGATCTGTATATAATCTCCGTGTTGTTTGATCAGATCACGATTATAAGCACGGTCCTCTTCATAGGGTGCAATGTTTGCCACGACCACCAACCCTCCGTGCTTTACAATTTCTGACGCCACATAACCGATCCGTCGCACATTCAATGATCGATCCTCTTTTGAAAATCCCAGACCCTTTGATAAATGGGTCCGAATAATGTCTGCATCCAACAATGTCACTTGACGATGCGGGTATTTTTCTTCTAGATGCGCTTTTAGAATTTCTGCTAATGTACTCTTCCCTGATCCAGACAGACCCACAAAATAGTAACACGATCCACGAGGGCGATTGTAATATTGTTGGAGGGCCGTGATGACGCCTGGATACGAATACCACGATGGAATATTTGATCCAGCCTCGAGCATTGAACGAAATGCCGTGCCTGAAATCGATCGGACCGTGTGCGTTTTGGCCTGACTGGCTTCTTTGTATTCGTCGATATCTTCGCAGTAAACAACCTCTTCACTTGCGATGATATCGATCGCTGCTTCCCTCTCTAGGTTATACGCTAGACGCTGTGCCGCCATCGGATCAAAAAAGGGTGTACCATCCTTCTTTTTATAAGAGGGCCCCGCGTGATCACGTCCGACAATAAAATGGGTACATCCATAATTTCTTCGAATGGTAGCATGCCATACAGCCTCTCTTGGCCCCGCCATTCGCATACTAAGAGGAAGAATAGATAGCGTTACATTTTTCAAATAGGGCAGGACCTCCTTGTAGCACTTCATTCGTACAGAAAATGGAACGTCGCAATCTTGTGTGACACCTTCCACGGGATGAAGAAGAAGATGAGCGTTTGGGAATTTCCGCATCGATGCGTTGATCAATTCAATATGGGATCGATGAAGCGGATTACGTGTCTGGAAACCGATCAGTTGCGTGTGCTGTTTCGATCTGGATTCACCTGGTGTGAGACGATGATTGAGATGCGTGGTATGATACGATGCGTTGCGATGTCTAGTTAATGTACCAGACACATAATACCGATCTGTCTTAGAATACATGTATTGAATATAAGGATGATTCTGATCCGTTGTTTCAAATACGGTATTACATTCTTTCTCTAAATCGATCGGCCAGCATTCGTCCGTGATCAGATCGGCAAAATGGATTCCTGTATTCGATCGCAGTTCGATCTTTGTTCCTCGTCTGAGTTCGGATGGAACACTGAGTGTGATCGGAATAGGGAATGCATGACGATCGATACACATCGTTTCAAGACACATGTCGTATTGATTTCTGGTCATATATGTGATGAGTGGTGAAAACGCGCCGATCACCAAGCATTCCAAGTCGCATTGTTCACGCTCATCCAGCGTCTTGATCATCCTACTTGATAAAAAATATAAAATACAATGAAATACACGCATTATCGTACCATATCCGTTTCTAGTTGAGGGGCTCTTCGCATATCTGCTACACCCTCTTCTATCCATGTACTTGAAATCACACACGCATTATAACATCCAAACCAAACACATAGTTTATGCGGGTCGGACCCGTCATTGTATTTATCACATGTTACAGCGTGATAGATACCACGACACGCACCCATCATACAACTCATAGAACATAGGAGAGGACACATGAGATATCCTCCTGTAATTTTGATACATCCGCAGAGGCATCCTTTGGTACCTGTTGGCCGTTTGTTTTCGGGCGGAGGAAGACGGCTAGGACGTCTTTCTACTCTCGATGATACTTGTTGCTGTTGTTGAGCTTGCTGGACTTGAAGTAGTTGTGATACGTATGGGGTGTGCTGTGTATGTTGTGCTTGTAATGCTTGCTGAGCACGTGGAACATGTGGTACTTGTGATACTTGTGGTGGAGTGGGCGGTGGAATCACAATGGGTGAAATTCCTATCCGTTTCAGATAGGCTTCGTGCGTGGAATTGGTTCGTTCTCTTGCGTAAGCATTCGTGTCAGACATAGATGTGATTTCTTTCACTTCTATGTTTGTTTTCAATTTTTAGGAGTTTCTGTGGGCGGGTCTCTATTCAGAACATTTGTTTATATCATATTGTATCTATGTGGTTAAATGTATGAGTAATAAATAATATATATTGTAGCATGAAACCTCTTCGTTTTATTCACATTTCTAAAACGGGTGGACAATCTATTTCGAAAGTCGCCAAAGAACAGGCTCGTATAGAGTGGGGTATGTTTGATAAACAATATAGACCCGGTATTAAAAAATCAGGAAAAGATTATGTAGCGAGCCGCGCACAACTCTTTCATCGTGAAAACTGTCAACAGATAGACTCAGATCTATCGCCCGTTATTTGTAAACTATCATCAAATATACCGTGTCATATGCTATTATCTAATATTCAACAATATGAAACGGTTGATCAGTATGATTGGTTCATGGTTGTAAGAAATCCATATGAACGTTTTGTATCATTATACAATTGGTATATTATGCGGCAAAACAACAGGCAAAATATGCCACAAAACATAGCGCGTATGTTACAGCAAAAAATACCACAAAATAAAAAAATAGGAATTAATGAATATTTATGTAATGGATTTGAACATATTAATGTACAGAATACCTGTTTTGGATGCCAATTTACAGAACAATATCGTTATTTAGATCCAAAATGTCATATACGCGTATTACGTTATGAAAACCTTGAAGAAGAATTTAATCAATTAATGAAAGAATATAGACATCATATTGTTCTTAATACAAAACAGAATGTCTCTATTAAGACAGCATCGCTCGCAGATCTAACACTTGAAACGATTGAAACTATTAATAAGATTTACGAAAAGGATTTTACAACATTTCATTATGAAATGCGACATTCTGTTTTTGAAAAAGAAGAGTCCAAAAAATAAGGATATATTCGAACAAATAGTCGTAACACCCTCATTGATCTAGTTATTATTTATAGTATTTCTAATATCTTTATCCAGCTGCATAAAGCTCTGGCTGATAAGGTGGCTCTTGTATGGGGGCAGCAGGCGAAGACCAAATCGATCCAGCCAGTAGATCCATGTCCTCCACGGACTGGTTCAACACCGCCTCCGTGTCTGGAATGTTGCGCCCGCGTACGTCTTGCAGTTCAATCTCATGGATGTCAATGCCATGTAACTCTAATACCTCTGCCAAGGTGACCTGGTATTCACGACGCACATCAATCGTAAAACTCTGTCGATTTCCATCGATAAAGATAGCGCGATGCTGGCGAGTGTTCCAGTCCACGCTGATGATTTGTTGTACACCATCTGGTTTATAATAATACGCTTGGAATCGCTGGTCCAGATAGTCCACGTCATCGTGGGGCAGAGGAAGAGGAAGAGGAAGAGGGAGAGCTTGGAGGGGCTTTCGAACGGGACCGAATGGCATCTTGGAAGAGTGGGATGATTATTGTTGAGGGATAAGTCGATTTCAATTTTTATTTCAGAGTTTACATGATAATGAAAACTAAGGACAGGGGTATGGGGAGGTAGCCGACTGCGTCGGCGTAACGTCCCCATCATCTAGTTGTAATTGAGAGCAGGTGGGGCGATACCAGCAGACGATCCACTCGTTTGTTTAACCGCACGCGGTTCCTCCTTATTCCACAAGTACGTTCGATAGTTATCATACAGCTGCATATTCATCACCTCCGTAATCTCAAGTGAGATCGAAAAGTTCAAATTGTGAAGATCGATCGGTTGCCCATACATATCCAGCAATCGAATCTTCACTTGCTTCAAATCGATCGGTCTCGGAAAAATAATATCATTCGAAAGAACGGTATACCCATCATCAAAAATGATCCCATTCTGATCTTGCTTATTCAAGATCTTTGCCAAACATTGGATATACGTTTCGTTTGTCTTGTGTTCCACTGTATAGAAATCATCTACTGATAACAAGAAATACTGATCACGTTTTACTGTCAAAAGTGATTCGCTCGTAATCGAGAAGGGTGATTCAACTGCATAGAAATGATCAGAAAATCCAAGATTGTACCCTAGACCGAAATCATAATATCGATCCTCCAGACCTACCATAGCAAACGTAAGGCCAAATGTTACAGGGCAATGCGTAGGTCCAGGCGGGCACGGCGCTGGCGCCGAACCGTCATGTGTGAACGTCACCTTTCTGCTCCGTTTATCATACGTAATCCGAAAGAATAAACCATACGTATCCTTAATCGCATCCAATTGACACTGGATGGTTTCAACTAGTTCGCATGCTGTATAATCGCCATCAGGAATGGTGACCTGTAAAAAGTGCCGATTCCCTGCATAATCGGTCGCATCCAAACGAAACATGGTATTCTTTTTGACTTTAGAGAAATGATAAAATCCGTTCGGAATTTCAACCGATGCCACACGTGCTTTGATCACATTCTTATATGGATGTGCGAAACGATATGAAAAATCAGTAGGTGGTTCCATGTGCGAGTTACGAAATCGCGAATCGATGCTCACAATATGCTTCCGTAAATCATTGGAATTCACTACATCATTTTTTCCGTAGATTTCATCTGTCTTGACGTGTAACATCCTACTATCGTTCTTTTATATTTTAACGCATCCGCGTTATCCACATCCTTGGTACGCAAATGTTTTATTCATCGTGAGTTGTTTTGACTGTTTCTTTCGAAAACGATTCACGTCAACATTCAAGGAAAGGTGAGCCATTTCTGATAAGGTGAGCCACTCTGCTGCCATGATTTCACCTGTATCGCGTGGAGCAGGAACAAACATTGTATGACATACAAAGACATAATAATTACCATATCCGATTCGTATGTACTCCACTGGGTCTGGGAGTGTATCTTTACCCGTTTCTTCTGCGATCTCTCGTCTTGCGCATGTTAGTGGATTCTCCCCTTCATACGAATGCCCTTTTGGAAAAGACCACTTTTCAGAATAACGGCCTTGTACCAATAAATATCGCACTTGTGCTGGATCTTCGTGAATGGTATGAAGAATCCCTCCATAGACTCTGGCGCGTGGTACAACCGGTTTCGTAACAGGATGATACACGCGTTTTGCACACTGGTATGAGATATCACATCGAAAAGTACGTGTAGGATATGTTATAATTGGTAGTTGAAACATGTCGGTAACCATCGATTTGATGTAGGAATGAGGTCAATTTTACGGGATTTTTACAAAAATACACATATCGTAAACATCGCAAATAAAAATACAGATATATGATATGATTTACCAATATGTGAGACGAAGATTCTCCATTGCCGTGAGGGCTTCCAGCAGTAGATACCGTTTCAGTAGCAGGTCGTTGACGTATGTTTGATTCGATTCGAGCATGGAGGGAAGTTTCTGTAAATCAGCAAGAATGACCTTCTCCATTTCAGCCATTTTATCCCACATAATGGGTTTCAATCGAGGAAAATGAGTAAATATATCGAGACGGTCTGTGAAGTATTGACAAAGAGTAATATATTCTTGATATCGTATTTTGGGAGTCGATGCCGTCTCAATTCCATCCATTATCTTCTTCAAGTGCTGTAAAATATCATTGTGAACCTTTGTTTTCTGGCGAGTCTGGTAACAATGTGGCATGGGTGTGATGTTATCTTTATGGAGCATCGAGGTTCAATTTTGTGGATACGATATTCGGAAATACACCAAACAATGGTGCCCGAATCCCATAATACTTCACTTGGATACGATCGCCTTTCTTGATGGCTGCCCAATCCTCCACACTATCCCACTTCCAATACCAATAGCTGTTATTCACCGCATAGTGACGCCCTTTGTCATCATGTACCATAAATTTTGTGAAGCCATGAAGGTCCATTTGATACTTATTCACGACAGTGATGTCTTCTGTGGTTGACGTACCATACGCATACAGCGAATGAATACCAGCCGCACCGAACAACAGTGTCGCATTTAATTCAATATTGGGCTTACCAGTTGACGACTTAACTAATGCTGTTAATATACCATCGATGATACGAAGGATATTGCTGGACATTTCTACTACACAAAAAAGAGGGTCGCCCCTCAATTTTGTCTTTTTTCTGATATTTTCTTCTTTATGTATGTCTTATTTACTCTCGCACGTCAATCATCTGGTAGGGCGGAATGTCCGCGTCAGGATGGCCTTTCGGAAACGCAACGGTCTGCATCCGCCAGCACGTCCCCGCAAGGACGTTTCCGAAGCGAACAATGTTGCCTGATTGCTCCTCTTCCAGGAAGACGTAGAAGCCTCCTTGTTGTGGTTGGCGCTCCCCGCTCGAAAACTGTTGCTCCAGTTTGGCTTGGGATTCGTGCCACCAGTAGGTGCCTCGCTGGCGAATGAGGATGTGCTTGATGTCATGGTGGACGATGTCCTCGGCCTGTTGCGAGGGAAGTTCGGTGTATGCTCCGCCATGTATCAAATGGCGAAGCGACTCGGGTTCGGTAGGAAGAACGACATCTGCCCAACTGTGCGTCGGCTCGCCGCCAGTAGGCGCGTTCCCACCTGAACGGCTTCGAGGCGGCGACGGCAAGGTCCAAGTCGGTCGCGCTCCCCAACTGAAGGCCGTCACACTGGTAGGGGAAGAGGCTGAAGGAAACGTCAAAGGAGAGCTAGCCTCAGAAGCGCGCGGTATCGACGGACACACAAAGCGGGGGGCGAAGGGCGTGGAAGGCGACGGCACTTGCAGTTCTTGGATGAGATTCATGGATGGCTGGGCGGGGTTTGATTTCTAGTTACGCTGCGAATCGCTTCAATTTTTATTTTGAGTAAGAAAAAAGGGTCACCCCTTCTTTCTTTTTTAGTTTTCATTCTTTGTCATTCTTTGTCAAAGGACACTTATACAATGACCCGCACGTTTCTCGTCACAATTTCGAGGTTGTTTCGCAACTCAGGGTAGTCGATGGTGATCGTTTTGCGTCCATTGGAGACGCGAGCAATTCGCTTCACGATAAAATTATTGCCGTGCTTGAAGATGATGTCGCATCCAACATACTGCTGGACATTAAAGGGAGTGAGTCGGATGGTCTGCATGGTTGGTTATCTTTGTATGAAGGAGACTCCGCTTTCAATTTTTAAAGAGGAACATTTTCAAGATCTACGGAATGAGTACATGATAATTATCTGCATTTATAGTATAAAGATGCGTTCTTACAAAAGATCTCGACGAAATCGCTCAGCGAGACGTGGTAGATCAGGAGGTGCAGACGATATGAATATTAACGTACCAAATGAAGCACAGCCTATGAATATTAACGTACCAAATGAAGCACAGCCTATGAATATTTACGATGATGATAACATGCCCCCGCTCCTCCACTTGTCCATGCAGCATCAAACCCACCTCCTGCTCCTCAGCTTATCCATCAAGTAGTCAATCAAAATGTACATATGCAACCTAATCAACCAGCACAAGGGGCACTTGGATTGGTATTTGCTCCACCTCCAGGAGTACAACTTCCAGGAGCACAACAGAATCCTCCTCATAACCCTCACAATCCTCAAGGGCCGATTGGCGGTCGCAAGTCTCGTCGTCGCAAGTCTCACCGTCGCAAGTCTCACCGTCGTTAAGCATTTTCTATTACCCAATCAAGACTCTTCGAAAGAGAATTGATTGTTTATAAACACAGCATACGCGCGAGTTCGTCTGTCTTCTTGGATACCTCCTCTTTATTCATTTCAAAGATGGATGGATGTTGTGAAAGATAGAGGGAAGAATATTTGACCTGCTCTTGTTTTTTCTCAAACAGTCTCACTGCATCAGGACTGTGATTCAATGCAATCATGTGCCAGTTGACCCTTTCCAGATTCTTCTCCAGAAACGGTATCGCGCCAGGATTGTTAGAAAGCAAGTACCAGTTGATCCTCTCCCTATTTTTTTCAAGAAGCGGGATCGCATTCGGGTTCTCGCAAAGCGCGTCCCAATCAATTCTCTCTGGATAGCGTTCTAACAGATACATCGCACTCGGATTCTTGGAGAGCTTGTCCCAATCAATCATATGTAGGTGGCGCTCCAGTATGTGCATCGCATTCGGATTCTGCGAGAGCATACTCCAATCGATTCTCTCAGGATTGCGTTCCAATAAAGGAACGGCGCTCGGATTTTTAGAGAGAAACGGTCTACAGATTTTCTCTGGATAGCGTTCCAACAAATGCATCGCATTCGGATTCAAAGAGAGCATGACCCAATCGATCTTGTCTAGATTCTTCTCCAGAATCGGAATCGCATGGGGGTTCTTGGAAAGCACGGACCAGTTTACTTTATCTAGGTTTTGTTGCAGTATAGGAATCGCGCTCGGATTCTTGGAAAGTTCGAACCAATTCACCTCCCCCATGTTCTTTTCGATCCACTCGAGTGCATGAGGATTCGAAGAGAGGGAATGATGGAATAATTGATCCAGCGAAAGCCAGCTGCGCAATTGGTAGATGGGCTTCACTGCGAAGCTCGCAATGATCTTGAGCGTATCGAATGGAAGGTCGTGGAGGGTCGTCATGGTACCTCTTCTGCCGAATAGTGTATGAGTTCAATTTTAAAGCGGAACGCTTTACGCAGTGAGAGGCCGAAGGCCGCTCAAAGAAAAAAGGCTTTCCCCCTTTTTCTTTTTATTTCTATCATCGTAAATGATTAGAGCTTTGAAGTATTCGGTATGGAAATGCGGTGCTCTTGAGTGTGAATGTGTCGTGTATGCCGCATGAACCCGATGATGGAGATGATGTGATGCTTGGGTGCAGTTGCGTGTGTGGATGAGGGTAGTGGAGATTCAGGCATCTGTATCGGTAACACGAGTTCCTCATCAATGTCATCGCCTTCGTACTGTGGCGGTTGATCGAAAGAGATCATGTTGGTGATGTATGAGAGCACCATGGGTAACTCATTTCGTTGATGAAATGGCATTTCAATTTTTACATGAAAAAAGGCGTGCGCCCTTTTTCTTTATTTTTTATGATGTTTGTGAACTGTTTACTTTCGAAACGGCATGGATTTGCTCCACTTCGCGCGGCGCGGTGCTTTGACTTGGAATTTGATGGCGTTCTTCTGGCGACGGCGCAGTTCGGTTTTGACCGCAAAGTCCTCCTTGTCAATCATCTCGAAGTAGACGGTCTGGTGTCGGTACGTTTCAAACAGTAGCATACCGTTCTGTTCCACGATGGGGATTCCATTGTAGATGCTATAGAAGGGTTCAGACCCTTCGTCATATTCCTCCTCCCCTTTCGGGTGGTACAGGATTTCTTCCTCTGTAAGGAAGTTCGACAAGAACGAGCCCGAGTAGTCACCCTTACATACGGTGCATTTGAAGGGATTGTCTGCTTTGACAATCCATTCTTGGAGACACGCTTGGTGAATGGCGATGCTTCCCTTGCAGTCGCAACCGCATACGTTCATCAACTGGCCTTCCTCTTCTAAGCAGATGTAGCACGACATGGATATCTTGGATGTAGGTGAGTAACTTACTACGTGTCGTCTTCGTGTTCAATTTTTTTGTAAGAAAAAAGAGGGGTTTCCTCCTTTTTCTTTTTAATCAGTTTCTTGTTTTCTATTGTTTCGTAGGGTATGTTACATGCTATTTGTCGTTTTGGAATAACGAACGATGCGTGGATATTCGGTGACCAGGTTCACCTTACACTTGTCGTTGTAGGAACGAATTCCAGCCGCTCCCTTTATTTCGGAGAACAACTGAAAGTCAGTCAGGTTGTACAAGTCCTTGTAGTGAACCTCCGTGTCCCACTCACCGTCGGTCTTGTCCCATCCAAGCTCGCTGTTGGAAAGCGTGAGTTCAATGATAGGACCGATGATGCGCTTGTTCGTGTGGGTAAGTGTCGCTACAGCGACAATCTGACCATTGGATGCTCCTTTGACGAACCAAAGCAAATCGCCTGCTTTCGCCTTGGACAGAAATCCCTTCGTGAAATTGTAGGTCGAAGTAATTCCCCAAATCGATTTTGAAGAAGAAGCCTTGAAATGGATTCCGTCGCCGATGCGAAGAAGCCAGTGGGTCGGTGTAACGGAGTGCGCGGATTGTATGGATTGCATGGATGGCTTGCGTGCTTGAGTATGTCTTCTCCTTATACGCTCTCACCATTTCAATTTTTTATTTAGAATACGGACAGTAAAATCTTCGTTGTTCTACCTACAAATAAAAACAAGGGGTTTCCTTGCCCTTATTTTTGCCATTATTATTTTTAGTAGTTTTGGAATTTTTTATTGTTTGCGGAAGAATTCCGAAGTGGGAAACTTGCATTCGTAGAGAAAGAGGCAGATGCGGTTGAAGCCTCTGACGAAGAGTTTACTGTTGCTCTGTTCAATCTCGCCAGAATGGATTCTCTGTACCAGGCGAAAGATCGCATCGGTATACGCGTGATGTGCGCCCAGGCTGTAGAAGTCGTCGCTGGTGAAGAGCGTTTCAAACAGATGCGTGATCGTAGCACGGAAATCTTCCTGTTGGCCACGGCACTCGAGAAGGGTCGCGTCTGCCACTGCTGTTTTGATGCGAGCATCAATCAGGCGGCTGGCGGCCTCCTGATCGGCCTCTACCTGCTCCACCAGTTGAGCCCAGCGTTCGGCAGCGGCAGCACTGGTCTTTTTGGGGGCACGTGCCTTTTTAAGGACAGCCACAGGGGCGACGGAGCGAACAGGGGTTTCGGCCTTGACGGTAAATCGAGGCGAGCGACGGGGAGTTTGCGTGGATTGCATGGCTTGGATGGCTTACTTGTGTTTGGTTTCTCCTTATACGCTCTCACCATTTCAATTTTTTATTTAGAATACGGACAGTAAAAATCTTAACTGTGCTACGTACAAATAAAAACAAGGGGTCTCCTTGCCTTTTCTTTTTAGTCAGTTTCTTGTTTTCTATTGTTTAGTCGCGGGTTCCCCACCACTCCTCCACATCGGAGTCGTGATGGTCTTCTTCGTCTTCGTCTTCGTATTTGTACATCATGAGGTCTTCGGGCGCAACGAGGTAAGCCTCCTTGAAGAAGTTCATCGCAAATGCGATTTTTGGGTGAGGCGGCTGCGAGTCGTCTGTAAGGGCGATATGTTTCTTGAGGAGCGCATAGTAGCAGGCTTGGATAGTCCGACGACAATCCGCCTCGTACCATGGGACGTTCTCGTGGAGAATGTTGCTGAATGCCCACGTCTCGTATTCAGAGGCGCGAAGGATGCGCTCATCGTTGAGCTCACTCACAGCTCCCAACAGCACGTAGGTCTGCTGCTTGCTAAGGATGTAAGGGACGCCGACATTCTGGCCGCAAAGTGGGCAACGCTCACACTCCACAGAGTGCCAGACGGTGTCGCATTCGTTACAGGAGACGAGCGGGTTCTCAATTCTATCTTGGGTGGCTTGGATGGTTGACATGGATGGCTTGGATGGCTTGTGGTTGACATCTCCTTAGGATAGATCCAGTTTCAATTTTATTTGATCACAAAAAAAAAGAGTTTTTTTACTCTTTTTTTGTTTTTTAGTCGTTTTGCTCTTTTCTACTGTTTCTTCTTGTTCCCCCCTCTTTTTTTATTTTTCTTCTTGTTTCTCTTTTTCTCTCTTACTCCTCGTCGGCATACAGCGGCTCCACGGCATCCTTGTCAAGGACCTTGGTGGCAGGGTCGTACTTGCCCATCCACGGGCCAGCCTCGTCCGAATCGCTGCGCTCCCACATCTCGCCGTCCGAGTTGACGTACACCTTCTTGCCCTGGAAGACCCACTCGTGGACCATCTCATCAGCCTCGATGTCAAACGGGAGCTCCTCCACCTTCGGAGCCACGGCCTTCTTGAGCTTCATCGCGACCGGCTTGGCCACCACGGCAGCCGCCTTGGGCGCCTCAGGCTCCTTGGGAGCGGCCTTCTTGAGGGCGGCGGCCGCCTCCTTCTCGGCCTTCTTAGCCGCCTCCTTGGCCTCCTTCTCCTGCGCCTTCTTGAGGGCCGCCGCCTCCTTCTTGGCGGCCTTCTCGGCCTCCTTCTCCTCCTCGGTTTTCTTCGGCTTTTTCTCCTTCTTCTCCTTGGGGGCCGACTCAACGGACGCCTCAGACTCCGCATCCGACTCCTCAGACGCTTCAGCGGCAGCCTCCTTCGGAGCCGCCGGCTCGGGCGCCACATACTGCGCCTCGAACTCGTCGTACAGCTCCTTGTTCGTGCCAACGGCCTCCTTGCGCGACCAGTACTGCTTGGACAGCGACATGGCCTGCTTGTTGTTCAGCGGCTTGCCAGTCGCCTCGAACACGTGCTTGCCATCGCGTTCAACGGAGGCCGGAAGCGCCTCGGTGCCCTTGACGTTGATGGCCGGCCAGCCAAACTCGTTGGAGCGCTTCAGGACGAAGTCGACCCACTTGCGGGGTTTGTCCAGCTGCGGCGGGCTGACACCCTTGGGCATGCTGCCCTTCTTTTCCTTGGCCTCCTTCGGAGCCTTGGAGACGACTTTGGCGGATTTCTTGGCTTCGGCGGTGGCGGCGGCGATGATGGCAAGGAGCTCCTCAACGGAGCGGCCCTTGAATTGCTCGGTGATGTCCTGAATGCTCGACATTTGCTTGGATTGCTTGGATTGCTTGCGGTTCTTGGTTGCTTGTGATTGACTTCTACTTAGGGTACCCCGCCTTTCAATTTTTTTTTAGAATTGAAAGAGGGTCCCTCTGGAGCCGAAGAGGAGGTCCCCCAGAGGCTTCAATTACAGAAAAAAATTGAACGGCGTCTGCCGTTAAGAGCCAGTAC
>JACCDG010936244.1_pt1 | contig 22031 bp, 22 predicted proteins | sample 7442471 | NCBI WGS metagenome assembly JACCDG01 (sample SAMN15323444, study PRJNA562643) | freshwater metagenome | isolation source: river surface water | place: USA:Blue River Watershed | collected 2017-08-17 | reverse complement strand
GACGCGGTCATGAAATGCCCGCGTGGTCTCAGCGCCCTCCACAGCCACATCGGCATCAAAGCTCAGCCACTTTTGCCATGCTTCTGGGTACTTGGCCGCGATGTCCGGACTGCGCAAGCCTTCAAACACGCCAAAGCATTGTTCGCGCAGTCCTGCGTGCAAGATGCAGGCGTGGCCCAATACTTCGGACACGGGTTGCGCCGTTTGCTGCGCACGTAACAAGTCGCTGCTGATGAGTCGGGTGGGCACACGGCCCTGCGTTTGCCATTCGGCCAAAGCTTGCAACATGCGCGTTTTCAAACGCCGGGCTTGCTCAAGACCCATGTCATTGAGCGGCACATCGAGCTGGCCTTGAAACCGCAGCTCGCGGTTCCAAGCGGTTTCGCCGTGGCGGATGAGTAAGAAGTCTGTCAAGCCAACATCACTTAGCAGCACGCTTGGCGAGCAAGCGCTTGTACACGCCCGCCGAAACCAAGTTTTGGCCATCGTCACCCGCACCCAGCAGAGAGATTTCACGCACAAAGGTGCTGGAGATAAATTGGTATTTGGCGCTAGGCGTGAGGAACACGGTTTCTACTTCAGGCATCAGCTCGCGGTTCATGCCGGCGAGTTGAAACTCGTAGTCAAAATCGGTCACGGTGCGCACACCGCGCACCATCACGGTGGCGTTGTGGCTGCGCACAAAGTCGCGGGCCAAGCCGGTGAAGGGCACCACTTCCACTTGGGGGTGAGCGGCCATCGCCTCACGCGCCATGTCTATGCGCTCGTCCAAGGTGAACAAAGTTTTCTTGTGATGGGCAGTGGCCACTGCCAAGATGACTTTGTCAAACATGGCAGCAGCGCGCAACACGATGTCTTCATGGCCCAAGCTGATGGGGTCAAAGGTGCCGGGGTAAATGGCAACAACTTGCTTAGACATGGGCGCTCCTACGTGTTTCTAAATATCAAAACTGATTATGCAATTCGGCGCAACAAATGCGCGTGCACCGCGCCAGCCTTGAGATGGCGGTGCAAGCTCAGGCCCATGGGCTCTAGTTGCTCATCCGTCCAAGCCACAGGCGCTTCAAGGTACACATAGCCATCGGCTTTGACAGCCTTGGCTGCAGCATGTAGTGAAGGCTCAAACAACGCACCATCAAACGGTGGGTCGATGAAGATCAAATCCACGCTTGATTCACTGAGCTGCTTCAAGCACGCCACACCATCAGTGCGCAGCACATGTACGTTGGTGGCTTTGAGGCGATTAACTTGGGTGCTGAGCTGCGCCACCAAAGCGGGGTCAAGTTCACACACCTGCACATGGGCGGCGCCGCGTGAAGCAGCCTCAAAACCCAAAGCACCCGTGCCCGCAAACGGGTCCACACAGCGCCAGCCCAAGAGTGATTGGCCCAGCCAGTTGAACAAGGTTTCGCGCACACGGTCGGGCGTGGGGCGCAGGCCTGGCTTCAAAGCCACGGGCAATTTGGTGCGGCGCCATTCGCCGCCGATGATGCGAACCTCGCCTGCACCTTTGTGCCGTTTTTCGGCAACGGGTTTGACAGGGGTGGCATTGAAAGATTTTGGTGTGCGGGTTTTCATAGAATGGACTGATTCTAGAAACACCCACACATGTTTAGCTTCTTCAAGAAAAAAATCGCTGACCAACCCGCTATAGAGAAAACGGCTAGCAGCACCACCACAGCTGCGAGCGCCGCATCAACGCAAGTCACCCCACAACAGATGCCCGCCGAGCGCCCCCGCTCCAGCTGGCTAGCCCGTTTAGGTACTGGCCTGCGCCGCACTGGCCAAATCATCAGCACCGTATTCACAGGCACGAAGATTGATGACGACCTATACGAAGAACTAGAAACCGCCCTGCTCATGGCCGATGCTGGCGTACAAGCCACCGAATATTTGCTGAAAGACTTGAAGCAACGCGTCAAAGACACCGCCACCACCGAGCCCTCCGCCGTGAAGGCCTTGCTGGCTGCCTCGATTGCACAGTTGCTCAAGCCTCTAGAAAAGCCGCTTGCCATCGGCGCACACAAGCCCACCATCATCATGGTGGCTGGCGTGAATGGCGCGGGCAAAACCACTTCGATTGGCAAGCTCACCCGCCATTTGAGCGACAGCGGCGCTTCGGTATTACTGGCCGCAGCTGACACCTTCCGCGCAGCCGCCCGCGAGCAGCTGGCTGTTTGGGCCACACGCAACACGGTAGAAATCGTCAGTCAAGAAGGCGGCGATCCTGCTTCTGTGAGCTTTGATGCCGTCACCGCAGGCCGCGCCCGTGGCAAAGACGTGGTGCTGGTCGACACCGCAGGTCGCTTGCCCACACAGCTGCACCTGATGGAAGAATTGAAAAAAATCAAGCGTGTGGTGCAAAAGGCCGAGCCAACTGGACCACACGAAGTGGTGTTGGTGATTGACGGCAACACGGGCCAAAACGCCCTCGCCCAAGTGAAGGCATTTGATGAAACCTTGGGTTTAACAGGCCTCATCGTCACCAAGCTCGATGGCACCGCCAAAGGCGGTGTATTGGCTGCCATTGCGCTGTGGGGCCAAAGCCGCGCGGCTGCGGGTGGCTCGGTCGTGCCTGTTTATTTCATTGGCGTGGGCGAAGCCGTGGAAGACCTTGAAACCTTCAATGCCCAAGAGTTTGCCGACGCCCTCTTGGGTTAAGTTAACGGCGCTAGCCTGACCAAAAGCATTTGGCCAGAGGCACGAAGCGCTGGCTTTTGGGTCAACCTCAATCAATCGCGCTTGAGCACACCTTTCAAGCTCTCGCGCCAGCGGCCACAGCGCTCATGCGCCTCCACCACGGGATAGCTGTCCATGCGGCCCTGTTTACGCGTGAGCGGTGGCTGGATGTAATACCCCAAGCCGCAACGCAGATGGGTTTCAGATGAATCGGAATTGAGCACATGCGCGCAGCTCTTGCAGCACAGCACGGCAATTCGCTCCAAGGTCATGGGGGGCATATCGGGCTCCTTAAATACTGTGATTAAATTCAGTATATGTTAAAAAACACAGTACCTCAACATCTTCACAATTCACGGGTAAACCCCTAAAATTCGCAAGGTTTAGCACTCAAGACCCATGAGTGCTAATATACGTTTTAGTTATCCGAAAGGACTAATTCAATGACTGCAATCACCCAACAGCCACACGCCATCACCAACCCTTGGGGCTTGGTACCGTCGCTGGGCAACCTTGATGCTTACATCACCGCTGCCAACCGCTTGCCCATGCTCACGCCTGAGCAAGAGCAAGAGTTTGCACGTCAACTCAAAAACAACAACGACCTCGAAGCTGCTGGAAAGCTGGTGCTTTCACATCTGCGCTTGGTGGTGTCCATCTCTCGCCAATACTTGGGCTATGGTCTGCCCCACGCTGACCTGATTCAAGAAGGCAACATTGGTTTGATGAAAGCCGTCAAACGCTTCGACCCCGACCAAGGCGTGCGTCTGGTGAGCTACGCCATGCACTGGATCAAGGCCGAGATTCACGAATACATCTTGAAAAACTGGCGCATGGTGAAGGTGGCCACCACCAAGGCCCAGCGCAAACTGTTTTTCAACCTGCGTTCTATGAAGCAAGGCTTCAAGTCTGACGCGCTCGACAACACACACCGCAACACCCTCAACCCACACGAGGTGAATGCGGTGGCGACCAAGCTCAATGTCAAGCCCGAAGAAGTGCTGGAGATGGAAATGCGCATGTCCGGCGGCGATGTGCTGTTAGACCCCACGCCTAACGAAGACAGCGACGAAGCCTTTGGCCCCATCGCCTACTTGACCGACACCAACCACGAACCCACCGCCATGATGGCCGCGCACCAGCGCGATGTGTTGGCATCTGATGGCATTGCCGCTGCACTGAACGTGCTCGATGAGCGCAGCCGCCGCATCGTGGAAGAGCGTTGGCTCAAAGTACAAGACAACGGTTCAGGCGGCATGACGCTGCACGATTTGGCTGCTGAATACGGCGTGAGCGCTGAACGTATTCGCCAAATCGAAGTGGCGGCCATGAAGAAGATGAAAGCTGCTTTGGCTGAATACGCGTAAAGCACCAAGGCCGCGATAGGCCAGACAACAAAATAAAAAGGGCCACCATGTTTTGCATGGTGGCCCTTTTGCTTGAACATCAAGACTTCACGATCGTGCTCTCAATTGCTAAATGCTGGGATGCCCGTGATAGCACGCCCCAAGATCAGTGCATGCACATCATGTGTGCCTTCGTAGGTATTGACCACTTCAAGGTTGACCAAATGGCGCGCCACTCCAAACTCATCCGAAATGCCATTGCCACCCATCATGTCGCGAGCCATGCGCGCAATGTCCAAGGCTTTGCCGCAACTGTTGCGCTTGAGGATGGAGGTAATGTCCACCGAAGCCGTGCCCTCGTCTTTCATACGGCCCAAACGCAAGCAACCTTGCAGGCCCAAAGAGATCTCGGTCATCATGTCGGCCAACTTCTTTTGAATCAGCTGGTTGGCGGCGAGTGGGCGACCAAACTGCTGGCGGTCCATCACGTACTGACGCGCGCGGTGGAAGCAGTCTTCAGCCGCACCCAAGGCGCCCCAGGCAATGCCATAGCGCGCACTGTTCAAACACGTGAACGGGCCTTTGAGTCCGCGCACATCAGGGAAGGCGTTTTCTTCTGGCACAAACACCTCGTCCATCACGATCTCGCCGGTGATGGATGCACGCAAACCCACTTTGCCGTGAATGGCGGGAGCGCTCAAGCCCTTCCAGCCTTTTTCCAAAATAAAGCCACGAATCGCACCAGCATCATCCTTGGCCCACACCACAAACACATCGGCAATGGGACTGTTGGTGATCCACATCTTGGCGCCCGAGAGCGAATAGCCACCGGCGACTTTCTTGGCACGCGTGATCATGCTCCCGGGGTCTGAACCGTAGTTAGGCTCGGTCAAACCAAAGCAACCGATCCACTCGCCGGTGGCGAGCTTGGGTAAGTACTTTTGCTTTTGCGCTTCCGAGCCAAACTCGTTGATCGGCACCATAACCAAAGACGACTGCACGCTCATCATCGAACGGTAGCCCGAGTCCACGCGCTCGACCTCACGCGCCACGAGGCCGTAGCACACGTAGTTCAAGCCCGCACCGCCATACGCTTCAGGAATGGTGGCACCCAAGAGGCCAAGTTCTCCCATTTCTCTAAAAATGGTCGCGTCCATTTTTTCGTGACGGAAAGCCTCTAAGACACGCGGGGCTAAACGCTCTTGGCAATAAGAAGCCGCAGCTTCCTTCACCTGACGTTCGTCGTCCGTCAATTGAGAATCAAGTTGGAAAGGGTCTTCCCAAGAAAAACTAGCAGCACTCATTGGATGGTTCTTTGCTCAAAAAATTTCAGAAATGAATTATCAATCTAGCTTAGCGCCAGACATCTTCACCACACGTTCCCAGACAGGAAATTCGCTTTTATAGACAGCAGCAAACTGCTCGGGCGTGTTGCCTACGGGAATGAACCCCATCTTGCTGATGCGATCTTGTGTTTCAGGCAACGCGACAATGGCACGCACTTCAGCAGACACACGTTGCAACACGTCGTTAGGCATTTTGGCAGGCGCAGCCATCGCAATCCAACCCGTCACGCGGAAGATGTCGTCTTTGAAACCCTGTTCACGCATGGTGGGAACATTGGGCAGCACGCTCATGCGCTGCTCACCCGTCACAGCGATGGAGCGGAGTTTGCCGCCATCGATGTAAGGCTTGGCAGTTTGGGCGCTGGCAAATGCAAAGTCAATCTGACCACCCACCAAGTCTTGCAACATGGGGGCTTCGCCTTTGTATGCCGCATGGGTCATGTCTGCTGACATGCTTTGGCTCAGGTAAGCACCCGCCAGGTGAGCGTATGAACCCATGCCCCAAGAGCCATAAGACAACTTGCTTGGATTTTTCTGGATATGCGCCTTCAAATCACTGGCGCTGTTGATACCCGAGTTGGGGTTCACCAACAACGTGACTGGAGCCAAGGCCAATTGAGAGACCAATGCAAAATCACGTCCGGGGCTATAAGGCAGTTTTTCATACAAGAACTGATTGATCAACACCGTAGTGCCCAAGGTCACCAAGAATGTATAGCCATCGGGTGCAGACTTCGCCGCAGCATCGGTGCCTGTGACGCCCCCTGCGCCAGCGCGGTTTTCAACCAACACAGGTTGCCCCAGACGATCAGCTAGCTTCTCACCCAAGGTACGCGCAATGATGTCTGTCGCGCCACCCGGCGCATAGGGCACGATCAACTTGATCGGCTTATTGGGATAGGCCTGTGCTTGCGCTTGTGTACCTGCACACAAAGCCATCAAAGCAACTGCTGCTGAAGCCATTGCTTGGCGGCGAGATTTGTTATTCATCATGCTTGTCTCCTGTTTATCGTTAGTCGTTGACACACTTCAATCACGAATCACCCGCCCCATTTGGCGTCGTCATTCTGAACACATTGCCCGTTGGGGCAAATTCTTAAAAATTGGCTCATCATGCTTTCGGCAAAGTCAGCACGCCTGCCGCTTGCAAGGCCTCAAGTTGGCTATCGCTCATGGCCAATAGTTCTTGCAACACGGCGCGTGTGCCTTCGCCCAACGTGGGAGGCGCGCTGCGAATCGGCAGGCGTTGACCATCCAGACGGTAAGGCGGTGCAAACACGGGTGTGGTCCCCACCACAGGATGAGCCATGTCTTGCACCATGCGACCACGACGTGTTCGTTCACTCGTCAAGGCCTCGTGCAAACCTGCCACTTTGCCGCAGGGAATGCCAGCCACTGTCAGGCGTTCTAGCAACACTTCACGCGGGAATGACTGAATCAAGGCTTTGAGCATGGGGCCCAACTCTTTGCGATTTTTGGCGCGCTCCACGTTGGTGGCAAACAGCGGGTTCTCGACGATGTCTGGGCGCATGATGACTTGGCGACAAAACTTATCGAACTGTGCGTTGTTGCCCACGGCAATGATCAGAGGACCATCTGCTGCTTCGTACATGCCATAGGGCACGATGGAAGGATGTGCGTTGCCATAGCGCTCGGGGTCATGACCAAGCTGCAAGGCATCTAAGCCGTAATAGCCAGAGACTGACAAACCGCAGTCATACAAAGCCATCTCAATGAGCTGGCCCACACCGCGACGTTCACGACGCAACAACGCCGCCAAAATCGCTTGAGCCGAATACATACCTGTCATCAAATCCACCACGGCCACGCCAAATTTCAGAGGCGGCATGTTGGCATCACCATTGAGGGCCATCAAGCCAGCCTCGGCTTGAATCACCAAGTCGTAGCCGGGTCGGCTCGCCTCAGGGCCACTGGTGTCGTAACCCGCCACCGCGCAATAAATCAAATCGGGCTTGATGGCTTCGAGCTGCTCGTAACCAATGCCGAGTTTTTCTGCACCGCCCGTCTTGAAGTTGTGAATCACCACATCACACTGCGGCAGCAAGGCATGGATGATTTTCAAACCTTCAGGCGACTGAAGATCCACCGTGATGGACCGCTTGTTGCGGTTCATGCTGTTGTAATACGTCGTCTCGGTCTTGCCAATGCGAATACCCCAATCGCGCGTGTCGTCACCACGGCCTGGGTGCTCAACCTTGATCACCTCCGCGCCAAAGTCACCCAACACCATGCCGCACATGGGGCCCGCAAACACACGCGAGAGGTCCAACACACGAATGCCCGCCAAAGGCAAATCGTGTTCTGAATATGAAGTAGATGTGCTCATTCGCGGACCTGACGAAGTTGGGTGTAGTTAGGTTGTCGCTTGTTCAAAAAGGCATGGATGCCTTCCAAGGCTTCATCGCCACCCATGGCCTCGACCATGGACTGCGCTTCGAGTTCGAGTTGATCTTCTAAAGAGTTGCGAGTGGCATGGCGGCACAAGTTTTTAATGCAGCTCATCGCCTTCTGCGGACCTTTTGAAATGTCAGTCGCCAGCGCTGTCGCCGCTGCCAATGCATGACCCGACGCCGCCAGCCGATTCACAGCACCCAAGGCGTGCATCTGCTCGCCACTGAGGGGCGCACCTGTCAGGCACAACTCGGTCAACACTTGACGAGACACAAAATCCGCCAGAAAAGCAGTCGCACCGCCATCAGGCGTGAGACCTACCTTCACATAGGCCACGGTGAACTTGGCATCTTTGGCCGCCACCAACATGTCGCATGCCATCGCCAACGAAAGCCCTGCCCCTGCTGCCGCGCCCTCAACAGCGGCAATCACGGGTTTGGGGCAATCACGCACAGCACGAATCAAATCATGCAAGCCTTCGAGCAAGGTGCGACGCTGCGCCGCAGGCAGCTCATGCCGCTTAGCCAATTGACGCAAGTCGCCACCCGAACAAAAGTGCCCGCCTTCACCTGTGAGCACCACAGCACCAACCGATGGATCGGTGGCCGCATCACGCAAGGCATCGATCACGGCGGTGTAGTACTCAAAGCTCAAGGCATTGCGCGCAGCGACATTGTTATTGGACAAAACCAACACTGCACCTTCGCGACGGGTCACTAAAACTTGCGACATGGATTTCCTGACTCAGTGCGATTGGCTCAAGGCGATGAAACGAGCCAGATGATGGTCTTCATCACCAAACTCATGGTCAATCATCACCAATCGCTTGGCGTAGTGGGACAGGGGTAATTCCCAAGTCATGCCAATGCCACCGTGCAACTGAATGCTTTCCTCTGCCACCAGCGTGCCAATGCGACCAATGCTGTACTTCGCTGCCGACAAAGCTTTTTCTCGCAGCACACGGTCATCCTCATCAATGGCTGCTGCTGCGTTGATCACGGCTGAACGCGCTTGCTCCACCTCCAACAACACATCGACCATGCGGTGCTGCAAAGCCTGAAAGCTACCAATGGGCGCGCCAAACTGTTTGCGTGTGCGCAGATATTCCAAGGTTTGGTCTTTGGCCACATCCATCGCGCCTAAGGCTTCTGCGCACAAGGCCAGCAAAGCGTAGCCACGCACACGCTCAAGCACAGCATGGCCTTCACCCTCTGACCCTACCAACGCATCGGCGGCTACTTGAACATGATCAAACACCAATTCAGACGCACGTCCGCCATCAATGCGGTTGAAAGATCGACGTGTGATACCTGCCGTCAGACCCGACACAAGAAACAAGCTGATGCCTGCGTCGCTGTCAGTCGTACCCGAGGTACGCGCAGACACCAGCAAGCAGTCCGCTTTTTCGCCAAAGCTCACCAAGCCTTTCACGCCATTGAGCACCCAATGTGCACCCTCACGCTTGGCGGTGGTAGCCACATGGTTCAACTCATGGTGAGCACCTGGTTCGTCATGCGCCAAAGCGGCAATGGCTGTGCCGTCCATCAAACTCTGTAGCTGTTCTTTTTGGGCATCACTGCCTGCCAGCATCAAGGCACGGCCCACCAACAATGCGCCCAACAAGGGCTCGGGCACGATGCCTCGGCCCAAGCATTCAAACACCACACTGATGTCAAAACCTGCACCAGCAAAGCCCCCCACCTCTTCAGGAAACAAGGCGCCGATGGTTCCCAGCTCGGCCAGCTGTGCGTACAACTTGGGGCTATGTCCTTCTGCGCCATAGGCAATCTGGGTGCGAACGTCTGCGCCGTATTGCTCTGACACAAAACGGTTCAGGCTGTCCATCAACATGCGGCGGTCTTCGGTATGTTCAAAATTCATTTGTTGTTCCTTTCACACGCAGCCAGCCATCAAAGGCCCAAGATCATTTTGGAAATGATGTTTTTCTGAATTTCGTTCGAGCCGCCAAAGATCGATAACTTGCGGTTGTTGAAATAAGACGATGCAGCCTTCGCTGCCGCCTCATCACCTAAAGGCAGCTCAGCATCGGACACATCTTGTAAATAAGGTGCGGCATAAGGCCCCATGGCGCGACGTGTCAGAGCAAGAATTTCTTGGCGAATTTCTGTGCCGCGAATCTTGAGCATCGAGCTCTCAGCACCCGGCGCACCGCCGCCTGCCACGGCCGCAATCACACGCATGTTGGTGGTCTTCATGTTCTCGAGGTCAATCTCCACCTTGGCCATGCGTGCCGCAAACAAGGGGTCTTGAGACAAAGGTTTTCCGTTGCAATGCACGCGGTCTGCGACCACTTTCAGCTTTTCCAAACCTGCAACAGAGAAACCCACGCCCGCAATATTGGTGCGCTCATAGGTCAGCAAATACTTGGCATATGTCCAGCCTTTGTTTTCCTCGCCCACCAAGTTGGCCACAGGCACTTTGACGTCGGTGAAAAACACTTCGTTCACTTCGTGCTCGCCGTCCAAGGTGATGATGGGACGTATCTCAATGCCGGGGGACGTCATGTCCACCAGCAAGAAGCTGATACCCGATTGCGACTTGGCCTCTCGGTCTGTGCGCACAAGGCAAAAAATCATGTTGGCGTGCTGACCCAGCGTGGTCCATGTTTTTTGGCCATTGACAATGTAGTGGTCGCCATCACGCACAGCGGAGGTTTTGACCGACGCCAAATCAGAACCAGATCCGGGCTCTGAATAACCCTGACACCACCAGTCCGAACCATCCAAGATGCGTGGCAGCCAATGTGCTCTTTGCGCTTCGCTGCCGTACTTCATCAACACAGGCCCCAACATGCTCACGCCAAACGGCACGATGCGAGGTGCATGCGCCAAGGCGCACTCGTTTTCAAAAATGAATTTCTCAACCGCGTTCCAACCGGGGCCGCCCCACTCTTCGGGCCAATGGTTGGCCAGCCAGCCGCGTGCATGGAGCTTGGCATGCCAGCCCTCCATCTCGGCCTTGGACAAATGTTGGCCGGCCGCTACTTTGGCTGACAACGCAGGCGACAGGTTCTGTGCCAAAAAGGCATGCACCTCTTCGCGGAACGCTTCTTCTTGAGAGGTAAAGTTCAAATCCATATCAGTCCCTTGGTCAGAAAATTTCGAACAAGCCTGCGGCACCCATGCCACCCGCGATACACATAGTGACCACGCCCCACTTGGCTTTGCGGCGTTGGCCCTCTAACAAAATGTGGCCCGCCAAACGTGCACCTGTCATGCCAAACGGATGGCCTAAAGAAATCGCACCACCGTTCACATTCAAACGTTCATCTGGAATGCCCAATGTCTTTTGGCAATAAATCGATTGCGAGGCAAAGGCTTCGTTGAGTTCCCACAAATCAATGTCGTCCACTGTCAGACCGTGACGCGCCAAGAGCTTAGGCACGGCAAACACAGGGCCAATACCCATCTCATCAGGCTCGCATCCCGCCAGCGCCATGCCACGAAATGCGCCCAAAGGCTGCAGGCCCAACTGAGAGGCAAGCTTGCCATCCATCATCACGCAGACGGATGCGCCATCTGACAGTTGCGATGCATTGCCCGCAGTGATGAAATGCTCTTCACCACGCACGGGCTGCAACTTGGCCAGCGACTCATAGCTCGTGCCGGGCCGGTTGCTGGTGTCGTGGTCCACCGTCACTTCTTGGTAGGACACTTCTTTGGTGTCTTTGTTGGTCACGGCCATGGTGGTGGCGACGGCAATGATTTCTTCTTTGTAACGACCCGCCGCTTGTGCCTCAGCTGTTTTGCGCTGACTTTCGACTGAAAAATGGTCTTGATCTTCGCGGCTGATGTTGTAGCGCTTGGCCACAATGTCAGCAGTCTCAATCATGGGCAAATACAAATCTGGTTTGTGCTGCGTCATCCATGGGTCAATGCCATCGTCCACCGTGGTGCCGGGGCCGCGACGCAAACCCGAAATGCTCTCTAATCCACCCGCCACCATCACAGGCGCACCATCCACCACAATGCGACCCGCTGCTGTGGCAATGGCTTGCAAACCCGAAGCGCAAAAACGACTCACAGTGGCACCCGCAATACTCAGTGGCAAACCAGCACGCAGCACACTGGCGCGTGCCACGTTGCGACCCGTGCGTCCCTCTGGGTAACCGCAGCCCAGAATCACATCTTCAATCAACTGAGCATCAACACCCGATCGCTGCACGGCGGCTTTCACCGCGTGCGAGGCCAGCTCGGCCCCAGAGATGCTATTGAATTCACCACGGTGCGACTTCGTCAGTGGCGTACGAGCTGTAGAAACAATGACCGCTTCACGCATGCATATCCTTCAAGTTATGTTTGATCAGCGGTTCAAGCTGTCAAAATTTTTGCCGTCTTTCACCAACTGCAACAGCAGTGGCGAGGGTTGCCAAAACAAAGGGTCTTGTTTGGCAAACGCTTGAATGTCGGCCAAGATGTTTTCCAAGCCCACCATGTCGGCGTACTTCATGGGGCCGCCGCGATAACGCGCAAACCCATAGCCATGCACAAACGTCACATCGACATCCAAGGGGCGCAGCGCAATGCCTTGGTGCACCACATTCGCGCCCTCGTTGACCATGGCTGCCATGTATTTGCGAACAATCAGCTCTGGCGACATCGCTTGAGGTTGGATGTTGGCGCGTGCGCGCTCTGCCTCAATGATGTGCAACACCTCGGGGTCAGGCACACCTGTGCGTGAGCCTTCGGGGTAGAGGTAATAACCGCGCCCCGTTTTTTGACCAAACCAGCCGCGCTCGCAAATGCGATCGGCAATTTGCACATAACGCGCTTTCGGGTCACGCGTCGCGGCACGTCGCTTGCGCGTGGCCCAACCAATATCACCGCCTGCCAAATCTGACACTTGGAAGGGGCCCATGGGGTAACCAAACTCGCGCATGGCTGCATCGATCTCGTAGGGTGAGCAGCCATCCTCCATCATGTGGTCTGCGGCTGCGCGATACACCGCCAAGATGCGGTTGCCAATGAAACCATCGCACACCCCCGCACGCACCGGTACTTTTTTGAGTTGCGTGGCCAAGCTAAACGCGGTGGCCACCACGTCTGCGCTCACCTTTTCGGGCACCACGATTTCAAGCAGCTTCATGATGTTGGCTGGCGAGAAAAAGTGCAGGCCAATCACATCTTGCGGACGCGAAATACTGGCGGCGATTTCATTGATGTCCAAATACGACGTGTTAGTGGCAATCACCGCATTGGGTTTGCACACGCGGTCAAGCTCTGCAAACACCGCCTTCTTGACCGACATTTCTTCAAACACCGCTTCAATCACTAGGTCGGCTTGTGACACAGCGTCGTAGTTCGTGCTGGTGCTGAAACGCGCCATCACGTGCGCTTTGGCTTGCTCGGTCATGCGCCCTTTGGCAATCAACCCGTTGTACACCTTCTCAACGTTCTGTCGGCCTCTGACCAGCGCCTCGTCGTCACGTTCGATCATGGTCACAGGTAAACCTGCATCGAGCACCGACACCGCAATGCCCGCGCCCATGGTGCCGCCACCAATCACACCTACATTCGTCACCGCGCGTGGTGCCACGCTTTTGACTTCTGGTACTTTTAACACTTCACGTTCTGCAAAAAAGGCATGAATCAAACCCGCACGTTGTGGGCTGTCAATGCATTGCAAAAACAATTGGCGTTCGTTGGCCAGTGCTTCGTCAAACGGCATTTGTAAACCCGCACGCACGGCCTCAATGACCTTGAGTGGCGAGAACAAACCGCGCGATTTCTTTTCAACATCTTTTTGAATTTTGGCAAGCACTTCCAGTTGATGGTCGTAACCCACTTTGAACGCATCCATATCACGTGTGCGTCGAACTGGCACACCGTCGGCCAATAAAGCGCGCGCAAAGCTCAAGCCAGCTTGCAGCACATCCGTGCCTTCGCCCAACTGGTCGACCAGTTTGCAGTCCACCGCTTCTTGGGCTTTCATGTGCCGGCCACTGAGCATCAACTCCACCGCGGCTTCCACGCCCATCAAACGCGGGGCACGTTGCGTGCCGCCAGAGCCTGGCAGCAAACCCAGTTGAACTTCGGGTAGTCCCAGCTTGGCATCGGGCATGGCCAAACGGTAGTGCGCGGCCATGGCTACCTCTAGGCCGCCACCCAAAGCAGGGCCATGAATGGCAGCCACCACAGGCTTGGTGCACGCCTCAATGCGGTTGCACACCTCGGGCAAGATGGGATGCATGGGTGGGCGACCAAACTCACGGATATCAGCGCCCGCAATGAAGGCCCTGCCCGCGCCCAACAGCAGCACGCCGCTGACACTGGCATCCGCCTCGGCCTCGTCCATCGCGGCCATCAAGCCACGGCGTACATCCACGCTGATGGCGTTGACTGGGGGGTGGTCAATCGTGACGACCAACAGATCACCGTCTTTGGATGTACGTACGACGGTGGTTTCAGATGGGGTGGTCAAACCGAGGCTCCTCATTGTTTGTCTTGGATACGATTGTTTGGCAGATAATATTTCTTGACAATCTCAAACTTTATTGACGCTGCGTCAAAGAATTTTTACTTATGAACGTCGATTTCGCCTCCCTGACCCTGCTGGTGGACATCATTGATGCTGGCAATCTGAGCAAAGCTGCCAGCAAGCTCAAGATGACCCGTGCCAATGTGAGCTACCACCTGCGCCAGCTTGAAAAAGCGCTGGGTGCGGAACTCATAAGACGGACCAGCCGCCGCATGGAACCGACTGAGTTGGGCTGGCGGCTGTGCGAACACGGGCGCGCCATCCGCAACGAAATGGCCAGCGCCCACGAAACCGTCACCAACTTGGGCCAAGGCTTGCAGGGGCGTGTGGGCATCAGCGTGCCCAGTGGCTATGGCCATATCGTGATGACACCTTGGCTGATTGAGTTCAAGCAGCGCTACCCTGGCGTGGTGTTGGATGTGGTGTTTGAGAACCGTATCGACAACTTGCGTGACGACGTGGACATCGCCATCCGCGTGCTGCCCCAGCCACCAGAAACCATGGTGGCCAAAGACATGGGCACCGTGCGCTACGTTGCCTGTGCCTCCAAGGCCTTTGCCCAACAGCATGGCATGCCCACCGAGCTGTCGCAGCTGCGCACACAGCCCATCATCACGGCCAACGTGGTGGGACGGCAGCTGTCGCTGCGTGCGTACAGAGGAGAAGATCGCCAAGAGGTGATGCTGACACCTACCCTCATTTCAGACCACTACCCGTTTTTGAAAGAAGTCATTCTGGGAGGCTTGGGCATTGGCTTGATGCCCGACTACATGGTGGCCGACGTGATTGCCAGTGGCGAAGTGGTGACCAGCTTAGATGACCATCGTCTGAGCATCTTTGGCACCCATATGTACTTGTTGTACTTGCCATCGCGCCATCGCACCCGTGCCATCAAAACCTGCATTGACTTCTTGGTTGAAAAAGCCAACGCACACGAATCACAGCCGAGATGAATCAGGGCGTGGTTTTGAGCAACGTCTGAATGTCTTGCGCCAGCACTTTGGCGCCTGAACCATAACGGCTGTACAAGCGCAAATTGCCCTGCGTGTCATACACATAGCTACCTGCCGAGTGGTCCATCGTGTAGCTGGTGGGCGTTTGGCCATCCACCTTTTTGTAATAAATCTTGAATTGTTTGGCAACTACAGGCAGCTCATCCGCCGTGGGCACAAAGGCCACGAATGTAGGGTCAAAGTTACTCATGTACGCCTTGAGCAACTCGGTGGTGTCGCGTGCAGGGTCAACCGTCACAAACACACCTTGCAGCTTATCGGCATTCGCACCCAGCAAACGCTTGACTTCGGCCAGTTCAGTCATGGACGTGGGACACACATCAGGGCATTGGGTATAGCCAAAAAACAGCACCACCACTTTGCCTTTGAAGTCGCTCAAGCTGCGGCTTTGGCTGTTGTGGTCAGTCAAGGTAAAGCCCTTGGCATAGTCGGCCCCCGTGACATCGATGCCGTTGAATTTGGGTTTGTCCGGGCTGCACGCCATCAAAGCCAATACGGCTATGGATGACAACAAGCAACGACGCGAAAAAGTAAACATGGTGTGACTCATTTCTTAGACAACAAAGTGCGCATGTCTTGCAAAGACACAGTGCTTTCGCTCTGCACTTTCAGGCGCGGAATCGGTTTGAGCGCGTGCCCGTAAATCACCTCAACGGTGAGTGTGAGGCGGCCGTTCTGTTGCGGCTTGGCCAGCGCCAGCAAAGCAGTTTTCAGTTGGTCCAGCCAACGCTTGCCGCGCAAGCCTGCAAAGCGATCACGGTGCAAATTGCGGCCCAGCAAGCGGCACTCGGCCAACAGGCTGTCAGCGTCGGCGTAGGTGAGCGTGATGCGCTCCATGTCCATCACGGGCTCGGCAAAACCGGCTTGCACCAGCATGTCGCCCCAGTCGTGCATGTCAGTGAAGGCGTGGCTGGCAGGCGGCCAACCATTGGCTTGGTACACCTCAGCCAGTTCACGCAAGGTATCGGGGCCAAGGCACGAGAACATCAAAAAACCATCCACCGCCAACAGCTGATGCCACTGCTGCAACAAAGCTTGCGGGTTGGCACTGTTGTGCAGCGCCATGTTGGCCCACAACATGTCGGCACTGCCCGCCGCAGGTGCGCCAAAGCTCAAGGCATGGCTTGGCAACCAGCGTCTCCAAAGCGGGGCTTGCAAGGATTGACGTGCGCGTTGCTCAAGATGAGGTGACGCCTCCACCACGCTGCATTGCGCTTGCGGGTAACGGGCGCGCAACTTGGCATGCGTTTGCAGGCCACCACTCACGGGAGCCCAATCCACCCACGATTTGGGTTGCAAACGAATCCACTGCAAACGGTCTTCCATACGTCGGCCAATTTCCTCGTTCAACCAAGGCGATGCAGCATGCGGCCACGCAGCCCAACGGGCGCTGGCCACGGGGTCAAGCGTGGGGGGCGTATCAGGCGAGGAAGGTTCAGACATGGTCCCTATTATCGACACCACATCCTTCGCAAACATTGCGCGGTGCTTCAACCCAAATACGCGCAATGTCTTTCCAATGCGAGGCATGTTGAAGCTTCCACGTTTACCACCTAGCCTTTGTCACATCTGCCGCCGCTGGCCTAGCCAGCCTTTGTGCACGCCCTGTGTCGAGCGCTTTGCCCAACCCACACAGCGCTGCCCCACATGCGCCCTCACCCTCACTCAGCCCAAGTGCCACAACTGCGCCCAACACCCCAGCCCGCTAGACGCCTGCGTGGCCGCCGTGAGCTACACCTTTCCGTGGGCAGGCTGCATTGCGCGCTTTAAGTTTCAAGCTGACCCCAGCCTCGCCCGCGCCTTGACCCACCTCATGCGCCACGCCCCGTGGGTGGAGCCTGCGCTGGATGCCGCCACACTGGTGGTGCCCATGCCACTCTCACCCACACGCCTGCGCGAGCGTGGCTTTAACCAAGCGCTAGAGCTGGCCCGCCACTTGGCCCCACACAAAACCCACGCCCACACCTTGCTGCGCCGTGGCGACAGCGCACACCAAGTGGGCGCCTCACGCCAAGAGCGGCTAGACCATGTGCGTGATGCGTTTTGGATAGCGCCCGAACGCGTGTCTGCCGTGCGAGGTCAACGCGTGGTGCTGGTGGACGATGTGATGACCACGGGGGCTTCGATGTACGAGGCGGCGCGGGCCTTGCGAGTGGCGGGAGCTTTACACATCACAGGTTTGGTGCTGGCTCGCACGGAAGAACGCGAAGCACATCACTGACGCAACGCTACTGTGGGGACGCACACACCACATGACGAGGCCCCCCGCGCATGCAAGACAATAGGGGCATGTTCCACATCGTCCTCGTCCACCCCGAAATTCCGCCCAATACGGGCAACGTCATCCGCTTAGCAGCCAACACCGGTTGCACCTTGCATTTGGTCGAGCCATTGGGCTTCTCGATGGAAGACAAGCACATGCGCCGCGCGGGCTTGGACTATCACGAGTACGCGCCCGTGCTGCGCCACGCCGACTGGGCCACGTTTTTGAACGACGCCAAGCCCGACCCCGCCCGCATGTTTGCCATGACCACCAAAGGCTCTAGCACCGCCCACGACACCGCCTTTCAGCCCGGCGATTGGTTTGTGTTTGGCTCTGAAACCAGCGGCTTGCCCGTGGACATCCGCGAAAGCTTCCCCCTCAGCCAGCGCCTGCGCCTGCCCATGCGTGCGGATCAGCGCAGCCTGAACCTGTCGAACTCGGTGGCCGTCATCACCTACGAAGCCTGGCGACAAAACGGGTTTGTGGGCAAGGCCTGAAATCGAGCTAAAACCTGATTGATTCAAGTCAAGGCTTATGGCGTTCTGCGTAGCAACATATAGCCTTAGGTTTTAAGCCCTCGCCTACACTAGAGGACTTGATTTATATAGATTTATTCCAGTCATGAGTGCATTCCTAGACGAAGAAGTTTTGTCCGTTCACCATTGGACCGACCGCCTGTTCAGCTTCACCACCACACGCGACACATCGCTGCGTTTCTCCAACGGCCACTTCACCATGATTGGCTTGCGTGGCGAAAACGGCAAACCGCTTTTGCGCGCCTACAGCATCGTCAGCGCCAACTACGAAGAACATTTAGAGTTTCTGAGCATCAAGGTGCAAGACGGCCCCCTCACCTCTAAGCTGCAACACATCAAAGTGGGCGACAAAATTGTGGTCGGCAAAAAGCCCACTGGCACGTTGTTGATCGACTATCTGCTGCCCGCCAAAAACCTGTACCTCATCGGGACTGGCACGGGCTTGGCTCCGTTTCTTAGCATCGTGCGCGACCCTGATACCTATGAGCGTTTCGAAAAAGTCATCTTGGTCCACGGTGTGCGCGAAGTCAAAGAACTGGCTTACCACGACTATTTGACCGAAGAGTTGCCCAAGCACGAGTTCTTGGGCGAGATGGTCAGCGCGCAAATGCTGTACTACCCCACCGTCACCCGTGAGCCCTACAAAAACCAAGGCCGCGTGACCGACCTGCTGACGTCAAATAAGCTCACACAAGATTTGGGCTTACCCAACCTCGACCCAGCCAATGACCGCATCATGATTTGCGGCAGCCCTGCCCTGAACAAAGACATGCGCAGCTTGCTGGAAGAGCGTGGATTCAAAGAAGGCTCTACCACCACCCCTGGCGACTTTGTGGTGGAACGCGCATTTGTTGAGCAATAAAGTTAAACAATAAACACTTCCCCACACAGCCCTAAGGCCTCTTCGGAGGCCTTTTTCTTTGGCCAACACCTGAGCCACAATCACACCCATGTTTGAACCCAGTCAAGCCGATGTCCGGCGCTTCTTTTGTTCGGTCTATGCCAAGTGGCGCAATGCCCAACCCATGGACGCCCTGGAAACACTCGCCAGCCAGTGGGTGGCCGAGCACCCCGAATACCATGGTGATTTTTCAGATGTGGATGCCGCGCTAGAGCGCATGTACGAAGTGAAAGACGGCAAGATCAACCCCTTTTTGCATTTGTCCATGCACCTGTCGGTGAGTGAGCAATGCTCAATAGACCAGCCGCGCGGCATTCGCCAAGCGGTGGAGTTGCTCACTGCCAAACTCGACTCGCTGCACGACGCCCACCACGAAACTATGGATGCACTAGGCCAAATGATTTGGGAAAGCCAGCGCAGTGGTCGCCCACCTGATGGGCATGCCTACATCGACGCCGTGCAACGGCGAGCTACCAAAGACTGATCACAAAGGCGCATTAAGATCTCCCAAAACACAAACAGGAGACAAACCATGCGCCACTTCTCAATCCAGTCAAGCTTTCGCCGCACCTTGTGCGCCGGTGTTGCCATCGCCGCCTTTGGTGCACTAGGCCTCACAGCGGCCCACGCTCAAAGCTACCCCAACAAACCCATCAAGTTTGTCGTGCCCTTCAGTGCCGGCAGCGCCACAGACAACGTGGGCCGCATCTTGGCCCAAGCCATGGGCGAAGCGATGGGGCAAACCATCACAGTCGAAAATAAAGCCGGAGCCAACGGCATCTTGGGTGCCGAAATGGTGAAGGGCTCACCCGCCGACGGCTACACCTTCCTCGTCACCACCAGCACCACGCAAGCGGCCAACGTGCACCTGTACCGCAAGCTGCCGTATGACCCTGTAAAGGATTTCACGCCCATTGGCAAAATTGGCGAGACGGGCTTTATCTTGATGGTCACCACCGACTTTCCCGCCAAAGACATGAAAGAGTTTGTGAGCTACGCCAAGGCCAACCCGGGCAAGCTCGCGTTTGGTCATGGTTCATCAGGCTCACTGGTGTCTGCGGCCATGCTCACCGAATTGGCGGGCTTGCAAACCGTCAACGTGCCCTACAAAAGCATTCCCCCCGCTTTGACCGATTTGTTGGGTGGCCAAATTCAATTTGCATTTGCCGACACAGGTAATGCCGTGTCGCAAATGAACGGTGGCCGCATGCGTGGCTTGGGCGTCACCACCAAGAAACGCGCAGGCAAAGCGCCCAACGTACCGCCCATCGGCGACACCGTAAACGGCTACAACGTGAGCGCGTGGTTTGGCCTGATGGCCCCCACAGGCTTACCTGCCGACGTGCAAAAGAAAGCCACCGCCACCTTGATGGCTGTGCTGGCCAAACCCGAAGTACGCGAAAAAATTCAAGGCGTGGGCATTGACCTTGATGTGGAAGACTCAGCTCAACTCGCCAAAACCATCGATGCCGAAATCAAAAAATGGGGCGGTTGGGTGAAGACGGCTGGCATCACACCTGAATAAAGCATGAACACCGCAGAGAACGATAGCCTGCAAGGCGCACTTGCAGGCTTGCGAGTGATTGATATGACAGGCGTGGTGCTTGGCCCATACGCCACGCAAATCTTGGGCGACTATGGCGCAGACGTCATCAAGATCGAGCCGCCCAGCGGCGACATCATGCGTCATGCGGGCCCGATGAAGCATCCGGGCATGGGCCACATCTTCATCAACGCCAACCGCAACAAACGCTCGGTCGTGCTAGACCTCAAGCAACCCGAGCAACGCGAACAGCTGTTGGCCCTCTGCAAAACTGCTGATGTGCTGACCTACAACATTCGCCCTGCTGCCATGGCGCGTTTGGGTTTGTCGTATGACACGCTGCGCGCTGTCAACCCACGCTTGATCGTGTGTGGCGCGTATGGCTACAGCGAAGGCGGCCCCTACTCTGACTGGCCCGCGTATGACGACCTGATTCAAGGCGCCGTGGGCATGCCGTGGTTGATGACGCAAAGCGGCAGCACCGAACCCCGCTACGCGCCCACCACTTTTGCCGATCGCGTGACCGGGCTCAACATGGTGCATGCCGTCATGGCAGCCATCATTGCGCGCTACCGCACAGGCGTAGGGCAGCATGTGGAAGTGCCCATGTTTGAATGCTTGTTGCAGTTTGTGCTGGGCGATCACATGTGTGGCGAAACTTGGAAGCCCGCCCTTGGCGGCATGGGCTATGCACGACTGCTTGCGGTCAATCGCAAGCCCTACGCCACACAGGATGGACACATCTGCGCGCTCATGTACAACGACGCACATTGGCAAGCCTTTTTGAAGCTGGTGGGCGTGCCTGATTTATTTCAAACCGACGCACGCTTTGCCTCACACGCCGAGCGCCTGAAAAACATCGACGCGCTGTATGGCGTGGTTGGCCAACACATGCGCACACGCACCAGCGCAGAGTGGATGAAAGACCTCACCGCGCATGACATTCCCGTCATGCCCATGATGAAGCTCGATGACTTGCTGACCGATCCGCACCTTGCTGCCACCCAAGGATGGCTCGATGTGCCGCATCCGTTTGAAGGCACGCTGCGACAGCTGCGTCCACCTGTGCGCATGAGTGGTACACCCACTGGCGTGTGGCGACCTGCACCGCGTTTGGGTGAACACACCGAAGAGGTGTTGCGCAGCCTTCGGTAAAAACAGGAACTCATTCAAAGAGTGGCAAGACGCCTTGACAAGCACGTCTGACAAGAGGTGCTTTGCAGCTGAACTAACAAGCCACGGTTGACCTGCAGAACCACACCGCCGCCCTGGCGCGCAGGCGCTTGACGAGATCACTCAAGGGGCTGGGGTCTACAAATTGCAAATTGATGTCTTGTTGATTGAAACCCAAATACATGCGCTCGAAGTAGGCTTTCAGACTGACTTCAAGCGTCACATCCATACGTGAGGTGGCAAGAGATTGACCACAGTTTTTATCCACCATTGCGTCCAAGTTGAAAGGGCTTCGATGCCTTCGCGCGTGGTGGCACCATG
>JACCDG011384870.1_pt1 | contig 22032 bp, 24 predicted proteins | sample 7442471 | NCBI WGS metagenome assembly JACCDG01 (sample SAMN15323444, study PRJNA562643) | freshwater metagenome | isolation source: river surface water | place: USA:Blue River Watershed | collected 2017-08-17 | reverse complement strand
GTGATGGACCAGGCCATCGCCGAGGCCGCGCCCAGCACGAAGAGCACCGCGCCGGACAGGGCGGCCGTCTCCACCAGCATCCCGTAGAACTTGCGCAGGCCGATGCCGCCGTACAGCACCTGGCCGACGAAGAGGGCGTAGACCACCGCGATGGTCGACACCTCGGTGGCGGTAGCCACGCCCTCGCCGACCGCGGAGCGGATCAGGAAGGGCAGCACCAGGGCCGGGGCCGCCACCAGGATCAGGCGGCCGACTTCCTTCATTGGCGTGCGGCGCGCACCCTGCATGTCTTCGTGGCGTGCCTTCCAGCGGGCCAGGATCACCAGCACGGCCAGCAGCACCATGGCCACCACGAATCCGGCCTGGAACATGCCGGCGATGGACACGCCCGCCACCGCGCCCAGAACGATGAGCACGATGCTCGGAGGCACGGTGTCGGCCATCGCCGCGCCGGTGGCCAGCAGGGCCACCATCTCCCGCGGCTTCTGCCCGCGCCGCTTCATTTCCGGGAACAGCGCCGGCGCCACGGTGACCATGTCCGACACCTTGGAGCCCGAAATGCCCGAGACGATGAACAGCGACCCGAGCAGCACGTAGGACATGCCGGCCTTGATGTGGCCCAGCAGCGAAGCCAGGAAGTTGACGATGGCCTTGCCCATGCCGGTGGCGTCCAGCACACACCCGAGCAACACGAAGATGGGTACCGACACCAGGACCAGGCTGGACATGCCCTCGTCCATGCGGCCGATGATCACCGAGACCGGCACCTGCGTGGAAAAGCCCAGGTAGCACAGCGCGCCGATGCCGAAGCAGAAGGCGATGGGCACGCCCGCCGCCAGGCACACCGCGACGAATCCCACCAGGAAGATCGTGATGTTGTTCAGGCCCAGCTTCACCAGCTGTGGCGACAGCAGCCAGCAGCTCGCGCCGATCACCGCCACCGCGACCCCTGCCAGCGCCAGGTCCGTCCAGCGCACCGTGCGCACAGCGTAGACGGCGAGCATGGCCAGCATGACCACGAAACCGATCGCGATCGAGCCGACGCGGAACGCGTTGGGCATGTTCAGCGCCGGGGTGAGGATGAACCACTCATCGCGCGCGTACTCCGCCGCCGGACCGGTCAGCGCGAGCAGCATCGCGGCCATGGCGACGAGCGCGAAGGCGTGGACGAACTCGCGCGGCCGCGGTGGCAGCATCTCCACGAACAGGTTCAGGCGCAGGTGCTCGTTGCGGTGCAGGGCGATCGCCGAACCCAGCATGGTGACCCACAGGAAGGCGATCGAGACCACTTCGTCCGACCAGACCAGCGGCTGGCCGAGCACATAGCGCGAGATCACACCCGCCAGCAGCAGCACCGTGATGATCAGCATCAGGGCGGCCGATACCACCTCGAGCGGCACCATCCACCAGGGACTGTGCAGCGCCGGGCCGGGCCCGCCGCCCTCGAGGATTTCGCTGGCGGTGGGCAGATCGTGATGCGGCGTTGAAGTGGACACGGCGGCAGGGGCGTTGAGGTTCATGGGGAAAAGCAGGAGCCGCGACGCATCGCCTGGGCGGGTGCGTGCGGCGTTTCGGGAAGGGGTGGGCCGTCAGGCCATGCGGCCTGCAAATTTCTCGAGCAGGGCCCAGGCCTCATCGCCGTACCGGGCCTTCCACTCGCGGTAGTAGCCGGCCTCGCTGAGCTTCGCGCGGAAGGCCTGCTTGTCGACCTGGTTGATGACCATGCCCTTGGCCAGCAGCTCCTGCTGGTACGCAGTTTCCTGCTGCGCCAATTCGGCGCGCTGACCCTTGGCGCTTTCATTGACGACGCGCGTCACCACGTTGCGGACATCGGCCGGCAGCGCATCCCAGGCGCGCCGGTTGGCCAGGAACCAGTAGCCCGCCCACATGTGACCCGTGAGGGAGACGTACTTCTGCACCTCGTAGAGCTTGCCGGTCAGGATCAGCGCCAGGGGGTTTTCCTGGCCGTCCACGACCTTGGTCTGCAGCGCCGGGTAGAGCTCGTTGAAGCTGATGGTGGTCGGGCTCGCGCCCAGGGCCTTGAACAGCGAGACGAAGATCGCGCCGGGCGGCACGCGAACCTTGAGGCCGTTCATGTCGGCCGGTGCCGCGACCGCCGCCGCGCTGCGGGTCATGTGACGGAAGCCGTGGCCCCACATCGCGTCAAAGGGCACCAGGTTAGTTTTCGCGATCTGCGCGCGCACGTAGGCGCCCAGTTCGCCGTCCATGGCGGTCCAGACCTCGGCTTCGCTGCGGAAGGCGAAGCCCAGGCTGTTCAGGCCGGTGGCCGGTACCAGCTGGGACAGGCCGGGGCCCGACTGCGCATGGAACTCCAGGCCGCCGGAGCGCACCTGCGAGATCATGTCGGGCGACGAGCCCAGCACGCTGTTCGGAAAGACCTGGATCTCCAGGCGCCCGTTGGTCTCGGTCTTGATGCGGTCCGCCGCCTTCTGCATCCAGGTGGATGTCGGGTGCGTTCCCGGCAGGTCCACACCGAACTTGTACTTGAACTCCGGGCCCGACGCCCGGACGATGGCAGGGGCACCGACGGCGAGGGCGGCAGCGGAGGATGCGATCAGGGTTCGGCGGGTGAGCTTCATGCGGCAGGAACCTTTGCGACAGGGGTGGAAGACAGGCCGAGGATCTGTCGCGCCTCTTCAGGCGTGGCGATTTCCCGGCCGCAGGAATGCGCGATGCGGGCGACTTCACGCACGAGGTCGGCGTTGGTCGGCGCACCCAACTCGCGGTAGTGGTAGTCGCCCAGCCCCAGCTGGACGTGCCCGCCCTGGCGGATGATCGATTCCGCCAGCGGGAGCATCGTGCCGTGCAGGTTCATGACCTCCCAGCGGTAGGCGCTGCGGTTAGGCAGGAAGTCCAGATGCGTCTGCACGCCCTCGGCGGTGCCGGGGTGTCCCGCGAGCATGCCGCCGCTCGTCAGGTGGAAGGCAATGATGATGGGCCCGGGAAGGATGCCCGCGTCATGAAGGGCCGCGATCCGGCGCGTGGCGCCGACCTCCCAGGACACGCACTCGAGCCCCACGCCGGTCGTGCGCAGCGTCTCGATGGAGCCGATGAGTTCGTCAGTGGGGTTGAGGTAGACGTGGTCGGCGCCCCGGAAGGCCTGGCGGTCCGGGTCGTAGAAATCCCAGTTCGGGCTCGACAGGCACAACGGAACGATGTCGGGCCGCGTACGCGGGGACGCCGTGAGGTCCAGCACCGGGCGCAGCCGCTGGACGATCGGCAGCTTGCGCGCCAGGATGCCGAGTGTCGGGTAGACCAGGATGTCGGTCAGGTCGCGGATCCGCCCGATGATCTCGCCGCACACCCGCGGGTCCGGCTCGGGCGCGCCGTCGGGCTTGCGCGCGTGAAAGTGCACGATGGCCGCCCCCGCCTCGCGGCAGGCCTTCGCGTCAGCGGCAATCTCCGCGGGCGTCCAGGGCACGTGGGGATTGCCGTCGCGCATCTCGTATTCGTTGATGCGCGCCGCGATGATGAGTTTGTCCATGGTCCTGCGGGTGATGTCGGGCCGGTGTCAGAGGCCGAGGAGTTCGCGCGTGTCCTGGACGGAGGCGACCTCGCGCCCCGCCTTGCGGGCCATCGTGGCCGCCATGTGCACGACCTCCTCGTTCGAGGGGGAGCCGAGCTCCCGGTAGGCGTAGTCACCGATTCCCGGCGCGATATGGCCGCCGCGCTCGGCGGACAGGGTGGTCAGCTTCAGGAGGTCGCCACCGACGACGTTGCTGGCCCATTCGAGGCGGCGGTTCTGCGGCATGAAGCGCAGGAGCGCGTCCAGGCCCTCGGGCGTGCCGGGATGGCCGGTGATCCAGCGGCCGTCCGTCATGTTCATCAGGAAGTACGCGGGCTCGTCCACCAGTCCCATCTCGATCAGCGCCGCCGCACGCCGGACAAACCCGACGGACCAGCACACGAGGATGGGTTTGATCCCCGCCGCGCGGAACTCGCGGGCATAGGTCTCGAGCGTGTCGGTGCGGTTCTTGTAGACGCGGTCGGCGTGGGAGAACGTCCTGGTCTGCGGGTCGTAAGCGTCCAGGTTGATGGTGCCCATGTCCATGGGGGCGAAGTCGGGTTTCGTGGCGGGATCCCTGGCGAGCGTCGTCACGCAGGTCGTGCGCGCGATCGGGTCCTCGTCATTGGAGAACCACCCGAGCGTCGGGTGGATCAGGATGTCGCACTTGGCGCGGATCTTCCGGATGATCTCGGCATACACCTTGACCGAATGTTCCGGCGATCCGTCGGCCTTGCGCGCATGGAAGTGCACGATGCTGGCCCCGGCCTCCCGGCAGCGCGCGGCGGTCTCGGCGATCTCGTCGGGCGTCCACGGGACATGCCGGTTTTCGTCGCGCATCGCGTATTCGTTGATACGCGCCTCGATGATCATCTTCTTCGCTGCCAAGACATTGCTCCCGTGCGGCACGCATACCGATGGGGACGCATCCTAGGCGTCGCTCTGAAGGGGCTGCAATCGATTTAAAGTCTGTGGCCTGTCAAAAAAGCTCACAGGGTCGGCGCACGGTCAGGTGCCGTCGGCGTCTTCGGACTGGCGCAGCTCTTCCACCAGCCAGGTGGCGAGCCGTTCGGCATCGCTGTGGCGTGCGAGGTGGGGCGCAAGCCACACCCGCAGGCGGTTGGGACCGGTGGTGAAGCCCAGCGGGGCCACCAGCGTGCCGTTGGCCAGGTCGTCACGCACCAGCATGCGTGGCACGTTGGCCAGCCCCAGGCCGCACTTGGCCGCCTGAATGAGCAGGTAGAAGTGGGCGAACGACTCCGCGATCTGCAAGGCGCTGCCTGCTGCCCCGCACAGCTGCCACCAGTCGTTCCATGCATGCGGCCGGGTCCGCGAGGCGATGAGCCGCGCCCTGCCCAGGTCGGCCACGGTCCTGATCCGAGCGCCGCGCTGGTACTGCGGCGAGCAGACGGGGCCGATCCATTCCGCGGCCGCGTCCCGCACGACCGCGTCCTTCGGCGGCTCGATGGAGGACAGGCGGATGGCGACGCTCACGTTGTCCCGCACGAAGTCCACCGGACCCGACCCCGTGTTGAAGCGCAGCTCGACGGAGGGCATGGCCTGCTCGATGCGCCGCAGCCGCGGGAGCAGCCAGTACATCATGATCGACTCTGAACAGGAGAGCGTCACGGGACCCGGGCGCAGCTCCTCGATGCCGGACTGGATGAGGGAGAAGGCGCGTGACAGGGAATCCAGGAGGCGCTGGCCCTGGTCGGTCGGAAGCGCGCCGCCCGTGGTGCGCTCCAGCAGGGGCACGCCCAGGAGGTCCTCCAGCTGCTTGACGTGGCGGCTCACGGCCCCGTGCGTCACCGACAGCTCCTGGGCCGCGCCCGAGAAACTGCGCAAGCGCGCGGTCGCCTCGAAGGCGCGCAGGGAGTTGAGGGACGCGCGGATGTTGTGCATTGTGATCTTTTCTCACAGGCCGTCGAGATCATATCAATTGCCCTGCGCAGACGCCGCAGCCTAATATCCGGGCCGATCCGACGCCAATCCGGCGCCGGCAACTGACGCCAGATGACCATTCCAACTGCAGGCCGCGAAGAATTCACCGCGCGCTATTTCGTCGAGAGTTCCATCCCGGCCGAGAAGGTGGCGCAGGTGATCGCCGGCGAGCAGTCGAGCGGCACCTTCCTGGCGCTGCCCGGCGAGACCGAGGAACTCAAGGAGCGCTCGCGGGCGCGCGTCGTGCGCATCGAAGCCCTGCCGCCCGCCCTGGAGCCGACGCTGGACAGCGCGTACGTGGACCGCCACGGGCATGCGGGCATCTTCCACCGCGCGGTGATCGAGATTGCGTTTCCCGTCGCCAACGTGGGCCATAACCTGCCCACGCTGATGGCCACGATCGCGGGGAACCTGTTCGAGCTGGGCGAGGTGACCGCGCTGCGGCTCCTGGACCTGGACCTGCCCGAGCGCTACGCCGCCGGATTCGCGCGGCCCGCCTTCGGCCCGGAAGGGACGCGCCGCTTCGCCGGTGTCCACGGGCGTCCCATGATCGGCACGATCATCAAGCCCAGCGTCGGACTGACCGCCGCCCAGACCGCCGAGCTCGTGGATTCGCTGTGCGGGGCCGGGATCGACTTCATCAAGGACGACGAGCTGGCCGCCGATCCGCCGTACGAGCCTTTCGACCGGCGCCTGGCGGCCGTCATGCCGGTGCTGCACCGACATGCCGACCGCCTGGGCCGGATGCCGATGTACGCGATCAACATCAGCGGCAGCATGGACCAGATGCTGCGCCGCCACGATGCGGTGCTGCGCGCCGGCGGCACCTGCGTGATGGTGAGCGTCAACTGGGCGGGCTTCTCGGCGGTGGATCACTTGCGCCGCCATGCGCAGCTGCCGATCCACGGCCACCGCAACGGCTGGGGCGCCCTGACGCGGCACCCGGGCCTCGGGTTCTCGTTCGAGGTCTACCAGAAGCTGTGGCGGCTGGCCGGCGTGGACCAGCTGCACGTCAACGGCATCCGCAGCAAGTTCTGGGAGAGCGATGACTCGGTGATCCGCTCCGCACGCGCCTGCCTGGCGCCCTTCGCGGGGGTGACCCCGGTCATGCCGATCTTCTCCTCGGGCCAGTGGGCGGGACAGGCGCCGGACATCTACCGCCAGGTCGGTTCGATCGATCTCATGCACCTGGCGGGCGGGGGCATCATCGGCCATCCCGACGGCATCGCCGCCGGGGTCCAGAGCCTGCGTGAGGCCTGGGAAGCCGCGGTGGCCGGCGTCGATCTGGCGACGTACGCGGCCTCCCGCCCGGCACTCAAGCGTGCGCTCACCCATTTCAGCGCGGTGTGATGAGTCCCATGGTGCCGCCGTCCCCTCCGCTGCGGCTGGCCTTTTATGGCGATGACTTCACCGGCTCGACCGATGCGCTGGAAGTGCTCGCCTTTGCAGGATGGCGTTGCGCCCTGTTTCTCGATGTCCCGGACGAAGCCACCCTGCGCGCCCTGGGTCCCTTCGATGCGATCGGCGTGGCGGGCAGCAGCCGGAGCATGTCGCCTGCCGAACTGGACGCTCACCTGCCCGCCGTGCTGGCTCGCCTGGCGGCGCTGCCGGTGCCCCTGGTTCACTACAAGGTGTGCTCCACCTTCGACAGCGGGCCGGGTGTGGGCAGCATCGGCCGGGTGATGGACATCGCGCGTACCGCCTTCGGCCCAGGGGCCATCCCCATCGTGGCGGCCACGCCGGCGCTCGCGCGCTATTGCGCCTTCGGCAACCTGTTCGCCCGCTCGGGCACCGACGGACGGGTCTACCGGCTGGACCGGCACCCGATCATGCGGGCCCATCCGGTCACCCCCATGAATGAAGCGGACCTGGTCGAGCACCTGAAGGCGCAGACCGCGCAGACGATCGATCGCTTTACCTTGCCGCTGTTCGTGCAGCCGCAGGCCGAGCGGGAGGCACAGCTGGATCGCCTCGCGGCCAGTGCGGACGCGGTTCTGTTTGACGGCACCGAGGCCGCGCACCTGACCGAGACCGGCCGGCTTCTGGAGCGGATGACCCATGGACGCCGCACGCCCCTGTTCGCGGTCGGCTCCTCGGGACTCGAATACGCGATGACGCAGTGGTGGCGGCAGTCGGATCCGTCACGGCCGTCCGCTTCCACGCCGCAGTACGACCGGTTCGCGGCCGTGCCGCAGGTGCTGGCGATCTCCGCCAGCGCCTCCGCCTTGAGCGCAAGCCAGATCCGCGCCGCCATCGACAGTGGCTTTGTCGACCTGGCTGCCGATGCGAGTGCGCTGGTCACGGGGGGCGCAGAGCCCGTCCGGGCGCTGGCGGGACGCGCCATCGCGGCGCTCCAGTCCGGACGCAGCGTCATCCTGCACACCGCAATGGGCAATGACGACCCGCGTATCCGCGCCCTGGTGGACGCCCTGGCGGCGCAAGGGCTCAGCCACGACGAGGCCCGCATCGCCAGCGGCCGCCGCCTGGGCGCGTGCCTGGGCCAGGTGGCCGATGCCGTGCTGCGCGCCGTGCCGCTGCGCCGTCTGGTGCTGTCCGGCGGCGACACCTCCAGCCTCATCACCCAGCATCTCGCGCCGCAAGCCCTGCAGGTTGCGGCGCGGCTCGCGCCCGGCGCGCCACTGTGCCGTGTCCTGTCGACTGCACCCCACCTGAAGTCGCTCGAAATCGCCCTCAAGGGCGGCCAGATGGGCGCGGCCGACTATTTCGTCAGAGCCCTGCGCGGCACGGATTGAGCCGTCCGCCTTCACACCCTAAAAAGGAGACAACCATGAAAAACTTGAATCGACGCAAAGCCCTGCTCGGAACCGCCGCGATCGCCGCGGCCCCCGCGCTTATCCTGCCGCGCTTTGCGCAGGCGGCCGAGTTCACCTACAAGATGGGAACCAACGTCCCGGCCGCGCACCCCCTGAACGTGCGCGCCCTGGAGGCCAGCGAGCGCATCCTGAAGGAGACCAACGGGCAGGTCCAGATCAACGTGTTCCCCAACAACCAGCTGGGGAACGATTCGGACATGCTGTCCCAGCTGCGCTCGGGGGCGCTGGAGTTCTTCCCCGTCTCCGGCGTGAACGTACTGTCGCAGCTGGTCCCGGTCTCCTCCCTGTGGGGCGTGGGCTTCGCCTGGCCGAACGACGCGACGGTGAACAGGGCGCTCGACGGCGAGCTGGGCGCCTACCTGCGCGGCCAGTTCCCCCGCGTGGGCCTGATGGCGATGGACACCATCTGGAGCTCGGGCTTCCGCCAGATCACGACCAGCCAGCGGCAGATCACTTCTCCCAAGGACCTCGCCGGTCTCAAGATGCGCGTGCCGGTGAGCCCGCTGTGGACGTCCCTGTTCAAGAGCCTGGGCGCATCCCCCGCGTCGATCAGCTTCGCCGAGGTGTACTCCTCGCTGCAGACCAAGGTGGTGGACGGACAGGAGAACCCGCTGACGATCATCAATGTGGCCCGCCTCTACGAGGTGCAGAAGTACTGCGCGATGACCAACCACATGTGGGACGGCTGGTGGTGCATGACGAGCCAGCGCGTGTGGGACCGGATTCCCGCCAACGCGCGCACCATCATCGCGCGTAACCTCAATCGCGCGGCCCTGGACATGCGCGCTGACGGCATCAAGCTCAATACCTCGCTGCGCGCCGAGCTCGCATCCAAGGGCATGGTGTTCAACGAGCCCGAGCTCGAGCCGTTCCGCCAGCTCCTGGTCAAGTCCGGCTTCTACACCGAGTGGAAGCAGAAGTACGGCGAGGAGGCCTGGGCGCTGCTCGAGAAGTTCACCGGTAAACTGGGTTGACCGGCGCCGCAGTGGCCGCTGTACCCGGACATCAACGCATGCAAGAACCTCCAACCCGCGGCCGCGTCGCGGTCGTCACCGGCGGCGCCATGGGCATCGGCGCCGAAGTCTGCGAGCGCCTGGCCGCAGCCGGCTTTTCCGTGATCGTGGCCGATCGCGACGCCGCGGCCGCCCAGGCGACGGCCGCGCGCCTGCAGCAGGCAGGCGGCGAAGCCGCCGCGCTTGAACTGGATGTGGCAGATCCCGCTTCGGTCGCCGCGGGCTTCGCCCGCATCGACGGCGAGCGTGGGCGATGCGACGTGCTGGTGAACTGTGCGGGCATCGCCAAGGTCTTCCCCTTCCTGGAGTTTCCGCTGGATAACTTCCAGGCCACCATGGCGGTCAACGTGACCGGCACCTTTCTGTGCGCGCAGGCGGCGGCGCGCCTCATGGTGCGCCATGGCTGGGGGCGTATCGTGAATATCGCTTCCGTTGCGGGGCTTCGGGCAGTGGGCACGGGGCGTACCGCGTATGGCACCTCCAAGGGGGCGGTGATCGCGCTCACGCGCCAGATGGCCGTCGAACTGGCCGACCACGGGGTCACGGTGAACGCCGTGTGCCCCGGTCCGGTGGACACGCCGATGACGCGCGTCCTGCACACCGACCGATTCCGTGAAGAGTATTCAAAGGCCATACCCATGAACCGCTACGGCACCACCGCCGAAATCGCCGGCGCCGTGATGTACCTCGTGTCGCAGGAGGCCGCCTATGTCTCCGGCATTGCAATGCCGGTGGACGGGGGCTTCCTGGCCTCGGGAGCGCGCGGACTATGAGCGCCGGACAACTTCAGGGCCGCGTGGCCATCGTCACCGGCGCAGCCTCGCCGCGCGGCATCGGGTGGGCCACCGCCAGCCGTCTGGCACAGGAGGGCGCGTCGGTGGTGGTGCTGGACCTGGACGAACGCGCGGCGCAGGCGGCCGCCGCCCAGATCGGACCGCAGCATGCTGGCCTCGCCTGCGACGTGCGTGACGAACAGGCTTGCCGCGCGGTGGTCGGGCAGGTGCTGGAGCGCTACGGGCGCATCGACATCCTCGTGAACAACGCCGGCGTCAGCCAGTCGCAGCGGCTGATGGACAGCACGCAGCAGGACTGGGACCTCGTCATGGACGTCAGTGCGCGCGGCGGCTTCAACATGAGCCGCGCCGTCGTGCCCCACATGCGTGGCCGGCGTACTGGCAACATCGTCTGCATGAGTTCGGTGGCCGCACAGCGCGGCGGCGGCATCCTCGGCGGCCCGCACTACTCGGCGGCGAAAGGCGCGCTGCAGACCCTGGCCAAGGCCATGGCCCGCGAACTCGCGCCTGATGGCATCCGCGTCAATGCGGTGGCGCCTGGCATGGTCGAGACCGACCTGCTGGTCGGCAAGATCGACGACGCGGGCAAGCGCCGCGTCGCCGAGAACGTGCCGCTGGGCCGCCTGGCCGTGCCGGCGGACATCGCCAACGCCTGCCTCTTCCTGGCCAGCGACCAGTCCGCGTACATCACGGGTGTCGTCCTCGACGTGAGCGGTGGCCTGCACATTCACTGAAGTGAAGACCGTCGACACCTCGCTGCTGCGCGTGGCCTACGAGGAGTGGAATCCCCAGGGCGAGCGCTGCGTGGTCCTGCTGCATGGCTGGCCGGACAGCCCGCGCTGCTGGTCGGGCGTCGCGCCCGCGCTGGCCGCGCGCGGCTGCCGTGTGCTCGCGCCGGCACTGCGCGGCTTCTCGCCCACGCGTTTCCTGCATGCTGGCACACCGCGCACCGGGCAGCTGGCGGCCCTGGGGCGCGACCTGCTGGAGTTCATCGACGCGCTGGGCCTGAAGCGGCCCGCCCTGGCGGGACACGACTGGGGCGCGCGCGCGGCGGCCAATGCCTGCGGGCTGCGCCCCGGCGTGGCCAGCCACCTCGTCATGATGTCGGTCGGCTACGGCACCAACAGCCCCGACCACCCGCTCTCGTTCGAACAGGCGCGCAACTACTGGTACCACTGGTTCATGGCGACGCCCCTGGGCGAGCGCCAGGTGCGGTCGGACCGCCGCGGGTTCGCGCGCATCATGTGGCAGACCTGGGCGCCGCCGGGCTGGTGGGATGAAGCCGAGCTCGAGGCGACGGCGCAGGCCTTCGAGAATGAAGACTGGGTCGACGTGACGCTGCACTCCTACCGTCACCGGTGGGGGCACGCGCCTGGCGACCCGGCCTGCCACGCCGACGATGCTGCACTCAACCCCGCGCCGGTGCTGGACGTGCCGACGCTGGTGCTGCATGGCGGCGCCGACGGCGTGAACATCCCGGTCAGCTCCGCGGGCAAGGAGCACTACTTCTGCGGGCCCTATGAGCGCAAGGTCCTGCCCGGGGTGGGGCATTTCCCGCCTCGCGAAGCGCCGCAGGTCGTCGCCGACGAACTGATCCGGTTCATCCTGGATTGAGCGCGGACGAAAGCCCTTTTTTGCGTGACGGGAACATACCGATCGCGGCCGCGAAAGCGTGTGAGGCATGGATGATGGCGGGTCCCGAAACCAGGAGCCTGACCATGCAATGCCCCGTGTGTAAAACCGTCCACCTGACCATGGCCGAACGCAGCGGCATCGAGATCGACTACTGTCCCCAGTGCCGCGGCGTCTGGCTCGATCGGGGCGAGTTGGACAAGATCATCGAGCGGGCCGCGCCGGCATCGGCCCCCGTCCCTGCCCCCCAGGTAGCTGCTCCCCCGCCCTATTACCCACCGCCGCCCGCGCAGGGGCCGCATGGTGGGCATTACTACAAGAAGAAAAAGCGCGAGGGCTTCCTGGGCGAATTGTTCGACTTCGATTGAGCGCTGCTGATTCACCTACCAAGCCCCGGTGCCGGTTCTCCGGCCAGGCGATCTGTCTGGTCGCCCGCGTGTGAACCCAAGTGTCGCCTGTCTCATTGAATCCACTGCCGCCAATTCGCAGGCAGGAGATCGATCAGTGCCGTCGGCTCTTTGCGCAGCGCGGAAACACTCAGTGTCAATTCCTGCTTGGGAACAGGCGATGCAAGATCCAACTCACTGAGTTGGCGCATCCAGACGGGATCGAGTGTGCCGTCGATTGAGGTGCGCGAGTAAATCAGCGAAAGCATGCGCCTTGCCGGAACGCTTCCCTCTCTGTCTGACTTTCGATACAGCCGAATGGCTTCGCCGTAGTTGATCGGAACCCCATCTCCGCGGTGATAGGCCCGGGCTGACCTGAACGTGGTTTCAGCCAGCGGCTCGTTGGCCGACGCTGCCGATCGTGCCTGCGCGGAAGCCTGCTCGAGCGCGATGCGTTGTCGGATCCACAGGGCGTTCTGAGCCGCCACCTCTGAATGCGGGGCTGCGCGCTCAAACAGGTTGAGCGACTGGCGCAATTCGTGGTCTTGGGCGTGAAGAATCCCCATCGCAATCATGGCGTGCACACTGCCCGCATTGACCGCCGTGTCCAGCCAATAGCGCTCCAGGGGGCCCTGGCTGCGTAAACCTTCGCTGGCCCATGGATTCAGGGGATGCAATTGACGCCCGATCAGCCATTGAAAGTACGCCGCGCGCGCAGGATCTGCATGCATCAGGCGCTGCGTCCAGTACTGCGCCTGAGCCAGATTGGGCAGTGACAGGCACCCATCCAGCGCGCACCATGCCATCCCGGCGCTGGCCAGGGGTTCGCCGTAATGCGCACTCAGCGTAAACCACTGCCTGGCCCTGGCGGGGTCAGCCGAAACGCTCGCACCATGCAAATGAAGCAGTCCCAGGAGCCATGCGGCCTGGCCAGCTTCAGCACGCTGTTCGGGATCTTGGGGCGATGAAAGAGCCTTCCTGCGAAGCGCAAGAAATTCATTGATCGCGTGATCGTCAAGCGGTTTTGCCAGCCGAGGCGGCGGGTGTGGCGTGCTCTCTGTCCTCAGGGAATCGATCAGGGGAATCATGTCTGGGGTGGATTGACTCAGTTTGAGGTCATCTTCGATCCCCGTTCCTCCCCAGCCAGATACGCTCAGGCCGCAGACAAGCCCTGTGCAGAAGATCAGGCCCCAGTGCCTCATGGCAATTTGTCCTGCCGGCTCTGCGGGTTACGCAGCGATGCGACTTTCCAGCTCAATACGGCGTGCGAGAACTCGTCAGGCTGGAGCGCCCCCTGATAGGCATCAAGGACAGCTTTCAAACCCAGCATGCCTGCCAGGGGACTGAATGGCGGTGACTGCAGCGCCGCGGGCAGTTTTGCCGTGACCTCTTCGTCGGTGGCGACACACATGATGGCTTCAGTTCCCGCGCCGGCTGTTTCAATCACGTAGCCCGGATTAGGACTCATCCAGTCGGGGAGGCGAACGGCCTGGTTCGCTGTGACATGCGCCTGCGAGAGAACGTTCGGCAAAAGCCGAACGACCGATCCTGCTGCGTTGGAGAGATAGCAGGCGAGGTAGGCGTTACGCGATACCGTGGCTGATAAGAAAACCTGTTCGCCGACATCGAATTGGGTGCGGCCGTTCATCACGTTCTCGATCTGGAGATTCAGTGTTCTTGCGCTGGGCGCTGCGCCGTAGGCCCGCTGTGACTGAGGCTCCGCCAGGGATTCACTGGGGGCTATGGGAACAGGCGAGGCATGCGAGGTTCGCCACCCGTATCGAACAAGATTTCCACTTGGGTCGAGCGAAACAAAATCACGTAACGCGCGCTCGTAGGTGGTGAAGTCGACCACGCCTGTCACCACCATGCCCTGGTCGGCCTGGAAACGTGCGATTGCATCGCGCAGCGCTGCGGCGGGGTTGTGGGCCGATGACGCGGTTCGCTGCCAATAGCCCTTGGAGACTAGCGACTGCTTGACCAGTCCCTGATGAACGCTTTCGCGCCCTTCGTCATACCAATCGCGTAGCTGTCTTTGAAAATTGGGGTGGGTTTGCTCCAGTGTCAGGCACTGCCAATAAGGAACGCGCGCCCACTTTCCAGCCAGCTCGATCACCGCCAGCTCCACCAGCGTACGGACGGCAGCGCCTGCGCCCTGCGCGTAATCCTTGCCCACGTTGAACTGCCAGCCGTATTCACCGATCCGACCGGCCAGGTCCAGGCCCTCACCCCCGTTTCCGATGATGACCTCGTTAGCCGAGTCCATCCCGGGAATCAGCGTGCGTGTTCGAAAGTCCCCGAGATGCAGTTCGAGTGCAAGCACGGTAGCACTGCGGTTTCTGCTGTAGCCTGTCTCGAAGCGATTCGCGGAAGTTCCAACGTTTCCACGATTGTTCAAGACGTTCTGGTCGACATACGAGATCGCGCCGGAAAAATAGAGCGCAGGTCTCTGCAACTGAATCTGGTTGTTATTGAGCAATATATTGGTCAAGTTTTGAACGGTATCCTGGCGAACCAGGTCGACCTCGTAGTCGACGTAACGAAACACATTGCTGGTACGTGAGATCTGTAGCAGTGCAGTGACCAGCATCTCCTTGGTCGCCACTGGAGCGCGGGTCGAGAAGTCGGGAATCTGCTTGCTGGTAATCAGCGTGGTGGGGACCAGGGCCTCACGCATCAGCTGGTCCATGCACTGGAGCGAGTCGGAGAAGCTGGACATTGCACGTACCGGGCGAACGCTGGGTCGATCCGAGGATGCGGCGTAGCTTTGGAAAACCGTGTCCCTGCGTACATCCATCGGTGTGCTGCACGCAGACAGGAGCAGCGCCAGAAGCGCGAGTGCGACGCCCGGGTGATTGGGCCGGGAGGTGGGGGTGCTCTGGGCGCGCCAGGAAAGTAGCATGGTGAAGCCTTGGATCGTCGTCTGGATTAGCGGCAAATATTGACCAAATCACCGCGCAAAACGACGATTTGCGCGTCCGGCTTCGGACCGAAGCGCTGAGCGCCACTGCCGGTATTCGCTGTGCTGTTGCTTGCAATGTCCTGCACGCATACCTTGCGCACGCCCTCGCGCGTCGTTCGGGTGATGACATCCTCGTCCGTCAATACGCCGGATGTGTCAGTCGCAAAAGCCTTGGCTTGAAAGCGGGCCAGCTTGGCATCCATCCAGGCGGGCAGCTCCTGGATGAACGACTGAACAGGCTGAACGCCAGTCTGGAGCGGCACCATGGTGCGTTGCAGGCGCTGGTTTAAGACCATCGGATCTTCGCCGGGTGCTGGCTGTGCCTGGCATAGCCCGGGCGCCTGCAGTGCGAACCACACGGTGAAACAAAATCTGAGATCGGGCACAGGTATCCCCAGGAAGGGCAAAGGGCTGATGCCGGGTCGCTACACCACCCCTTTGCGCCAGGCTTATTGGCAGGTCAGGCAGTTACTGTTGGAAGACAGGTTCTGCAGCGCCTTGCCGCCCCAGGAAGCTCGATTGACCACCGCCGAGTTCCGGATCAAAGCAACCTGATAAGTCGAGGTGTGGAGGCCGTCTTCCCCCACGTTCGATGCGATGTTCTGGTTCGCTTGACCGCCTACTCCGGTGTTCATGATCATCGAATCCCTGATCGACGCCATTTGCATGACAGTGGCATGCGAACTGAAGCTGCCGACGTTCGATGCAAGGTTCTGCTGGGCGACACCGTTTGCACCGAAAGCGGTGTTAACGACCGCGGTGTTGACCAGCAAAGTGGCTTGGATCGTCGGGTCCGACTGCGGATGCGAGTGACCGTTACCGTGGCCGTGACCATGGCCGTTCCCATTCCCGTTCCCGTCGGAGGCAAAGGCCAATGACGCCATGCACATGGCGGTGATACCCATAAGTGCCGAAGATGATGTTTTCATGAAAATTTCCTTTGAAGTGCTGGACACGGCATAGGTTCGAATCCATGCCGACGTTCGACGTCACCGAGGCCTCAAGATCCGAGTAAATCTTCGCCTCTGGTCATGTGATCGTCGGATTCAAGTCTGGGCAGGCGAGGGCCCGTTGGCTATCGCGCAAATCGACTACCACCTACGGGTGATGGCATCGCCGACGCGTGATACGGTGCGATAGCCTGGTGTGTGGCAGCGAACAAAGTTTGAAGGCGTCTGCCGTCAGCATGCTTCTCTTTCAAAGGAGAAAGCCATGTCAGACCCACGCGATGCCCAGAAGGTCCAGTTGATCTATGACCTTAAAGCAGTGATCCGAGATACGCAGGCGCTCATGCAAGCGTCGTTAGACGATGGCAAGAGCGGTTCGCAGGCTTTAAGGAAGTCGATGTCGGAGGAGTTTGGGCGCGCGATCGAGCGGTTGCGGCGAATGGAGGTTTCCGCAGGGGAAAGAATCCACGACTCCGCGGCCCGTGCACAGACCTATGTGCGAAACCATCCCCTGCAGGCGCTCGGTATCTCGGCAGGAATCGGCCTGTTGGTCGGTCTTTTGTTCAAGCGCCGGTAAATAGTGGCCCTCGCATGCTTGAATCCTTGATTACGCAGCTCTTAAATCAGGCGGGCTGGATAGGCGCTCTGGTAACGGCCATTCAATTCGAATGCCAGGCAGCATCGCGCAGGATTAACGAAATACGACAGAATCTGCTTGTTTCGCTCTGTCTGTGGGCGCTGGGCTTTATTTTCGTCGCCATCAGCCTGGTTTCTTTTGCTGCGACGCTTGTGATGATCTGGGGGCGAGAATATCCGCTGCAATCGCTGCTTCTGGTAAGCGTCATCTACGCGGGCGCAGGATTTCTTCTGATTCAGAAGTCCATCCGAAGAGTATCGTGACGTGACTCACTTTCTGAGTAAGGTCTATGTGGGACGCCGAACGGACATGGCAACGAATGCCAGCCAAACTCCAACCATGGCGTTCAGTAGGGCTTAAAAGTGGATCAATCATTCATTGTCAAGAGCGGCAATCGACTGACGTCCGTGCTGGCAGACAGTGATTGGGAAAGATGGAAAACCCAGATCGAGCTGGTTAATCTCAAAGTTGGAGAGATTCTTTTTGATGCCGGACAGCCGATCCGGCACATTTACTTTCCATTGACTGGCGTCATCTCGCAGCAATACGATTTTGAGGATGGCAAATCCGCCGAGTTCGCGCAGATGGGAAACGAGGGAATGGCGGGGGTGTTCGTCTTCATGGGCAGCGCGTCGACTTCAAGCAAGGCCATTGTGATCGCCAGCGGGATTGCGTACCGGTTGCCCGCGGCCTGGATGCTCGGCGAATTCAATTCCTCGGGGGCGTTTCGCCGACTGATCCTGCACTACATGCAGGTACTGATGTCGCACTCCTCGCAACTCGCTGTCTGCAACCGTCGTCACAGCATCGATCAGCAGCTGTGCCGAACTCTCCTGCTCCAGCTCGATCGCGTGGCAGGGGATGATCTTTCCCTCACGCATGAATTGATTTCGCGCTCGATGGGGGTGAGACGCGAGGGCGTCAGCGAGGCCGCAAAACGGCTCGAAAAAATTGGCGCCATCCGCTACTCCAGGGGACATATCCAGGTCTTGGATAAAGCCGCACTTTTGAAAAATACGTGCGAGTGCTATGCGATCATCAAAAGAGAGGATCGCAGGCTGTTTCCCCAGGTGGATTGAGCGATCGGCTGAAGCGCCTGGCCGGCAGCTAAAGCGCCTGATAGCGAAAGCTCTCGTGTGCGATGGCATGGCGCGTCAGGTCGGCCACCTTGTGTGCGCCAATTTTCTGCATGATGCTGCGCCGATGGGTGTCCACCGTGTGCGGAGAGACGCCGAGCAGTCTTCCGATCTGCTTGGAGGAATATCCGGAAGCTATCCAGTGAAGGACGTCCCGCTCGCGAGGCGTGAGCGCCGAGCCTTCGGGATTATTGGCCGGTCGGCACATCACTGCAGAGAGCGTCGGGCATAAATAGCTTTCTCCTTGGCATGCATGCTGTATTGCCATGCCCAGGTGCTGGAAGCCGCTGGACACGGAGACACAGGCGCGGACTCCAAGGCGGATAGCCTTCACCACATCAGTCCGGCACCGAAGGTCCGCACATAACACGACAGGCGAACTGCTCGTGGGTGCAACCGGCCGCTGCTGAAGGCTGTCGATCACCAGAACATCAAAGGCGAGGGGCGTTTCAAAAGTATCTAGAGGCGTGCAGGTGTGCCGACTCGCCAGATAGTATTCAACGCCCTGTCGAACCATTCCGCGGCTCAGCGCAATTCCGACAGTCAGTGTCATGGCGATCACTTCAACAGATATCGCGCCGAATGCGCGATAGGAGATCTACCCGGCTTCCGCACTGAAGCTTCCGGTAGATGTGCTTGAGATGGGCCTTCACGGTTTCTTCGGAGATGGCAAAGGTGCCCGCAATTTCCCTGTTGGATCGACCCCGGATCAAAAGCTGTACCACCGAGATCTCTCTCAGCGTGAGCAGGCGCATGAACATTGACCGAGTCAGTGGCACATCTTCCGGCGCCATCGTGGATACCGAGAAGTCATCATCCAGCCACTTCTGACCCTGATGAACTTCGCGAATGCACTGCATCAAGACCTCTTTCGGTTTGGACTTGAAGACCAGCCCGTTCACGCCGGCCGCAATTGCCTCCAGGGCCCCGAGCATGCTGGCGTGGGTGAAGATCACTGGCAACGTCTTCAGCTGCCCCTTCCTGAGATCACGTATGAGGCTCAGGCTGTCTTTCTCGCCCAGGGTGAGTTCCATCACCAGCACGTCGGGCTCGAGCTTCTGGATCTCGCGCCAGGCCGAAGCGCCATCATGGACACATGTTTGAACCACGAAGTCCGGGTGACATTCAAAGCTCCTGGAGAGCCCTGCCAGGACTACGGGGTGTGGATCTGCAAACATGATTTCGATGGGCGCATGGTTCTGCGCCGGGCGGCATGACGGGTCTTGCATCAAGGCTGAGACTTCCTGATCTGTGAGCAAGGGTGAACAAGACTCGGACGCGGGGTTCATCGTTGAGGCTTTCGTTTCGAGGCGCCGATGATGTCAGTCGCTGCGAAGTGGGAATGTGCGCCCAGGCACGCAATGCGGCGCTTGGTTGGCTCTCCAGGGCGCGGGCTACGCTGACCGAGGCCTCTGTGTGAAACAGCACCGAGTCGTCGACATAAGCGCTTGAGAATGGCCTTTTGAGGAGGTCCTATGGGTCCCGCCGGTTATGTCGACTTCAGAGAGATGGCGGAGCGATGTGAGCTCCATCATGACGAGTTGCACGAGCTCATCGAGTACGGCGTCTTGCCAGTGCTGCATGTCAATTCGATTGGCCTGTGCTTCCCGGCGGCAAGCCTGGGGCCGGCGCAGAGAGCGGCAAGGATCAGGCGAGACTACGCCTTGGATCTTTTCGCCATGGGACTTGTCATGGGCTACATCCAGAAAATCGATGACTTGGAGACGGCGAATGCGGCGCTTCGCACGTCTTTGAAAAATTCAGTCGTGGGTGGATCCGATATCATTTGCGACGACCTCAAATAAGCGGCGCATCATGAATACAGAATCTTCGACGATCAAGTTGATGTTGAGTACGCTTCAAGAAGAGGTCCGCCTGCTGAAGGACAATTTTCAGTCGCTCAATACGAAATACACCGAAAACCTGGTCTCGCTCAAACAGCTCACCCTCACGTCTTCTGAAGCTGCGTCGCGCGCGGCCAATGCAGCAGAACGTGCCGCGAAGGCCGCCTCCTATTGCGCAGAAGCAGCCAAGCTTGCCGCGGGAGCAGACATCGTGCATGCGGCGGAAAATGCGGCCCACGCGGCCAATGAGTCGGCGGAGGCGGCAATGGAGGCGGCGGCTGCTGCCGCGGCTGCGGCCGCCGCCGCAGCAATGGCCTTGGCCAAGCATGCAGAAGACGCCTGCACACAAGCTTCAGCGGCAGCTGCATACGCAACGCAAATGGCGACGGAATCCGCCGCGTATGCGGTCAAGATGTCGCAGTCTGCTAGTGAATTCGCGCGGCGAGCACGCGAGCGCAATGGCGAAAAATCTTAGTCGCTCAGGCCTTTGGGCCTGAGCGCGTCAGAGGTGCGGGGAAGAAGTCAGAAGCCTCTCGACCTGGCGAACCCGAAGTCTTGGGCCAGTCGGCAGCGCATGAACGATGACAGGGAAGTCGCCCTCCCTGGTTGACGTCAAATCGCTGAGCGCAACAACTCAACCACTTAACTCATCATCTATGGGCTATGCGACCGTGGTTTCTGGTCGCCAGGAGTCCGAGAGGCTGCTTGCCTCCTCGCCCGCCCGTCTATCTTCACTCCGCTTTACCTGGCGTTCCGTTCGCTAGCCGACACAGGCGGTAAACCTCATCTGCCGACCTTCTGCGCCAGCGTTCGTGGGTCCGACGTGAGGTGGCGGTTTGCGTGCTACCGCACATTCGTCGAAGGCATTGAATTCGAAAATCCTCAGGCCTTGCACGCTGGCTGATTTTTCGAAAGAACTCAATGTACAAAAAAATGTTTGTCGCTACAGATGGTTCCGAGCTGTCTCACAGGGCTGTTGACAGCGCGATTGACATGGCCGCCCTTCATGGGGCGGAGCTCTACGCGTTGAAAGTCATTCCGAGGGTCCAGCGATCCTTCTTTGAGGGCGCAATCTCACTGGGCGAGCTGGAGACAAAGAATCTCCTGGCCACCTGGCGGCATGACGCTGAAAACCTCTTGAGCGTGGTCGTTGCCGCCGGCAAGCAAAAAGGCGTTGTGGTCAAGCCTGTCGTACTGAGCAGCGATCTTGTGGCGGAGGCCATCATCAAGACGGCAGAAGAATGCAAATCCGAACTGATCGTCATGGCCTCGCATGGCCGGCGAGGCATCAGGCGCCTCTTGCTGGGGAGCGAGACAGCAAACGTCCTCGCGCACTCGTCTATACCTGTGCTGGTCGTTCGTTAGAGAGCGACGCCGTGAAAATACTGGTTCCTACCGACGGCTCGTCATGTGCCTTGCGTGCGTTTAAATACGCCGCGAAGCTTTCCGCCGACAACTCGAAAAGCAAGGTGGTCTCGCTATCCGTCCATGACCATCATGTGTGTCTCAAGGGCGTCGTTGCCGACTACCTGCCTGAGCTGCCCGATCCTCAGTTCAAAACTTTGCGGGTGGTGTCAGCCATGCCTGGCACGATGCGGGGAGCGATTGATACGGCCGGTGATGTGGCCGAAGAGATTGTCAAGATCGCCGAATCGGGGGGATTCGATTTGATCGTGATGGGTGCAAAAGGTCGCTCGCCAATTGGCGACCTGCTGGTGGGCTCGGTCGCGCAGAAGGTGTTGATCGGGACTCGTCTGCCCGTCACCTTGGTGAAGTAGGCGAAGCTACGGGCCCCGCCGCGAAGTCCGCAAATTGCTGCGCCGATCATTGCCATAGCGGCGGCCTGCCGCCGCTCGTACGCGCTACGCACTAACACCTAAGGCTGCAAGGGTCGGTGCGCACCCGTGCGTCGCACGCGTGCGTCGTACACGCGCGCCTGGCGAAGCAGAGGCGGCATATTGGGGCAAGATCCGTCTTCATGCCCGCCCCGGGTCGGGGTGGTAGGTCTGAAAACGGGAACAAGGAGTCCAGCCCCATGTCTTTGCATCAGCAGTTGGTCCGCCGCGCGCAGGAGGGCCGCCCGATCCGGGTGGGCCTGATCGGTGCGGGCAAGTTCGGCTCCATGTACCTGGCCCAGGTGCCGCGTACGCCGGGCATGCACCTGGTGGCCATCGCGGACCTCTCGCCCGCCGCAGCGCGCGCCAACCTGGCCCGCGTGGGCTGGGAGGCGCAGCGCACCACCGCCACCTCCATCGACGACGCGATCAAGAACGGCACCACCCACGTCGGCGACGACTGGCAGGCAGTGGTCACGCACCCCGCCATCGACATCGTGGTGGAGTGCACCGGCCACCCGATTGCCGCGGTCGACCACTGCCTC
>JACCDG011964776.1_pt1 | contig 22069 bp, 28 predicted proteins | sample 7442471 | NCBI WGS metagenome assembly JACCDG01 (sample SAMN15323444, study PRJNA562643) | freshwater metagenome | isolation source: river surface water | place: USA:Blue River Watershed | collected 2017-08-17 | reverse complement strand
GCCGGCAACCGGGCCAGCGCGGCGGCCCCGCCGCCGGCCCCGCCGGCCGGCGGTAAGAAGGCCGCGACGCCGCCGCCCGCCGCCCCCGCCGCACGGGGCGGGGCGGCGAAGCGGTCGCGGTAGTCAACCGGCAGGTTAGTCACTTACCGGCGGGGCGGGCACGGTGCCCGCCCCGCTCCCGCTGGAGAAAGTTCATGGCCCGCGCGAAGCGAGACATCGCCCCTCGGGAGGCTGGGGCGACGGCCCGGGGTAAGAACCCCGACCCGAACGAGTACGACGACGAAGACGACGACACCCCGGCACCGGCGGCGGCCGCCCTGGCCGACGACGACGACCTGTTCGCCATGATCGAGGAGGCCGACCGGCCGACCGCCACCGACGGGGCGGTCGAGGGCGATGAGGCGGCGGAACTGCCGGAGCCGCCCAAGCGGCACGGCAAGGTCGCCGACCCGGCGGCGGTCGTCCAGGCCGCGGTCGCGCGGCGGGTGATCGCCCTGGCCCCGGCCGGGGCCAAGAAGCTGACGAAGAAGCAGCAGCAGTCGCTGCTCGACTTCCGGACAATGGGGAAGGCCCGCGACAAGCGGATGGACGCCATCGCGAAGGGCATCCGCGACCGGCTCCGCAGCAAGAACGGGTTCACCGGCGTCTACAGCGGGAAGGAGTCGAAGGACTTGGTGGTGGGCATCCCGCTCCCCTCCCTGGCCTTCGAGTTCCTGCTCGCCAACGACGTGCTCCCGCTGTCGGTCATCATCCAGCTCGTCGCCAAGTGGGGCACCGGCAAGTCGGGCCTCGTGGCCGAGATGTTCCGGTGGTTCGACGACGCCGGCGGGATGGGCTTCCACATGGAGAACGAGACGAAGTTCTCCCCCGAGTGGTTCGAGTCGATCATGGGCACCCAGTGCTTCGACCGGCTGACGCCGCAGCGGTGCACCTCGATCGACGACTGGCAGCAGCGGCTCACGGCGTCCATCGACGCCATGAAGGGGGCGATGGAGGGGACGGCGGCCGACCCCGGGCCGGGCCGGACGTTCCCGGTCATGTTTTCCGTGGACTCGATCATGGGGAAGCTGACCGCCGAGTCGCAGAAGAAGATCGCCGAGGAGGGGTTCGCCGGCCGCGGCTTCCCCATCGAGGCGCTCGTCATCTCCCGCTACCTGTCGAGCGTCCCGTCGTGTCTCGACGGCTGGCCGTTCCTGCTCGTCCTGGTGAACCACCTGAAGGAGAAGCAGGACGAGAACGGCAACAAGCAGCGGTCCACCGCCGGCGGCGTCGCCACGAACTTCCTGGAGACGTTCGAGCTGGAGATGCGGAAGACCAAGTCGAAGATCGCCTGCGAGCAGTTCGACGGCTTCCAGGTGGACATCTCCTGCCAGAAGAACTCCCTCGGGGTGACGTACCGGAGCATCACCACCCGCGTCCTGTGGTGGGAGGAGCCGGACCCGCTGGACCCGACCCAGTGGAAGCAGAAGACCGTCTGGGACTGGGACTGGAGTACGATCCACCTGCTCCACTCCATCCTCCACGTCAAGGGGGCGAACCCGAAGCTCAAGAAGAACCTCATCGACGCAGACTTCCACCTCGACTGCCCGAGCGTGTCGGACATCGAGAACCGGGCGTGGTCGAAGACGCTCGGGATGAAGAAGGAAGACGCCCTCCCCTGGAACGAGGTGGGGGCGATGATCCGCCAGAACCCGGAGGTCCGCGACCGCCTCCGGCACGCCCTCCGCATCAAGCGGCGGGCGCTCCTGGCCGGCGACTACCTCAGCCGGCAGACCGAGATCGCCGGGGAGATGTAGCATGGCGGGCATGCCGGAAGACCGCCGCGACCGCATCCGGCGGGTGGTACAGGAACAGGTCGGCGACAACGCCGTCCGGTGGGACGAGTCGTTCGAGGAGGAGCGGGTGAAGTTCGTCCTGCTCCGGTGCGGCCTAGCCGACCGGAAGGGCGACCTGCTGGCCGCCGGCCGCCGCCGGTACGGCCGGCCCCGGCTCACCTTCGACTTGTTCAACGACACCTTCCCGAGCTTCCCCATGCTCATGAAGGCGTCGCGGCTCGGCGGGGTGAAGCTGCACGAGGACGCCCGGGCGTCACTCCCGGCACTATTCACCCACTTCGACCGCGCCCCGTTCTTCCGGGCGTGGGAGGAGTTCTACGAGGCGGCCGCGGCCCGCGCGAACAACCGGGCCGTCGCCCTGGTGTTCCCGCGGAATCGGGTCCGCGGGGCGCTGGTCATGCACGACGGGGGCTTGGACGATTACTTCGTCCACGGTACAGTGCTGACCTACACGGGCGGGACACGGGAGAAGCCCTACCGGCTGTACGTGCAGCCGTTCGGGCCGCTGGTCGAGGCGATCCACAACCGTGGGCACGGGTGGCGGGCGGGCGAGTGACCCGGGCCGCCGCCTAATAACGGTATTAGACACCCAGAGGACAGAGGCGATGGCCGACAAGACCGACAAGACGCTCGTCCCCGCCGCGACCCCGCTGGTCGCGTACCAGCGGGAGCGGGAGAAGATGCTGGCGACGATGACGGAGGCCACCCGGGAGGTGGCGGTCGCGTGCGACAAGAAGCTGGCCGCCGCCCGCCGGGGCGGGATCATGACCCTGTACTACATCGGCGCCCGGATGGTGGACGCGCTCGACGAGGCGAAGCAGGGGCAGTACGGGTCGAGCGCCGTCAAGCAGCTCAACGCCTACCTGAAGGACTCGCTCGGCGGGGACGAGAACCTGCTGTACGGGCTGCGGCGGGTGGCGATGGTGTTCGACGAGGCGTTCGTCAAGGAGCACTCGGAGAAGCCGATCGGCAAGGGCGGGGAGCTGACGATCCGGCACCTCATCAACCTGACCGCGATCGAGTCGCCCGAGGACCGGGCCAGGACGTTCGAGGAGGTCGTGACCCACGGCCTGTCGGCCGAGCAGATCGCGCTGCGGCTGCGGTCGGGCGAGCTGAAGGCCCGCAACGTCCGCCAGGGCGGGCGGAAGGTGAGCCCGCCGCTGTCGCTCATGTCCGGGCTGGAGAAGCTGCGGGCGGAGGCGACCAAGGTCGGGAACTACTTGGCGATGTGCGACAAGCACGTCTTCGGGAAGATCGCCAAGATGCCGGTCGCCGACTTCACGGACGCCCTGCTGGCGAAGCTCCAGGCCGACAAGCAGGAGCTGGCCGGCCTCCAGGCGAAGCTGACCGAGGCCGACAAGCACATCGACGCCTGCGTCGATCGGGCCGAGAAGGCCCTCGCCGACAAGACCGCGGAGGCCCCGGCGGCCGCCAAGGCCGCGGGCAAGCCGGTCGCCAAGGCCGCGGGCAAGCCGGCCGCCAAGGCCGCGGGCAAGCCGGCCGGCAAGAAGACGGGCAAGCCGGCGAAGCCGGCCAAGAAGGTGAAGGCCCAGCGGCCGGCGGCCGCCCAGGCCGCCCTCTAACGGAGTCCGGGACGTGATCTGGCACCCGCAGTGGCTCGACGTCCGCCCCCACCTCGCGGCCGGCCGCCAGCCGGTCGTGCTGGTGGAGCGGCCGCTCCTGCACGGGCAGTCGGCCAAGGGGGGCGTCTTCGGCATCGCCGAGGTCGCCCGCCTCGGCACGTACTGGGTGCCGAACGCCGACGTCATCACCACCGACGGCGGCTGGCAGTTCACCAAGTCGGGTGCCCACGTCCACGTCCCGGTCATCGCCTACCGCACCCCCGAACGCGCCCTGTCGTCCATCTGGGCGCTCGGGTTGCAGCTCGGCATGGCGGCCATCGAGTCGCTCCGCCGCCGCACCCCGGACCTGCCGGCCGAGTGCCACCTCCTACTCGGCCACGAGTGTACCGACCTGTTGCCCGCCGCCGCGGCGTTCCGCTGCTACGTCGGGCTCGCCATCCGCACCGAGGAACCCAGGTGAACGACCCGCAGACCGAGATGCCGGCGGCCGAGCCGCCGACCTCCATCGCCGGCATGCTCGACGCCATCAACACCAACTACGTCGAGCTCGAACGGTACGTGGCCGGGTACAACACCCTCGTCCGTGCCTACCAGACCGCCACCGACCAGCTCCCGGCCGGCCAACGCCCGAAGGGCCTGATGCTGATGTTCAAGGGGTCCGTGGACGACATCCACGCGATCGACGTGGTGATCGACGTGCAGAAGCACGTGGACCCGCGGTACGCCCCCAACGTGCTCGCGCCGCTCGCCAGCGGGCAGGCCGCCGGCATGCTCGCCGCCGTCGAGCGGCTCATCGCCAGCGCCGTCCTGCTCCGCGACCAGATCCGTGTCGCCGTCGGGCCGCCGCCCGCCGCCCCGTCGCCCGTCCCACCCGGCTGAGACCCATGACCGAAACCGAGCTTCTCGCCAACCTGTACCCCGACGACGGCTACCGGGCGGTGGTGGTGGACAACCGCCCCGTCGCCCTGACCGTCTACGCCGAGGCGGCCTCCCGGGGCCGCTCGGTGGCCGCCCTGGCCGGGCTGGAACCGGCCCTCGTCTACGAGGCCCGGGCCGGCGACGACCGGGCCTTCGGCGAGGCCCAGCGGGTCCAGCACCTGCTCGACGCCGTCTGCCGGTTCTTCAACACCGGCGGCACCCGCCAGCAGCTCCTGGACACGCTCGGCCGGGCCTGCGACTTCGTCAACACGCCGATCGCGCTGCCCGGCTACTACCTGCTGGAGACGTACCTCAACGCCGACAACGTCTACGAGCACGTCTTCGTCAGCGACGACCACGACGACGCCGTGCTGTGGGTCGAAGGGACGTTCGTGGAGCTGGTCCCCTGGGCCACCGTCGTCGAGAGGCTGACCGAAAATGGCCGATTCCCCTCCGCCACCTTCATCGAAACCCTCATCGCCCGCCGATCAGCCGCCGCCGACGGCGACGCCGCGGAAGATCCGGCCGATCTCGCGCAACTACGCGGTGGGGAAGATACTCCGGGAGCGTAACCGGCTCGCCGAGATCATCCGGTTCGAGACCGAGGACCGGCTCCTCGTCAAGGAGCGGTTCAAGCGGCTGGTGGACGTCGTCTACCAGGAGCTGCCGGCCGGGGTGGACTACCAGTCGCTCTACGACAGCCTGCGGCCGCTGGCCGGGACGACCCCGACCGCCAAGACGCTGCTCGACTACGCCCACCGGCTCGCCGGCAACGTCGCCAACCTCCAGGCCCGGCGGGTGGTCCGCCCGTGGTCGTACCAGATCGAGTGGGAGTGGGTGCCGCTGTCGGTCGCCCGGGTCCGGCGGACCCGGAGTTCGAGCGGCAAGGTCGGGGCGACGCTGACGTTCAAGATCCTCGCCGGCACCCCCGCCGGGCTGCTGGCCGAGCGGTTCTGGACGATGAAGCAGTGCGCGTTCATGTCCCGCCAGTTCGGGTTCTCCCGCCCGCCCAGCCCGACGGCCAAGCTGCCGCCGCGGCGGCCGTACTTCGGCCCGGAGCAGTTCGTCACGTTCCGCCTGTACGGGCTGATCGACCCCCGCCGGTCCGGTGCCGAGTCCGGCCCGGTGGTGGCCCAGTTCCGCTTCCCGCCGAGCTGCAAGGCATTCAACGTCGAGCAGCACAACTACCGGACCCGCGGCCGCGGGTACGAGTGCCCCCGGGGGTTCCCGCTGACCGTGCTCTGCCACCGGTGCCCGATCGGGTACGAGGAGTGCCGGGCCGGATGCCACGCGAAGACGTACGAGACGAAGCCGTGCCCGGTCTGCAAGAAGGACCGGGCGCCGTTCGACCCGGAGGCGCAGAGCCCGGTCTGCGTGAACTGCGCCACCAAGGCCGTCTACCTGAAGGACTGACATGGCCGACAACGTCTTCAGCGTGCCGCCCGTGCAACAAGGGTCGATGCACGGTCGCATGGCGTACCTGATCCGCCTGATGCACGCGCAGGGCGAAAGCGAGTTCACCGGTGAGCTGTGGCACGCCGCCCACGACCTCGCCCTGCTCGTGATGGAATCGCCGGATATCGCGTTCAACCTCGGCCCCGGTGCCGCGGTCGTGCCGGCCGGCAAACGCCGCACTAAGCGGGGTCAGCCGCGGCCGGATCTGGCACCTGACCTGATCGCCAACCGGAAGGACTGACATGCCTGTGCACGTGCTGCCCGAGACGTACTTCGTCGGCTACCCGACGATCGACATGGTCGAGATGACCCGCTACCTGCGGGACACCGACAACCTGGAGTTCCTGACCGCGATTGAGGCCGCCCGGACGGCCGGCGTTACCGACGCCTCCATCCTGTGCTCCTACTACGCCAAGCTGTGCTACGCCGCCCTGCGGGTCGGGCAGAATCTCAACGTGGAGCGGGTCCGCGACATCCGCGACAACGTGACGGGCACGATCGCCCAGGGTCACGGGTCGGTGCTCGAACACGCGATGTTCAACTTCACGGTGACCAACTGCTCGCGGGTGCTCACGCACGAGATGGTCCGCCACCGGGCCGGGACGGCGTTCAGCCAGACGTCCGGCCGGTACGTGCGGGGCGACCGGATCGCGTTCGTGTTCGACCCGATCCTCAAGCCGATCGAGGTGTACGGGCGAGCCCTGCTGGGTTCGCTGGAGGACGTGTACCGCCAGATGTGCGACCGGATGGGGCTCAACGGGGTGGCCGGCGTCCGCCGCTCGTTGACCACGCAGGTGATGGTGACGGACGGGATCGGGCACGAGCACCCCAGCGATGTCCCGCCGACCGACGCCCAGGTGACGGACTTCATCCGGTTCACCCACGACAAGACGCCGGAGGAGCTGGACAGGCTGCCGTTCTCGGTGAAGAAGAAGATCACGAGCGCCCTCCGCCGCTACCTGCCCAACGGGCAGGCCAACGAGATCGGGTTCTCCCTGAACGTGCGGGCGGTCCGCCACTGGATCATGCTCCGCACGGCGGCCGGGGCGGAGTGGGAGATCCGGCTCGTCGCCAACCAGATGTACGACCTCATCAAGGACCGCCACCCGCTCCTGCTCGCCGACGCGAAGGAGCGGGTCGTGGACGGGCAGCGGGAGGTGTACGGGATGAAGCTCCAGCCGTACGACCTCGTGCTGGAGACGCCGAAGACGCTGGCCGACTACTCCGCCGAGGAGCTGGAGGCCGAACTCGTCCGCCGCAAGGTGACCACATGACCGGCCCCGAGATCTTCGCCCTGGTGTTCTTGGCGATCATGGCGGTACTGATCCTGGCCGCTTTCGCCGACTACCGCCGGCTCGGCCGGCGACCCGGTGCCACGGCGGCGAAGGCTCTCGGCCTCTGCCGCGGCCCGGACGGCCGGGTGCGGGAGTGGATGCTGTGGGTCGGCGACGGGATGGCCCCCGCCGGCCCGGACCTCATCGGCCGGCCGATCAACATCGACGGCCGGACCGGGCGGGTGGTGGACGCCACCGCCCTCACGATCCTCGTGGAGTGGGACCATGCCGCCTAAGCCGGCCAGGAAGACGCCGACGCCCCGGTACATGGCCGCTAAGCTGTTGGAGCACTTCGCCGAGTCGGCGTTCTTCAGGAGCGCCGCCGACATGTCGGAGCTGTTCGACTCGAAGGTGTCCGAGGCGAAGCGGGACAAGGTGATGGCGGCGGTGGACAAGCTGTCCGCCGGGCTCCGCGTCCGGCTGAAGAAGATCATCGACCGGTTCGAGGTGCCGTACCCGCGGCGCCCGTCCAAGGAGAAACCCGATGGCTGACCCGCTCGAAGGTGCGCCGCCCGACACCCGCCACGTTATCGGCGAGCTGTACAAGCACATCGACCGGCTCGTCCCGATGGCCGAGCGGCAGCAGCCGGACGCCGACGACCGGCTGCGGGCCGCCACGCTGGCGTTCATGGCGGAGCGCCAGCCGGCCCTGACGCTGGGCAAGCTGGCCGCCGACGTCCACGCGCTGCACCTGGAGAAGGGGTTCTACGTCGAGGACCGGACCGCAGCGCACCTGATGGGGCTGGTCATGTCGGAGCTGGCGGAGGTGATCGAGCACGACCGCAAGTTCACCAACGCGGCCCCGTCGGAGAAGATCCCGGAGTTCACCAACGAGGAGGAGGAGGTCGCCGACGCGATCCTCCGGCTCCTCGACTTCGCCGGCCGCCGCAAGCTGCGGGTCGGGTCGGCGGTGCTCGCCAAGCACGCCTATAACGCGACGCGGCCGCCCCTGCACAACAAGAGGTACTAGGATTGACGTCTCGGGCGGGGCGATGTAAAGTTCGCCTCATGCCTGTCAGGTGGAAAACCATACCCGATATGCCGGGCTACGAGGTCAGCACCAGCGGCCGTGTACGCAGTAATCGTCGCGGGCGCTATCGTGTTCTGGTGTCCGCACCGGATCGCGGAGGGTATCACCGGGTCGCTGTGTACGTTGGCGGTCGCCGTCGCTACTTTGCGGTGCACCGGTTAGTGCTGTTGGCGTTCGTGGGTCCGTGCCCGGCCGGCCAGGAAGGCCGGCATCTCGACGACGACGCCGATAACAACCGCCTGACCAACTTGGCGTGGGGCACTCGACTCGACGACAAGAATGACCAGCGGAAGAATGGCTGCCTACCGCTGGGTAGCGGTAACGGTCGGGCCAAGCTGACTGAGGACAAGGTTCGCGAGATGCGGCAACGTCGCCGCGATACAGGTGAGTCGTATCCGAAACTGGCCAAGCGATTCGGCGTATCGTGCCCGACGGCGTTCCACGCCTGCGTGGGCAACACCTGGAAGCACTTGAAGGAGGATGTGTAGTGGCCGGCTTGCAAGCGCGGATGAGTGAATCGGACCCCCGTCTCTATAATGTCAATAGGGACGTTGCCCACTGCTTCGGGGACATCGTCCGCGAAGTGGCCGGCCGGCTCGAAGACAACCGGTGGCCGGTGGTGGGCGAGCTCCTCGCCCGCTACCAGATCTCGGAAGACCAGTTGGGCGAGGCGTGCGCCGCCTTCTGCAAGTTCGTCGCGTCGAGCGTCGAGGTGCCGAAGGAGCGGATGAACGAGGCGCTCGCCCGCTGCGGGTGGTTCCACGTGCCGGAGGCCGCCCAGCTCGCCTACATGGCGTACCTGGGGACGGTCGTGACCGGCTACTTCTACGCCGGCGTCCGGGAGGCCACCCTCCAGGGCACCGGCCCGGCCCTCACCTACCAGGACTTGCGGGCCGTCGGCGCCCGCAGCTCGGCGATCCTCACGCTGCCGCGGTGGCGGCGGGGGGTCAGCCGGCTGCTGGAGCGGGTCCGCCTCGCCTGGGCAGCACTCACGGGTAGCAAGGCGTGAACATCTACGTAGCTTCGAGCCGGCGAAACCGGGTCCAGCAGGACGTCGTGGCACGGCTGCGGGCCGAGGGTCACACCGTCTACGACTTCAAGAACCCGATGGGGGACGGCCCGGGGACCGGGTTCGCGTGGCAGTCGATCGACCCCAACTGGCGGACCTGGACGCCGCAGCAGTACCTCCTCGCCTTGACGCACGCCAAGGCGCAGACCGGGTTCGAGTCGGACGAGCGGGCGATGATCCGGGCCGACGCCTGCGTCCTCGTCCTGCCGGCGGGCCGGAGCGCCCACGTCGAGTTCGGCTGGATGCTGGGGCGGGGTCAGCTCGGGTACGTCCTCCTCAGCGAGGACGGGTTCGAGCCGGACCTGATGTACCTGCTGACTCCGCACAGCCGGCTCTGCACCGACCTGGGCGAGCTGGTGCAGAAGATCAAGGACGACGCGGGCCTCTACGGGCGGGCCGCCGCCATCCAGGCCCGTCAGATCGGGAAGACGGAGTGCGTGGAGACTTTCCGGTCGTCGTCGCGTCGCCCCAACTTCGCCAACCCGCCGGCGACGGCTGCGGCCGACGTCTCGTACGCCGGCGTGTTGGCCGCCCGGGGGTCGTGGGCGTCATCCAGCCCGAACGCCAACCCCGACAACATCCCCAAGCTGACCGGGAGCGCGGCGACGCCGCCGGTCATGCCGCACGTGGTCCCCACGCCGCGGGCCGACGTCGCCAACGAGATCGCGATCGACGGCGGGGTGTGTAACTTGGCCGCCCCGCCGCCGGCGTTCGCCGTTCTGGAGAAGCTGAAAGGGGCGGTCGGCGGGCCGGAGGTCGGGGACGAGTACAGCGTCCGGTCGTCCGGCGGCCGGGAGCTGTTCCGCGGCACCGCCGAGCAGTGTCGGTTGTCGCTGGCGGCCGACGGGTACGAGCCGGCCACCGCCGAGGTCGTCGCCCGGGTGTCCCGCACCCTGCACGCCGGCCCGGACGCCGAGGTGTGGGCCAACCCGGCCGAGATCAAGCGGCTCGACGAATGGTTCGAGGCGCTCAGGCAGTACTTCCCGTAGCCGGAGACGTTCGTGATCGTCAAACACTGGCCCGCCGACTTCTTGCAGAAGGCCGGCGGGTTCCCATCGACGTTCGTCGCGTTCGACCTGGAAACGACCGGGTTCGACCGCAAGACGGACGTCATCATCGAGATCGGCCACGTCCTCGTCGAGGACGGGGTCGTGACGGACGAGCTGTCGCTCCTCCTCGACTGGTCCAAGAGCTCGGTGGTCCCGCTCCACTGGCTCGTGGACCGGATCGCCAACCTCCGCCGGACGCTGTCGGAGAAGGGCATCGCCCACCACCTGCCGTACGAGCGGTTGTGCAAGGAGGGGATCGACCCGATCCAGGCCCTGACCTTCTACCGCGACCTGTTCGAGCAGCTCAAGCAGCAGGGCACCCCCGTCGTCGGGCACAACGTGTACCGGTTCGACGAGCCGATGCTGGAGGCCAACCTCGTCGGCTTCCAGGTGTGCGAGGAGTTCGCGTTCGGCGACTGGCAGCTCTGGGACACGCTGGCCCTGGAGGCGGCGACGCAGCACGGGCCGACCGACCCGAAGACCCTGCCCAAGGCGGGCGAGACGCTGCGGGACTGGATGAAGCGGGCCGCCTACCTGCGGGCCGAGACCAACCTGACCAGGACGCTGGTGAAGAAGTACGGGCTGGTCGAGAAGTACGACCTCAACACCCGCGACTCGCACAGCGCCTGCTACGACGCCCGCCTGTGTCACCACATGATGCAGGAGTTCCGGGCGATGCTCGACGCCGAGCCCGAGCCGGCCCCGCCGGCCGCGGTCCAGCTCCCGCCGGTGGCGGCCCCGCCGCCCCGGCCGGGGCGGGCCGTCCGCGGCGTCGCCCCCCGCCAGCCGGTCGTCCCGGTCGGCGTCCCCAAAGCGCCGGCCGAGCCGAACCTGTTCGACGGGCTCCCCGCCGACGGGTCGAAGGACATCGTGTTCGGCGACCCCGCCCGCCGCCGCCGGCAGAGGAACCGATGAGCCAGTTCGCGCCACCCACCCCGCCCTCGACCAAGACGCTGGTGAGCTACGGCCTTACGGCCGCCGACTGGCTCGGCATGTGCGCGGCGTGCAACTACACCTGCGTCGTGTGCGGCAAGCCGTTCGAGGACCGGCCGCTCGTGATCGACCACGAGCACGTCAAGGGGTTCAAGGCGACGAAGAAGCGGAAGGCGAAGAAGAAGCGGGCCGGGGCGGAGACGCGGCACACGATCCGCGTCCGGGTCATGACCCCGGCCGAGCGGCGGCAGTACGTCCGCGGGGTCATCCACAACTACTGCAACCGGTTCGTGCGGAGCTGGCTCACCCTGGCCCGGGCGAAGGCGATCGTGGCCTACCTGGAGGCGTTCGAGAAGACGCGGGCCGCCACACCAAAGTAACCGAGGACCACATGGCCAAAAAGAAGACCGGCCCGCCGCTCGTCACGTCCCGCGTCGAGGAGCAGGACTGCATCGAGTTTCTGGGGGCGTTGCAGCGGAAGCCGAACCTGATCGTCGCCGACCCGCCGTACAACTACGGCGTGAACTACGAGGCGCTGGGCGACAACCTCCCGTACGCGGAGTACCTCGCCTGGACCGAGCGGTGGCTGGCGGCGGCCCACGCCGCCCTCCACCCGCACGGCTCGCTCTGGGTGTTCATCCCGGACGAGTGGGTGTCGGAGATCGACCTGTACTGCCGGCGGGTGTTGAACATGACCCGCCGGTCGTGGGTCGTGTGGTACTACACGTTCGGGGTGGCGAACCAGAAGAACTTCAGCCGCAGCCACACCCACCTGCTGTACTTCTCCAAGACGAAGACGAAGTTCACGTTCAACGCCGACGCCGTCCGGGTGCCGTCCGCCCGGCAGCTCGTGTACGGCGACAAGCGGCAGGCCGCCGGCGGGAAGCTGCCGGACAACACCTGGATGCTGACCCGCGACCAGCTCACCCCCGTGTTCCAGCCGGACCAGGACACGTGGCTGGCGAGCCGCATCTGCGGCACGTTCAAGGAGCGGAAGAAGCACTCCCCCAACCAGCTCCCGGAGCCGGTGGTGGACCGGATCGTCCGGAGCTGCTCGAACCCGGGCGACTTCGTGGTCGATCCGTTCCTCGGGGCGGGGACGACCGGCGTCGTGAGCGCCCGGGCCGGCCGGGACTTCGCCGGGTGCGACCTGAGCCAGACGTGCGTCGCCGCGAGCCGCGACCGGATCGCCAAGGCCCTCGCCTAATCTCGTTATTGGAGTCCCCGTGCCCGACCCAGAAGCGGGCGTCCTGTCCCTGGACGCCATGATCCCGAAGCTGATGGCCGCCGACCCGGCGGCCGTCCCCGCCCTCCTCGACAAGGTGCTGGTGACCGACGAGCAGCGGGCGTTCATCACCGCCGGCGCGTGGTCCCGGGCGTTGATGCAGAAGGCCCCGTTCAAGGCGGCGGTCGGGGCGATGATCGCCGCCCGCCAGCTCTACGCCCTCGCCTACGTCGAACTCCAGAAGCTCGTGGCGGCCGAGAAGCCGGAGCCGCACGCGATGACCGAAGACCTGCTCGTCCAGTCGGCCATGTACGAGGCGGCCAAGCCGTTCGACCAGAACGCCGTGATCGCGTCCTTCATCGGCTCGGTCATGCCGTGGCTGGCCGACGTGGCCGACGCCGCCAACGCCCAGGACGCCGCGGCGGCGATGGGCGAGATGGAGAAGCTCGACCGGGAGCGGCGGGCCACCCCGCTCGACATCGGGTTCCGGGTGGACCCGGCCTGGGAGGCGCCGCACCTCCCGCGGGACCGGTCGCTCGTGCTGGTCGGCTGGCGGCCGGCCGTCACCTTCGTCATCGACCAGATCGTGTCCCGCGTCGTGGCGGAGCGGCACGCCGGCTTCCTCGCCACCGTCGTCCGGCTCCAGCACGACCATCCGCGGCGGGGAGAGGAGGAGGTGCGGCTCATCCGGCTGGGGCGGGCGAAGTGGGCCGGGTGCTGCAACGCCGCCGCCGGCCTCGGCCGGGTGGCGGCCGAGTTCCTGGCCCCGCAGATGAGCCACCCGGCCGACCTCGTCGTCTGCGACAACCTGCCGGCCACGATCACCAACGCCTACGCCGGCAAGCCGGTCGGGGCGGTCGCCGGCGACGGCCACAAGCGGCTCCGCGACTGGGCCAACCGGGACGGGGCGGCGGTGCTCGCCGGCGTCCCCCTGGCCGACCGGGCCGCCCCGGACCTGCACGCCCCCGAGTGGGAGCAGGCCCGGACCTTCGCCACCGTCCGGCCGGTGGTGGTGGAGGAGTTGGACGAGGCCACCTTCCGCGTCCGGGTGGGCAACTCGGCCCACCACTGGGACGTCCCCAGGACGGCGTTCGACGCCGCCGCCGGCAGCATCCTCGTCGTCCCCGGAGGGCTCTCGTGATCCAGGCCGCCCCGAAGATCATCGTCGGCTACCGGACCCGGCTGGCCGAGCTGCCCGAGCCGTTCGTCCCGCAGTTCGCCCCGCCGGGCAACTACAAGGACGCGGCCAAGATCGCCGAGTGGACCGACGCCAAGAAGGCGGAGTGGGCGGAGACGAGCCTGACCTACCCGTACCTCGCCACCTTCGACGAGGTGTTCGCGGTCGTCATCTCCCCGGGCGTGAAGGACGTGGCGCAGTGGGGGTATCGGCCGCCGGGGAGCGGCAAGCAGCCCATCAGCTTGGCCATCCGGGCCTTCCTGATGCGGTACTTCGGGGCCGCCTGGACCGGCGGCGGCGGCCAGCGGCCGATCTTCCTCGGCTTCGACACCCGCACCTTCCTGAAGATCTGGGGGCTCGAATGCTCCCTGCCGGAGAACGCCAGCCCGCTCCCGCCGGAGGTCTGGTACGGGACGACGATGCACCGCGACGTCGGGGAGGCCCTCCTCCCGGCCGAGTTCAAGTACGTCCCGCTGCCCTGGGTGCTCAAGCGCCGGGGGATCGACGTGCCGGGCTGGGAGCGGCCGGGGCTGAGCCCCGAGCTGGACGCCCGGGTGGCGACCATCGCCGCCGAACAGCTTGGCTTGCTGGCCGAGTGACGCTAGTATCTTGCGGTTGACCCCGATCGCCCGGACCCATAACCCCAGCTTCGAGGACTCGTCATGCGTGTCGGTAATTTCAGCGTCATCATCCCCGAGGGCCGCGAGCGGGACTCCGGCCACGTGGAGCTGCCCCACGGGACCGTGTACCGCCCGACCCTCAAGAACCACCACAACAACCGCCGGTGCGACGCCCACGTGACGATCGACGGGAAGGACATGGGCACCTTCCGGGTGGACGCCTTCGGCTCGTTCCCGCTGGAGCGGCCCGCCCACGACGCCGGCCGGTTCACCTTCTACAAGGCGGACACGGCCGAGTACGCGGCCTCGGCCTGCGGCGAGGTGGCCCCCGACCTCCGCGGCCTCGTGCAGGTTGTCTTTCGGGCGGAAAAGGCCCCGCTCATGCGGGTCGGCAAGCTCAACCTCTCGGCCGACGTCTTCGACCGGCAGGGGAGCGCGACCTACGGCGGGCCGTCCGCCTGGCACTGCTCGATGGCCCCGGAGGCGCCGACGTCGGGCAAGATCGACTTCCCCGACAACGGTAAGCTGCTGTCGCGGCGGGGCGGGGCGGGCGGGCAGTCGGTGTCGGCCGGCGCCACCGGCCTGTCCGGGCAGTCGGGCCAGAAGTTCTCGACCGTGGCCGAGCTGGACTACGACCCGGACGAGACGGTCACCGTCACCCTCCGCCTCGTCGCCGCCGAGCCCGGCCCGCGGCCGCTGACGGCCGTGCCGCGGGCCAACCCCGTTCCGGCCCCGGTGGCCTGACCGCAGCCGCAAGGACGCACCCGTGGGCACGACGCCCTACAAGCCGCTGTCGCAGTCCGTGGTCGCCACCGGCCCGTCCCTGGGCGAGCCGGTGGTGCCCAAACAGCTCCTCCCCGTGGGGCAGGCGACGTCGCTGGCCGAGCTGGCCGGCGAGTTCGCCTTCTTCACCCCGGCGGTGTTGTACCTGTACGGCGGGTTGACCGACGAACCGCTCGGCGACTTCCGGCAGACGTACGGCGGGCCGGCCGACGTCTACCACTACCGCTTCCCGCACCGCCTGTTCTCGGGGCTCGACGCCCCCTGCGGCGACCGGGAGTGGAACCACGCCCTGTGGGCCGTCCGCCGCCACGTGTGGCCGGCCCTGCGGGACTTCTACCTGTCCATCATGGTCCTCGACCCGGTCGCCCGGACGGCGTCCCAAGTCGCATACACCGACGTCGAGGTGCTGGACAGCTTGGCGGCGGCCCACATGCGGTGGGAGACCCGGCCGGCCGTCACCGTCGCCGCCTTCGGCATCGACGGGTCCGACCGTCGGCTGGTCGTCCGCCCGTCGGCCGACGTGCTGAAACACCCGCCGCGGCTCGTCCGCCTGCCGCCCACCGAGGCGATGCGGCGGGCGGCGGCGGCATACGCCGGGAGGGCGTCGTGAGTGCCGACCAGTCGAAGACCCAGGCCGACAAGGCGTGGGAGGCGTGGCGTGCCCGGCTGCCGGCCGCGACGGTGGCCCGCATCGAAGCGCCCGCCGCCCCGCCGACCGCGTTCGACGCCTTCGCCGCCGCCCTGCCGGACCGGGTCCGGGCGGCGACCGCGAGCCTGACCGACGGCCCGCCGCCCCCGCCCGACGAGGTCTGCCGCGAGGCGGCCAAGCGGTTCGGGGCGGTGGTGTGCGAGAACGGCGAGTTCGCGAAGCTCATCATGTTCCGGGACGCCGACGCGCTGGTCCGCTACCTGGGCGAGGCCGAGGGCGAGGACAAGGTCGTCTGGTGCTTTCACGGGATGCCGCTGCGGTTCACCGTCGGCCCGCAGCGCTACCTCATGCTCCCGGACGGGCTGACGGCCGTCTCGATCCCGGTGACGAAGGGGGCCAAGATCCTGCGGGTCGAGGCCGACCTCATCAGCACCGACTTCCAGGAGGACGGGTTCGTCGGCCCGGCCTATCTGGCGACCACCGACGGCCTTCAGACGGAGCCGCCGCCGGAGCCCGGGACCAACAAGGCGCTCGACGACGACGAGGCCGCCGAGGACGAGGGGGACATCGCGTAATGGCGACCAAGGGTGTGCGCACGGCGAAGGCCGAGCTGCGGGACGTGTCGGCGGTCGGCCGGCGGAAGAACCGGGCGTTGCCGGTCGAAGTCACGATGAGCGACTCGTACGTGGAGCTGTCGCCGGAGGGCTACGGCCGGCCGGTCGTGCTGGAGTACCACGACGGCAAGCTGTGTCTCCGCGTCTTCGCGGACGCGAACAGCGAGGAGCCGACCCACGTGATCGACCTCAACGGGGCGATCACCGCCGCCCCCGCGGGCGATAAATAGCGGGCCGATAAGCGTCAGAATACGTGAGCCGCGTGGCGTGCTGTCCGAGCCGGGCACGCCACGCGGCTTCGTTACGTACCTAGCTTCGTGTCACGGCTCGGTAGAGGTACTTGCAGATGCTGAAGACGTACAAGAAGACCGGGCAGGACTACGCGGCCCACGCCGCCCTCATGGCCCGCATCAGCCCGAACGTCGCCGGGTGGCGGGGGTGCGCCGGGATCGCGCTGGTGATCGACGGCGAGGTCCGCAACCCGGGGCTGGAGAAGGAGACCACCCAGGCGTTCGTGAAGAACGACGACCTCGCCTGGGTGACCGCGGTGGACGTCCCGGTGCCGTGGATGACGGGCCTGACCCGCCCGGCCCACGTGATGCAGATCCGGAAGGCCGCCCTCCGGTACGGCGCCCCGGTGCTCGATCAGGCCACCGTGACGCACGAGTTCGACTACTGGGACGGCCCGGCCCCGGACCTCGCCGACGAGTTCGTCGCGGCGGCGAACGGGATCAACAACGCGATGACCTCGACCGCGTTCGCGTTCCGCTACATGTGGGGCAAGCAGGGCCGCCTGTTCGCCGAGTACGCCGGGCTGCCGGGGGTGCCGACGGGCGAGCCGCCGGTCATCCTGGGCGAACGCCACTACCCGGCCAGCATCGTCAAGGACTTCGGCTGGGTGCCGCGGCCGTGGGTCGAGGTGGACCCGCGGCGGGCGGCCACCGCGTTCCAGCGGCTCAAGGAGCTCGGGTACACGGACACGTTCCGGACGGTCGCGACCGAGCTGTTCGCCGTCGGGATGCCGGTCACGTCGCCGGTGTCCGGGTACTTCACCGGCACCAGCCCGGTCGTGGTCGGCGGGACGCGGTACACCCAGTTCAACTTCCGCGAGACGGGCGGGGCAAGGCACGCAGTCGTCACGACCGCCCGGGCGAAGGTCACCGCGGCGAAGGGGACGGCGGTGTTCCGGGGGGAGAAGGTCGGCACCGACGCCCCGCCGGTCCCGACCGGCTACTTCGACTGGTCCCGCGACCGGCAGTGGGGCACGCTGAAGCGGATCTACGAGCCGGCCGCCCTCGACCTCGTGCTCGGCAACGCCTTCAGCGCCATGTTCCGGCAGTGCGAGCAGGCGTGGTTGCTCCCGTTCGAGGTGATCGGGGCGGACGTGTCGTACTCGTTCGGCGAGGGCGGGCTGTGGTGGGACGTCGCCAACATCCACTCCGACGCCTTCGACTTCAGCGTCCCGACGCCGGCGGACGCCCAGGTCCACATCATGCCGACCATGTGGATGCGCCAGTGGGACGACTTCAGCAGCCGCCTGGGGGCCGTCGCCACCAACCTGACGCCCGTCAGCCCGAACTTCGCTGCCCACGCCATCGGGCGGCCGGTCCGCAAGTTCCCCGTCGTCGCCGACGGGCGGACCGGCGACGCCCCGGCCGACGTCGTCCCGGTGGCCGTCGTGCCGGGGCAGCCGACCGGGACGCTGCCGCCGTTGGGCGACGAGGACCGGGCGGCGTTCGTCGCCGCGGCCAAGGCCCGGGCCGAGTGGTTGTCCCGCGGCGCCCAGCGGCACTGGCCGTCGATGACGACGACCCTCGGCGTGTTCACGTCGCACGACGACGTGGTCCTGCCGGAGCAGCCGGCCGGCGAACTCGTGCGGTAGCAGTCGCCCCCGCCCCGCCGCACGTCGCGGCGGGGCTCGTCCCCACCTAGCTTCGAGGTTCCCGTGCCCGACCCGCTCCCCGCCCAGGACTTCCGCTGGACCTTCCTCGCGGACCTGGACAACCTGCACCCCGTGCTCGTGGCCGACTCGACCGACGGGGTGATCCGCATCTCCGTCACGAGCGAGTGGTACAAACGCATCGACCCGGCCGACGCCATCTACTTCGGTTCGCCGGCCTCGGTCGTGCTCTCGGTCAAGGTCGGCGCCCTGTTTGAGGACGTCCACGCTATGCGGTTCGTGTCCGACGGGCGGCTACTCGGCTACGACATGCCCGCGGACGCCGACGAGACGACCCGCATGGCGGCAGGGCGTCAAATCCGCGACGGGGCGATCCGGATGTTCCAGGAGTACGCCCGGTCCATCTTCACGCCGGCGGACACGCAGCCGGCCCAGAAACCGTACCGGCCCGCGGCGCAGCCGGCGGTCGAGGTGCACGTCGCGCAGTTCGACGGGTCCGTCGAAGGTACGCGGACGCTGACCGAGTTGGTCAAGGCCGGCTGGGTGATGTACGGCGAGATGGCCATCGTCCCGACGGGGCCGCACTCGCACCGCGTGTACCAGCGGCTCGTCCGCCGCGGCGGCCAGTAGGCCGCCCGCCGGTTCCGGGGGGTTGACTCCCCGGGACCGGCGGCCTTTCTTTACCTATCAGCGACCCGCTACAATGCGGCCCGCCGCACCCGGCGAAGGAAAGGGACCGCTCCTCATGGCCGTCGAAGCCGCTCCGTGGTGGAACCCGGACAGCCCGCAGGACGGGAAGCCGCTCGTGCGGCACGCCCCGACCCTCAGCCACTACCACAACCCGGACGACCGCCAGCTCAGCCTGATGCGGTCCGGGATCGGGACGCCGGTCGTCGTTCCGAAGGCCACCGCGGACGGGGCGAGCCCGGCGTTCAGCGCCCACGAGGCGGGCGTGGTGCACGTGGACCCGGACGCCCCCGACGGCGGGGTGGTCGTGGACCTCACGCACCTCGACCGCCGGTCGATGCGGACGGCCCTCGCCCAGTCGTCCTTCCCCCATCAGGTCTTCTACCAGCTCGGCGTGCCCCCGAACCAAGTCAACCGGGGGTTCGGCCGGACGGGGGTCGGCGCGGCCGAGCCGGCCCGGCAGAACCCGCTCATGCCGAGCAGCTACGTCGTCCCGAAGGCGGCCCAGGACGGCCGCCAGGAGGACGGTTACTACGCGCACACGCCGGGGTTCGGCCCGACCGTCCCGACCGTCGTGAACGGCTACCACCCGCCACTGCCGACCCCGGCCTATCAGGCCGCCCAGGAGAGCCAGATGTTCCCGCCCGTCCCGCAGATCCCGGCCCCTCAACCGGTCGGCCCGGCCCCGGCCCCGCCGCAGGTCCAGCAGTACGCGGCACAGCCGCAGCCGCAGCCGCAGCAGTACGCCCCCCAGCCACAGCAGTACGCCCCGCCGCCGGCCCCGCCGCAGTACCCGCAGCCGCCGCAGTACCAGTACCCGCCCCAGCCGGCCCCGATGGACCCGGCGTTCGCGGCGATGATGGCCCAGATGCAGCAGGCGATGAGCGGGCTGGCGAACGGCCTGGGGGCGGTCAACCAGAAGGTCGCCGAGCTGGCGGCCGGTCCGCCCCGGCTGCCCGCCCCGTCCGCGTCGATCGCCGCCCGCGCCCGCACCCGCCCGGCCGACGACAACCCGTATCGGCAGGACGCCGGGGCGACGTTCGACGACTCGACCGTCCGGCCGATCCCCCGCAGCCGCCAGGGCGAGGAGGAGGGCGTCGGCCGGGGTCGGGACGACAAGGCGTGGGATCTGTCCCCGGAGCCGGCGCGGCGGCAGACGCTCGCCGACCTGAAGGACGACGGGCCGCGGGACGGGATCATCGTCGGGTTCGAGTCGCTCCGGCTGCCCTACGTGCTCGGCCCGAAGGGCGTCAAGCCGCGGCGGCAGGTCTTCTTCGAGCTTCCCCAGGTGGGCAACCATTCGGTACGCTACCACGACGTGATCGTCGCCAAGAACAGCCTCGCCCTGGTCTACGACACCCGGTACGAAGACGGCGACATGTACATGCCGCCCGAGATGGGGGAGACCGAGGTCAACGTCCACGTCCCCCACCTGAAGAAGACGTTCAAGGTCACGTCGGTCGGCCTCACGTTCCCGATGGGGGCGTTCGACCTCGTGATCCTGCCCAAGCACGCCGAAGAAACCCTGGACATGGGAACGGAGGACCGGTGATGGAAAAGCACGGTGTGTGTGCCGGCGAGGGCGACGACCCCAAGCCGAGCGAGAAGCGGGCCGCCGACACTACGAAGGTGGGCGGCGACCTCCAGAGTCGGATGGCCGAGGCCGCCGTCCCGGGCGGGATCACCCGGAAGACGGTCGAGGACGCCAGGACCGCGACCCGGCCGAAGTAGTACCACGTCCCAGCCGCCGAATCAGCTTCGACACGGAGGTCACCGATGGCGGTCATGTTGCGCGGCCAGTTCAGCGGGTTCGGGGCGGGGGAGCAGTTCCCCGACCCGTTCAACGACGTCTCGTCGATGTCCGTCCCGGGCACGATGCGGAGCGCGCTGTACTGGTGCGAGTACGTGTACTCCATTTTCGGCGCCTACCGGATGGCGATGGAGCGGGTGATCTCGTACTTCCTCACCGACGTGGAGATCCTGGACGCGAGCGAGGACGAGGAGGAGAAGTGGGCCGACTTCATGAACAACACGGTGGACGTCCTCACCGTGACGCAGAACATGCTCCGCGACCGGATGTGCTACGGGAACGCCTTCTGTAGCGTGATCGTCCCGTTCCGCCGGTTCCTGGGCTGCAAGAAGTGCGGCGCCCACTTCCCCCTCAAGGAGGTCGTCAACACCCCGGTCTTCGCCTTCCAGTGGGTGATGCCGGAGTTCAACGCCACCTGCCCGGCGTGCAAGTACCGCGGGCCGTGGCGGATCGACGACAAGCCGGACGACGAGGAGAAGAAGATCCAGGTCAAGCGGTGGAGCCCGCACGAGATCGAGCTCCTGCACGACCCGTGGACCGACAACGCCGCCTACCTGTGGCGCATCCCGGAGGACTACAAGCGGCTGGTCCGCCAGGGCAACCTGTACCACCTGGAGCGGGTGCCCGAGGGGGTGCTGCACGCGATCCACCACAATCAGGTGTTCAAGTTCAACGACGACGCCCTGTACCACATGAAGGAGCCGACCCTCGGCGGCATCGTGAACCGCGGCTGGGGCATCCCGCGGATCATCTCGAACTTCCGGCAGATCTACTACGTGCAGGTGCTGCGGCGGTTCAACGAGGCGATCGCCCTCGACTACGTCATCCCGTTCCGGCTCATCACCCCCGGCACCCGCCAGGGGTCGGGGGCCGGCGGCGGGATGTCGATCGACCCGCTCATGATGTACAACGGCGGCGACTTCCGGGGGCAGGTGCAGTCGATGATCCGCCGCCGCCGCCGCGACCCGGCGAGCTGGCAGATCCTGCCGTTCCCGGTCAACTACCAGCTCCTCGGCGGGGAGGCGGCCCAGCTCGCCCCCCGCGAGCTGCTCGATCAGGGGATGGAACAGCTCCTCAACGACTCGGGCACCCCGGTCGAGCTGTACAAGGGCTCGCTCCAGCTCCAGACGGCGCCGGTCGCCCTGCGGCTGTTCGAGTCCACGTGGCACCACCTCGTCCACGACTCGAACGCGATGCTGACGTGGCTCGTCCGGCAGACCGGCCAGATCCTCTCGTGGGAGTCGGTCGAGGCCCGGCTGAAGCGGGTGACCATCGCCGACGACATCCAGAAGCAGACCAACGCCCTCCAGCTCATGATGAGCCAGATGCTCTCGGGCAAGAGCGGGCTCGCGGCCATCGGGTACGACTGGGACGCGGAGCAGAAGCGGCTGGCCGACG
>JACCDG011838513.1_pt1 | contig 22071 bp, 20 predicted proteins | sample 7442471 | NCBI WGS metagenome assembly JACCDG01 (sample SAMN15323444, study PRJNA562643) | freshwater metagenome | isolation source: river surface water | place: USA:Blue River Watershed | collected 2017-08-17 | reverse complement strand
TCTGCTTCCCCGGCCGCCTCGGTGGGAATTTCTTTGCCGAGCAGATCGCCGGGATTTGGTTTGGCCTTCTCTTTTTTCTTTTGTTCGGCCGCGGCGCGGTTCTTCTTCAAATTTTCTTCGGCGGCGGGCGAATCTTCGGCCACGAAAACATCGCCCTTCTCGTCGGTGCCTACTTTTTGCGCCACCGTTTCTTCTTTTTTCTTCAGGGCGAGGGAGGGTTTCTCGGAAGTCATCGACCACTTGTTCGTGGTTTCGTTGAATACGGGCTTATCCCCGCTGTGCACCCAGCCGTCTTTGGGCGCCTCGCCCTTGGCTTGCTTTTCCTTTTCCTCGTTGGGCACCCAGCGCCAGGCGCTTTGGGCGTCTCCCTTATCTTCGTGGGGAACCCATTCGCCCGTGGAAGGATCCGGGCCGTCCATTTCCATGGTGTATTTCTTGCCGGCTTTTTTTACGCCGTTATTCTTGAAGAGGAAGGTGTCTTCCGCCATCTGCAAGGCGGGCTTCTGGCCCGGCTTCACTTCGCTGGCGGCCTGGCCCTCGGCTTTCTTGGCGTCGAGCTTCTTGATTACGATTTGCTCGTCGGCGAGCTTCTTAAGCTCCTGCTGGCGACGGAAATTGTCCACGGCTTTGAGCTGAAGGTTGGCCTTGAAGAACATGGTGCGCACGGGCACCGGTTCCATGATGTAGTCGGCTACGCCCATTTTCTGCGTGATCAGATCACCGAGTTGGCGATTCTTGAGCGGCGTTACCACGTAGATCTTCAGGCCCTGGGCCTTGATCGCGTTTTCGAGGCGCTTGAACATCTGGATGCGTCCCGGCACCTCGCCGTTGTCGAGGATGCAGGCGATCATCATGCAGGGAAGGGACGCCGCGATTTCCTGCAGAGCCGCGTCGGGCGTGCTTACGGGCACGATGTCGGCGAGGCCCTTTTCGCTAATTTGGGCGAGCAATTCCTTCGTCGACTTCGTGGTCGGCTCGAGAACTACTACGCGGTTTTTAACCTTATCGCCCATTCAAGAAATCTCTCGGCCTACGCGGCCTTCAACTTGTTGTTGAGCTCGGTAACTCTGCTCGATAATTCCTTATTCTGCCGCTTCTGCTCCTCGAGTTGTTTTTCGAGCTGCGTAACCTTGGAGCTCGTGCCCCCCGAGCTTTGCTTCAGTTTGGTATCCAGATCCTTGATTTTTTTGGCAGCTTCGTCTTTCATTTGCACGGCCTTATCCACCATGCTCATCAATTCTTTTTCCCGCTTGCCGGTTTCCTCGGCTTCTTCTTCCAGGATTTTGATTCGCTGCTTGAGCGCTTCCGCCTGCGAATCTTTGATATTGGTGATCACGTCGCGCTTCTTGAGCGGATCTTCCGCGCCGGCTTTCGCCAAGGCTTCCTCGCGCACCTTTAGGTTATGTTCTAGCGCCTGGATCTTCGCTTCGAGCTCGAGCACCTTATTGGCCGCATTTTCATTCTTGATGACGGTTTCCTTATCGGGCACTAGGCTGGCCTTACCGCTCACGACCACTTTCGCTTCCGCGGCGGCGGGCGCGCCCTTCACCGTGGTGGAGCCCACGGGGCCGGAAATGTCGGAAGCAATCTTGGTTTCCTCGGTGGCGGGCGGCGGGCTGGATTCGGCCATTTTCTCCGAGAATTTTTTCTTGAAGCCGCCCTTACCTTTCACCTTGGTTTTTTCTTCGGGGGCCGGCTCCGTGAGGGCGGCGAAAGTTTTGAAGGTGTATTCCTTCACGAACGAGGCGTCTTCGAGCGCGGCGTCGCGGTGAAAGCTCGTGATCTCGATCGGGCGCTCGGCGCCGCCCGAGCGGAAGAAGAGGCAGTTGAATTCAATTTTGTTACCGGCCTGGATGAAGCGGCTCTCGAACACGCCCGCGGCGGTACGGGGGAGGGTGAGGAGAGGGTTCGCGCGCAGGGCCGCGAGTTGATCGGGCTTGATCTCAAAGCGTACCGTGAAGGCCACGAGCTTGTCGTCGGCGCCGATTTGCACGTCTACCTTTTCGCCGGTTCCTTTTTCTCCCTGCTCGGGAAGATTCTGCAAACCGAGAAACACGAGTGATTGCAGGCAACCCCAGGCGTTCGTGGCTAGCACGCCGCTCAGGCGAGTGCGGGCGAAATTGAAGCAGGGATCGAGGCGGGTGCCCACGGCTTTGCCGTTGAAAAAAGTTTCGCTGTAGATCGTGGAGCCGTCGCCGAGGCAATCCTTCACGCCCTGGGCACGATCGCCGCCGGCGAAGATCAGGAGCGAGGGCAGGAAGCGGATCGCGTCTTGCTGGCTTTCGCAAACCGCCACGCTCACGGAGGCCGGGCCGTTTACCGCTTCGCCGAACGCCGCGTGCGTTTTGATATCACTCGGCGCCAGGAGAAAGAGAGTATCGGTGCCTCCTTCGCCCTGGAACTTCTTCAGCGTGGCCGGAAATGTTTCGGGGCTAGCTCGCTCCGCCGTTTCGCCGGCGTTGGCTCCGAGTTGAAAGTGGGGCGTTTCGATCACCAGAATTTTAGTTGGCATGGCAAGGGTCTCCCTGTATTTACTGATCGGGAGAAAACGTTTTCATTTTGAGGGTTTTGATGCCTAATGCACCCGAAATTAGCTGGTTGAAATCGGTATACTTGCCCGCCCGGGAGAGTGTGGAGAATCCGCGGCTCCTGGTGGTGATGCACGGCCTCGGCGATAGCCTCGAAGGCTTTCGCTTTTTGCCGGATATTTTGAAAATTCCCGGACTGAATTATTTGCTCGTGAACGCCCCCGATGCCTACTTTACCGGCTTTTCTTGGTATGACATTTACGGCGACCAAAGAAAAGGCATTATCCGCAGCCGTGATTTAATCTGCGGTTTGATGGACGAGCTGGCGGAACAAGGCTGGGCTCCCGCACACGTTGGCGTTTTGGGATTTTCGCAGGGTTGCCTGATGGCGCTCGATCTCGCCGCCCGTTATCCGCAAACGTTGGGCGCGGTGGTGGGCATTAGCGGTTACGTGGGCATGCTGCACGAGTATCCCGAGAAGCTCAGCCCGGTAGCGCGTACGCAGAAAATTCTCGTTACCCACGGAACCATGGACCAGATGCTGCCACTCACGGAAACGCATAAGCAGATCCAGGCGCTAAAAGGTATGGGGATGGCGATCGAATGGAAGGTGTACGAGAAAGAGCACACGATCGATCCGTACCGGGAAGTTCCGGACATTAGAACGTTTATCGTGCGGAATTTGATGCGCTAGCTTAGCGCCATCGTGGCGGTAAGCGTGTGCGTTGTGGATTTTCGGCTCAATTTACATGGCCGCCATCGGATCGGTTACGCGAACCACCTTCTTCACTTTCGGGATCTTCGTGAGCAATCCCGCCGTGCGCGCCGGATCGCCCACGAGCACGATCACCAGATTCGCCGGATCATGCACCCGTTTCACCGCCGCCGCCAAAGAACCCGTAGTGATGCGATTCAGGATCGCGCGGTATTGCGGCACCGAGCGGTGGGGCGCGCCCTCGAGCAATTCGTACAGGCGCACCGTTAGGCGCGCGCGCGAAGTGGCGAACTGAAAAGGATAAGAATTCGTGAGCGCTTGGCGCGCAAAGTTGAGCTCCTTGGCGGTGAGGCCCCTCTTTGCGTAGTCCTCGTAAAGCGCGAGCGCTTTGAGCACGAGCTCCTCGGTGTGCTCGGCCTGCGGGAAGGCCCACACCATGAAGCCGCCGGGATAGCGGCGCGGACGCTCGAAAATATCCCAGCCGCCCGCGGCGCCGTAGGTCCAGCCGCGCTTCTCGCGCAATTCCTGGAAGAGGCGCGAGGTCATGTCTTCGCCGAAAGCGTAGAGGCCCGTCTCCAGAACTTCGCGGTCTTTATTATTGGCGAGAATGCCGAGGTGTCCGAGCGTGATCTCGGTGGTGGCGGAGCCCTGGCGGTCCACCACGTAGATCGTGCGTCCCTCGGGTGCGCTCACCTCGGGAATATTTAGCGAGGGCGCCGGGCCCTCCGGCATGGCGGCGAAGGCCTTCTCGATCCAGCCCCGCACTTTCGCTTCCGGAATATTCGTGCTCACGGCCACCACCGCGCGGCCGCTCTTGATCTGCTGAGCGAGAAAGGCGCGCACGTCGTCGGGCGTGATCGAGGCTACCCCGCCGGTGGTGCCTTCGGGCGGGAAGGCCAGCGCCGTTCCGCGAAAGAGGGCCTGGCGGTATACGCGTTTGAGGATCGCGCGGTTATTCGAAAGCTGCTGGTGCAGGGAGGCGAGTAGCTCTTGCTTGCCGTTATTGATGTCGGCGTCGCGCAGGCCCGGGGTGAGCGTAGCCTCGGCGAGCAGTTCCACGGCCTTTTCCAGGTTATCGCTCACCACGTTGAGGCTGAGGATCGTGCGGCCCGCGCCGATGTCCACGTCGAGGGAAGCGCCTAAACGCTCGAGGGTGCCGAGAAATTCCTCCTTTGAGCGCGCTTTCGAGCCGCCGAGGAGCGACCGGAACGAGAGCATCGCGAGGCCTTCCTTGCCCTTGGGATCGGCGAGGCTACCCGTGCGGAACACGAGCTGCACCGAGGAGGCGAGGGCCTTCGGGTCTTTTTCGAAGAGGAAGTTCTGGGCCGCCGGCTTATCGCTTAACTTGAGCGCGGCCTGCGCGGGAACCGAAGCGAGGAGCAAAGCGAGGATTAGAGATTTCATTTCGATTCTCCTTTAGCGGCGGGGGTGAGGCGTACGAGGCTGAGGTGCTTGTCCACAAAATAGGTATTGGCCACGCGCTTGAGCTCCGCGGAGTTCACCTTCTTGAGCTCCTCGAGCAATTGAAATTCACGGAGATAATTATTGGTGGTCACCAAGCTCTCGCCTAGGTTGCGGCCGATCGAGGAGGCGTCGAGGAGCTCGTTGTAGGCGCCGAGCAAATACTGGTTACGCGCGCGCTCGATCTCGGCTTCGCTCACCGTACCTTTCTTGAGGCGATCGATCGCGGCGTTGAGCACGGAGAGGGCTTTATCGTCGGGCTTGCCGGGCGCCATCTGGATGCTCACGGAGAAAATGCTGGGGTAGCGATTGCGATAGGGGCCGGTGCTCGCCATGCTGGCGATCCCCGTTTGCACGAGCTCTTGCGCGAGTACGGAACCATCGCCGGTGGTGAGGATCGCGCCGATCAGCTCGAGCGCCGCGATATCGTGGTGAGTGCCGGCCGGGATTTTATAGGCGAGCGAGAGGAAGTTTCCGTTGGCGAGCGGGTGGGTGAGCTCGCGTTTGCGCATCTCGGTTTGCTCTGGCTCCACGGGAACTTCGCGCTTCGGAATTTCTTTCGGCGCGTAGGGGCCGTAGTATTTTTCCGCGAGCGCCAGGGCCCGCGGGATTTCGAAATCGCCCACGAGGATGAGCGCGGCGTTATTGGGGGCGTAGTAGGTGCGGTAGAAATACATCGCCTCGTCTACCGTGAAGGAATGTAGTTCTTCTTCGGTGCCGATTACGGAGTACTTGTAGGGATGCCGGTCGAAGGCGAGGTCCCAGGCGGCTTCGGAAGCTACGCTGCTAGGCTTATCTTTGCGCATTTTGAGCTCGCCGATCACGGCGCCGAGCTCGTTTTGGAAGGCCTTCTCGTTGATCAGCAGGTTGCCCATGCGATCACTCTCCAGATCGAATACCATCTCGAGCTTCTCTTTTGGCAGGCTTTCGTAATAGTTCGTGCGGTCGAGCCAAGTGGTGGCGTTCAGGCCCACCGCGCCGGAGGAACCCATCTTTACGTCGAACTGGCCCATCGGGGTTTTTTTGGTGCCGCGAAACATCATGTGTTCGAAGAAGTGCGCGAGGCCCGTTTTTTGGAGACGGGGATCGAGCTTTTCGTCGGCCGATCCCACCTTGAACCAAACTTGGTAAGTGAAAACGGGGGCGGACTTATCCGGAATGAGGAGGATCTGCATCCCGTTGGGCAGTTTGTATTCGTGCACCACGAGGCCATTAGGCAGCTTAGTTTCGGTGACTTTTTCGGTAGCTTTTCCGGTGGCGGCGAAAAGGGCGGGGGCACATAGAGCCAGGAGCACGAAGATCTTGAGCATAAATATCCTCCAGGAAACCCGAGTGTAGCCCAAGATTTGCGGGAGTCACCCGAGAAAACGGCGTTTTGGCGTTTCGATTCACCGCGTGGTATGAGGAACCATGGACCATAAAAATATCGAAATTCGTCTGGAATTTACCCCCAACCCGAACGCCCTGAAGTATGTGCTCGACGAGCATATTTTGCTTCCGCGCGGCTCCGCGAGCTTCATGAATCAAAGCCTCGCCGAATCTTCGCCCCTGGCCAAGCGCCTCATGGCCATTCCGGGAGTGGCCGCCTGCATGATCGGGCACAATTTCGTTTCCGTGACGAAAAGCGAAGAGGGCGATTGGGAAGTGCTCGACGTGAAAACCCGCGACGCCCTGAAAGAGCACGTGCTTTCCGGTGACCCGGCCGTGAATCCTCTTTCCCTCGACCAGGCCGCCCTACCGAAGGGCGAGGAAAACGAAGTGACCAAGCAGATTCGCGAAGTGCTCGACCGCGATATTCGCCCGGCCGTGGCGATGGACGGCGGCGACGTGGTGTTCGATCGTTTCGAGGGCGGCGTAGTGTACCTCTACATGCAGGGATCTTGCGCCGGCTGCCCGAGCTCCACGGCCACCCTCAAGATGGGGATCGAAACGCGCATCAAGCAGGCCGTGCCGCAAGTGCAGGAAGTGGTGGCTCTCTAAGTCGGCTGCCGAGCGCTCGTTTCTTCGGGCGTTTCCTCGTCGAGATGGTGGCTGCGCGCTGCCGGCAACCGCACTTGGTATTTCACGCGGCTGGCGATTTTTCTCTCTCCCACTAGCTCGAGCAGCTCGTCAAATTGCACTTCCGTCTCGCGCTTGGGCAAATCCCCGCTCACGGCGGCGTAAAGGCTAAAGCGGCGGGGGCAGATCCGAAAAAATTCCCGCAGCAGCTCGGCGAAGCTTTTCGCGGTTTCGGGATTTAGCACCCAGTACTCGCTCTTCGGGCCGGTGGCTTCTAGCCCGTCCTGGATCCCGTCGATCTGAAAACCTTTCCATTTCCAGAAAAACAGCCCGTCTTTAGAAGGACGGAAACTAAGCGCTCCCGCTTTGGGCAGGCGATCGGCCAAAGCTTTGAGCTCGTTTTGGGTGGCGCCGAGAATTTCTAAACTGAGAATCATGGGGGCCCTCGAAATGAAAAAGGAGCCAAGGCTTCACCTCGGCTCCCTTCTCGTAACACAAAGTGCGGACTAGAGGTTCGCGGGAACGTCGCGGTCCATAACGGTTTTGCGGCCGTCGGCTTTGGCGTTTTGCATAGCTTTGTCGAGGAGAGCGATTACACGCTTAGAAAGTTCCTCGGGAACGGCACCGCTGGTGTTCATTTCACCTTTTTCCTTGATGTAGGATTTAACTTTCGAGGCCACAACTAAAACATCGCTCATCTTTGCTCCTTCTACTGGCGCTCAAGGCGCACTCATCAATTTCATCTGGCTGGCAGGGAAACTCTCCCGCCTGGAAATCTTGCTTGATTCCCGAAAAAAAGCCTACCCCCTTCTTCAGTTTTTATGACCTTTTTTCGCGGCTCTGCGACACGACGAAACTCGCCGCGCCGCCAAAAAAATCGTCATTTCCCTAGGAGAAAATGCTTTGTACAGGGGAGAAACCTGGTTAAATGGCTCACCGCAGAGAAACGGAGGGGGCGCCATTTTGGCGTGCCCCATTTGGGGGGAAAGTCCGAAATGGGCAATACGGTAAGCAGTCTGGAATCTTGGAGCATCAAAAAAAGTGCGGCACTTTATAACGTGCCCGGTTGGAGCGCAGGATTTTTTTCGGTGAACGATGCCGGCCGCGTAGCCGTAACTCCCAAAGGTCCGAGCGGCCCTTCGCTCGATCTCTACGAGCTCGTGAATGATCTCGTGGATCGGGGCCTCCGCGCGCCGCTGTGGATCCGTTTTCCCGACATCGTGGAAACCCGCGTGCGCATGCTCGCCGATTCCTTCAATTCGGCCTTCGCCACCTTCGGCTACAAGGGAAAATATAAGGGCGTTTATCCCATTAAGGTGAACCAGCAGCGCCACCTCGTGGAGGCCATGGTGAAGGTGGGCCACGAAACGGGCCTCGGCCTGGAGGCCGGCTCGAAGCCCGAGCTCCTAGTGGCTCTCGCGCTCCTCGATAATCCGGAAGCCCTGCTCGTGTGCAACGGCTTTAAGGACAAAGAATACATCGAGACGGCGCTTCTCGCTTCCCGCCTCGGCCGCAACGTGCTCATCGTGATCGACCGCTTTCAGGAGCTTCCGCTTTTGCTCCAAATCGCCAAAAGCCTCGAGGTAAAGCCCCGCATCGGCTTCCGCGCCAAGCTCGAGAACAAAGGCGCCGGCAAATGGGTGGATAGTTCGGGCCCCCGCTCGAAGTTCGGCCTTACGGCCCTAGAGATGGTGGAAGGCATCGAGATCCTCAAGCGCGAAGGCATGATGGATTGCCTACAGCTCCTGCATTTCCATATCGGTTCGCAGATCACCTCGATCCGCCCGATCAAGGATTCCCTCCAGGAAGCCTGCCGCGTTTACGCCGATCTCTGCGCCATGGGCGCCAAGCTCCAGTACCTCGACGTGGGCGGCGGCCTCGGCGTGGACTACGACGGCTCCAAAACCAACTGGGAAAACTCGATGAACTACTCCGAGCAGGAGTACGCCAACGACGTGGTTTCCTCGATCCAGACGATCTGCGAAGAGCGCGAGCTGGCCCACCCTGATATCATCACCGAATCGGGCCGCGCGCTCACCGCCCACCACGCGGTGCTCGTGTTCAACGTGCTCGGCACGCACGAGATACTGAAAGCCGGCACCCCGGCCGCGCCTACGGAAGGCGACCACGAGAAGGTTACGGAGCTGTGGGAGATCTACAATAAGCTCAGCCTGCGCAACGTGAGCGAGAGCTACCACGACACGATCCAAACCAAGGAAGACTCGATCAAGCTCTTCAACTTGGGCTACCTCACTTTGAAAGACCGCGCGGCGATCGACCGGATCTTCTGGGCGATCATCGGCAAGATTCAGAAGATGAGCAAAGACCTGCAGGATCCGCCCGAGGAACTCGAAGCCCTCGATAAGGAATTGCACGATACCTACTACTGCAACTTCTCCGTGTTCCAGAGCGCGCCCGACCACTGGGCCGTGCGCCAGCTATTCCCCGTGATGCCGATCCACCGTTTGGGCGAGGAGCCCACCCGCCGCGCTACTTTCGTGGATCTCACTTGCGATTCCGACGGCAAAATGGACCGTTTCATCGACGTGAAAGACGTGAAGCACGCCTTAGAGGTGCACCCACTCGGCGACGATGGCCGCGAATATTATATCGGCGTGTTCATGCTCGGCGCCTACCAGGAGATCCTGGGCGATATGCACAACCTCTTCGGCGATACCGACGCGGTTTACGTATCGATCAAAGACGACGACTACGACGTGGACCATATCGTGGAAGGCGATACGGTGACCCAGGTGCTCGAATACGTGGAGTACTATAAGCCCGCCCTCATGGAGCGGATGCGCTTCGCCGTCGAGAACGCGCTCAAAGGCAAGCGCATGACGATCCAGGAAGGCCGCAAGTTCCTGCAGTTCTACGAGCAGGGGCTCGACGGATATACTTACTTGGAAGGCAACGAGTAGTCAGCGCTTAATCGGAATCGAAGTCCCGCGCATCTCTACGTCCACCGGCGCGTCTTCGGTATCGAAGGGTTCGAGAGAAGGGTAGTCCACGCTCGGCGATTCCGGGTTCACCGAAGCCGGCCCGCGCTTAGGTTCGCTGCCGTCGGCGATGCTCTCGGTGAGCACGCGAACCGAAGTGGCGTCCACGGGCATCAGCGAGGCGCCGTTTTCCACGAGCACGGTGCCGTCGGTATAAACGTTCGTTACTTTGCCCTCGAAGGTATAACGATTGCCGTTGCGGTAGCCCTGCACGTAACCCGATTTACCCACGCAAACGTTTTCCTTCTTCGGGCTGCACTGGGTGGGCTTGCCGAGCTGCGCGGCTTCGTAGATGTAATCGATCCCGTCGCGCACTACCATATTGCAGTTCTCGAACGTGTGGAGCACCTTGCCTTCGGGCAGCCCGATCGACGAGCTGATCTGCGGGTGGTAAACCTTGTCGCCGTTGCAAACGTCGGTACCATTCGAGGAACAGCAAGCGGTGGTTTCGGGCGAGAGCGTGTGGAGATTGTTTGGTTCCACGTAGAGAAATCCACCGTTGGGGCGCTGCACTTTACGGCGGCCGTCTTCGTAGCGGGCCACGATCTTCACCACCTCGTCGTTCCATTCGTCTACGGTTTTCTGGATGATCGCGTAGGTGCCCACTTTCAAAACTTCGTCGAGGCGCTGGTTCTCGGCTTCTTTACTCGCTTGGATATTCTCCACGGAGGCCGGCATGCGGCTCATGCCTTTCGGCTCCAGACGAATTACTTTCTCGGGCGTAGGGCTGAGCAGCGTGCCGCGCGAAGTGGCGCGTTCGAAGGCCGGGGCCCGCGTGGTGAGTAGGAATAGGGCAAAAAACGTAAGGATGCGCATTGATTCACTTTTCGGTGTTTACGGCGCAGAAGCTGAGACCTTTTGCGCGCGGCTAAGCGCTCGATTTTCCCGGGGAAATGGGCTACCAAAGGAGAATGCGAACACGTTTTCCGGCGTCGGTGAAAACCACGGAGATCCAATTTTTCTCCCGCCGCGCGCTTTTACTAAAAGCGATCGAAGGGAAGGGGGCACGCGTTTTGTTGGACGAGGGCGTGCCGATGCCGTTCGCGCGCGAAGGAGTTTTCCGAGTAAAGGGCGGAGAAGGGGTGAAGCGCTGGGCGGAGCTTGAGCGGATCCTCGGCTGGCTGGCGGCCCATCAGGCGGAACGCTCGCGGCCGCTGATCGTGATCGGTGGCGGCGCGGTTTTGGATCTCGGGGCCCTCGCGGCTTCCCTCTACCGACGGGGCGTGCCGCTGATCCTCGTGCCCACCACTTTGCTCGGCATGGTCGACGCCACCCTCGGCGGAAAAACCGCCGTGGACGGCGAGATCGACGGACGTTTCCTGAAGAATTTTGCCGGCACCTTTTACCCCGCCGACCGGGTTTGGATTTGCCCCGAGTTTCTCGCCACTTTGCCCAAGCGCGAGCGCGTGAGCGGGGCGGGCGAAGTGTATAAATCGCTTTGGCTCAAGGGCGGGCAGTGGAACACGAAGGCGCTCGCGCGCTACGTGGAGACGGGGGAGCCCAGCGCGGGCCTGACGAAAGTCATCCGTACCAGCCTCGAGCTCAAGAGCCGATTCGTGCGGCGCGATCCGCTCGATACCAAGCGCGTTCGCGAAGCCCTGAATTTCGGCCACACGGTGGGGCACGCGCTCGAATCGCTCAGCGATCTCAGCCACGGGGAATGCGTGCTCTGGGGCATGGCCGTGGAATCCACGCTCCTGAAAAAATGTTCCGTGCCCTGGGCGGAGGCGCTCCGCGGATTAGAGCTGCCCCAACAGTTCGCCACCGAAGCCGGTTGGGCGGAGGCGCTTACCGCCGACAAAAAAAATAAAAACGGCGAAATCGAGATGAGCCTCGTGGAAAGACCGGGGAAAATCGTAAAGAGGAAATTCGCGCCCGCCGAAATCGTAAGCGCGATCAGAGCTTTTCCGGAATTCTACCGGCGCGCATAAGCGCGTCTACCAGGGTTATCGCCACCATCGCTTCGACCACCGGCAAAACGCGGGGGAGGGGGAAGGCGTCGTGGCGGCCGCCTACCTGTAGGGTGGTTTTCTGGGAATCGCGTAAATCCACCGAATCAATGCTTTTGGGAATGCTCGTGGGGCCGTGGAAGCTTACGCCTAAAAATAAAGGCATTCCCGTGGTCATCCCGCCGAGTAGGCCGCCGTGGTTATTTCCTAAGGGGCGCGGGCCGGCGCCGATCGCGTCGCGGATGGCGGAGCCAGGGGCGCGGCTCATCGCCCTGCCACCGCCCACTTCGAAGGCCACCGCCGCGGGCAGGCTCATCAAAGCGTGCGCGAGAGTGGCGCCGAGCTTATCGAACACGGGCTCGCCCACCCCGGCGGGCAGGCCTTCCACGCGGCAGCGCACGGAGCCGCCCCAGGAATCGCCGGCTTCGCGGAGGGCTTCGGCCTGCGTGAGCCACTGGCCGGCGGCGCTCGCCAAGGCGCCGAGGGGGGAGGCATCCCGCAATTCCCGTAGTTTCGATAAGGGCATTAGATCGATCGCGCGCGCTTCGTCGACCTCGGCGCGGTGGGGGCCCGCGGAATGCAGCCAGGCGGCGGCCTCGATGCCCGAGCGCGCGAGGATTTTTTTCGCCACCACGCCGGCCGCCACGCGGGCCGCCGTTTCGCGCGCGCTCGAGCGGCCGCCGCCGCGGTGGTCGCGGTGGCCGTGTTTTAGATAAGTGGTGAGGTCGGCGTGGCCGGGGCGCGGAATATGGCGAAACTCTTCGTAGTCTTTGCTCTTTTGCGAGGCGTTCGCGATCCGCAGGGAGATCGGGGTGCCGGTGGTGAGGCCTTCGAATACGCCGCTCTCGATCGCGACGAGATCTTCTTCTTTACGGGGCGTGGCGAAACTAATTTGGCCACCTTGGCGGCGGCGCATCTCGGCCCGGAAATCCTCCGGTACCAATGCTAATCCCGAAGGGCAACCATCAATCACGGCGCCGAGCGCGGTTCCGTGGCTCTCGCCCCAGGTGGTCACTTGGAATATGGTTCCGATGCGGTTTCCGTTCATGGTAAATTCCGGGCTGAGTATGACATACGTTTGCATCACAGGGAATGAGCAAAGCCCGGGCACCCTCGAGCAGCGCCTCGAGCGTGTGCTGGCCTCGCATCCCCGCGTGCTCTGCGAGCTTCGGCTGGATTACCTTGATCTCTCGCCCGCGGCCGCCTTCGCTTTTCTGGCGCGCCTCCCGGCGGAGATCGCGCCCCGTCTCGTGCTCACCCAACGCCTCAAGGCTTCGGGGCCGCTCGCGAACGGCCACTGCGGTTGGGACGTGCTCACCTGGCAGAGCTGGTGGCGCGACGTAATGGCCCTCCGGCCCTGGTTTGCGGTGGATCTCGATTGGCTCGAGCTCGATCGCTTGGCGGGCGAAAGCTTAGCTTGGCGGACGCCATTCCGCTCGCGCCACGCTTTCTTCTCTCTTCACGCCACACTCCGGGAGGCGGAAGGCGCTTTGCCGAACTTGATCGCGAGCGCGAAGGAGCACGGGGTGGGCGTGAAGCTCGCTTGCCCGGTGGAGAGCGCCACCGATCTGGCGCAGCTCGCGCGTTTAAGCCGTGAGCTTGCGGCGCTCGATTTTAAAACGGTGGTGGCGATGGGTGCTACCGGTAAGGCCTGGCGCTGGAGCGCATTGGCGGGATCACTCACTTACTTCGCCGCCGACGCGGGACGGGCCACGGCCCCCGGCCAGGAAGAGTTGGCGGCGGTGCTGCCCTATCTTTCCTCGAAGCAAAGACCCTCGCTCTATCTCTTGCTCGGCGACAATCCCGAGAACCGTTACGGGGAAGAGCAGTGGAATCGCTCTTTTTTTCGCCGGGGGGCCCGGGCGCGCTACGTGAACTGCGCCACGAAGGATCCGCCCTCGGAATCCTGGTCTCTACCGATGCTCGAATGGATGGACGAGGCCGGCGTGCGCGGCGCGAGCGTGACGAAACCCTATAAAAATTGTTTTCCCACGGCCCCCGTGAACACGGTGAAACGCGGGGAAAAAGACTGGGAATACGCGAATACCGACGGGGAGGCCGTGCGCAAGCTTCTGCAACGTTACGGCGTGCGGGGGGGCGAGCGCATCCTAATTGCGGGCAGCGGCGGGGCCGCGAGCGCCGCGCTCGGCGAGCTCGGCCGCGCGGGTTATGAGCCGGCGCTCTGGGTGAGGGAAAGTGGGCGTTTGGGCGCGAGGCCCGAGGCAACCGTTTTGATTTCCACGTGGCCGGGAGAATACCAGGAGGCCCTGGTGGAGGCGCTCGTGCTCGACGGGCCGGGCTCGCTCCGCCTCGTGATCGACGCGCAATTTTCGCGCTCGCCCGCGGAAGCCCCGCTCGCGCGTTGGGCGGCCGGCACGGGCGTTCCCTACGTGGCGGGGGCGCAGTGGTGGCGAGAGCAGGCCCGGCGCCAGGACGAAATCTGGTTCGGCCCGCATCGTTTGGGCAAGGCGCGGGAATCCGCGCTTGCCGGGGTTCCGGCTTCGAAGAGCGAAACTCTCCGCGCGCTGGCAATCGCGGCGGCCTTTGGCCTACCCGCCGAGATTCGCGGCCCGGCCCTCAACGAGGACACCGAAGTGTTCGTGCGCGCGCTGGAGGCTCTCGGGGTGTCGGTAGACCGCGACGGTGATCTCTGGCGCGTTTTTCCGCCCTCGGCGGGCCTCCGGGCGCCGGCGGAGCCCGTGGATATGCTCGACGGCGCCACCGGCCTGCGCGTGCTCGGGGCCCTGGCCACTCTGGTGAAGGGCACGCTCCGGATCACGGGTTCAGACCGTTTGCGCGAACGGCCGCAGGAGGAGTTGCTCGCGGCCCTCGGGCAGGGGCGCGTGGAATGGCCGCTGGCCATCCCCGGCGGAGCTCCCCTGCCGAACGCGATCTCGCTCGCGCGCTCGAGCCAGTTCGCCACCGGGTTCTTGATCGCGGGCGCGGCCCAGGTTCGTCTGGGATTGCGCGATTCTTACGAGCTGAGACTCGAGGGCGAGGTGCGTTCTCTCTCCTATCTACGCCTCACCCTGGTGATGCTCGAGGAGGCCGGGATCGCCTACGAGCTGAGCGATAGCCAGGTGGTGCTTCGTTTGCGGGAAAAGAAGCCCAAGCTTTCTTTCCTGATCGAGAAAGATGCTTCCTCGCTCGCTTTCCTCGAGGTTTACGCCCGCCGTTGGGGCCTTGCTTCTTTTTTTGAGGGAATGAGCCGCCAGGGGGACGCGATCTTTCCTTCCTTGCTAGAGGAAGTGCTCGAAGATCGCCCTAAGGTAAGCCTTCGGCACTATCCGGATCTCGCGCCGCCCCTCTGGGCGGCCGCGGCGCTTTTCCAGAAAATGTTGGTGGTGGAGGATTGTCCGCAACTGCACTTTAAGGAAAGCAACCGCGCGCAGCTTCTCGTAGACGCCGCCAACGCGCTCGGGGGTAAGGGTGAGGTGCGGGACGACGGCTTTTCCGTAGACTTCACGGGCCGCCATTTTTCGCACGCCGAGATTTTCCTGCGCACTGAGGCTGATCACCGGATCGCGATGGCCGCGGGCCTTCTGGCCACCGACGATCCGCTCGTGGCGCCCGATCGGCGCGATTGCGTGCGTAAGAGCTTTCCCCAGTTCTGGCAGGTGATGGCCACCCTGGAAGAGGCCCAGCCCGGATGAACGCGCTCTGGATCATCGGGTTTCGCGCGGCCGGTAAGAGCACTTTCGGGCGTGAACTGGCCCAGAAGCTTGGGCTCGCTTTCCTCGATCTCGACCGGGAATGGGAGCTTCGCCGGGGAATGAGCATCCTCGATTTCGCCGAAAAGCACGGTCTCGAAGCCTTCCGGCGCGAGGAGGAAGCGCTCCTGCGTGAAGTTTCGGGGCAGATGGAGGGCGGAAAAAGGCTCGTGGTATCTACGGGCGGGGGCTTCGTGGATTGGGCACCTTCCCGCGAGATCCTGGAGCAGAGCGCCTTTCCCAAACTTTACCTCGACCCGCCCGCCACGCAGATTTGGCAAAGGCTCAAAAACCGGCCGGACCGCCAAAAAATCGGGGACTTAACCAGCTTTGCGGCGATGGAATCGTTGCTCGAAAAGCGTCGCCCCTTTTATGAGAAAATTTCTTCCATCCACTGGAAAGATCAGGATATAAACGGTTGCCTAGCCGCGTTGAAAAGCTTTTCGAAGCGTTGATGCCAACGATGGGTAGGGCATTCGGCTAAGGGTGGATTTACAACAACGATGCTCCTCTTTTTGCGATCTAAAGATCTGGTGCCCGCGGCGCGCGAACGTCTCACCAACCTCGGCGTAGACTTTCAGCTCGTTTCCGAAGAGCCCATTTTTGAGATCCGCGCCCACCTCAGCATTTATTCTCCCCCGGTTCTCGCCACCAAGCTTGCCGATCTCGGCCGCGTGGAAACCGGCAAATCCCGCACCCCGCTCCTCGATGCGATGCCGAGCGGTCACGAAGTGGTGGTGGAGGTAAGAGGACGCACGGAACCGATCCGTTTTCGCAATCAGCCCCGTCAGGCGGTGTGGATCGCCGGCCCCTGCTCGCTCGACGAATCGAATAACCTAGAGGAAAACGCCGCGCGCCTCGCGAAACTCGGTGTGCAGGTGCTCCGCGGTGGCGCCGTGAAGCCGCGCACTTCTCCGCACGAATTCCAGGGCGTGGGCCGCGCCGGGTATAGCCAGCTGGCCCGGGCCGCGCACGCGCACGGCATGGCCTGCATTTCGGAAACGCTTTCCGAAGATGACGTGCCCGAAGCCGCCGAGTTCCTCGACATCATTCAGGTGGGCGCGCGGAACATGCAGAATTTCGCGTTGCTGCGCAAACTCGGCCGCTGCGCTAAACCGGTTATGTTGAAGCGCGGCCCCGGCGCCACCCTGCTCGAATGGGCCTCCGCCGCGGAGTATATCCTCAATGAGGGCAATCGCCGCATTATCCTCTGCGAGCGCGGCGTGCGCGGCCTAGAAACCGAATTGCGCTACACGCTCGATCTCGCCGGTGCCGCCTTCATGCAACATCGCTATTCTTTGCCGATGGTGATCGACCCCTCGCACGCCACCGGCGTGAAGCAGATCCTCGAGGCCTGCACGGCGGGCGCCCTCGCCATGGGATTCGCGGGCGTAATGCTCGAAACCCACCCGCGTCCGGCCGAGGCCCGCTCCGATGCCCTCCAGGCTCTTACCCCCGAAGAGTTCTCGGCGATCGCCGGCCGCCACTTGCACTCCTGAGCCCCCGCGCGATAGATTTCTCCCATGAATTTTCTGCCCGTAACCCAGCAAGGCGAGCACGTGTTCGTGAACGAAGGCGAGGCCCTCGCCCGGGCCCGGGAGCTAGCGCCCGGCTACCGGAACGCGCATCCCTTCGCCCATTGCGTGATCGAAAATTTTCTTCCGGCGGCGATCACCGAGCGCCTGCTGCGCGAATTTCCGCCCATCGTGGAACGCGAACAAAAGCGCTCGCAGGAATTATTTAAGGGCTTTTGCCTGCCCGATCAACTACCCACGAGCGCGGCCTTTGCGCGGGGGCTATTCTATACTTTCAATTCCCAGCCATTCCTGCGCTTCCTGGAGGAGCTCACCGGGATCGCGGGCCTGATTCCCGATCCCTATTTCCTCGGGGGCGGTTTCCACGAAACTCTCCGCGGCGGGCGCCTGGGCATCCACGCCGATTTCAATATTCACCAGAAGATGCGTTTGCGCCGGCGGATCAACGTGTTGGTTTACCTCAACCACGATTGGCGGCCCGAGTATGGTGGCGAGTTAGAATTGTGGACGAAAGACATGAAGGCTAAGGCGGTGGCGGTGGCGCCGCTCTTCAATCGCTGCGTGATCTTCGATACCGACGATACTTCCTGGCACGGGCATCCCGATCCGATGACTTGCCCGGAGGACCGAACCCGCAAATCGCTCGCGCTGTATTACTATACGGCCTCGGACGCAATCTTTAACGAGCGCAAGCTCAACACGACCAATTTTCAAACTCGGCAGGGCACGGCCGATCAGCGGGACTGGAGCATGCACGCCAAATACTTCATGCGTGATTTGATTCCTCCCGCTCTGCTACGCGGGCTTTTACGTCTCAAGAGCGCCGTGAAGAGCTAAATTCCAGTTTTTTCCCGTATTAGGATCGGCCACGCTATTTGAGCTGCGTGTGTTATTTGACGTTTTCGGGAAATAAACCATATTTTTGGGCACTAAGAGTGGTACTGGTGGCACTCCACCGTGAGGATTTTTTTTGAGCGATCCTAATTCTAAAAAAAGCATCAGTATGTTGCCGGGGCCCGTATCGCTCGACCGCGTGGTGACCACGGAAGTATTGGAATCCCGCCCTTCCCGGGCCCCCGATTATCTGCGCGAGAACGAATCGCTCCGCGAAATTTCCCGTCAACTCAGCATTTCGCCCCAAGCCGCTTTGCAGGCGCTAGTGGAGCAGGCCGTGCAATTGTGCCGGGCCGAATCCGCCGGCGTGAGTTTGGCGGAAAGAGATCCGGAAACCGGCCAGGAATTTTTTCGGTGGCATGCCGTCGCGGGCCGCTTGGCGCCCTTCCTCAACGCCACTCTGCCCCGCTATTTTAGTCCTTGCGGCGAAGTGCTCGATCGTCGTTCTACTTTGCTGATGAGCGGGATGGTGGGGCACTACGAATACGTGGGCACTTTGGGGATGCCTCTTCCGGAAGTTCTCCTCGTTCCCTTTTTCCAAAAGGGCGAGCCCATCGGCACGGTATGGGTGGTGCACCATTCCGACGGGCAGGCCTTCGAGCGCGAAGATAAACGTCTCCTCGAATCGCTCGCCGAATTCACCTCCGGGATCGCCCGGGCCTACTACAGCGTGCGTGATCTCGAGAAAACGGTGGCGGATCTCAACGCCGAGCGCGCGGCGCGTGAGCAGATGGTGGACACGATCACCCACGACCTCCGCACGCCGATCACGGCCACTAAGCTGGCCGCGCAAGTGCTGCAGAGAAAGCTCGAATCCGAAGTGGCCCATAAGAGTCTCCAGCGCGTGATCTTCAACATGGATCGGGCCGAACGCATGATTCGCGATATGCTCGATGCCCGCCGCCTTAAGGCTGGAGAGGGGTTGCCGGTGATGGTGGGCGAATGCCGGCTCGACGTGGTGATTCAGGCCGCGGTGAAGGATTTGAGCGATCTCCACGGCCCACGCTTTGAGCTGGCTAACGCGCTCGGCGAGATCCGCGGATCTTGGGATGACGGCGGCATCCAGCGCATCGTGGAGAACTTAGGCACGAACGCCGTGAAGTACGGCAGCGAGGATAAGCCCGTAACCGTGGCGTTGCGGGTGAAGAATAACGCCATCGAGATTTCCGTGCATAACGAGGGCGCGCCCATCGGTTCGCAGGACCAAGAGGCGTTATTCAAGCCCTTCCGGCGCTCGGAGGCCGCCATCCGCGCCGGCAAAAAGGGCTGGGGACTCGGTCTCACTTTGGTGAAGGGGCTGGCCGAAGCGCACGGCGGAAAAGTAAACGTGCGTAGCAGCGCGGACGACGGCACCACCTTCTCCGTGGAACTTCCTTCGGCCACGCCGCTCTCCGTGCAACATCCCGTTTTACAATAGGGCTTAGTTTTCGAGCACCGGCCGTTTGCCGATATAGAGCCAGGTCATCCCGCCGCTCAGGGGACGGGGAGCGAAGGCGAGGAAACCCGATTTCGCGAGCATGCGTTTCACTTGGTCGGGGGGCGGGAAGGCTACTACGGATTCCGCGAGGTAATCGTAAGGGCCGCGTGGGGCGAATAGCCCGGCAAAACGGGGCATGCCCTGGCGAAGCAGAAAAGTATAAACGCCGCGGGCGAGCTTCGCGCGCGGCAGGCCTAATTCCAGGATGGCGAACACGCCGCCCGGCTTGAGCACGCGGAAGGCTTCGTCGCAGGCGCGTTGGCGAACACTCTCGGCCACGTTGCGGAATCCAAACGCGATGGTGATCACGTCGAGGGAATGATCGTCGGCGTCGATGCGTTCGGCTACGCCCTCTTGCCAAATGATCTGGCGCTGGGCGCGGGTAGCTTGCTTGAAGCTGGCTTTGGCGCGGGCCACGTTGAGCATGGCGGGCGTGGGGTCGGAGCCGATGATTTGGGCGCTGGTCCAGCGATCGGCCATCATGCGGGCTACGTCGCCGGTGCCGGTGGCAAGATCTAGCGCCGCCTCGGGCTTGCGGCCCAGGGCCGATTCGCAAACGCTCAGCATGGACGTGCGCCAGCGTTTGTCCATCCCGCCGGTCATTACGGCGTTCAAGAATTCGTATTTAGGGGCTACTTCGGAAAAGATTTCTACGGCTTTTTCTACCGAGTGCGGCTTTTGTTCCATACTTCAGGTTTAGCATGGAATGGGGCGTCTAGCTACTTGCCCCAGAAGCGTAAGCGCACGCGCTCTACTCCGAGCGGAGTGCCGTCGGGGTGAGTAGTCAGCGCAAAGGGCTCCGGCGTATAGGAATCGCCGTGCCGAAGGCTGCGCGGCAGATCCGTGCAGCCCTTGGTGAAATCTTCGTCGATGATCTGTTGGTTCTCGCCGTCGCCGATCTCGATTTGCAAGCGGTACACGTTGTAAAAAAGGCCAGGGCCGCCTTCGGTCCAGTGATAGGCCGTGTGAAGTTTCGCGCCGCCATCGTTGCCCAGATAGAGAATGAGGGTGGAGGGGTATTCGGTTCCGCCGTAGATCATCGGGAGCGGAAGATCTTGCAGGAAACCATTTTTGAAGTCCCAGGTAAATTCGCGCTCGAGGTAATTATTGTCGTCGTCGCACAATCCCGCTTCCACGGAAGTAGTGAGAAAGAAGCTCCATAAAATAGCCACCAAAGCGCGCATCGTAGAACACGCATCGGTGTTAGATCCTTATACTTGAGTGATTTGATATAAAATATCTAAGTAATGAATATTAGAAACTAATTGTTTGAAGCTCGGCTCCGCCCTGGGTAACCAAAACGGCGGCCAAATCCTTTTCGGGCCCGCCGTCCTCGCGGTAGGCAAGCGATACCAGAAGCTTACCTTCGCCGAGCGGCAGGGAATCGAGGAGGAGGCCCTTCGCCGGATGCCAACAAAGGAAATGTCCCGTTACCGCCGTGCCGTTTTCCTGCTGGGCCTGGAGTTTCCAGAGGGCGCCCTCGGTGGGAACCACCGCGGAGGGACCAGGTGCTTCCGCGTCGCAGGAATCTCCCGCCGCGTGGAAATGCCTCGACCAGCTCAGACGATCGGCGCCGATCTTCAACGAAACCGGCATCCGCGAAGTGGCCGAAATCGTGCGCGCTTCGAGCATCTGTTCCGCGAAACGGCGCGCCTCCGCGCGGGCGTTGAGCGTAGGACGTAGATCACGGGCCACGGGAGTGCCGAGCACCAAGAGGAAGCCGATCACCGCGCAGAAGAGAATACGGCGACGAAAACGCAGCTTCAACTCTTCCGGATCGGGAAGAGTTTCCTCCACGTGGAAGATCGTATTTTTTCGGAATAGGCCCATGGCTAGAATCCAAAATACCATCGCCAGAGAGGCTCACCAAAGAAAAAGGCAGCCACCGCGCCGAGGGCGAGGAAAGGGCCGAATTGAATCGCCATCCCGCGTTTTTTCCCGCGCACGGCGATCAGGAAAATTCCGAGGATCGAGCCGAGAAACGAACTGAGCACGAGCGTGGCGAGAGCGCCTTTGGGCCCGAGGAAAGCGCCGATCATCGCGAGGAATTTGATGTCGCCCCCGCCGAGACCCTCCTGGCCGGAGTAGGCGTGGTAGGCCCAGGCCACGAAGTAAAGGATGCCGCCGCCCACGAGCACGCCGGCCACGCTCGCGAGCACGCCGTGGCTCGGGATCACGAGTGAGCCCAGGAGGCCCACGGCGATACCCGGTAGAGTGATTTTATCGGGGAGGATCCAGTGGTCGATGTCGATGAAAGTGCAGGCCACGAGCGCGGCGAGAAAGAAGAAATGGAAGGGCCAGGCCCGGATCTCGGGATCGAAGAGCGCGGCGGCGAGGAATAGCAAACCGGTGAGCAGCTCCACCACGGGGTAGCGCCAAGCGATTCGCGCGCCGCAATCCCCGCAACGGGCGCGCAACGCGAGCCAGCTCAGTACCGGCACATTGCGATACCACGGAATGAGCTTGCGGCATTTCGGGCAGCGGCTGCGCGGCTTCACCACGCTTTCGTCCCGGGGCAGACGGTAAATCACCACGTTGAGGAAGCTCCCCCAGCATAAACCGAACACGAAAACGAATCCGAGGAGAAGCTCCCGCATTTATTCTTTCTCTTCCGGATTAGGATCGCTGATGCCGTATTTTTCGATACGGTAGCGCAGGCTGCGGAAGCTGATCCCGAGGAGGGTGGCGGCTTTCTTCTTCATCCCCCCCGTTTTCTCCAGGGCGCGCAAGATATGCGCGCGCTCGAAGTCTTCCACGCCCTGCTCAAGATCGAAAGTACCGGCGGGGCCGGCGGGCGCGGGGGTT
>JACCDG011886494.1_pt1 | contig 22091 bp, 29 predicted proteins | sample 7442471 | NCBI WGS metagenome assembly JACCDG01 (sample SAMN15323444, study PRJNA562643) | freshwater metagenome | isolation source: river surface water | place: USA:Blue River Watershed | collected 2017-08-17 | reverse complement strand
TCTAGGTCAAATTTGCCTTTTGTATAACTTAAAACATGCTGTGCAAATATTGCATTTATGTCAAAATCTTGTTGAACTTTCTTGATTAACTGACTAGTTGTCATATACGAATATTGTAACACAAAATAGGTTGCCTGGTTAATACCCAATTATTCTGCTGGACACGTATTTTTACCCATAGCTTGGTATACAAAACACCAGCTAAAGACGGCTTGGAATATGGTTAGGCCCGAGGCAAAGATTAAAATTGGGTTCCATGTTGTAAGCATGGCGAATAATAGCATTGCCAAGCCAAATGCAAGCCTTGCTAGGCGGTCACGAGTGCCGATGTTTTTAGACTTGGTTATAACGCCCGCCATAGCACGTTTGGTTTGAACTTTTTTGATAATAAATTTTAAAATAAAGCCAAAAATAAATGCCAGTATATACAATATCGCGATCATGCCCCAACCAAATGGTGGTACATTAAAAAAAATTTTCATAAACTAATTATATGCTCTTTTGCTTGTAATGACTAAAAATTATTGACCCAATCCAAATTAGCATTACCGCAAAAAATATTGACCCCAAATATGTTAAGACTTTGTCACCCAAAAGATACGCGGTTGTGCCCCAAAATGTGCACCATAAAATCGTGGCAAATGTTGAATGTAAGGCAAACTTTTTAAAATTAGTTTTTAAAATCCCAGATGCGGTTGAAACAAACGAAGCTAAATTGGGTTGCCAGTACGATATATAAATAGCGCGCTCGTGATGTTTTTGTAAATTAACCTCGGCATCGTAAAGTGACTGCCTCATGCCAAATTTAACTAATATTTTATACCAGCCATGTTTGCCTAAAAAATAATTAAATATATACGCCAACCCAAGACCTAAAATAGTCATAATCACCGACAGCATTGCACGCCGTGGGTCACCCAATGATGTTAATACACCTAGAAATATAACCATACCACCCGGCAAATATACACCTACCAGTAGCATGCCTTCGATTAGTGATGCCAAAAAAACTGTAATGATGCCGTATTTTATAAAATAACCTTTTACCATTTCTATCAGTACAGCATCGGGCGGCAGGTCAAAAATCTTCCAAATTAAAATGAGCGATACAAATACCGCGATTAGAATTAGTGGGGTTTTTAATTTTTTGAGCATTTTATTTATCTAATTCTTTTAATAAATCATTTATATCGAGGGGCTCGGTGACCATTTCTACCATGCCGTCGTTGGTTACCTTCCAATCCTTTTTGGGCCTGTCGGCGTAGATTTCGACACCGTTATTGTCGGGGTCGCGCAGGTATATAGCTTCAGAAACGCCATGGTCGGCGGTGCCTGTGTGGCCTTGGGGCGCGGGGCTGGCCCCGCGCCCCGCCCAAGTATTGAGCCCTATATGGTGATGGTAGCCTCCGGCTGAAAGGAATACCGCACTATCGCCGTAGCGAGCCGAGATTTCAAACCCCAGCATGTCACAATAAAACGCCATTGCCCTATCAAGGTCAGCAACTGTGAGATGTATATGCCCAACTTGTGTCTCTGGATGTGCTTTCATAAAATTATTGTAACACATAATCAAAAACAATAATTAAACTAAATTTGACAAAATGCCAAAAAAGAGTTATTGTAATATAAAATTATTACTAGAACCATGAAAAAAGAAGACAAAATATCACGCGCACTATTTCTCGAAATTGCAAATTTTAAAGGTAAATTTGAAGAAATTAATTCATCTATGTCTGTAGAATTTCCAGTAGAGAAAACTATTGGAACTATGACAGATTTAGAAAAGACTGTCTTTACCCTATCATTTCAGAAAATTAGAGAGTACAACAAACTAATCGAAGAAATTTGTGGTAAAAACCCTGAAAAAATGACAAAGGATGAAAAAAGTCATTACGATAAAATTATCCTTGCGAAAAGAACAGAGGCTCAATTTCAGAAACATGAGGAATTAATGAAGCAATATCATTTTTTAAAAAATCTTGTTATGACCTTAATTGTATCCCGATTAGAAGAAAATGAGCTAAATTCACCAATGACAATCAGAGAGGGCTGGAAAATTGTTATCTGCCCCTTGGACAAAATGGTGAAGCTTGCCAACGAGGCAAGAATGATTGAACATGCATTAAATCACACGGGTCCAAAAGGTGAAGCGTGATAACTTTCAAAAAAATTGTGGGTGCCAAATTATGGTGCCCCGTTTTTTATTTTAAATTATTTATTATTATTCTATAGGGCAAGTATTTTTGCCGATCATTTGGTTGAATGCGCACCAGCTAAATAGGCTTTCGAAAATACAAAATCCCGAGATGAAAATTAGTATTGGGCTCCATGTTGTAATCATCGCGATTATTAACAATGCTATACCCACGCCGGCGCGAATTAGGCGGCCCCGTTTATTTATATTTTTTACCATTTTGCCTTTTGCAGATTTCGCCAATTTGCGCGCAATAAACCGGTATATAAAACCAAATATAAATGCCAATACATACAACACCACAATCATCCCCCATCCAAATGGAGATTTAATAAAGCTTATTGGTGATTCTTCAAAAAAGTCTTTTTTTAATTCGGGAATTATCGAAAGGGCGTTGGTGCCCTCTTTGCCGTCAAATGCCTCGATCTCGCCTACTGCGAGCGAATATTTACTGTTGTTGTTCTGACTTTTGACAGTGATAGTATAAACGCCAGCTAGGACGCGGGCTTTGTATTCGCCACCATCTAAATAGCTACTTTGCCCAAATGGCTCGAAAAAGTTTTTCCATACGGCATTGGGGCCACCTAGGGTGGAAATTGGCACGCCTTCCTTCGCTACCTCGGCGGTGGTGCTTTTGTCGGCAGATTTTGTATCGGGCAATAAAATGCTGACGTATAAATTAAAATCAATTGGCGAATCGATGGTATATGTATGTGGCGCGCCTGTAAGTGTTGCATAATAGGCTTTTGATATTTCGGGGTCGATGACCTGTGTAGTGTCGCCATTTACAATACGTGGCTGATGCGCTAATGCGAGTGTAGGTAATATTAAAAGACTAAAAGCGATAAGTAGGAATTTATTCATGCAATTATTATAGCACTGTTTTATTTATAATAAGATGATTTATTAAAAATTAGAGCGATGATCACAAAGGAGAATATTAACAACATATACCAAGACGTGTACATGTGAAAAGATACTGGGTGCCAGACTTCAACTTGATGCGGGTAAACCCAGGCTCTTGCAAAAGTACCTATTTGCTCGGCTAAAAATACAAAACTTGCTAATAACGCATTTGAAATAAGAGGGTGTATTTGAAAAGTTTTTGTTGTTAAGGTTACGTAAAACTTTGTTTGCCAAAAAGCAACTACTGCAATAATAAATATTATATATCTGAAATCATAAGTAAAGTGATTTGTAAAAAAGTTTACATAAATTACCAAGCCTAGTAAAAACAAAATTAACCTGTTTGGTAATTTAACAAAATTAAAGTTATTGATCCTCCAAGACCTAGCAATATACGAGCCGACAGATGAATACATAAAACCTGTAAACAATGGTACCGATCCGATAGCAAAAAAGGCAGGCTCAGGGTAAGCCCACGATCCAACCATCGGCGAGGTTTTGAATATTTCCATACCCATGGCACAGATATGAAATATTATAATAGCAAGAACTTCTTTTGGCTTTTCAGCTTTTGTTATTATTAAAATAACTTGGACGACAACCGCAAAAATAAATAAGACGTCGTACCGGTATACACCTTGAAAATTTACGTATTTACTAACAACAAGAGCCAGCAAAACAAGTCCGCCAAACAAAGCACTGAGTGCTTGTTTTTTGATAAAAATGAATAGTGATGACAGGAAGTTCATATTGTACACCGCAGACTAATTGCTAGAACTTTCGGTAAAATCGGCATCGCGGATATTTGAGATTGGCTTTTTAGGTATGATAAATATACAAATAAAGTAAGCTAAGAGTACTGGTATGACCCCCGTGATAAGCATCAACACCACAAAAATAACACGGAGAAGGTTCGGATCAACTTTGAAGTATTCCCCCAGGCCTCCTATAATCCCAGCAACTATTTTATTGTCATTGCTTCTATATAAATGATTCATAAATACACCTTAGCATAAAATAACCCTATTTTATAGCACCTTCGGCGCGAAGCTTGCGGATTTTCTCATCCCTGCCCCTGTTATATTCGCCAACTATACCATCGCTACGAATTACGCGGTGGCAAGGGATTTTGGTATTGAAATTAGATTTCATAATCGAGCCAACGGCGCGGGAAGCCCGCGGGCTTCCCGCGCGTTCAGCAACCTCTTTGTAAGTCATAGTTTTTCCTTTTGGAATCTTACCAACAATTTCTAAAACCTTTTCTTTAAAAGTTTTCATTCTAACTCTTTAAATATTTACAAAAATTTATTTCGTTGAATGAATATCCCTCTTCGATTTGCTTACGGTCGATACTGAAATACTCAGGTTGAATATAGGCGCCAAAATCACCGTACGATGCAATCCCAACATTATCACTAACTCGTACATAAGAAACACGCGGTGGCAAAGATGGCGAATCCTGCTCTCGAACAATCTTGACCCTCCCCTCGCACATGTATGTGATTGTGATATTTGTCTTTGGTGGTGTTGGAACTTCTGGCTTTTTAATCTCTTTTTTTATTGTGTCTTTTGTCAGGATAAAACTTACATAATCCCACCAAATTTTCATTTCACCATTAGTATCTAATGAAAATCCTGCAAATGGATTATTTTGGGAACAATTTGTTTCATAGGTCTTAATACCAATACCGTAAAGGTGGTCAATACCTACTTCTGGTTTATCAATATTTAAAATATTACAGTATTCATCTTTATTAAAGTCAAAATGTAATACATTATTTTTAATTTCCAAAACCTTACCCATCCACGCTTCCTCATCCACAGTTCCTAAATCTCTCATAATCCACCCAAAATCTTTGACAGACCATACCCCGTCAAGAGATTCTTTAGAAAAAATTATAGCTGTCTTTGTTTTTGAAAAGGCTTCCATAAATGTTTTGTAATCGTCGTTATGAAATACAGCCAACTTTTCTTGATCTTGAATATAAGTTGAATTCTCCACCTGTTTTATAATTTTTGATTCCAATAAAGAACCATTGTTAAAATAGTGCACGACTTTATTTATAGGATTATCTGCCAAAGCATAATTCCCAGTATTGGCCACATATATCAAATTATCATTGTTGATATAGTAATCAATATTGGACTGTAGTATAGGGTGATTATCGTTTTCACCAAGAGTATCTAGAGAAATTTTATATATTTTTCCATCTTTAATATAACCAGTTACATCAAAATTTATACTTCCTGCAGGTTGATGTATAACTGACATATTACCAGGATCACTATTTCTAAGATCGCTTCTATTTAAGATCTTTACTGAATACTCATCAATTTGATCTAAAGTTTTTACAATTTCATCTATTTCTTGGATTTTTAATATTTTATCCTGATTTTCCATCACAGCTACATCTTCAACAGCCTCTCCTTTCTTCAAAAAATCCAAATTTATCAAACCTTTTGAATATGCAAAATATCCAGCGCCTGCGAGGATTACGATTATTAAGATTATGATTAGTGCTTTTTTCACTTTAGTATTATACCACCCTAGATTAAGTCCGTATAGCTACCACCATTTGTTACATTGGTAAATCCAGCATTTTGCATCATGCCTTGCGCCATCATCGAACGGTTGCCAGATTCGCAGTATAAAATTATTTCTGAATCTTTTGGGAGGCTCGGAAATTTACCTTCCATCATATCCATAATATCGTGGTGTAGTGCACCCTCTTTGTGACCACTGTCGTATTCACCTTTTGTTCGAACATCGATGTAGATCATTTTATTTTTTATGGAATGTTACCAAAAGCATTTCGCTATTACTGCCTATGCGCTGTGGTGGCCCCCAAGATCCAACACCGCTTGTTGTATAGAATTTGGTATTACCAATATCTGTAAAGCCATAAAAGTGCTTTCCGAAAAGTGATTTCTCTATATAGACTACTGGCCACATTTGGCCTTTGTGTGTATGCCCAAAGAATGCAAAAGACACATTTGCATCAGCCATAACTTGCGTGGAGATAGGTACATGTTTGATCAGAATGCTTGGTATATTTTTATCAAAAACTTTTTCATCTAATAATTGTTTTGTCTTCTCTTCATCAAGAGGATTCTTGGTACTTGCGACATAAGGCACACCAACAACTTGAACACCTTCTATATTAATATTTTTATTATCAGCAATGACAAAGCCACCCTCTTCGAGTGCTTTTATACTCTCAGGCAAGCCTGCATAGGTCTCGTGATTACCACTTGCAAGATACTTACCAAATTTTGGATTTACATTTTTATAAAAATCGGTGAATTGAAATAAATTCGTCTTTGGCCCATCGAAAAAGTCTCCTGACACGAAAAGAATATCCGGATTGATTGCATTGATCTCTTCGGCATCAGTACGAGCTTGGCGAGTAGTATGTATATTTCCATAGTGTGTGTCGGCGATAAATACTGCTCGAGCTCCTTCCCAAGCGTTTGGCAAATTATCTATATACAAATCAGCCTTAACAACATCTGTCTTGTGAGCATTGTACAAACCATATATCGAAGTAGCAAAAGCAAGTAAAATAAATATTTTCGGAAGAGTATTTTTTATAAAAGATACACGTGAAAAAACTTTTTGGAAGAATACACATAAAATCACCGCAATAAATAACCAAAAGATAGTCCCCATCCATACACATGCCAAATAATAAAAATTGGATGTAAAGGCATTGTCAAAACTACGCACTAAAAACATACTTAGACTGAAAGAAATAGATAGCATAAACAAAATACTGCCAAATGCATATTTATACTTAGCTAATCTCGTAAAATTGTATAGACCAAAACGGAAAAATGCGTAATGCACAAGCATAAACAATGCTTGCATGATTAAAATAAATACTACAAATAATTTCATACTTTGCATTATACTACAAAAAGCTAGCTAAACTAACCCCGCGTTGTTACCTGCCACATAACCAGTACTCCAGATTAATTGGAGCGAAAATCCGCCAGATGGTCTGTTGATATGTAGCAAGTCTCCGGTTATAAAAAGATTTTTGACCTTCAAGGACCTCATCGTACGCATATCTATCTCCTCGAGTGGGACACCACCATCGGCTATAACAGCACGATCGAATCCCATTAATCCGTCGATTGTAAGCGGGAGCGCCTTTAGTAAATGACCTATCATCTTGCGCTCATCACGGCTCACTGAGTGCACCTTCTTCGCTAAATCAATTTTGTCCTCAAGCAACATTAATATACCCTTGTGTGTACCCTCTGGAGTAAATTCTTTTACTATATTTTTTAAAATTTTGTTTTTATTATTATCAAAAATCGTAACCAACTTCTTGTCCATTGCTCCAAGGTCCGTATCTGGGTACGCATCTATCGTCGCAGTTACTTGCCCGTCGTATAAAAGATCCGATACTTTTGTAGCACTATTGAGTATAAGTGGCCCAGAAAGCCCAAAGTGCGTAAAAAGTATTTTACCTGTTTTAGAAAACGCCTTTTTGCCTTCAACAAAAAATGTAATCTTCATAAATGATAGTGACACACCTGCAAGTTCGTGACTCCATTTGTCATTTGTGGCTAGTGGCACAATCGATGGCGTAGGCTCTGCTATATTGTGGCCAAGCTCTTGTAGCCATTTGAATCCATCCCCGGTCGAGCCTGTCTCTGGATGAGATACTCCACCAGTGGCAAAAATGTATTCTTTCGCCGAGTAAGAATTCTTGCCACAACTTATACCAGTAATTAAATTATTTTCCATATGGATGCGAGTAACAGGAGATCCGGTCTTGATTGTCACTTTTCCATTAATTGCGTAATTCTCCATTACTTTTACTACGTCCTCGGCACGCTCTGTATTGGGAAATGCTCTTTGGCGCGCTTGTATCACAAGTGGCAAGCCACGGTCCTCGAAAAACTTGAAAGTGTCGGCAGGGCTAAATTGATCATAAATTGAGTATAGAAATTTCCCCTTCTTGCCATATGTTGCGACGAATTTGTGAATATCCTTCTCGCCATTGGTAATATTGCATCTTCCTCCGCCAGAAATCCGCAACTTCTCACCAAGTTTTTTATTCTTTTCTAAAAGTAGCACTCGCAATCCACGCTCGGCTAAACGCCCACAAGCCATAAGACCTGATGCGCCGCCGCCGACAACAATACAATCATATTTTTCCATTAAATTTTATAAACCTAGAATTTTTAATACAAATGGTGCAATAGGATCAGCCGTTGGACCATAAACAATTACTCCCCCAAGTAACCCTGTTAGGAAAATTGCAATTAAGGCCACTAAGGCAAGGAACATTCTGAAGAACTTCTTCTGTAAAATTCCTAAAGCCCAATCAATAATCTTGGCTAGAATACCAAATTTCTGATAAACATTAAAATATTTTGTTTTAATAAAATTGATTACAACCTCCACTGCAAAAATTCCAAAAAGAACCATACTAACTTGGGCAAAAAATGCATGCGTACTAACAAGCTTACTCTCACCTACTAAATGCTCAGCCTGCTCACCTGTCATCTGTGCAACCCAACCACCCACAAACCCAACCAAAACAAGAAAATTCTTTATTGGTTGCCAATTGACCTTTGGAAACCATTTAGACACAGGGAAAACTTCACACAAAGCCCATATTGTTAAAAATGCTACTGGGAAATGCACTATAATTGGATGTAAATTCATACTTGTATTATAACACTTTGATAAATAAAACAAAAACCACCCTGATAGATGGGTGGATCTTGTTTAAAAAATTAAATTTTTAGGAAAGGTGCTTTGAAACAAGCTTTGTCATTTCAAACATATTGACAACTGCTTTCCCTCCGAAAACTGCCTTGAGGTTTGCATCTGCAACGATGTTACGCTTTGCTTTTGGGTCTTGTAAATTATTCTTCTTGATATACACCCACAAAGCCTTTACTACTTCAGAGCGAGGCATTGGACCTTTTCCAACAACCTTTGCCAAATCTTCACTTATATTCATCGGCTTCATAAAAGCTGATGTCTTTTTTGCTACTGCCATAATATTTATAGATAGTTACTTGATAATAAAGATACCCTTGTATTATACTATAAATCCCCTCGTAAAGGTATAGTTATACACATTTACAATATTTGACAACAAAGTGATATATTGGAATTATGACTACCTTTTACAAATATCACGGTACGGGCAATGACTTCATTATGATTGATAATCGTGATAAATCTTTTGATTTAGATGTAGAGAATATAAAACTCCTCTGCCACCGCCGATTTGGTGTTGGTGCGGATGGAATGATCTTGATGGAATCTTCGGGAAAAGCAGATTGCTTTATGAATTATTACAATTCCGATGGAACATTGGCAGAAATGTGTGGAAACGGAGTCCGATGCATTGCGAAATTTTTCCTTGAACAAACAAATTCTAATGTGAAAGAATTATCAATAGATACTCGTGACGGGATAAAAAAAGTAATTTGTAATGAAGATAATACTTTCTCGGTAAATATGGGAGCACCCGTATTTACTCATTCGGATTTCCCCACTGAGCCACTTACTCTAGAAAATATTTCGCTTCAATTTGTCTCTATGGGCAATCCACACGCTGTAGGATTCGTAGAAAATGTATTGGAAATTAATATAGAAAATGTTGGGCCAAAAATAGAAAATGATTCACACTTCCCAAATAAAATAAATGTGGAATTTGTAGAGAAAGTTAGTGATAATTATTTCAAAGTCCGAGTATGGGAACGTGGATGCAAAGAAACGCTGGCTTGTGGTACAGGCGCCTGCGCTGTATATGCCATACTAAAAAAAGAAAATCCTAATATAAATGAAACAACACTAGAATTCCCTGGCGGAAATCTATACCTATCAGAAAACCACGAAGGACAAATTGTCCTTCGTGGCCATGCTCTGTGTGTATTTAAAGGAGAGATCTAAATTAGAAGAGTAATCTTATTGTGGACTAATCATTTTGTCGAATAAATTTTGAACCAATCGGGATTTGATCAGGTTCCATTTTTACATACTCTCCCGCCTCTTCCAGAAGTTTTTGTATCCCCTCAGCTGTGGGATTACTATTAATGGTAATAATTTTATATTTTCCATCAACCATAGCATCTAAAAAATAAGGGCCATTTGCTCTTTTATTAGGATTATCAGGAGTCGAAAAATATAGTGTCATCCGTAAATTGCTATTTGAACGATCTGGTCTATCCTCGATATCCCAATCGCCTTCACCAATCACCTTTCCATTTTCTGTATATTCTATTTTCATTTTATTCGAAGAATCATATAAAACTAGTTTTGCTTCTGGATTTAAAGCACTAATATAAACCCCTGGAAAATAAGAAAGGTTATTATTATAAGTCTTCTCATTTTTATATTCTTGCATAATATTTTTACCAGAATCGAAAACTATACGTTCTTGCCAAGCCCCATCACATGGTGGCAAAAAGCACTGGAAAACATTCACCCTTCTTTTAGTTGGCAAAACAGGTAAAAACCATGCAATGATCGCTAAAGCCAAGATGATTAGAAGTACTATGAATGTTTTTTTCATATTATTTTATTGTATTCCCTGTTTTGATTACATGTTGCACTAGTGCGTGAGTGTAGCCCATTTCGTTGTCGTACCATGCCAATACCTTTACCAAGTTTCCTCCTACGACTCGTGTCATTGCAAGGTCTACAATAGATGCATGTGGGTCTCCAAGAATATCTGACGAAACAATTGGCTCATCAGTAACAGTAAACAAACCTTGCCAGCGAGAATCAAGAGCAGATTTCTTTAATGCCTCATTTACTTCTTCCACTGTAGTTGCACGCTTCGCGATAAATGTAACGTCAGCAATTGATCCAGCTGGTACCGGAACTCGTATAGAAATACCATCGAAAAGTCCTGAAAGCTTTGGGTATACTTTACCAACGGCAATTGCAGCGCCAGTAGAAGATGGGACCATATTTTGTGCAGCAGCACGACCTTCACGAAGGTCCTTCTTGCTTGGACCATCGACAAGAGCTTGAGTTCCAGTGTACGCGTGTGTAGTAGAAAGCATTGCCTTCTCGATACCGATCGCTTCGTCGAGTATTGCAATCACAGGGCTGACAGCATTGGTAGTACAAGAAGCGGTAGATGTGATATCGCAAGTGCCGAACTTCTCTTCATTTATACCTGTGAGGATCATCTCGCCTGGTACAGTGCCGTCGCCTTTGGCAGGAGCACTAATTACAACTTTTTTAGCACCACAATCAATATGGAATTTTGCTTTTTCATAATTTGTAAAGAGGCCTGTAGACTCCACAACTACATCGATACCAAGTGCTCCCCACGGAAGCTTGGTTGTGTCTTTCTCTGAAATAAATTTCACAAGTTTGCCTTCAACAGTAATACCTCCATCGATAACTTCTACCTTTTTATCAAACTTCCCATACACTGTATCGTACTTAAGTAAATATGCGAGTGATTCGAGCGTGCCGAGGTCATTGACCGCAACAATCTCTATCTCAGGATGCTCCCAAGCAATTTTGAAAAATGCACGCCCTATGCGCCCAAAACCATTAATAGCTACTTTTGTTGTTTTCATATGGCCATATTATATCAAAAAGGTGTACAATGTAAAAGAACTTAAAGACGTTCATTTTATGAATACCGGACTCCTCGTGAAAGGGTTTGAGCTGATAGTAGCCCTTTCATCCGTACTAAGCGAGCACTTGCTTGCGAGAGGAAAGTCATTCGGCTGACTGCTCGCCACTTTAGCGTGCATTTTGACCGGAATTTTTTTCTTGTTTAAGGAACATTATATCTTGGCTGTCGTCGAGATGCTCAATGTCCCTTTTACTATCTACGGCTTCTACAAATGGAAGCGCGGTATCGAAAAAGTAACAAAGACCGACAGCATTATGTCATTCGTGGCGATTACTGTTGTCGTAATTTATTTTTTGGGTGCAGATGGTGAAATACTAGAAACAATCTCTTCAGGAGCATTCTTGATTGGAGGGTTGCTAGTAGCAAGAAACAAAAAGCTGGGGTGGTATGTAAACATGGTAGCAGATATCATGTTGGCATACATACTATTTGGAAGCAGTGATTATTTATTCGTCTGTTTTCAAATGCTCTCCGTTTGGATTGCGCTCCGAAAGACTATTTTCAAATCTATCAGCAAAAAGGTGGTTCAGGATTCTGGACCACTTTCTTTATTCTTTAATATATTCAAATCGTGGCCCACTGTATCCATCGCGCTCCACATTTTCCAAGAACATACTAACTGGTCGTATCCAAGTTTGTTCATGGCCTTCGGTTGGATGAGTGTATACAACAAACTCCTCCTCATAATTTTCAGAATTCCGAGCAATTGCAATAACCTCCACGGAATACCCTTTGAAATGTTTATATTTACCTAATTTGAGTTCCATAAAAACTAATCTTCCTTTTTCTTAAATACATATCTATGCAAAATAAATTCAATTAGAATTATAGCCAAACCAACACTAAGTACTAAAATTGTGACATATTTTTTATCAGCAGTATCTGTGCCTACCAAACTTGGCTCACTATTCAAAAGAAGCTGAATTTCGTTGGAATTAATATCCCACTTTTCTAGAACTGACTTCTGGAAATCATGCGGAATAGCCTCGATAGCATCATCTAGAATATTACGAAGCTCAGGCATATCCTTAGGAACGGCAAATGAAAAATGGGACACGAAACCAGTATCACCAACTTTTCTAATGCCAGAAAAACCATTTTCCTTAATCAGATAAATTAAGCTTGCAGCATTGATTGCCCCAATATCGGCATGATTATCCAAGACAGTCTGAATTAGCTGATAATCGTTATCAACAGGAATTAAGTTCATTTTAGGATAACGCTCTTTCAAGTATTCGTGTATACCGAAATTATTTCCAACAGCAACCTTATACCCTTTCTGTTCAATCTCACTGCCTGTTAATTCTTTCCTATCATCACTTATGAAAATTGACGGTGAAGAAAAATACGGCCGAGTAAACAGAAGATACTCCATTCTTTCAGGAGTTGCAGCCCTTGAAGAGATTATACTCTTTTCCTTTCCATTTTTTACAGCTTTTAAAATATCATCTAAATTTCTCGGCTCAAGTACAGAAAACCTTACGTCAATCAATTGCTGTATAACATCAAAATAATCATTTGAAAGACCAAAAAGCTCCCCGTATTGACTCCAAATTAATGGAGGAAAATCTTTCTCGGGAGCAAACGAAATCTCGGCGACATGCTCAGCGAGCCATGCCTTTTTCTCCTCGGTTAGAATTGAAGTCTTTGCATGTGCCACGTGCGAATAACTACAAAAGACCAAGATTGCAATAGAGAATAAGTATACTATTTTGTATGCCCTAAATGGCTTCATACTACCTATAAGTATAACATATCGACAGAAGATGCAATAGCCAAACCTCCTAAGAACTCAGTAATTCCTTCAAAATTTTCTGCACAAGGGCAGGATTAGCAGAGCCTTTTGTTTCCTTCATTATTTGTCCTACCAGGGACATTAGGGCATTTTCTTTACCGCCTTTGTATGTTGCCACCACTTGCGGATTTGCATCAATAATTTTCTGAGCAATTTCTTTTAATGCACCTTCGTCATTCTTCTGGATTAGATCTTTCTCTGTCGCTATCTTCATTGGTGACTCATCAGAGAGTACAATCATTGCCAATATATCTTTCGCTCCACGCGAAGAGATTACACCATCTGCAACCATAGTCATAAGCTCTGCAAAATTTTCTGACTTTGGGAGTTTAATTTCAGAATTTGATTTCTTTAATCCTAAATAATCGGATGTAATATAATTTGACGCTGTTTTAATCTTTTCTTTATCGTTCAAAATTTTTGCCACTTCTTCAAACCACTTAGAAAGTTCTCTATCCTCAATAAAGCTCTCGATATCTTCGTCTTTAATACCATAGTCATTCTTGTAGCGCGCACGTTTTGCATTTGGTAGCTCAGGGAGCTCATTGCGCATTTGTTCAATATTAAACATTGTGTGTAAATACATTTTTGGCAAATCTGGATCGGGAAAATATCTATAATCCTCGGCATTCTCTTTTGAGCGTTGTGAGAAAGTTTTTTGTTTGCTGTCATCCCATCCACGAGTCTCCTTTACTATTTCATCAATCTTCCCCCCTTCTATCAAATCAATCATTCGCTTTTGCTCATACAAGGCTGCCTTTACTGCGGATTTGAATGAGGCAATATTTTTGACTTCTACTGGCACGCCTAACTTGTCCTTGTCACTAGAAACAGAAATATTAACTTCCACGCGCATCTGCCCCTTTTCCATATTTGCATCAGATACATCGAGATATCTTAGTAAGGTTTGTAACTCGTGTGCAAAATTCGATAATGTCTCTGTGTCGTGGATACAAGGCTCGGTAACAAGTTCCATTAGTGGTACACCTGCGCGATTGAAATCCACAAGTGATCCGTCAGGACTATGACTTGATGTAGCTGTATCTTCCTCTAAGTGGACTCGTGTAATATCCACCCCAGCCAAATGTCCTCCACTAACTATTGGGTATTTAAATTGCGAAATCTGATAAGCTTTTGGGATATCTGGGTAAAAATAATTCTTACGATCAAATTCAGAAAAGTCGGCGATCTTTCCGTTGAGGGCAAGGCCTACTTTTATCACGCTTTCAATAGCCTTCTTATTTGCAACAGGCAAAGTCCCAGGGTGCGCCATGCAAACAGGGCAAATAAACATATTGGGCTTATAATCTTCCCCTTCTTGTGGCAATTCAGAGTCGTTCTTACACCCACAAAACATTTTTGAATTTGTCTTTAATTCAACGTGTATCTCGAGACCAATTGTTGTGTAGTATTTGGAGTCCATACTTCTACTATACTATTTATCTTTCACGCGTAAAAGCTTGACGAGTGCGTCCGAAAAAGCTTTTACCGATTTGTCATCATAAAGTGATAGCGTGAAAACTGGTTTTTTTAATTTTGTAAATTCTTTTATAGCTTTTTCTATGGCTTTTGGATTATCTATTGTATCAGTCTTTGTGAGGATTATTATTTCATCTTTTTCTGCTAGCGATTCATCGTAATTTTCCAATTCTTTGCGTATTTGCTTGTATACTTTCATCATATTCTCATTTTCAAAAGAAACGAGGTGTGCAATCATTTTCGTACGTTTAATATGGCGGAGGAATTTTGTCCCCAAACCTTTACCATCTGATGCTCCTTCGATGAGTCCTGGGATATCCGCAATAATGTATTTATAAAAATCTCCTAGATTTGGATCGAGTGTGGTGAATTGGTAAGCCCCAATTTTTGCATGAGCGTTTGTCAGAGAATTGAGTAGTGAGCTTTTACCAGCATTTGGCAAACCAACAAGCCCGACATCGGCAAAAAGTTGGAGCTCAATTTTAAAATTCCCTTCTTCTCCAAAACTTCCTTTTGTGGCTTTTGTCGGAGTTGTATTGATTGAACTTTTAAATTGTTCATTACCATATCCGCCTACCCCACCTTTGAGCAACAATTCCTTCTGACCAACTTTCTCAAGTGATACAGACGCTCCATTTTCAATATTTGTAATTACGCTACCTATCGGTAATTCAATTACTAAATCCCCACCATCTTTACCATGCCGGCTTCCGCCTGCTCCATCATCCCCACGCTCTGCTTTGAATTCCTTTTTGTGTTTATACTTTGAAAGTATATGGATGTCTTGAACGGCTATTGCGTACACACTACCACCACGGCCACCATCTCCTCCATTTGGACCACCACGATCAATGAATTTCTCTTGGCGCCATCGAACAACCCCGTCTCCTCCACGGCCTGCAATTGCATGAAATTTTATTTCGTCGATAAACATATGTTATTAAAAAAGTAATTAAAAATTAGTAAAATGTGTTGTATTTTTGAGTCGTGTCGGAGCCCCCGGAGAGGGGGTTAAGCGCGAGAAAATGGAATACATTTTACTAATTTCAAGCTTACGCTAATAAAGCCTTATTAGCAAGGGCGATGGCACCTTCTTTGGTCTTGCTCACTGCCATGAATCTCCCATTGTGACAAAAGGTTGCATCTGGCACCCCAGTAATTTGAGCCAATTCACCATCCCTTAATCCCGCCCATTCTTCTGGTAAACTCTTGCGACTCTCAAAAGAGTGCTTCTCTTTTCGTACGCATTCCACACGCCAGGTATCAAGCTTTGGAAATACAGCATACAGAGGTTCAGGATATTCCCCGAGCACCTCTCCCCAAGGGTATGGCCCATCTATTACAATAATTTTTTTGTCAGAACTTTTGTGGTAAGCATCCACAACAAAATCTTTTGCCTCTAAATTATCTTGAAGCTTTTTTATTTCCCTTTCAAGTATCTTCTTTGCAATTTTTACAACTTCGACAAAAGCAGTATCATAGTCAGTGCCCTCCTTCCAGCTTGGGCGGAATAAATAAAACATATCCTGAATCAAATACGGAGCAACAAGACCTTCAACTTTAAAAAGATTTATACCATTATCATTGGCATCAATACTTTGGACAAGTCTTTCGTCAATTATTTTTGCAACTTCAGAACTTCCACAAATTTGATCCCCATACTTTTTCCAAACTAATCCAAAAGAAGAATACGGGAATCCGTTTGTTCTATTCCCTGCACCACCAACCTGATGATGGTCGAAACGGTTTTTGTCTTCATCATAGACACCTCCCACATCACAAACAAAATCAGCTGATGCAATTATGCCTTCATCTCGAGTTCGGACAACCTTTATATTGTCATCAAGAAGAATGGACAAACTCGCTACCGCAAAAATATCATCTGCATGAAATGTCCCGTTGTGTGTGGCTATCAAATTTTTTTTCTTAAATAGATTCATATATTATTTTTCATCATGGTGATAATGTTTAAATTCTAACACAAAAGCAATAGCTTTCCTCAACACGAAGAATGCTATAAAAAAAGCGAGTAAAAACACAAGGAATTTACGGATATCACGCGTTACAGAAAGAGCAGTATAGCTGAAAAAATATCCTAAGCAAAGCATCAAAGTGGACCATACCACAAGAGAAATGGCTTCAGCTCGCGCATAAATTTTCAATGGAACTTTCCTATATCCGGAAAAAATTAGAGTAAACCAGTTCAACCCGAGTATAAAAAATCTCGAAACAAATATTGACCAAAATTGTTTATCCGCAAAGTGTGGTAAAAAGTACATTATACGTCGTTCAACTTTCAAAAGAAAAATATTTTCACCGTGATGTTTATTTAGGTGATAACCAATTAAATAACCAGAGATTGATTTCAAAATTCCACCAGAAAGTGTAGCCAGAAATATCCACCAAACATTCAGTGAACCGAGATGTGCAAAAATTCCTCCGAGTATAACTACGATTTCACCTTCTACAAAAACCCCTAAAACAGTTAGGACATAAGCCCAAATAGCATTAGCTTCTACAAAATGTCTAATAAATTCAAATGTTAACATTTTATTTAGCGGTCAAAACGAAAGACTTTGGTGATAAGCCAATTCAAAATTGAAACAATTAAGGAACCGAAAAATGCCGCTGTGTATGTCTCCACGGTAAAGCCTTTGACAATTGTTCCAAGATACCAAAATAAAATTCCATTCACAACCAATGAAAACGACCCTAGCGTAATTAGATTAAGAGGAAGTGTCAGAACATTTATAACAGGACGCAAAAACATATTGAAAAGTGTCAAACAAGCCCCAACAATAAGAGCAACCCAAATTGGATTGACTGATACCCCATCTACCATTTTTGTTGTGCCCCATACAGCAACAGAAAGCACTATCCAATGAAAAATAATCCTCATATAAATTTATATTATGTAAATAAATTGTCGACAACGGCTTTTACTATATTCCCATCAGCTTTCCCTTTCAAATCTTTCATCAAAGCTGCCATAAACATTCCTTTCTGGGTTGGATCTGTAAAACCAAGCTCCATTTGTTTCAAGCGTGCGAGGGTCTCAACTTCTTCTTTGGTCATCATTGTTGGCAAATATTGCTCGAGGATGGCAAGCTGAGCCGTATCTTCATCTGCCAAATCGGTACGTCCACCCTTGGTAAATTGCTCGATTGAATCCTTACGTTGCTTGGCTGTACGTGTGATTACCTTCATACAATCCTCGTCAGACAATAGGTCCTGTGGAGTTTTGCCAGTAGCTACGAGCTCATTCATAAAAGCAGTAACTAACCCCCGCATAACATCAAGCTTCACTTTATCTTTGGCCATCATCGCAATTTTTATCTCCCCTTTTATTTGTTCGTGTAAAGTCATATGTAGATTATACCAAATATATGATAAAATACCATAATGAATAAAAAAATTATATTCCTAGACACGGAAACAACAGGCATTGATGACACTGATTTTCTTTGCCAATTGGCCTATAAAACTGGAGATGAAATTTTCTGCGAACTTTTTAAACCTCCAATAAAAATTTCTATCGAAGCAAGCTCTGTCACACACATCTCCAACAAAATGGTTGCTGACAAACCGGCTTTTAAAGATAGCCCAAACCATAAAAAGATTAAGGGTCTGCTTGAAGACCCCAACAATATTATGGTCGCCCATAATGCCAAATTTGATCTCGGTATGATTAAGAAAGAAGATATAATTCCTGCCAATACTATTTGTACACTCCGTGTAGCAAGATACCTCGATAAAGAGCACAAGATTCCTCAGCACAAGCTACAATACCTCAGATACTATCTAGATATTGAAATAGAGGCTGCCGCCCATGATGCGCTCGGTGATGTATTAGTATTGGAAAAACTTTTTGAAAGATTACTCACTGCTATTAAAAAAGAAAAAGACTGCGACGATGAACAAGCCTTACAAGAAATGATTGAAATTTCGAGTAAGCCATCACTGATGTATTCATTCTCGTTCGGCAAGCATAGTGGTCGTACTGTTGAAGATGTAGCTAAAACAGACAAGAGCTATCTCGAATGGTTCCTAAATCAAAAAGAAACCCAATCCCCTTATGATGAAGATTGGATTTATACCCTAAAATATCACTTGGGTATGTTACAATAAAAATATGGAAAATATTTTATTTATATTTATTGCTATCATTTTTGGATTAGCTGTTGGCTACTTTTTTACACGTTCTCGCAAGGTGGAAAAGTCCGATGACACAGGATTAAAATTGATTCTTGCACAAATGAATGAGCTTGCCCGCACTGTCGACAACAAACTTCATGAATCAAATAAGCAAGTCAATGAATCTATGCGCTATCAATCTACAGAAACTTCCCGAATTATTGGAGACATTACCGAGAAGATTACACGATTGGACGAGACAAATAAACAAGTTGTTTCTTTTGCCGACCAATTAAAAAATTTGCAAGATATTTTAAAGAACCCAAAACAACGCGGTGTATTGGGTGAATACTATCTCGAAACACTCTTGAAAAATGTCATGCCTCCGGGATCTTATGAAATGCAGTACGGATTCCCAGATGGCTCTATTGTGGACGCGGTAGTATTTGTAAAAGACAAGATTATTCCAATTGATTCCAAATTCTCGCTCGAGAATTATAATCGAATTGTTGAAACAAACGATAAGGCTGAAAAAGAAAGACTAGAGAAAATTTTTGTAAATGACCTCAAAATGCGTATTACTGAAACTAGCAAATACATTCAGCCCGATCAGAACACAATGGACTTTGCATTTATGTTCATACCTCACGAGGCGATTTATTATGATTTATTGATTAATAAAATTGGAGCTGTAAATGAAGATACCGAGAATCTGATCCAGCGTGCAGCAAGTAAATATAAGGTTATCATCGTATCCCCTACATCATTCCTAGCATATCTCCAGACAGTACTCCAAGGACTAAAAGCCATGCAGATTGAAGAGAGTGCCAAAGATATAGTAAAGCGTGTCGGCGAACTTACTAAGCATCTCAAATCGTATGAAGAGTATCACAACAAGCTCGGCAATTCTATCGGTACAGTTATCAACCACTATCAAGCTAGCCAGAAAGAATTCAAGAAAGTTGATAAAGATATTATAAAAATTACGGGTGAAAGTATAGAGCTTGCACCAATTATGCTCGAGAAAATAGACGAAGAATAAAAAATAAAAAATCCCCTTTCATTCAAGGGGATTTTTTATTTAACAATTTTGTCCAAATCCACAGCGTGGACCATACATTGTATTGTTTTGGTTAGTATAGTATGTGGGCGCACTAGTCTGATAGCTAGGATAACTTTGATACATTTGATATGAGCTTGTCTGATAGCTAGGATATGTTTGGTAAGATACTACATTGGAATAACCGTAACTTGGTCTATTATATGTAAGGTAATTATAATCATTGTAATACCCATTTACATAAGAATTATTATTGTAATACCCAGTATTATTATTGTAATAAGGATAGTAACTAGTGTTATAGTAACCATTATTGTAGTAGCCATTCACGCCATTTACATAAACTCCGCCATTATAAAATCCTCCCATTAAAGTTACATCCCAATATGATGCCATGGAAACAGCTGGAAATGCGGCAAAAGCACTAAATAATGTAAAAATTATTAAAAATTTACTTAAAATATTCATAAACCTCATTATATAACTTTCAATGAAAATGTCAACCAATGACCTTCAAGGACCACAGAGCAAACACTGATTTACATTTCCTCGTGTTCAACAATTTGCTGAAGAGATTCCGAGTTGTGAACATTCGCAATAACCTTAGCCAAAAATGGTGCTAGTGTTATTACCTCAAATTTGTCGGAATATTTTGCAAGATCAGGATTTGGGATTGAATCTGTGATTACAATTTTTGTGAATGTTGAGTTGCCCAGCTTTTCTATTGCATCGCGTGAGAAAACTCCGTGTGGAGACATTAAGTAAACATTTTTTGCCCCTTGTTCTTTGGCTTCGCGAAGCTTCTCGAGGGCATTGAGTACTGTACCACCTGTATCGATCATATCGTCGTAAATAATACAATCACGCTCAGAGTGATCGCCTATAACATGCATCACCTTAGACTCACCTGCTTTGATCCGGCGCTTGTTCATTAAAACATATTCGAGGTTTATTGCATTCGAGAATTCATCTGCACTCTTGGCAGAGCCTACGTCTGGCGCCACAACAACAGGAGCCTTGCCTTCATACTGGCCGTTGATCACACCGATTGACTTGAGATATTGAACAAAAAGTTTTGACGGGTCAATATTTTCAACAATACAATTGTTTGAGAAAAATCCTTCAATTTGATCTGAGTGCAACTTCACTACAATTAACCCATCCAGATGAACTGCTTGACTATAACAATCAGCAATAACACGACCAGAGAGCGGGCGACGCTTCGGGCGATTGCGCTTGTTTGTCTCACGCCTGTCTTGGCGCTGGTATGGCATCATAGCCTGCACGAGATAGACCTTACTAGCGCGAGCGCGCTTCGCTGCATCAATAAGGAGTAGTGATTCCACAAAGTTATCATTTACATTTCCAGTGATAAGAGTCTCTATAATAAAAACCTCTGCCCCCGCAACACTTTCCTTGATCTCTACGCCAATTTCCCCATTTGGAAACATTTCGATATCTCTCTCTGTTAAAGGCAATTTCAATTCACTAGCAATTTTTTCGGCAAGAGGCACATTGGTACTTCCTGCAAGAATCATAATATCTTTTTTGTTATCCATAATGAATGATTATACTTCCAATAAAGAATAATATCAACAAGCGATTGTTTCCTTAAATAAGCTATTGTTAAAAAGCCGTTTTTCTGGTATTTTAGTTACTATTGGTCCCATCGTCTAACGGTTAGGACATCGCCTTCTCAAGGCGGTAATCAGGGTTCGATTCCCTGTGGGATCACATGAATTTTCTTCCACTTATACAACTTGGCCCAATATCGCCACTTATACAAATTTTATTAATTTGTATTCTGTTTGTCGGTGTTGTATATGTGCAATACAATATCTTTAAAAAAATTCGGACATTTTCACATAACTATCCACCAATAACACTTAC
>JACCDG011189333.1_pt1 | contig 22098 bp, 21 predicted proteins | sample 7442471 | NCBI WGS metagenome assembly JACCDG01 (sample SAMN15323444, study PRJNA562643) | freshwater metagenome | isolation source: river surface water | place: USA:Blue River Watershed | collected 2017-08-17 | reverse complement strand
TTACAATGGCAACCAATAGCGTTGGCGCAGTAGCAATAGTTTTGGGTTGGGCTATGGGGTTTGTATTTAATACCAGCAATTTGAATGGACTGAATCTGATGAATCCATTTGAACATCAGCCATCAGGGGTTCCGATTTCAAGTATCACCAGAAATATTGAAATAAATTTATTGCAAGAGATTGGTGAAGAAAATATTCCTAGCCCGTTGCCTGTGATTCATGGGGAATATATTTTATAACCGATAAATACAAGCCGCTAGATAGGAGCGTTATTTTATTCGTTGTGAATTTATCTGTTTATTTATTTGGCGGCGCTCGTTATCAAAAAACCAACCATATTTATTAAAATAGCGGTTCATATTTTGAATATGAACCCATAACATTTTGAGTGAGCGATAAGACTCCTGATTATGCTCATGAGTTACAGTTGCGTCAGGGTAAAACCACGCTTTAGCTTCACGATAAAAGCGACGGGTAATATCGGTATCTTCAAAATACATAAAAAAACGCTCATCAAAACTACCAATCTGCAGCAAGTCACTAACTCTAAATAACATAAAACTCCCTGATAAATAGGGAACTTGCATCAATTTATTATAATCAGTCCATTGCAACGTATAATTATAATTCATTTTATCAATATAACTTCGCGGCATAAAACGTCTGGCAAAAATATTAAATGGATTAGGCAATAGTTTACACAGATGCTGTACCTTGCCATCGGGATAGATTACTCTAGGCATGACTAGCCCCACATCACTGCGTTGCTGCATAAAATTAATAAGTTTTGCTAATTCGGTACTGCTAAACCTTATATCCGGATTAACCACTAGATGATATTCAACATTTTTTTCAATTGATTTACTAATAGCCAGATTATGTGCTGCTCCATAACCGGGATTGTGCGCTGCTGCAATATATTCTATTCTAGGATCAAGTTTTGGCAAAGACTGTAGGCGATTATCTGGTGAATTATCAACTAGATAGATGGTGTTTAATTGAATGTCTTGGCTGGCAAAAATATCCTCCAGCAGGTTAGTTATCTGCGTTGGATTGTTTTGGTAAAGAACGATGGAGATATTAAGCATTTATTTTTTTAACCAATTGTATAGTTTTTTTGCTAAGGTGGAGTTGCCAAAGCCAGTTAAAATATAAAGTGATACAAGATACTTTACTCCTTTTTTTAGCCGTAACAGATTTAAAATATTTTGCTTACTTTGCCAGTGTCCAGTTGCGATTGACAGATGATAATCCGCAATTAAATTAATTTGCTGTGATGATTTTGTAAATGTCGAATGAATGACTAGATTTTTCAAACTATCGCCTACGACAGTGCGTGCGCGAATAAATTTATCAAAATTAACTTGGCTATTTTCTCCAATTTGATTTCCTGTATGCTGACGGTAATAAATTAGCGGCTGTGGGTGATATTTTATTGTTCCCAAGTAACTAGCAACGATGGCTAGATAATGATCGTGCATATAAAATTCTGGCATTGGAAATGATTTGCTAATCAACTCACGGGTAAACATACAGGTGCAGCCAGTTACATTATTGGCAAATAAATAATCGATAAAGTTAGTTTGATTCATTACCCCTTTACTAAAAGTATTAGCAAGAATATTGAGATTTTCGTCAACAATAAACGCATCACTATGGATTAGGAGACTATCGCCGATGTTATTCAGTAATGTTGCTAGCTTATTAGGCAGCCATACATCGTCCTGATCGGCAAGAGCAATATAATCACCATTACATAAACTGATTGCTTTAGCAAAACTGAGACACGCTCCCAAATTAGCTTCGTTTTGATGTAGCTTTATTTGTGGATATTGATTCGCATACTTTTGCAAGATATTCCATGTATTATCATAGGAACAATCATCAATAATAATGATTTCCGACGCGGGATAAGTTTGTTGTAAGATGCTATCTAGCTGCTTGGCTAGATACTTATCACCGTTATAGGTAGCGATAGCAATTGAGATATGCTGAGTATTATTCATTGTCCGTATTACTATTTTATGTGAATAAGTTTTTAATTTGATTTAGCGGTATTACCGTTATTTTATTGCTGATTTGATATTCACGTTGCCCTGGGTAAATTACCGATAATGATTCCAAATTTAGATCTTCACAAGATTGCTCCATCGATGGAGTTATTTTTGGTGCTTCAGAGAGTTTAAATTCAAAACCAAGGTTTTTACCATTTTTGAGTATCAGTAAGTCTAATTCTGCCTTGTTGTGAGTAGCCCAAAAATAACATGAATCGCTGCTGACCCGACTATGCCGAATAACTTCTTCAAGAGCAAAACCCTCAAAGGATGCGCCAGCTTTCGGATGTTTAAATATGTCAATATATTGATTGATACCTAGCGCATAATGCAATAAGCCACTATCACGATAATAGATTTTAGGGCTTTTTACTTGACGTTTTGAAATGTTTTCATGCCATGGCTTTAATTCACGAAGCATAAAGCTACCGCTAAGATATGAAATATAGCGCTTGATAGTAGGCTGGCTAACCCCTAGCGATGTCGCCAATTGAGAGAAATTCATAATCTGACCATGATAATGAGCCAGCATAAACCATAATTTCTGTATGACATCAGCCTGAAAGCTAAAACCAAGTGTTACAAGATCTTGTTCGACATAAGTGCGCATAAAATTTTCACGCCATGCCATGCTGTCGTGACTATCTAATAAATAACTTCTGGGAAACCCGCCTTGTAACCAGAGTTTTTCCTCATTATCTACTTCACTGGCTGAAAATGGAGTTATTTCAATATAAGAGATTCTACCAGCCAAACTTTCCGATGATTGGTTAATTAATTCACGCGATGCGCTGCCTAAAATTAAAAATTTCTGCTCGGTGTGTTCATCGTGTAAATAACGGAGGTATGGAAATAATTGTGGACGGCGCTGAATTTCATCGATTACAGTTAAACCAATTATTTTGGGTAAAATAAAATCAGGGTTTTCTAATGCTTGCAAATCAGAGGGGCGTTCTAAATCAAAATAGCCAACATCTGAACGTGTTTTGCCGTGTGCCTGCCAAATTTGCCGAGCCAGAGTGGTTTTACCGCATTGACGTGGACCAAGTAAGCAGACGATCCGATTTATTCGGAAGGCTTGTTCTATTTGTTGTAATAAGTTGTCACGTTGAATTAATTGCATATATCTCTCCCATAATTGGAGATTTTACCATGAAATTCTAAAATGTAATTTTAAAATTTCATGGTAAAATTGACTCTAAGGATTTTTGTGCAGTAGAAAATGGATCATAATAAGACAAAAAACGTTGTGTTATGATTTAGATAAAATTGCATAAAACTCAAGCTTACCAGGAAAGGTAGGATAAATTTTTTCAACTTTTAGATTAATATAACCAATTTGATTTAATTGGTTAATAATTTGTTTAAATGATTTTGGTGTAAAATACCATGCATGACAATCTTTATAATGCTCTAAGTTATGTAGCTCTAAAAATGTATTGTTTATTTGGCTTGATAGACCATTATTTAAGTGTTGTATTCCATGGCAACCTAAGAAATGTTTTCGTGGGTTATTATGGGCTAAAAAATGTCTATTTGCAATTATGTTTTCTAGTGAATGAAGCTTGCGATGTTCTAAGTGTGCGGTAATAACCTGATGCGGTAATGACTCATTAAAAAAATAGTCAAATGAATATCTTTTGTCTGGTATTACTAAAAAATACTTACCGGCTTGCTGTAGTAATTTATCTATATCTTGTAAATGCTTGATTAAATCTGGTTGATGTTCTACAACATGTGATGAAAAAATTATGCCAAAAGATTCTGATACAGCAGATAAATCACCTATCGGAGAATGAAAATTAATATTTGGAATATTTTTGTGTGTTGGATTAAGCTCTTTGATTTGTTGTGTAGTATAAATGTCAAAATATTTAACATTATTTCCAAAAAGATATGGATTATTATACGGTCCAATTTCCAAGCATTTTACTTGTTTAGGGATTAATTTTGCAAAAGAGCTGGCGCTAAATTTATACATAAGTATTTCGCTATTAAATGAGATTATTTTGTTTTAGGATGAGTTCTAGTTGTTTGACTTTATGTGTCCAAAGTAAGTTGTTTTGAGCATAATCTGAAATTATAGTTGGTAGTTCATGGTTATAAGTTTTAATCAAATGCTGGTAAAAATTAATTAATTGCTTAACGTCAACTGGAGTATTGTCAGATGGTATTTGTAGAATATAATCCTTAGAGCTTAAATCATAGTCATGATGATCAATTATGGACGGTAAGCCAAACAGTGCATATTCGCGAAGTTTTAAGGTTGCAGCCCCGCGTAAATTGATTCTATAGCTAGCAATAGTGCCGATTGCTACATTTATCGATTGGTACAAGTTGAATAGTTCAGTATGTGTCTTGTATCCAATAAATGAAACACACTTATCTAAAAGTAAATTGTGCGTTAATGTTTTGCAGTCATTAAGGACTGCATTTTCTCCTGCCACGACGGTAACTTGAACCACGATTTCTGGAGTTTTAGTTTCATAATATTTGGCTAACCCAAAAATCAAGCGATCTAAGCCATGATAATCAGCTAAATTGGCAACCATAATCAAATTAAGTTGTTTATACTGATAAAAATTATCAATTGCAGCACGATTAAATACTTGATAATTGTTGCCATACAATTTGGGTAGATTAACCCCATTTTGCCAAAAATAAATCCGTTCTTTATGCGCTAGTACTAGAGGTGAAAGTTCTTCGGCAAATTCAATAATCATTTTACTCTGTGATAAGATGTCTGCAATTTGTCGTTTAATTAACCAAAGAAAAACCGCATTTTTTTTCCATTTGGCAATTTGTGTCGAGTTTTTAATTTCTTGGAAATAAATATGGAGTGGTGTTGGTATTTCAACTATATATGGTTTTCCTATTAAGTATGGACGTAATTTTTGCCATAGTTTAATTAAAGCCAACTCTTGACGAATATAAATTAAATCTGCTTGTGCTATTTGTTGCTGCAAGCTGGATGATATGTCAGAACTACTTTGTAAATCAATTTGCTGACAATCATAACCGAGTTCTTGCCATGCCATAACCTGCGATTGGTATTTTGCCGCATAGTGGGATTGTCTTACCGTTAGGTAGAGGATATATTTCATTTAGAGTTGAACTTTAAATAATTTAAACCAAGTGCCAAAGCTAATGATGCGCCAGAGCCAGAAGTCAAAAGCACGCTTGCCTGCGATAATCTCATCAAAAATCTCTAGCACTTGAGTACGGTTGAAAATTGTTGGACATGCTTCTAGCGCATCAATTAATTTTTCTCTGAAAAGCAGATGATTTTGTTTTACCCAAACTTCTTCAGGTGTTGCAAATCCAAGTTTGGATATTCGATTTTTAATCTTATCGGGTAGGATACCGTTTAATCCATCACGTAAAATTCTTTTACTTATTCCTGCGTTAATCTTGTATTCAGTTGGTAAACTAAAAATAAACTCAACCAAACGATAATCCAAGAACGGTACTCTTGATTCAATTGAATGAGCCATAGAGTCACGATCTTCCCAATGAAGTAACATTGAGAGGTTATTATGCATTATTTGTGCATAAAGCGTGTCTTTTACGCTGCGATTATTCATTCCACCGACTAAAAAAGGGTTAATATCCTGATAGCTAAAAGCGTCATTATTGAGCCAACTAATGTTATATAATGGTTTACCAAGAAATTTACCAATTCGTTTTTTCAGTGTTGGTGGAAATAGATTAATCACACTTTTAATTAGCGTTGGCTTTATTGCTATACCATGGAGTTTGTGGAACGCTTTGATCTCTTGGATAAACTTAACCAGCTTGCCATTTGCAAGTAATTCGTTTAGATAAATCTGAAAATATAAACCTTGATAGCCTGCTAATTGTTCATCTGCACCTTGTCCATCGAGCATAACTGTTACATTTTGCTTTTTTGCCAACTCAAAAACAGACCATTGTGCAAAAATACTGGTCGAACCAAATGGTTCGTCTTGATGCCAAGTAAGCTTATCGTTTACCTCAAGTAAATCATCTAAGTTAGGGTAGCAATAAAACGGAGTAGCTTTATTATGCGTAACTACTTCGTCGATATATTCTTTTTCATCAAACTTTTTGTGTATACTGCATGCGGAAAAGGTATTAAGTAATTCGCTAGAGTTATTATCTTTTAATAAATTCGCCATGACTGACACAATAGCTGATGAATCAAGTCCACCCGAGAGACAAGAGCCAACTTTAACATCTGAGCGTAATCTCAGCTTTACGGATTCAATAAATAATTCTCTAAATTTTTGACTAGCAGTATCATATTTTATCTGTTTAATGCTAGTATCAAGGTGATACCAGCGATTAATCTTAAAATCTGCTATTGAGCTAAAATTAAGCGTGTTAATTATTGCGGATTCACCACCGCGTAACTGCTTAACATGTTTAAACATCGTTTGTGAGGTGTGATCACTTAAACCATAAACTAAAAAATCATGAGCAATTTGATGGTTTAAATATGGTTGCCAGCTAGCTAACTGAGTAAATTGCTTAATCTCTGATGCTAGATAAATACCACCTTCATCACTATAGTAGTAAAGCGGTTTCACTCCGAACCGATCGCGGGCGATAAAAACTTGTTTATTGATTGCGTCATAAATAAGCAGGGCAAACATTCCATTAAATTTATCTAAACACTGCGCCCCCCATTGTTTATAAGCAGATAAAATTACTTCTGTATCGCTATGTGACACAAACTTATGCCCGAGAGTTTCCAATTCTTGACGAATCTCGAGATAATTATATACTTCACCATTATAACTAATCCAGTAATTATTATCAACCGATAGGGGCTGATGTCCAAGTGGTGATAAATCCAAAATAGAGAGCCGTCGATGTCCAAGTGCTAGCGAAATAGGTTGCTTTTGATACTCGGTGATTTGCTGTTGTGGTAAATATGGAACTGAGTTTGTGGTATGATTTTGGGCAGTATCTTTACCAGCTAAAATTAGCGTTTGATTCTCGGTACTTAAACAATAATAGCCCTCATCATCAGGTCCGCGATGACGAATCTGATTATTCATCAGCTCAATCTGTTTGATAGTTGTAGATTTGCCGTTAAATGCAATAAATCCACTTATCCCGCACATGATAGTATCCCTGTCACTATTTTTTTGCAACAGCTACCATCACCATATAACATTGGATAGATGTGTGGTATTGATAAATCAAGTTGGCTATATTCAATGTGGCGAGTTGGGTTTATCAATTGATTCCACCCTTCGCTTACAAGCTCAACCCATTCGGTTTCTTCTCTTAATGTGATGCATTTTTTTTTCGCGAAGTATGCTTCTTTTTGTAATCCACCACTATCAGTAATTACAAAGTTACAATTGTTTAATAACCAAAGCATTTCTAGATAACCAACAGGTTCAATGATTGTTGCATTGAGAATTAGCCTTGAGTCGGCAAGTATCTTTTGAGTTCGTGGGTGTAATGGAATCAGCAGATTGGTATCTTTGCTAATCTTATTAAGTAATGACACTATATTACTTAGTTGGTTTAGGTTATTAGTATTTTCTGCACGGTGAATTGTGACTAATGTAAATTGATTTAGGTTATTTATCCTAGAGGGTTTACGTTGCATGGCACTGAAGTGTAAGTAACTATCGTACATCACATCGCCAACTAATTCCATTTTGCATTTTGAGTTTTTAAGAACGCCTTCATTTACTAAGTTATTAACTGCAGTTTGTGAAGGGCAGAAGAGTAGATCACTAATTCTATCGGTTAGAATACGGTTAATTTCTTCGGGCATACTCATATTAAAGCTTCGTAGACCTGCTTCAACATGTATTACTTTAATTAAAAGTTTTTTTGCTGCTAATGCCCCAGCCAAAGTTGAATTAGTATCGCCATATACCAAGACAAAATCAGGTTTTTCACCGAGTAATATTAGTTCAATTTCTTCTAACATTCTCCCCGTCATCGCACCATGATTTAAGTCATTAATATTTAGTTGATAATCAGGTGTAGGGATTTGCATTTCATCAAAGAATATTTTACTCATGTTTACGTCATAATGTTGACCTGTATGTACAATAACTTCTTGGATATTGTTATTCCTTAACGCATTTGAGAGTACCGCTGCTTTTATAAATTGCGGTCTGGCACCAATTATGGTTACTATTTTCATATTAAATTTTTATTTCGTTTTCTCTAATACGTTATTGTAAAGTTTTTCAATTTGTGACGTAACTACTTTTGCAGAAAAATTGTTTACAAAATCCTGATATATTTGTTGTGAATCATATTGTCCGTAGTTTTTAATCATGGTGAGCATTGCATCTGCTAGTGATCGCGGATCATCAATTTCACAGAGTAGTCCATTGAGATCTTTTACAATATCTTCAGGACCTCCACATCTTGTGGCGATGATAGGCTTTCCACAGGCAAGAGCTTCTGCATAAACAATACCAAAACTTTCATGTCTGCTTGGTAATACAAAGCAATTACAATCTTGAAATTGACTATAGCTTTGCTTGCGATTCAGTGCTCCTAGCCAGATAACATCTTCATCTATCTTGAGTGAGGTAGCCATTTCTTGTAATTGTTTAAGAACAGAACCATCACCACCAATGGTTAGCTTTACTTTTACCTGATTATGAATTAAACTAAATGCAGTGAGTAAAGTGTCATAACCTTTTTGAAAAGATAAAATAGCGAGAGAGAAAAACTTAAATGGTACATGATTAATTTCTAGAGGGCTATATTTAAATATAGAATCGTTTACCATGTTAGGAATAACCACAGGCGCGGGCAAATCATAACTTGCAATTTTTTTAGCTAAACTATGACTAACCGCAACAATTTGGCTTGCCTTGCCTAATGCATTCCTTAGATAAATACTTATATTTTGTTGCGTAGTATATGGAAATTGAGGAAATGGAAATGGTCCCATATGTTCAGTTATAATATACGGTATTTTTAGTTTGTCAGCCAAAAACATTGCTAGGTATCCACCAGGGAAACTCACGTGTGCGTGAATTAAATCAAATTCTTTGCCTTTTAAATCTTTTAAAATAGTTTTGGCAAAAAATCGATGTTTTGCGCTAATTGCTAGTTTAAGCTTGTTAAGAATTTTAAATAGTAACAAATTTTTACAACAAGTAATTTCAGTTAAGTTGTCTTTGCTGGTTTTATGTTTTATGGTTGTAAATGATTTATAAAGGCTTTCATATTTCAGAAATTCGCTTATATGATAAACAGTAAAAGAGTGCTGTGGAAAAAATTTAGCCAATGCCACAACTTGTTCTTTAATAAAAATACCGTTAAGTGGGCTACTTGCGGATGGATACCATGATGGAATGATTAATACTTTCATTTTTTGATACTAAGCTTAATTAATTTAACATAATATTTTAATCTACCAAATAAATTGTATTTATATTGGATTTTTATCATTTCTAAAGTAGAGTTTTTGTATCCATTATTTGCGGAAGACCCACCGAGCATAAAGTTAGTTACAATTTTTTCAACAAATTTAAATCGTAGATTAGGTTGCATACTTAAATTAACACATAATTTAAAATCTGCAGCTAGGCGATAGTTTGTATCAAATAAACCATAAGTAGCATAGAGTTCTTTTTTTATAAAAATAGCAGAGTGCGCCATCGTTAATTCAAGCCATTTGGAGTGATGTATTTGTAAAACTTTTTCAATTTGTTGCTCATGCCAATACCTTTGTAGTCCATAAACTACATCGTAATTTTTAACATTATTTGCGATATTTTCACAAGCATCTAATTCATACCAATCATCGCTGTTAATGATTCCAATCCATTCGCCTGTAGCGAGTTTGATCCCTTTATTCATGGCATCATAAATACCAGCATCTGGCTCAGAGACCCAACGATATACAATACCTTTGGCAGTAAACTGTGGGGCATACTCTTCAATAATTGCCACGGTGTTATCAGTAGATTTACCATCGACTAAAATATACTCGATATTAGTATAGGTTTGGTTTAATACTGATTCAATTGTCTGGCGTATCGTCTTGGCACTATTAAAGCAAACGGTGATTATTGAGATTAATGGATTCATATAAATCTTACTTAAATATGAGGTTAACTTGTCGTTGTGTGCTATTGCCAGAGCCTGCGCTTAGTCGCATACTTTGTAAATATAGATTTAAGTATTGGTATTATGTTTTCGTGTGCTAGATTTGCAATAATATTTTTACCAATTTGTATTTTATGATGTACTAATGAGCGGTCTTGTTTTATGGATAGTAAATTATCAACTAAGCTTACCGGATTATTTAAATCAAGTAAAAATCCAGCCTCACCAACTTGTTCTCGCAGTCCTGGTAAGTCTGAGTAGAAAACTGGGCATCCTAAAGAAAAAGCTTCAAGTGGTGGTAGGTTAGTAGGTCCAAAATAGGTAGGCATAACCAATGCTAACGATTGCTGATATAGGTTTGGTAGCTCCACATCCTCTACAAAACCTATATAATTAATTTGATTATCTATGTCATACGATTTTGCTTTATTCAGTATATATTCTAAATTGCCTTTATCAGAACCTGAAAAAACTGCATTAATAATAATGTTGTGCTCTTCTTTTAATATTTTAATGGCATCAAGGATATAGATATGATTTTTATGAGCCCAAAATTGGGCAGGATAATAGATGTATTCACCTGAAATATTGTATTTTTTCTTTATGTCAATAAACTGTAGTTGTTTACATGGCTCTGTTGGTATAAATGGAATTATCGTTATCCGTGATTCGTCAATTCCATAACGCTTGCGGATATTTTCTTTACCTAGTACAGAGTCTGATATTACTTGTACAGCTTGCTTTAAATATGTGCTGTAAAATGTTTCTCGGCTAACAAACTCATTATTTTCCCGTATTTCTGGGAATTCCACGAAGTCTCTATGACATAAATCCCACACCGTCATGATGTAATTCGTACGAGATAGATGAGAGCATAATCCATTTGGTGACAGAAAATATACTAAGTCTATGCTATTTGCAAATATAACCTGATCTATTTTATGATAGTGAAGGTTTAATTTGCGTAATATTCTATTGCCAATATTTGTTCTGGCAATTTTATGAAAAATTTTTTCCAAGTAGTTATAAGTAATCAATATTACGTTAATACCATACTGTGCAAAATCTTGTTGGGTTTTAGCATTTATTGTAAAAAAATTGAATTCAAACTCAGCACCCTGTTTCTGGAGTATATTACACATGCTATTTTCATATTGGAATCCACCACCATTTTGCTTAGTTTGGCTGAGAAAAACTGCAATTTTTAGCATTTTCTTCTCGCTATAACACAGACACTCCAACTGTTCTCAGATGGTTGCTGATTAGACATCCATTTATGACACATCACAAAATCAAAACCATTAAAATCTAGTGCTTGTTTTATTTCTGGCATAAACCAGTAGCGCATTTTATGTGTTTCATACAACTCGTTTAGCAAATTCGTATTTTTATCTTTGATTAAAATTTGGTAGTTAACATCAACCAAATTTTCATTGACATGTAATACAGGTTCTGCCAGACGAGTAATTAATAAGTTTTCTGCTTCCATACGTTTAATTCTGACTTCTGGCTTTTCTTCCAATACTGCAGGACCATACCAAAAATCAAAAATAAAAATTCCAGATTCGGTTAAATGTTGATTTATAGTTGATAAGTAATTATTGAAGTCATCATTAGATGTTTGGTAGCTAGCAACGTGAAATAAGGACGTGATTATGTCAAACTTATGATTGAGCTTAAAATTTCTGGCATCACCATGATAAAAAGTTAAATTAGGATAATTGGTTTGTGCTTGGTTGAGCATGCTTTCTGATAAATCAATACCTGAGACTTTAAATTTATGCTTCGACATTAAATGTGCGTGTTTACCAGTTCCACAACCTACATCAAGTATTGATATAGCGTCTGATTTATGTGTTTTAATTAGCTGTAGAATGTATGAACTCTCTGCATCGTAATCTTTATCCCGGTAAAGTAAATTATAATATAGAGAGTATTGATCAAATACTTTCATAAATAACCTTTTTAACTGCTAGTGCAACTTGTTTTATGTTTTCTTCTGTTAATGCCAGCCCACTTGGAATGTAAAACCCTCGTTCTGCAATTTTTTCAGCAACAGGGTAATGCTCGTTTATAAATAAACCATGATTTTTTAGCACTGGTTGCAGGTGCATGGGATAAAAAAATGGTCGAGTTCCAATCCCTAATGTAGCTAGTTTTTGCATAATTGATTCGGCATTGTGTGAAATATTATCTTTTAGTACAATAGTATATACCCAATAAATATTGTGCGCATACTCAGTACTTACTGTTGGCAACTGAATCCAATCAGAAAGTTCGCTTAATAATTTGGTGTATAACGTTCCCATTGCACGTTTCTTAATCACGAATTGCTCTAATCGCTCTAACTGTGCTAAACCTAATGCAGCTTGTAGATTAGTCATCCGCATATTCCAGCCTAATTCTTCATGGTAGAATCTTTTTTGTGGTTGAAAACATAGATTTCTTAACGATTTACAACGTTCAGCAATAGCTTGATCGTCGGTAACAATCATACCACCTTCACCTGTAGTAATATGTTTGTTTGGATAAAAACTAAATGTGCTAACATCTCCAAAACTTCCACAAGGTTTACCATTATAGGTTTGTCCATGCATTTCTGCTGCGTCTTCAATAATCCTTAGATTGTATTTTTTAGCCAATACTAGAATAGGGGATACATCCACAGGTAGACCATAAATATGAACCACCATTATAGCTTTAGTCTTTTTAGTAATCTTGCTTTCAATCTGATTAATATTCATATTAAAAGTATATGGATCACAATCAACTAAAACTGGCACAGCGCCAATTCTTACTATTTGTAAAATGCAGGAAATAATTGTAAAAGTTGGTAGAATAACTTCATCACCAGCTTTTATGTCTAATGCATCAATTGCCGCATCAATTGCTAATGTACCATTTGCCACTGCTATAGCATACTTTCGGTTAACTTTTTGGGCAAAATTTTCTTCAAATTGTTTAATAAATGGTCCTTCTGAGCTAATCCAACCACTATCAATACATTCAGCTAAATATTTCTTTTCATTGCCATCCAATAGCGGCTCATTAACTGGTATGAAGTTACTCATGCTAGTCTTCCATTATGATGTTATAACTATTTGGTTCAAAACGGATTTTGTCCATTTCTCCGGCATAAGGTCCTTGTTTTACTTCAATGATTTCTGCTTCTTCTATTATTTCAAAACCATGTCCGCCATTGGCTAGTAAAATTACATCACCAGCAAATAAATTCATGCTTTTAAGATATTCGCGTTCATTATCAAAAAAATTAACTCTAACCACGCCACTTTTTATATATAAGACTTCTTGAGTAAGATCAATTTTACGTTCAACTAAATTATGTGTATGTGGTTGGATTACGTATCCACTAGGACGTTTCATATATGCAAGCTGCTGTGAAAACGAATCAGGGGTAAAAAATTCAATTCCATCTTTTGAAAACGAATGTCTGATGATTATCGCTAGTATAATCCCATTATGAAGAATTTGTTTAATCATTTGATACCTTTTATTATATATAATATTTTTCGGGCTATTTTTTTTCTATATGACGTTTTATTAAGTTTATTAAAAAATTTAATAAATTCATTTCTAGCATGGCTGCATTCAATAATTGGTATTTCTAGTACAGAAAAATCTTGCTCAATGATTTCCGATTTATATGGGTCGTTATTACCACAATTAGTACCGCTATTGTCAAATCCTATATGCTTTACTAGCGTTTTGCCTGGATACAAAGTTAGCTTATTGGCTAGAAATGCTGATGCGTACCAACGTATTGCCCATGAACTATTTTTTCCTGCAATCTGATCGCGTAGCATTTGCATATATGGATAGCTATTATTAAATTCAAATTCTTTAACTAAATTTTTTTCAGTTAACAGAGCCAGAAGTTTTTGTCCATCTGATTCAAATAGATCCCAGCCTCTTTTCCATGTTGCCCAAGCAAGGCAATCTGCACCTTTGATAAAATAGACTTCTGGTAAGTTTCCAATTGGATATGTAAAGCCGTGAATTGAGATAACCTCATCAACTTCAGCATAATGCTCCAAATATTGATTTAAGTATTTTAATAGGTATTTGCTGGTAACCAGATCATCTTCTAGCACAATAACTTTACCAAATTGATTCACTATTTTGGTTACCCCGTATATTATTGAATTTGCTAAGCCTTTATTAATAGTAGACTCTTCAATTGAAACGGATTTAAATCCTGTGATAGTTTTTAAATATTGTCTAACCTCATCTATTTTCTGTTGATCTTCAGTATTTTTTGCACCATCAGAAAAGATGAATAAGTCGCTCTCGGTAGCGAGATTATTTTTTTGTAATGCTTCTACGGTTTGTTGCGTATGCCATGGTCTATTGTAAGTAAACAATACAATTGGAGCAAGGTTATTATTGTTTTTCATTTAATACCTTATAAAAAATATGCCATAGAAGTAGTATTTTAAGACAACTCGTATTTTATCAATAAATACTGCACTAAGTATAGCGATACAATTTGAAACAACTAGTCCAGCAGTAGCACCGACAATACCAAATTTTGGGATGAGCCAAAGATTTAGTCCGATACATCCAATTAAACTTAAACTGGTGCCAAAAAATGCATATTTTTGCAAAGAAATGGTTTGCGACCATAAAGAGCCAGCAATCCCGATAAATGATGGAATTAAAACCCAGATTCCCCATTTAAAAACTGATGCGGCATAGATATATTTATGTCCATAAAGCAAAGTAACGAGCCATGTTCCCAAAAACTGAACGCTAACAATAATAATTAATGAAAAAATAAACATTCCTCGGATGATTTTTATAATAAATTTTTCCATTTCATAATGAGAGATTTGATATTTAGCGACTACTTTGGGTAAAATGTTAGGAGATATTATCATTGGAATCATATAAAAAATTTCAATCAAACGTACGCCAACGCTGTACTCTGCAACTTCTTTCATGCCTAAATAATGCTCAATCATGACGCGATCAATTCGCATATACAAGCCTACCATTAATCCGGAAAGTGCCAACGGTACAGATTGATGAAATAGATATTTAATTGTACTCCAACTGATACTCCAATTTATTTTATGTACGTATTTTTTGTAAATGATGAAAATAATAATACTGCTGATTATGGTTTCAATGAGTCCCAGCAAGACAAAATCAAGTAGTTGGTATTTGGCTTTAACCATCATTATTCTGATCAACAGATCAAATACATCCATAAACATCATGACATATATCGTATAGCGAGTTTTTAATTTTGCTTGAAAGAAATAATTAATGACCGATAAAGATGACATCGTGTTTATTAGACATGAGATACTTATTGTGGCAATTACTATTGCATTATCGTGTGAAGCAAATGCTCCGCCTAATGCGAACACTAAAGTGAGAAGAGAGCCAACCAGCATCATCACAAAGGAAGAACCCATTAATAACGATTCTGATATTTTTCCTTTTATGATTTCGCGGACAAAAATTGATTGCAGACCTAAAGTTGTTAAAAAAGCAAATAGTGAAACGTAGCTATTGGCATAGGCTAGTATGCCATAATCATCTGAGGATAGATAACGTATTACATAAATGGAGCCTATGAAACTACAACCTAATCCCAGAAATCGTTCAATAAATTGAATTAGAATATTAATGAATATTTCATCATTTTTACGACTAAACAAAGCCACAATATGATTTTTAACGATAATCATTTATTTCTTTGCAACAACAAAATAGCACCCTGCTTCTTCTGGATTTTTATTAATTTTATCCAGGCATAAGGCCATCGCTTGATTCAGGAAATATATTGGCTTTATTAGAAACCTCGCTAATCTTTGTAATTTGAATGGGCGAATATGACTGACAATGTGAGAGTCTAGATGGTAATTGAATTTTAATGTCCAAGTTGTCCAAAATAAAATTTGCTCTTGGATTTGGACGTCTACAAAACCAGCGTTATTAAATAATTTTTGTAAACCATATCGCGTAAATCTGCAATAATCGTATGGTGCATCATGAACCAGCCATTGAAATGGTATCTGTAATAGCATAGATGCTCCAGGCTTTAATATACGGTATGATTCATTTACTAAATTAGCTGGGTTATAAAGATGCTCCATTACTGAAATAGAAATTATTGAATCTGCGACATTATCTGCAATTTTGTCAATTGGCTTATTTAAATCTGCATATATATCTGGCTTTACATCATGAACACTTTCTTCCCAATCAACAGGTACGTATTTATCCGCCGTTTCTAAAATAAACTTTCGTAATGGTTGCAATCCACATCCCAATTCGTAAGCATTACCTATTATTAAATGTTTGTTCTTTTTTAACCAGTTATTATTGGTCAGAAAGATTGAATAATTTAGATCAAAATAAGAGTATTTATACATTTATGTATTATCTCCTTCGAGTGTTAACTCAATTTTTAAGTATATTTTTCTTCCTTTATTGTCTAGAAAATATACATTTGAATGATTTTTATGGGTAAGTGCTCTAAATTTATCAATAACCTCTCTGTATGTCGTAATTTCATCTAGGTTTATCTTGCACAAATTATCAAAATCTTTTCGATAGTTCATATTTCCATCGTTTTGGCAGGCAATAGGTTTGTAGCTATTTTCTAAAATTGGTACTATGTTCTGCTCAATTAATTTTTTTTCAAGAAGTACAATTTTGTTATACACACTTTCCGATGTATCAAAAGACTCTATAATTATCTGTTCTTGTGCGATTATATTGCCACAATCAATATTTTCATTCATTTCGTGAATTGTTACCCCTGACGGTAATTTATTTATTATTGAAAAAATATGAGGAAAATATCCTCTATTGTACGGGTTGAACCCAGGGTGAATATTGATACATTTTATATTATTTATTAGAATTGATGGGAAAATTTGCTTACAATGTAGAGATAAAACTAGATTATAATTTTCCAAAATAAATTTTATATGATTAGAAATTTTTAAATCATAAGATTTAGAAATATTACCAACTCTTTTTTTGTTAGACGAGAAAGCATAATCAAAATTAAAATTTTCCAATAATCCTTTGTCTTGAACAACTTTAAGGAAGATAGTGTAAATTAACTCATTATCCGTGATGACTAGTATTTTTTTCATTTATTATCCTAATGATAATATCGCAAATTGTTTTTACTTGGCTATTGTTTAAATTACAAAATATTGACAAACACAGTATGCGTTTAGAAATATCTTCAGATACTGGACAACTTTGATAGTTTAAGTAATTTAGCATATTCAGGGAAGGGTAAAAATAACGCCTTGGTACAATGTTGTTCTCGAGTAAAGCTTGGCGTACTGAAAGCAGCTGTTCTTCATCTTTTAGTAGGATTGGGAAGTAGCTATAGTTAATATTAGCAAAGTTAATTGTAGGAGGTAATATTGTGCTTGGTAATAGCTCAATGTACTGCTCGTAAGCTAGTTTTCTTCCCTCTGTTATTTTGTCAATATTGTCTAAAACAGCTAAGCCCATCGCGGCAGAAAACTCATTCATTTTACAGTTTATACCCAGTCCTTCAATTTTGTCATAACCTGTTATACCAAAGTTAATCAATTTTTTACATTCTTTAATGAGGTTTGTATCATTGCTGATTATTGCACCTCCTTCAATCGTATGGAAAAGTTTAGTTGCATGAAAACTTAGGGTTGAAACATCCCCATAACGCAGTATACTTTTATTTTCAATAGTTTTTACATCAAATGAGTGAGCTGCATCATAAATTACTTTCAAATTATGATCATCTGCGATTTTTTGAATTTTATTAACCTCACATGGTCTGCCATAGACATGTACGCCTAGTATTGCGGAGGTTTTTGGTGTAATTAACTTGGTTATATTTTCTGGGCTAATATTGAAACTAACTGGATCAATATCCGCATAAATAGGTGTTAGTCCTTCCCAGACTAATGAGCTCGTAGTAGCGACAAATGAGAATGGGGTCGTAATAACTTCTCCTGTTATTCCCAATGCTTTATAAACTACTTGCATAGCCAAAGTACCATTTGCTACCAGTAACATATTGTCAACTTCAAGATGTTTCTTTAATCTCTCTGTTAATAATTGTTCTAGCTGACCAAAATTAGTCAGCCAATTTGAATCATAAATTTTATCTATGTACCTGTCTAATTCCTCCCTAGGAGGTAAAAACGTTTTAGTTACGGATATCATTTTTACTACTAACTATTAAAGATGTTTTGCCAAATGTTTTTAATATGTGCGGGAGAGTAAAAATATTCATATGCTAAGCATTTGTTATTTTTATCATTCAGCAGCGATGTATCAATAAATTGTTCAAAGTTAAGGTTTACTATAGAGCTAGTATTAAAAACTTTAAATTTTAAGCTGTTATTTAAAACATCCCAAGTAGGAGATTCTTGTCTAATAAATAATTTTTTATTAGCATAAAGCAAAGCAAAGATATTTCCTAATGCCTGTTGTCTGGTGTTATTAAAAATAGCAATATCAATTGAGCTAAGTAGTTTAGCATATTCTTGTGGTGACATAAAATCTGTAATTGGATGGAGTTTTTTATCGAATATCTCGAAGCCGACTGAGAGTATTTTTGTTTTATAAGCATCATCGCCATAAGATAATGGAACTATTAGTCTAATATTATAATTGCGATAAGTTTTTAGCCACTCAAATACTTCTATATGAAAATTACTTTCAGTCGCAGAATTACCGATTAATATGTGGATATCATCATTTTTATTGTTAGTATCATGAAGCATATCTGTTTTTATTGGGTTGATATAAATTCCATCGAATACGTTTGGGTTGGTTTTAAATTGTTGTATGAATAACGTTCCATCACCTTTTGTAAGAGTAATTAAATTAGGAATATTAGATAAAACAAGTTTAGGCATGTTTTCCTTATGCCTTTCTATTAATTGATGCAGATCTCCACCCCAGATTACCCAATAGCATTTTTTTAATAGGTAGCGATTGATATATAAAAATCTGATTATATAATCGACGAATAAGCCGTGTAAAATAATTTTATCTGCTTGGATACAATAGTAAGCTAATAATAAATAGCGATAGAAACGCCTCCTTCTGCAGAATAATTTAATCACATTTGGTAACTGAGGAATAGGGAATAATTCGCCAACAACATCAGCAACAAAAATAAAGAGATGATCGTTAGGGTTAAAATTTTGGTTGATAAAATTAATATATTCACTATTAAATTTATCATTGTGCATGATATGGACTATTTTACTTTTCATTATAATCATCATCATTACGCTTTAAATACCACTCTATTGTACTCTTTAGTCCGCTCGCCAAATCAATCTTTGGCTGCCAGCCTAAGCTAGCTAGCTTACTTACGTCCTGAAGCTTTTTCATCGTTCCATCTGGTTTTGCCTGTATCAAATTCTATGATACCCTTATAGCCAATTTCCGTTTTTATTAGATACGCCAACTCTTTGATCGTTAGGTCTTTGCCTGTGCCGATATTAATATGAGTGTTACGGATTTCTTTAGAATTATTAACCAGATCATTAAAATCAATATTATTCATTACGAAAATACAAGCATCCGCCATGTCATCAACGTGTAAAAACTCACGATAGGGCATTCCGCTACCCCACAGTTTAAGTGTGGTTGTGTCATTTATCTGACTTATACCATAGCGAGATAGTTGATTTTTTATCTGTTCTGGATCTTGTGTAGTCTGCAAATTATCCGCCAATGCCTGATAATTATTTTCATCGAGTAATTTAGCCAAGTAAATTTTACGAATCATTGCGGGCAAGACATGCGATGACTCCAGATCAAAATTATCATTAGGTCCGTATAAATTAGTTGGCATTACAGCAATAAAATTTGTTCCATATTGGATATTATAGCTTTCGCAGAGCTTGATTCCGGCAATTTTGGCAATCGCGTAGGGTTCATTGGTATATTCTAATTCACTCGTGAGCAAATATTCTTCTTTGAGTGGCTGTGGTGCGTTTTTTGGATAAATACAGCTACTTCCCAAGAAGAGAAGCTTTTTAACCTGATTTTGATAACTAGCATGGATTACATTATTTTGAATTTGGAGATTTTCATAAATAAAATCAGCACGGTAGGTGTTATTTGCCATTATACCGCCAACTTTAGCTGCCGCTAAAAATACGTATTCTGGTTTTTCTTGTGCAAAAAACTCATCTACTGCCTGTTGATTGAGTAGCTCTAATTCCGCATGCGTGCGGGTGATGATATTGGTATAACCTGCAGCTTGCAAATTACGCAGTAGTGCCGATCCAACCAATCCACGGTGTCCTGCGATATATATCTTACTATTCTTATTCATCTTTACACTCTTGCTCAATTACGATCCACACACCCTCACGCTCATTTCCTTCTCTTCGGATATAACTTTGTTTTAACTTGTCAATATCGCGTAGTATGGTTCTTTTTGACACTGTGAATATTTGAGCCAGTTCGCTTGTAGTTACTTTGGGATTGCTACGTATTGCATTTAATATTTGCACTAATCGTGGTTGATTATCGGTGACATTATCGGTGACATTATCGGTGACATTATCGGTGACATTATCGGTGACATTATCGGTGACATTGTTTTTTTGCGCTTTATTCCGATAAAAAATAGTACTAAACCAATGCTCATCAATCTTAAACTCAACACTGCAGTTAGACGTCTCAGCAATCGCATCTTTAATCCGCTTGATTCCAGTACCAATTTTTTCGATATAGCCGATACGGTGCAGTAAATCTGCAATTAATGGATTACGGGTGACGCTCTTATGTCCAAATGATTCTTTGGAGAGACCAGAGGGAAGTCCGCCTGGATTACTAATTTCAACACGGTCAGAAAAAATTGCAATGACGATATTCGCACCTTTTTCAAAGTAGTTGCGGTGACAAACTGCGTTAATGACCGCTTCACGGAGTGCCACTTCGGGTATTTCAAGGATTTCCTCGCGTTGTAAATGCTCAATTTTATAGGCTATATTCAGGTGCTTGCGTAAAAAAATGATACTGTCTTCTATATCGTTTATCAAATCAGCCCGGTAGTCTTTGCGATCCAAGATTGTGATGTTTTCTGTACCTTGAAAGAGGACACAAGCTATCTTGGCTTGTAAAATCAAAAATTCGATGCTGTCACAAAAAAATAATGCCCCTGCATTCGTTAATTGCTGCTTATCGTTCGAGCAGCGCAGATTTTGCAATATCTCTTGTGGTGCCAATTTTGCTGAAATCTTGGCTAATTCGATAAAATTATTATATTTAGCAATAGAAAAATGCTTATCAAAGTTTACACGTGAGTTAATCAACTCATCAAAGTGGATAAGACCCTCTTGTTGAAAAAACTCAATTATTTGGTTGCGGGTTAATTTTTGGCTATTTGGTCCAATCCGTAAGAAAAACCCTTCGCTACAGGCATGAGGCTTGCTTTTACTCTCCGGAATTGTAATGATGATAACTGATTGTTGATAGTCTATGCTTACCGTTAGCTGCGGTTCAATATGATTAATGCTATCTTGCAATCGTGAGCGGGTGTTATTATCAAAATTAACTCCTTTGATTACACCATCATCACTAACGCCAATAAAAACCTTACCGCCTGACGCATTGGCAAAGGCGCAGATTTCACGTATCAGAGACTTATCAATAGTTTCTTTAAACTCTTGATGGTAGCTTTCGCCAAGTTGGAGTAATTCTTGCAAATTCATATTCTAATTTTTATGTACATTATATTTGAGTCTTGAGATTAACTTTTGTTTTATAAGCTTGGTTGGTATATCAAGCAAATCCAGCTTTTTTTTGATGTTTTATTCGTAATAGACTAATTCGGTTGAGCTCCTCATCATAGTCATAAAGCAATGCATAGCCCGATGACCCAAATTCCAGCAAGTAAATACGAAACTCACCAAAAAATGGAAATGCTTTAGGAATTGATGAGAGTAGTTCA